>Ga0075425_100008863_pt1 | contig 10694 bp, 7 predicted proteins | sample SoiMethybrSBSTD4_FD_75300 | JGI IMG/M metagenome (GOLD analysis project Ga0075425, IMG submission 75300) | Bulk soil microbial communities from a Populus tree surrounding site in Tennessee, USA - Soil MetaG P. TD hybrid SBSTD4 | ecosystem: Environmental > Terrestrial > Soil > Tree plantation...
TCTGTGCTGTCGTCGCCGCGATGCTCGCCGCGGCGATCGCCGGAACGGCGGTACTCGGCTTCTTCTACCGGCCGGGGACCTCGGTTACGGCAGACCGCATCGTCCACGCGACGCTGAGCGAACGGCGGCCGATGTTATGGCACGACGCCGAGACGTTGATGCGTCGCGCTCCGCTGCTCGGTATCGGACCCGGCCGTTTCCAGGTGACGAGCCCCATCGCGCGCTCGGATCGCGACGCGCGGTGGGCGCACAACGAGTTCTTGCAGTTCGGCGCAGAAACCGGCTGGCCAGGTTTTCTCGCGCTTCTGGCGATCTTCGCCTGGATCTTCGCGGGGATCGCCAGGGATTCCGCCGGTCTTGCGACCGCGATCGGCGCGGTGGTTGTCGGGACCGCAGGGATGCTGGCCTCCGTCGACTACGTCTTCCACTTCGCCGCGATCCCGCTCGCCGCCGCGCTTCTCGCGGGCGGCGCGGCGGCAACGCATCCGCCGAATCGATCTGAATCGAGGAGAAACGATGGCGATCGCGTTCCCTGAACCATCCGATCGACCCGCGTTCGCGGGAGGCGTGCCTCTCTTCCCCGACGGCCTGAAGTTGTGCCGGCCGGCGGTCGCCGCCACAGAGCAGCTTGGGTCCGTGCTGCTCGACATCGTCGCGAGCGGCGCGTTGACCAACGGAAGATACGTCGCCGAGCTCGAACGACGAGCAGCCGAATACCTCGGTGTTCGCCACTGCATCGCCGTGTCGTCGTGCACCTCGGGTCTCATGTTGCTGTTGCGCGCATCCGAACTGTCGGGCGACGTGATCGTCCCGTCGTTCACCTTCGCCGCCACCGCACACGCGGTAGCGTGGGCGGGACTGCGCCCGGTGTTCGCGGACATCGATCCTCAGACGTTGACGCTCTCGCCCCGTTCGGTTATGCGCGCGACGGGCGTACGAGCGGCGGCGATCCTAGCCACGCATACGTACGGCACACCCGCCGACGTCGAAGGTCTCGACGACATCGCGCGTCGCAACGGGATCAGATTGTTCTTCGACGCGGCTCACGCGTTCGGTTCGTTGCACGGCGGACGACACGTTGGAACGTTCGGCGATGCAGAGGTGTTCAGCCTGTCGCCGACCAAGGTTCTGGTGGCCGCGGAGGGCGGAATCATCGCGACGCAGAACGACGTCCTCGCCGAACGATGCCGGATCGGACGCGACTACGGGAACCCGGGCGACTACGACTGCCGCTTCATCGGACTGAACGCCCGGATGTCGGAGCTACACGCCGCAGTCGCCCTCGCGTCACTCGACGACATCGAGGACCGGATCCGGGATCGGAACGCGCTCGCGGATCACTACGGCAGTGCGCTCGGCACGGTCCCCGGGATCACCCTGCCGGTCGTGCCTCCCGATGATCGCAGCACCTACAAGGACTTCACCGTCCTTGTGGACCCGGAAGCTTTTGGGACGGATGCGCGAACCCTCGCCTCAGCGCTGGCGGCTGAAGGGATCGAGACGCGCCGGTACTACGACCCGCCCGTTCACCGCATGCGCGCATATGAGCGGTTGGCCGCATCGACGAATGGTTCCCTCGCGACGACCGACTACGCGTCGCGACGGGTGCTGTGCCTCCCGCTTTGGAATGGGATGTCGGATGAGGACGTCGACAGGGTGTGCGAGGCGATCCAGCGGATCGGCCTCCACATGAGGCGTCACACCGAAGGAGTTCGCCATGGAATCTGACGCCTGGTCCATCCCAGAGATCCTCTCCGACTCCGTCCCCTTCCCAGAGATCCTCGTCGTGTCTCCGACCTACGGACGCTTCCATGGAGGCTCGTTCGAATCGGGAGCGACGATCGAGGCGGGAACGGTCATCGGCGTCGTTCAGAACGTCGGCCCCGAGGTAGACGTCGTTTGCCATGCCCGTGGGGTGTTCCTCAGCTGGCTGGCGTGGGCGGACGAACGAGTGAGTCCGGGCGTTCCGCTCGCTCGGATCGCACCGCTCGGCGTCTAGACGAGGGCGGGAGGACCGCGTCATGACGGTACGCGCATCGGCCACAGGATCGGTGACGACTCGGCTGCCGGATTTCCTCATCATCGGCGGCCAGCGATGTGGGACGACATCTCTTACTCGATGGCTCGCCGCGAGCGACGATGTGTTCATCGGATCGAAGGAGGTGCACTTCTTCGACGCGAAGTTCGACCGGGGCGCGGATTGGTACGCGAACCTATTCCGGCAGGCCGGCGATCGGCAGCTGGCCGGCGAGGCGACACCCAACTACATGTTCTTTCCCGAGGTCCCGGCGCGGATCGCGGAGCTCCTTCCCCGCGCCAAGCTGATCGCCATCCTCCGAGAACCGGTGTCACGCGCGTACTCCCACTACTGGATGGAACGGTCGCGAGGCCATGAGAACCTGACCTTCGCCGAAGCAATCGAGGCCGAGCCGAGCCGCACGGCGTCAGACGATCTGTTCTCGCGCGCTCGGCCCGCGTACGTGGCACGAGGGCACTACCTCGATCAGCTCCGCCGGGTCACCGCGCGATTCCGGCGCGAACAACTCTTTGTCTTGCTCTTCGAAGAGCTACGAGACGATCCGGTGCGGGTCTATTCGGACGTCTGCCGGTTCCTCGGCCTACCAGACGATCGCCTTCCGGACGTCGTCGGCTCCCAAGAGAACGCTTCCTCGCACGCACGCTCGCGGGCTCTCGAGCGCCTGGCCCGTCGCTCGCCCAGATCGTTGCGCCGGGCCCTGACACGGATGAACCGCGCGCACGGTTACCCGCCGATGGACCCTGCGATCCGCGCGCGTCTGGTCGAGCATTTCGCCGAACCGAATGCGGCGTTGTCGTCGTGGCTGGGGCGCGACCTTACGGCTTGGAACAGCTGACTCGCGTCGTCGGGACGCATCGCCTCCTATGACTCCATCGGCCCGCCTGCATGAAGGAGTGCCGTACATGACATCTCGCAGATCGCTCACTCGCGCCGTCCTCGGTTCGACACAGGCACTTCTGCTGATCGCGGTCATACTCGGTCCAAGAGCCGAGCATCTCGCCGCGATATGCCCGTGCAGCCTTTGGTCGGCGTCGTCCGCTCCCACAGTGGCGGACTCACAGGACCTCTCATCGGCGGAGCTGGGCGTTCGGTTCCGATCGGACGTTCCCGGATTCGTTTCCAGCATCAGCTTCTACAAGAGCGCCGCGAACGTCGGTCCACACACCGGGTCTCTCTGGACTACCGACGGCACGTTGCTTGCAACGGCGACGTTCTCCGGTGAAACCGATTCGGGCTGGCAGACCGTTTCATTCGGCTCGCCGGTGGCGGTTGCGGCCAACACCACCTACATAGCGTCGTACCACACGGACAGCGGACACTACGCCGCCGACGCGGGCGGCCTATCCGCGACCGTGGACAACGCGCCTCTGCACGCACCCGGATCGACGTCGACGAGTCCGAACGGACTGATCTCCATTGGATCGGGGCCGCTGTTCCCGACGGGTTCCGGCAACGGAACGAATTACTGGGTCGATGTTTTCTTCACGGTTTCCCCTCCGTCGATCAATACGATCAACCCGACGAAGTACGTCGTCGGAGGAACGGTCAAGATCACGGGTTCTCACCTATCGGGCACAAGTGCGGTGGCTTTCAACGGAGCCTCTGCGACCTTCACTCAGGTCTCCGACTCGCAGGTGAACGCGGTGGTGCCGGACGCCGCGAGGTCCGGCCCCGTCACGGTGACGACGCCTGGAGGCACTGCGACCGGCCCCACGTTCTCCCTAAAACCGAAGGTATCTGCGCTCAATCCCGTTTCCGGCAGCCCGGGAACACAGGTAACGATCACGGGAACCGGTTTCGCGGAAGTGAGCCGCATCAACTTCTACCGCACCGCGATCGCTTCGTTCACCATCGTGGACTCGCACACGATCGTCGCGACCGTGCCGGCGCTCGCGCAGACGGGACAGATCCAAGTGATCGGGCCGGGGGGCACCGCCCTCAGCGCCGTGTTCACGGTGGTCTCGGGTCCACCCGACCCGAACGCATTCGTCTGCACTCACGTCCTCGGCTTCAGCCAGTCGAGCAACTGGTACAACACGGGCCAGTTCGAGAAGTACGTCGCCGGCTACGCGTGGGAGGCCCAGGTCCCGGGCGGGGGCAACATCGCGAATTGGGCGGACCCCAACTCGTTCGTCTGGACCACGACGATCAACTCACCGTGCTCGCAGGGACCCGTCGATCGCGTGATGTTGAACGTCGGCCCGACGAACGACGATCAACTCGCCAACGTCGAGGCTCTCACGCGTCAAGCGATCCAAACCATCCGTACCAAGTTTCCGTCGGTTCGGCAGATCATCCTTCAGGCGATGATCGGGGGACCGGGCCACGCCACCTGCTACGTCAACGGCCAACCCGTCAAATCGACTGTGTATCACCCGACCGTCGACGACACGATCGCGCGCGTCGTGGGCGGTGACGTGGTCGCCGGAACGTCTCCCGAGGTGTCGTCTTGCTCGCAATTCACTGATACATCGGGCCACCTCACGCGTGATGGATCGCAGTACATGGCCTCGGTCCTCGGTTCCTTCTACGCCAACTTCACGGGGTGAGTGTGGTGACGGCTTCGCTCGATCATCGATTGCATCGCGACGAGGTGCACGTGTGGGTTCGGCCGTCCGGGTGGCACGTCGACGGAGTGTTGTCGAGGTACATCGATGGGCCCATCCCCCTGCACCGGACCAAGCGTGGAAAGCCCTACGTGTCGGCCGAGACCGACCTGCGATTCGGTGTTTCGCACAGCCGGGGACTTACCGTGGTCGCGGTGACTCGCGGGAGGGACGTCGGCGTCGATGTCGAGCGGATCCGACCCATCCCACGGCTGGAGCGCGTCGCCGAACGAACCCTCGGCTCCGTCGTGGCGGACGACCTCATGCACGTTCCGGCGCACTCCCGCGCGGAGGCGTTCCTTCGGCGCTGGACGAGACTCGAGGCGAAGACAAAGCTGTCGGGAAGCGGCCTTCCGGGTACCGCCTTCTGTCGCGCGCCGCGATCGGATCGGACGAGCGATCACCTCCCCGATCCGCCGTCCACCGAGGGCGCGGTCTGCTTCGATCTGGACCTTCCCTCGCCGTGGATCGGTGCGCTTGCGCTGGATACGCCCGCCGAAGATGTCGTGATCCGAACGAAGTGGGAGCGATCGGCGACTGCCGATCGCGGTATCGCCTGATTCGAACCGCAACACCCGATCGGGGGAGTTCCGTGGTCAATATCTTGAGAATCAGGTCGAGACGCCGGTTGGTTGTGATGGGCGCGCTCGTGCTCACCGTGCGCTCGGCGATGCTGATGCCTGCCGCGAAGGCCGACGTGCCGGCGAAGCCGAACTTCGTCTTCATCCTCAGCGACGACCAGCGCTGGGACACGATCGGTCGATGCACACCGACGTACGACTCCGGAGATTTCGCAGCGGGATCCAATTCCTGCATGCCCTTCCTTCAGCAGGATCTCATCCCAAACGGAGTTACATTCACGCGCGCCTACGTGACGACCTCCGTCTGCTGCCCGAGCCGGGCAAGCATCCTGCGCGGCCAGTACTCACGCCACACCGGTGTGCGCGACAACGACGATTTCTGGAACTTCGACGCAACGTCGACACTCGCGACCTGGTTGCACGACGCCGGCTACCGAACGGGGCTGTACGGCAAGTACCTGAACGCCTACGGCGACCCCGGCCTCACCCCCCCGGTTCCATCGACGTATGTACCGCCGGGGTGGGACTACTTCCATGCGTTCTGGGATAAGCCCGATTACTACAACTTCTCCCTCATCGAGCGTGATCCCGGCCAGAGTCCCGTCGTGAATTCGTGGAGCTCTTCGTCTACGACGAAGCCACCGTGCGTCGCCGACAACCTGTATCTGACGGATCTCCTCTGCTACAAGGCGCTCGGGTTCTTGCGGGCGAACACGACCGATCCATTCTTCCTCTTCCTCACGCCGCGCTCACCGCATCCCCCTGCGCAAGCCGCCGGACGCTGGGCCGGCAAGCTTCAGAACGTCACGCTCCCGACATACCCGAACTTCAATCAGGTGCCATCTCCCAACCCGCCGTCGAACCTCCCGACTTCCCCACTTACCACGACAGCTCAGACCCGGCTCAAAGCCAGCTTCAAGAACCAGTTGACGACGAACCATGCCCTCGACGACGACATCGACGTCCTCTATCACGAGCTTGCTTCAGAAGGTCGGCTCGCCAACACCGTGTGGATCTACATGTCGGACAACGGTGACGCCTGGGGCGAGCACCGGCTGGAGCAAAAGGATTGCGAGTTCGAGGAATGTCATAAGGTCCCGATGGTGATCGTGTGCCCGCCGGCGATCTGTCCGGACGCTACCCCGGGAATCATCGACCGGCAGCACCAGGTCCTGAACATCGACATGGCCCCGACGATCGCAGAACTGGCAGGAGCGACGCCGCGCAACGTGATCGATGGGGTGAGTCTCGTTCCGCTCCTAGAAGGTATCCCGAGCACATCGCGGACCTGGTTCACGATCGACGATCCCAATTCGCTGACCGACTCGAGCTTGTCGAAGATGCGCAACGGCATCGTCGACGACTATTCGGATGGGCACACCTATAAACTCGTCGAGTATCCGACGGAGCATCAGCTCTACGATCTCACATCGGATCCGTGGGAGCTTGCGAACTTAGCGGATGACGGCACTCATGCAGGCGTTCAAGCGTTCCTGTCCTCGCAACTGCACGACGCGATCACATCGCCCGTTCTGACGCTCGCCGGCCCGCAAGGCCCGACGACTCAGGCGGTCGCGACGTTCAACTGGACGGTCGACAAGTCCACGTCCTTCTCGTGTTCCCTGGATGGGGGTCCGCCGTCGCCATGTTCCTCGGGGACATCGGGATCGTTCACCTCCACCCCGTTGGCGGACGGCCCGCACTCCTTCCTCGTGCGCGCGATCGACGCCTACAACAACGTCGCCGATGCCTCCGCGTCCTTCACGGTCGATACCGATCCGCCGCCGACGCCCGTCTTGTCCGGCGTTCCTCCGGATCCCAACACTTCCACGCCGAGCTTCTCGTTCACCGACGCCGACACGACGGCTTCGTTCCTCTGCTCGCTCGACGGAGCCGCCGGGAGCGCGTGTACGTCACCTAAGACCTATCCGGGGATCACAGGGGGCCATCACACCTTCAGCGTCGTCGCCGTGGATCCAGCGGGGAATGTTTCCGGCCCGGTCTCGTACGGCTGGAATCAATCCACCGATTCCACACCTCCGGTCGTCACGATGACCGCTCCCAGTACTGACACGCTCCTCAACCACACGTCGGTTGTTGCGACGTGGAGCGCGTCAGACGCCGGTGGCATCGCACGCTACGACGTGCGCGAGCGGGTCGGTACCGCAGGCGTTCAGTCGATCGTCCAGTCATCCCTCGCGACTTCCTTCCGAAGAACAGGCGCTCTCGGGACGACGTACTGCTATCAGGTCAACGCGGTCGATCCGTCAGGGAACGTGGGTTCCGGTCCCGAACGGTGCGCCGCGGTGCCGTTCGATGATTCAAGCCCTCAGGTTCGTTACGGAGGCGCCGTGAGCACCGCCTCTGCCTCGACCACTTTCAACGGAACGCTCACGGTGCTGAACGGAAGCGGTCAGGACGCTTCCATCACGTTTTCGGGGCGGAAGATCGGTTTCATCTTGCGGAAGAGCGCATCGTCTGGGAAGGCCCAGATCTGGCTTGACGGTGTGTTCAAGAAGTTGGTCGACCTCTACGCGGCGAGCACGCAGGACAAGCTCTACCAGTACACGCTGACCGTGACGCCCGGCTTGCACACGGCCCGAGTAGCCTGGGATGGAACGAAGAATGCGTCGTCCTCCGGAACGGCGGTCTCGGTGGACGCCATCGGAATCATCGCGTCCGACAGCAGTCCACCGGATACGTCGATCACGTCCGGACCTTCCAGCTCGCCATCGACCGACGCGACCTTCATGTTCGTGGCGTCGGACTCCGACGCCACCTTCCAATGCTCGTTGGATGGATCGACGTTCGAGTCGTGCTCGTCCCCGAAACAGTACTCAGGTGTGTCTCAAGGCTCGCACACGTTCCAGGTGCGCGCGGTGGACACCTCCGGGAACGTGGATCCGACACCATCTTCGTGGACCTGGACCGTGGGCTGACGGGGAGGACCCATGTACCGGCTCAGGCGACTCGTCGCCGCACTCGCGACGTTCACGGTGATCGTTTTCCTCTTTCCATCTACGCCGCAAGGCGCCCGAGCCCGTGACATCGCTCAGACAGCCCCCGCGAAACGGCCGAACGGCCCTCGCACGAACGTGCGGCAAGGCATGCCCGGCGCCCGCTCCAAGAGACGCCCCGGCGGGCAGAGCTCGATGGCCTCGTCGATGCTCCCTAAGAGCGGCTCGAAATATGTCGGCTGGGACGTGTTTTGTTCGTACGCCGACTCGGCGAAGGACGATCCCATTGTGAAGCCCGGGCAGCCGGGCGCCTCACACAGTCACGACTTCTTCGGGAACATGTCCACGGATGCCTTCTCGACGTATCAGACCATGACCGACCAGGAGACGACGTGCGACATTCCGGAGGACACCGCCGCCTACTGGGTTCCTTCGCTGTACGTGGACGGCAGGCAAGTCGTCCCGGGAACCGGGAGATCACTGCTTAGCGGGCGTCCATTGGGGGTCAAGGTTCGGTATTACTCGACGACGATCGCGTCTGCCGGCGTGACGTATTCGTTGATCCCGGCCGACCTGCGTATGGTCGTCGGGGTGTCCAGCGCAACGACGCCGGCCGAGAATCCAACGCTCGGGTCTCGCATGTACTGGGGCTGCACGCCACAAGAGGACCGCCTGCTCGGCGTGAAAGCCCGAGGGACCGCTCCTCGCCACTGCGCCTCCGGTGTTACGTCGCTGTTCATCCGCTTCCCGAACTGCTGGGACGGGGTCCACACGGACTCGCCCGATCACAGATCTCACGTGGCGAACTCGGATACCAAGAACCACTGCCCGACCGGGTATCCGATGCATCTTCCGCCCATCATCTTGTACATCGAATACTTCGTCGGACCGAACTGGAACAGGATCGAGCTGGCCTCCGGCGACACATCCTCTGTGCATGCCGACTTCTGGAACACGTGGAACCAGTCCGCGCTAAATCACATGATCGAGAAATGCTTGTTCGCCAAACGTTGGTGCGGCACGTTCGATTGATTACGAGTGGCCTCATCGATCTTCGAACGGCGTCCGTGATCGGGCGCCGTTCCTCCATTCTCGAGAAAAGAGCGGCATGTCGTTCGCGTCTCGTTCGGCCACCAGTCTTATCGTTCTCTTCGCGGTGATCGGCTCGGGCTTCGCCGGTTCCCCGCACGCGAGGGCTTCCACCGCCGACTGGCCGCTCGGTTCCATAATCGCGGTCGGCACCGCCAAGTCCTGTCCGCAGAGCGAATGCATCCGCATAACGGTCTCGTGTCCGAGCGTGCCGCGCAACGTCGACGCTCTCTTGAGTGTGGGACGACCGACGGTGCCAGCGCATGGCTTGATCGTCTTCGCCTCAGGAGGAACCGGCGGCACGTGGTGGAGCTCGGGTGGCGCGACCGGGCCGGGATTCTTGTCCGACCTCCGCAGAGATGGCTTCGTTACGGTGGAGCTCAGTTGGCCGGCAGGCTGGCCGAACCCGCCGACCGGCGACGACGTGGGCCCGGCACACATGTCGTGCCGCCCGGCAACCGCCTTTCGGTGGATCTACGACAACCTGTACACGCCACTCGCGATCACGGCGCGTCTCGGCGAGTGCGGGTTCTGCCTCACCGGCCAGTCCGGCGGATCCTCTCAGGTGACCTACCCACTGTCGCACTACGGGCTCGATCCGATCGTCGACGGAGTTTTCCCAACTGGCGGCCCCACCCACTCGGCTCAACGCAAGGGATGTCTGCGCGATCCTTCGGAAAAGAACTACTGGTACGACGATGTTCACGCGGCCGGGTTCGACCGCTCCTACGGATACTCGAGCAACGGTCCATGCGTCCTTCACGATCCCGCGTTCGCGTCGCGTTGGGACACCGAAAGCGTCGATACCGGCGGGAGCAGGTACGTCTATCCGCGGACCAGGGTCCACCTCGTCAACGGGACCGCCGATACGCTCGCGTTGAGTCACGCGGTCGACTACGTGGCCCGCTTGAACGCGGAGGGAAGCCCGTGGGTCGAGAGTGACGTTGTCGACATGCCGCACGAGATCTGGGGCTCGCCGACCGCGATGGGCGACCTCGCCGCAGCGCTTCGATCCCGCGCGCTCCCGCGGTTGTCCGTCGGAGATGCTTCCGTCTCGGAAGGCTCCACGACGGCAACGCTTTCGTTCCCGGTGACACTGTCGCCCGCGTTCGATCAGGCCGTGTCCGTTCATTACTCGACCCACGACGGCTCGGCGGTCGCCCCGGCGGACTACGTTCCTGCGGACGGGACGCTCACGTTCGCCCCAGGTCAAGTTTCATCGACGGCGAACGTCACGGTGAACGGAGACACGGCTCCCGAGCAGGACGAGACGCTGACGCTCGATCTCTCCTCGCCGGACAACGCCGTGATCGTGGACGGTTCGGGTGTGGGCACGATCGTGAACGACGATGGTGCGGTGCCGGGGACGCCGTTGCCGTCGGTGTACGTGGGTGATGCCTGGGGGTTGGAGGGGTCGGGGTCG
>Ga0075425_100008864_pt1 | contig 10694 bp, 7 predicted proteins | sample SoiMethybrSBSTD4_FD_75300 | JGI IMG/M metagenome (GOLD analysis project Ga0075425, IMG submission 75300) | Bulk soil microbial communities from a Populus tree surrounding site in Tennessee, USA - Soil MetaG P. TD hybrid SBSTD4 | ecosystem: Environmental > Terrestrial > Soil > Tree plantation...
GCGCGCTCGTCCGCGCGATTCTCGCGGCGCCTGCCGATCTGATCTACGGCGGCACAACGGGCGCGCTTGCGGCGATTGCGGAGGCGGGCCGCCGGTCGCGCACGCCGTACGCCGTCGATCTCGAGGATCTGCACAGCGCCGAGACCACCGGTCCCGACGCGCCGTTCGTCGACGCGCTCGCCGCGCGCATCGAGCGGACGGTGATCGAGCGCGCCGCCTTCGTCACGACCTCGAGCGAACAGATCGCGTCCGCCTACGCATCGAAGTACGGCGCGGCGCCCGCGGTGATTCACAACGCGTTTGCGCTGCCGTCGCGCGCGCCCGACTTCGCGCGCGCTCCCGGCTCGCCGCTGCGCGTGTACTGGTTCAGCCAGACGGTTGGTCCCGGCCGCGGGCTCGAGCAGGCGGTTGCGGCGCTCGGCCGCGCGGCCATCGCGGCGGACCTGACGCTGGTCGGCCGGCCGCATGACGGGTTCGTCGGCGACCTTTGCGCCGCCGCGCGGACGCACGCGCCGCGCGTGGCGATCGTGCACCGCGGCCCGTTGCCGCCCGACGCGATGATCGACAGCGCGCGCGGGCACGACGTCGGCCTCGCGCTCGACCACGGCGCGCCGCTCAATCGCGAGCTGTGCATCACGAACAAGGCGCTGACCTACATCCTCGCGGGCGTGCCGGTGCTGATGGCCGATACGCCCGGCCAGCGCGCGCTCGGCCTGGATCTCGGCCGCGGCGCGGCGCTCGTCGATCCGCGCGACGTCGACGCAGTCGCCGCCGCGTTCCGCGCGTGGGCGGAGAATCCGGCCGCGCTCGAGTGCGCGAAGCGGACGGCGTGGGCTGCGGCGGCGCGGCGATGGCACTGGGAGCACGAGTCCGAGCGCGGCGTCCTCTATCGGCTCGTCCGCGAGGCGCTCGCATGAGAGTGCTGCTCGTCATGGATCCGTTCATCCGCGTGCCGCCCGATCACTACGGCGGCATCGAGCGGGTCGTCGCCGACGTCGCCAACGGCCTCGCCGCGAGCGGCCACGACGTCACGCTGTGGGCGGCGCCCGGCTCGAAGGTGCACGGCCGCGTCGACGCGTTCGGCTGCGAAGGCGAATGGACGCGCTGGAGCAATGCGCGGAACACGCTGACGCTGACCGCGCGCTTCATGAACCGCGCGCATCGGTTCGACGTGATCCACAACTTCGGGCGCCTCGCGTATCTCTCGTCGATCCTTTCGCGCGACATCCCGAAGGTGCAGACCTACATGCGTCCGGTGACGGCGGGGAACATGCGCCTCGCCGCGCGGCTCGGCGCGCGCCGCCTGCACTACACGGCGGTCAGCGCCGCCATCCGCCGGACCGGCGAACCCGGCGGCGGCGACTGGTCGGTGATTTACAACTGCGCGGTCGCGGAACGGTACCCGTTCGTCGCGGGCACCGATCCGTCGGCGGCGCCGCTCGTTTTCCTCGGCCGGCTCGATCGCTGCAAGGGCGTGCATCACGCGATCACCGTCGCCGAACGGCTGCAGCGGCGCCTGATCATCGCCGGCACGATCTCGCCGCTGCCGCACGAGCAGGCGTATTTCGAGCGCGAGCTCGCGCCGCGCATCGACGGCGATCTCGTCCGCTACATCGGTCCGGTCGACGATGGGGGGAAGCGGGCGCTGCTCGGCGGCGCGGCGGCGATGCTGATGCCGATCGAGTGGGAGGAGCCGTTCCCGGTCGTCCTGCCGGAGTCGATGCTCTGCGGCACGCCGCTGGTCGCATTCCGTCGCGGTGGCGTCCCCGAGGGGATCGACCACGGACGCACCGGCTTTCTGTGCGACACCGTGGACGAGATGGCCGCGCTCGTGCCGCAGCTGACCGCGATCGATCGCGCGGCCGTCCGCGCCGAAGCGATGCGCCGCTTCAGCGAAGCGGCGGTTGTCTCGGCCTACGAGCAGTTGTACGAGAGGCTGGCTGCATGAACGGCCGCGGGGCGCGCGCGGCGTTGGCAGCGGCGCTCTCGGCGCTCGCGGTCTGCGCGCTCGCGCTGCGGACCGATCAGAGCTTCTACAGCGACCCCGCACAGCAGATGAAGACCGCGCTGCAGTTCGTGGCCGGCACCTCTCCGGCGCCGAACGACTGGGTACGTCCCGACTACGCCGATTTGTCGCGCGACGTCGAGGAGCCGCTCATCGTCTGGGCGCCCGGCACGCCGCTCGCGTTCGTGCCGTTCGTGCGCGCCGGCTGGACGCCGGCCGCCGCCGCGCGCACCGTCGCGGCGATCGCGCTCGTCGCCGGCGCCGCCGGCTGGGCGGCGTGGTTCGCGGCCTTCGATCTGCCCGACGCGATCGTGTTCGTGCTCGCGCTGGGTATCGGGTGGCTGCGTTTCGCGAGCAACGCCGTCTTCCTCTACAGCTCCGAGATCCTCGTCTTCGCCGCCGTGCCGTGGGTGCTCGTCGGCGCCCTCGCGGCGGATCGCAGCCGCGGCGCACGGCGGTTCGCGGCGATGGCGCTCGTCGGCCTCGCGGCGGGCGGGCTGTACGTCGTCAAGTACTCCGCCACCTTCGTCACGGCGGCCGTGCTCCTGTGGCTCGCGTGGCGCAGCCGTCGCGGAGGAGGATCGTTCCTGCGGCGCGCAGCCCCGGCCGCTGCCGCAATCGCGGCCGCCTGCGTTCCCGTCGTCGCGCTCAGCTCGTGGAACCGTTCGCACGGCGGCGCGGCGAATCTGATGTTCGCGACGTTCGGCGTGCGCTGGAGCTGGACCTACATCGCGCACGCGCTTGCGGCGCCGGCGCTCACCGCCGCCGATCTCGCGTCGCTCCTCGCGTACGTCCTGATGCACCCGGTCCACGGGATCACGCAGAACGCGTCGTGGCTGTCGGCGATTGGCCTGCCGGGCGGCGTGCTGCTCGCGTGGTTTGCCGTGCGGCCGCGCGCCGCCGGCGAGCCGGCGGATCTCGCGCGTGCCGTGTTCGGCATCAGCCTCGCCGCGATTGTCGTCGTCTGGATGCTCTCGACCGTCGTCAGCATCGAGCCGCGGCACGTTGCATCGGCGGGGTTCGCGATGCTGCCGCTCGCCATCGCCGAAGGACGAATGCGATGGTCCGGCGCGTCGCGGCAGATGCGCGCGGTGCTCGCCGCCGCCGCGTCCGTATTCGTCGCGGCGCCGTTCGCGTACGGCGTCGTCTCCGTCGCCGTCAAGGCGATGCGCTATCCGCCGGCGTACCACACCGGCCCGAGCGGCATCTACAATCCGCTGCTCGCCGGACGCGATGCGGGCGCCGTTGCCGCGGCGCTCAGCGTCGAGCCTGCCGCCGCCGATGACGTCTGGTACCTCGTCGAGCCGTTGACGAACCTCGATCTCGCCGGCCGCGCGATCGTTCGCAACGTCGACTTCATCCCGCTCGAGGAGCTCCGTCAGGAGCGCTACCGCACGTCGCGGCGCGTGCGCGTTCGCGCGCTGCTTCCGCCGCGCTTCGAGGCCAACGGCAAGGCGGACGCGATCCGCGCGTCGTTCCAGCAGGCGAGCCGGTGGTCGCACTCGACGATCGCCGGCGCCGAATACGATCTGTGGACCACCGTGCTCGAGCCCGACGATGATCGCTGAGGCGCGGCCGGCGGATGCGGCGATTCCCGACGGGCCGCGGTTGAACGTCGGGTCCGGTCCGGCAGCGCCCGACGGCTGGACGAGCCTGGACGGATCGCTGCAGGCGCGGCTCGCCGGACGCCCCTGGCTCGCGCGGTTCGCCCGGCGGATCGTCGGCGTCGACGTCGGCCACTGGCCGCGCGGCGTCGCGCACCGCGACATCCGGCGCGGCCTCGGATTCGGCGATGCATCGATCGCCGTCGTCTACGCTTCGCACGTCGTCGAGCATCTCCATCGAGACGATGCGGTCCGCTTTCTGGCGGACGCGCACCGCGCGCTGAAGCCGGGCGGCGTCTGCCGCGTTGTCGTCCCTGATCTTCACGCGATCGTGTCGTGGTACCTCGCGCACCGCGGGGAGCCGGCGGAGGGCCGGAAGACCGCGAGCAGCGATCTGCTGATGGATCTGCTGATGGTGCGCGCGCGCGGCGCCCGCAACGGCAATCGCCTGCTGGGCGCCGTGCGGCGCGCGGCCGATCTGCACGAGCACAAGTGGATGTACGACCAGGAAGGGCTCGTCGCGCTGTTCGCCGAAGCGGGCTTCGCCGCCGCCGCCGCACGCGGATATCTGGACAGCGTGATTCCGCGCGAGCTGCTGCAGCGCGTGGAACGCGAGGATCGCATCTGCCGCGGCGCCGGCGTCTGCGTGGAGGCGCGCCGGTGATGCGGCGCGTCCTGATGGTGACGCCGCACTTTCCGCCGGACTCGAGCGCCGCATCGCATCGCGTGCGGCTGCTCGCTCCGCATCTGCCGGCGGCCGGGTGGATGCCGACGGTCGTCACGGTCGATCCGTCGGCGTACGAGGGACGGCTCGATCGCGATCTCGAGGCGCTCGTCCCCTCGTCTGTCCGTGTCGTCCGCGCGCCGGCGTGGCCGCCGGCGGCGACGCGGCGTTTCGGCCTCGGCGATCTCGGGCTGCGCGCGTTCACGGGCCTGCGCCGCGTCTGCCGCGATCTGCTCTCGCGCGAGGCGTTCGACGCGCTGTTCATCACCGTCTACCCGGTCTATCCGGCGCTGCTCGGCCCGGCGTTGAAGCGCGCGTTCGACGTGCCGTTCGTGCTCGACTACCAGGATCCGTGGGTCGGCGCGTGGGGCCGCACGGTCGGCGGCGGCGCCAACGGCCATCCCGACTGGAAGAGCCGCGCGTCGCGGCGCCTCGGAGTCTGGCTCGAGCCGCGCGTCGTCGCGTCAGCCGACGCGATCGTCGCGGTATCGCAGGGAACGATCGACGGCATCGTCGATCGGATTCCGGACGCCGCGCGCGTGCCGCACGCGGTGATCCCGATTGGGTTCGACTGTGCGGACGCGGCGGCGATCGGAGGTCGATCGAACGGAACCGCAGCGTTCGACGGCGCCGATGGTCTCGTGCACCTCTGCTACGCAGGCACGCTGCTGCCGACCGGCATCGACACATTGCGCGCGCTGCTGCGCGCGCTCGCCCGCGCGCGCCGCGACGATCCGGCGGCGGCGCGCCTGCGCCTGCACTTCGTCGGCACGAGCAACCAGTCTTCGTCGGACGCGTTCCGCGTGCTGCCGATCGCGGCGGACTGCGGCGTCGCCGATGCGGTGACCGAAATGCCCGGCCGCGTCGACTACCTCGACGCGCTCGGCCTGCTGACGCGCGCGTCGGCGATCGTGCTCCTCGGCAGCGCGGAGCGGCACTACACGGCGAGCAAGCTGTATTCAGCGCTCATCGCGCGGCGGCCGGTCGTCGCGCTCTTCCACGAGGCGAGCAGCGTCGTCTCGATTCTCGGCGCGATCGCCCGCGAGCCGACCGTGCGCATGGTCACGTACGGCGACGCGGGTCCGGGTGAGCAGCAGGTGGCGGCGATGACGGCGCATCTGCGCGCGATCGCGGCCGCCGCCGTCTTTCGGCCCGAGGACATCGCGCTCGATCGCGCCGCCGACCTGTCGGCGCCCCGACTCGCGCGGCGGCTCGCCGGCATCTTCGATCGGGTGGCGGCATGAGGCATCCCGTGCGGCTGACGGTCGTGCTCACCCATCCGATTCAGTACTACGCGCCGTGGTTCCGGCACATCCACGAGCGCGCGCCGGAGATCGCGTTGACGGTGGTGTACGCCGTCAGACCGACGGCGCAGCAGCAGGGCGTCGGCTTCGATCGCGCCTTCGAGTGGGATGTGCCGCTGACCGACGGCTATCGATCGATGGTCGTCCGCGAGGCGCGCGACGGCGAGCGCATCGACAGCGAAAGCTTCTCCGGCGTCGACGTGCCCCGGATCGGCGACGCCGTCGCCTCGACGCAGCCGGACGTCGTGATGATCGGCGGCTGGTACTCGAAGACGCTCGTGCGCGCGCTCAGGGCGTGCCGCCGCATGGGCGTGCCGGTTCTGTATCGCGGCGACTCGCATCTCGACAGCGCGCCCCGCGGATGGCGGCGGCCCTTGTGGCTGCTGAAGACGTGGTGGCTGCTCCGCATGTTCGACGGCTACCTGTCGCCGGGCACGCGGGTCGATCGCTACCTGCGCCGGTTCGGCATTGCCGATCATCGCGTCTTCCGCGTTCCACACGGCGTCGACAACGAGATGTTCGCGCGGACCGCGGCGCCGCATCAGACCGCCGATGCGCGCGCGGCGGCGCGGCGCCGGATGGGCATCGACGACGGCGCGTTCGTCGTGCTGTTCACGGGGAAGATGGTCGCGCGGAAGCGGCCGATCGATCTCGTACGTGCCGTCTCTCGTCTCGACGGCGGGGCGACGCTCGTCTTCGCGGGCGCGGGTCCGCTCGAACGAACCGTGCGGGACGAGGCCGCGCGCCTCGGCGTCGATCTGAAGATTCTCGGCTTTCTCAATCAGACCGAGCTCGGCCAGGCGTACGCCGTCGCCGACTGCCTCGCGCTGCCGAGCGATCACTCGGAGACGTGGGGCCTCGTCGTGAACGAAGCGCTCGCGACCGGCCTGCCGGTTGTCGTCAGCGATGCCGTCGGGTGCGCGCCCGATCTCGTGCGCGACGACACGGGCCGGCAGGCGCCGCTCGGCGATGTGGCGGCGCTCGCCGCCTCTCTCGACGACGTTCGCCGCGCGCGCGCGGCCGGGCGCGATTTTGCGCCGGCATGCCGCGCGCTGGCCGCCGCCAGCGACTTCGCGGCGATGACGGACGCGCTCGTACGCGCCGCGCGATCGGTCGTCCGGCGGTCGCCGGGACCGGAGCCCGAGTGGACGGCCGCGCCCCAGCGCATCGTCGCGTGCTGCGGCGGCATGGTGATCGCGGGCGGGCTCGAGCGCATCACGTTCGAGGTGCTGCGCGTGCTGAACGAGCGCGGCGCCGCGACGCACGCGATCGTGAACGGCTGGGAGAACTTCCGCATCACGCCGCTCGCCGACGCGAGCGGCGCGACGTGGAGCGTCGGCCCGTACTGGTACCCGATGCGGCGCCGAAACCTCACGCCGGCCGTCGCGGCCGGCATGATCGTCGAGATGGCACGCGTGAGCGGCGATCTGCTGCGCGTCGCGCGCCGCGTCAGGCCGACGCACGTGCTGCTGCCCGAGTTTCACGCCGTGCTGCGCAACGCGCCGGCGCTTTTCTGGCTGCGCCTTCGCGGCGTGCGGACGATCGCGCGGCTCGGCAACGCGCCGCTCCCGGGCGCGTTCAATCGCCTGCTGTGGCGCTTCGCGATCGATCCGCTCGTCGATCAGTTCGTCGCGAACTCCGACTTCACGCGCCGCGAGCTGCTCGCGCACGGGATCGATCCCGGCAAGGCGCGAACGATCGTCAACATGGCGCCGCGGCGGCCGTCGGCGTGGACTGCCGATGCGCCGCGGATCCCCGGCCGCCTCGTCTTCGTCGGCCAGATCATTCCCGAGAAGGGCGTCGATCTGCTGCTCGACGCGCTCGCGATCGTGCGGGCGCGCGGCGTCGGCGCGACGCTCGACGTCGTCGGCGACATCGACGGCTGGGAGGCGCCGGCCAACCGAGGCCATCGTGCGGCGCTGCGCGAGCGCGCCGCGCGCCCCGACCTCGACGGCGCCGTTGCGTTTCTCGGCTACCGGGAAGATGTTCCGCAGCTGATGGCGCGCGCGAGCGTGCACTGCTGCCCGAGCCGCCCCGAGCAGCGTGAAGCGTTCGGGAACGTCGTCGTCGAGGCGAAGATGTGCGGCGTGCCCTCGATCGTGACGCCGAGCGGCGATCTGCCGGACCTGGTCGCGCACAAAGTGGACGGCTGGGTGTGCGGCGCCGCCGACGCGCTCTCGATCGCCGACGGCATCGAGTATTTCCTGACCCGTCCCGACGCGCTCGCCGCCGCCGGCCGCGCGGCGCGCGCCTCGTCGGCGGCGTACGCCGAAGATCGGTTCGCCGCGGCCTGGGCCTCTGTTTTCGTCATCCCCGAACTCGAGCACTCGAATGCGCTTTGCTGATCTCGAACTGATCGCCGTCGGCCTCGCGAGCCTCGTCGCCTACATCGCGATCCCCGACTGGATCGCGCCGGCGGCCGTCGTCGTGCTGTGGCTGTGCGTGAAGCTGACCTCGACGCACGACGGCGTCTTTGCGCTGCCGCTGGCGGTCGGTTTTCAGTGGTCGCAGACGAGCCTCGGCGTTTTCTACAGCGGGATCACCGGGCGCACGCTGCTGGCGATCACGTCGACCGACTACCGCCCGATGGTGCTGATCGGCCTCGGCAGCTGTCTCGCCCTTGCGTGCGGCATCAGGATCGGCCTCCTGCTGCGCAAGCCGCCGGACTACAACATCCCGCGCCCCGGCTTCGCCTTCAGCATGGGGCTGCTCGTCACCCTGTACGTCGCGAGCCTGTTCGTCGAGGGATCGCTGCTCGCCATCGCGCCGTCGTTTCCGTCGTTCAGGCAGATCATCACGACGCTCGACAGCGTCCGCCTCGGCGTCCTCTTCCTGCTGCTGCGCCGGCTGTGCCGGCCGTCGCCGCGATGGGGCCTGATCGCGACCGTCGTCGGCATCGAGGTCGTGCTCGGCATCACGGGGTTCTTCGCCGGCTTCCGCGAGCCGGTGGTGCTCGCCGCGCTCGCGGTGCTCGAAGTGTTCGATCGGCGCAACCGCCAGCACTGGGTCGCGGTGACCGCGTCGGCCATGATCGCGGTCGTCCTCGGGCTCGTGTGGATGGGCATCCGCACGGAGTACCGCCGCGAGTTCGTCGCGCTCGACTCGTTCGCGAACTCGCGCAGTGCGCGCATCGACCGCGTCCGCGACCTGTCGTCGGCGTTCATGAACGCCGATGCGGCCGACGTGTGGAACGCGTCGGACGCGCTCGTCGAGCGGCTCTGGGCGATTTACTACCCGGCGCTGGCGCTCGAGCGCGTGCCGAAGGTCCTCGCCCACACCGGCGGATCGATCTTCTCCGCGGCGCTCACGCACATCGTCACGCCGCGTATCTTCTTCCCCGACAAGCCCGAGCTGCCGTCGGACTCCGAGGAGGTGCGCAAGTACTCCAACGTGCACGTCGCCGGCCGCGAAACGGGCACGAGCATCGCGTTCGGCTACGCGATCGAGTCGTACATCGACTTCGGCCTGCCGCTGATGTTCCTGCCGATCTTCGGATTCGGCGTGCTCGTCGGCTTCGCGTACGCGGTGTTCCGCGCGCTCATCTGGCACCGCGACATCTTCGTCGCGTTCGCGACCGTGGTCTTCTGGCTCACGGTGTACCTCTTCGAGCGATCGTGGGCGACGATGCTGGGCCAGGCGCTCAGCTTCTTCGTCTACCTCGGTCCGCCCGTCGTGCTGCTCGATCGCTTCCTGCTGATGCGCTTCACGGTGGATCAGGCGCGCGACGGCGGCATGCTCTTCACGACGCCGCTCAAACAGGATCGGGCCTGAAGTGCGCGTGCTCCACGTCTCGCCGTACTTTCCGCCCGCGTACCGCTACGGCGGTCCGCCGGCGTCGGTCCTCGGCCTGTGCAAGGGACTGCAGCGCGCGGGCGTGCAGGTCGAAGTCGTCACGACGACGGCCAACGGCGATGCGCGGCTGCCGGCGTCGCCGGGCGGCACCGACTACGAAGGCGTGCGCGTGCGCTATGCCGACGCCGCGTTTCCGCGCCGCTTCTTCGGCGCGCGCATCAGGACGCCGCTGGCCGCCGCGCTCGCGCAGGCCGATGTCTGCCACGTCCACGGCATGTGGAACGTGCCCGAATGGTTCGCGACGCACATGGCGCGCGGCCGCCGCATCCCGTACGTCCTCTCGCCGCGAGGGATGCTGCAGCCCGCCGCGCTCGACCGCGGGCGATGGCGGAAGGCCGTGGCGTATCGGCTGCTCGAGGCGCGCAACCTGCGGCGCGCGTCGATGCTGCACGCCACGTCCGATCAGGAGGCCGACGCGCTGCGCGCGCTGGCGCTCGACGTGCCGATCGCGGTGGTGCCGAACGGCGTGGATCTCGGCGCGGCCGACCGCGCCCCGCGCGGCGCCCGCGCGCGTCTCGGGATTCCCCCCGACGCGTTCGTCGTCCTTTTCCTGGGACGGCTGCACGCGATCAAACGGCTCGATCTGCTCGCCGGCGCGTTCGCGGCGGCGCGAACGACTCGCCCGTTTCTGCATCTCGTCATCGCGGGACCGGACGAGCACCGGCTGCTGCCCGGCATCCTCGAGAGCCTGGCAGCCCACGCGGACGCCGTGCACGCCGTCGGCGCCGTTGACGGCGCCGACAAGTGGGCGCTCCTCAAGGACGCCGACGTCTCCGTCCAGTGCTCGGATTCGGAGAGCTTCGGGTTGTCGGTCGTCGAATCGCTCGCGGCGGGGGTGCCCGTCGTCGCCACCCACACCTGTCCGTGGCGCGTCATCGAGGTCGAAGGGTGCGGCCGCTGGGTCGAGCAAACGACGCAGGCGATCGCCGCGGCCATCGGCGAGATCGCCGACGATCGCGCGCGCGCGGCGGCGATGGGCGAGCGCGCGGCGAAGTTCGCCCGCGCGCGCTACGGCTGGGACGCCATCGCGCGCGCGATGACCGAGCTCTACGCCAGCGTTCACTGATCTCCGATCTCGTATGATCCTCGTGCCTCCGCGCTTTCAACCTTTGTGACCTGCCCGACCTGCCAGACGGGCCCGACTCGCGAGCCGGTGTTCGTCGCATGATTTGCCGCTCATGAACGTCGTCGGCCTGAACGCGTAT
>Ga0075425_100008865_pt1 | contig 10693 bp, 6 predicted proteins | sample SoiMethybrSBSTD4_FD_75300 | JGI IMG/M metagenome (GOLD analysis project Ga0075425, IMG submission 75300) | Bulk soil microbial communities from a Populus tree surrounding site in Tennessee, USA - Soil MetaG P. TD hybrid SBSTD4 | ecosystem: Environmental > Terrestrial > Soil > Tree plantation...
AAGCGATGTTCGCCGAGCTTGGGCCGGTGACGCGACCCGATGCAATCCTCGCCTCCAACACATCGACACTCGACATCGATGAACTCGCGCAGTCAAGCGGCCGGCCGGCACAGGTCGTCGGCCATCACTTCTTCAGTCCTGCCAACGTCATGAAGCTGCTGGAAATCGTGCGCGGCCGCGAAACCAGCAAGGAAGTAATCGCGACGTCATTGAAGCTCGCGAAGCAACTGAACAAGGTGGGTGTCGTCGTCGGCAACTGCTTCGGCTTCGTCGCCAACCGAATGCTCGCCTACTACATGCGCGAAGCATATCTACTCCTTGAAGAAGGCGCAGGGGTGGCGCAAATCGATCAAGCGCTGATCGATTTCGGACTTCCCGTCGGGCCTTTCGGGATGCAGGACATCGCGGGCATTGACGTTGGCTGGCGCATCCGCCAGCACCTGAAATCAACAGGTCAGACGCGGGCCGAAGGACCACAGTCTGCGGTGCCCGATCGCCTCTACGAAATGGGCCGCTACGGTCAGAAGACAGGCGCAGGCTGGTATCGCTACGAGGCGGGCAGCCGTACCCGTATTCCCGATCCAACCGTTGATGAAGTTGCTGCTGAAGAAGCGGCGAAGCGCGGTATTACGCGACGGATCGTCTCCGACGACGAAGTCATTGCCCGCATCATGACCGCTTTGGCGAACGAGGGCGCGAAGGTGCTTGAAGAAGGATTTGCCATTCGCGCGAGCGATATCGACGTCGTCTACGTGAACGGGTTCGGCTTTCCGCGTCATCGCGGTGGTCCGATGTTCTACGCCGACACCGTTGGACTGCCAACTGTGCTTGCCCGAGTCAACGAGTACCGCAGCCAGTTCGGTGATTATTGGCAGCCGTCGCCATTGCTCGAAAGGCTCGTGAGAGAAGGGCGAGGCTTCCACAGCTCCGCGGCATGAAAACCCTCGACGTGTCGCGGCTCGAAGGACTGGTTGGACAGGAGGTCGCCATCAGTGACTGGAGACTGGTGACTCAGGAACAGATCGATGCATTCGCGAATGCCACCGACGACCATCAATGGATCCATGTCGATGCGGCGCGGGCGAAGGCGGAAGCGCCGTTCGGCGCCACCATCGCGCATGGATTCCTGACGCTGTCCCTTCTCAGCCCGCTGATGCGTGATGCAATCAAGGTTGACGGCTTGCGTATGACGCTGAACTACGGACTCAACCGTGTTCGATTCGTCGCGCCGGTGCCGTCGGGTTCGCGCGTTCGCGCACGCATTTCGCTTGGCAAAGTCGACGACATCGGGGACAGCACGCAGGCGACGTGGAACATCACGATCGAGCGCGAAGGGAGTGAGAAGCCCTGCGTCGTCGCTGAATGGATCGTTCGGTATTACGCCGTTGGCGCGGTCTGAAGACCGCGCCCTACAACTCCAATCGCGCGCCAAAGACCTGTGGATACACCCGACACCCGACCCGTACGCGCCGGTGAAGAACTCGATTGGGCACGACTCGAGGCGTGGCTGCGCGAAAACCTGCGGACGTCGGACGTTCCCGGGCTCGATCTTCGTGAGCGGATGGAGATCGCGCAGTTCCCCGGTGGTCACTCGAATCTCACTTATCACGTTCGTTTTGGCCCGACTGAGCTGGTCGTCCGGCGGCCGCCTTTCGGCCCGGTTCCACCGACTGCGCACGATATGGCTCGCGAGTACCGATGGCTCTCGGCGGTTCATCCGGTCTTTCCACTCGCGCCGCGAGTCTTTGCTCTCTGCGACGACCCGTCGATCGTCGGATCGGTGTTCTACGTCATGGAGCGGCGGCACGGCATCGTCGTCCGCGACGAAGAGCCACTCCCGATTCAGGACAAACCCGATGTGCGCGGTGGAATCAGCCTCGCGCTGATCGATGCGCTGGCTGACCTGCACGCGATCGACATTGCGGCCGCAGGCCTGACGCATCTCGGCAAACCTGACGGCTTCGTCGGTCGCCAGGTACGCGGATGGACCGAGCGATGGCATCGATCGAAAACCTCAGACGTGGCTGACATGGAAGCGTTGGCGCGTTGGCTGGTCGAATCACTGCCAGAGAATCTGCCACGACCCACCGTCGTTCACGGAGATTTCAAATTGGACAATCTGATGTTGGAGGCCGCCAACCCACGTCGGCTGGTCGCGGTGTTCGACTGGGAAATGGCGGCGCTCGGCGATCCACTCGTCGATCTTGGGATCCTGCTTGCGTACTGGGCGGCGAACGCGGCTTCGCGCCACGACACGCTGACGACGGTGACGACCTTGCCGGGCTGGTTGACGTCGGGCGAACTCGTCGACCGCTACGCGGCGCGCAGCGGCCGCGACCTGACGACACTGAAGTTCTTCGAGGTGTTCGCGCTGTTCAAGGTCGCAGTCGTGATTCAGCAGATCTACTACCGGTTCGTGAACGGCCAGACGAGCGATCCGCGCTTCGCCAACTTCGGTGATCGTGTGACGTATTTGGCACGGCGCGCTGCGGCGTTGCTATAGAAATCGCCGACTTACGGCTTAACGACGAATCGCATCGCGCGGCCGGCCACCCGCTGCCCCATCGTCGCTTCGACTTTGAGCAGGTAGTCGCCAGGTGCGAGTGTTCCGAGTGGCAGCGAGACGTAGTGATCGGCGGTCCGTCCGGTTGCGAATTGCCCGGGGTCGACTGTCCGCATCTGGCTGGCCACCACCGTCCCTCGGGCATCGAGGATCGTCGATTGCAGTTGCACCGGGACGATCGGATCGTGACGACTTGTCCCCTGGTAAATCCGCAGGAACGCGGCGAACCGATCGGTGCGGGCGAATTCGCGCCGCGCGGTCGGGACGATGGGCAGGACGGGGGAAAGAAAGTCCTTGGGCGCGGTCAGGGTTCCGCTCGGGGCGGCAACGACAATACTCGACAGCGATAACGGAGCCGCAGCGAAAGCGGGCACCGTGACGTATGAAAAGACGCTTGCCGTACGCCCCTCGCCTGATACCGCCACTCGCAGTTCGTACTCGCCCGGCGGGAGGTCGATTCGCGACAACGCATCGAAACGATGGCCGGCGGTGGCCGCCGCCGCTGGCCACGAGAGTTCGAGCGTCTGCCGAGCCATTCCTTTCGGCCGCCCGCCCGGGTCGAACGCAGTCGCCACAATCTCGAGCGGGCTGCCCCGAGATGTCGCGTTTGCCGCTGGTGTTTGCGCCGCGAACGCATTCACGCCAACGGTCAGCGCGATCGCCACTTTTTGCGTGCCCGGGATCGCGAACGCCCCTGCGTTCAGATCGATCGCCGTCAATCCTGCAGGTAGCAACCCGGTCAATGCGTCACGAACAGGCTCGGACATGGAACCTGTCGTCGCCGATGCGGCAGGAACGGCGCTGGCCGCCGTGTATCCGCTGCGCGCTCGAACGTCCAGGCCCCCACGCGTGGTCTTCACCGTGATGTGATGAAATTTCCCGTTGGCACTCGTATCGGCGGGACGGAATCCGATCAGATAGTACGAATCGCTTTCGTGAAAAATCTCCGGCACCGAGAGATCCGGTCCGTTTGTGTTGACGACCGTGCGCCCGCCGGTGCGATCCGGCAGAACCTCGAGATTGCCTTGCCGGCGGAGATTGTCGCCGATCGTAGCGGTGACGGTCGCCGCGCCGACCGGCCCGCTTCCGGGCCGGAGTGTCGAGCTCGCCCTGCCGGTCGCCGTGGCATTCACGAGCCCGGTGGGATCGAGTGAGTGAATCGTGAGGTTGGCACGATCGACCGCTGCGAACATGACGGCGCGCGCGTCCTTCAAGCGGTTGCCGCAACCCACGTCGTTGCTCGGATTCCCCGTCGGATCCGCCGTCTGAACCAGCAAGTCACTGCCGATGAATAGGAGAACCTTCCGGCGGCGCTCCGAGCCTTGAACCGCGTCAGCCACACGGGTGATCGTTTCGAGCACGCACAGACCGCACTGGCAGCGACCGTCGTTGAGCGTGCTCCAGGTGCGGCCGGTCAACCCGAAGATCGCCGCCTCGACTTCTTTCGCTTCGTCAGAAATGTCCGTACTCAGATCCGATGCGTTGATCGCGCGTAATAGCCGTTCGCGGTTCGACGTCAGGTTTTGCACCGCTCCATTGCTGGTCGATACGATCGCACCAAGATCCCCAGGACCGAGCTGGTTGATCGCGGCAGACGCGATCCGTTTCGCGGTGATCGTTGGCTCGCCGACAGGAATCGTCCGATCCAGCAGGATGACGACCAACCGGCCTTCTTCCTGTCCGGCCTGATTGGTCACCACATCACTGGGCACATCGCGCGTCCACGATGCCTCGCGCGACTGAAGACGATCGGGCAGATTGACTTCCGTGAACGCCTGGATCTCTCGCCGCTGGCCGTCTTCGAAGATCGTGAAGTCCTCCGCTTTCAACCCTCGAACTGGATGTCGCTTGTTATCGAGAACGGAAATATCGACCTGGACGAGATCGGTCCCGCCGCGAAAGGTCGCCTGCGGCCCGGGCGTCTGAGCTTCCAGCGGGAGCGCGATCGACACGATCGCGAGCAAGAGAATGCGTGCCGCAGGCCATTTCGTCATTCGACAGGCTGGGTTTGTGCGACATTGTACCCCTGAGTTCACTGTCGCACTCAAAACCAATCGACGAACAGAAAGCCGAGCCTCGCGCAGAGCACGCAAAGGGCCCAGAGAATACCGGAACGGGGCTCCCGGACGTTGACGGTCGCGCGATGCGAACACATTCGGTGATCGATTCGCGTGCGAGACGGAATGAGAAGTGTTCTCGGCGCCCTTTGCGCGCTCTGCGCGGGATCCTTCGCGTTCTCGGCAGGACTATCTATTTCCCTCGTTTCTCTCGTTCTCCTGTTTTTCTCTGAGACAGGATCGCAGTGGAGTGGGGGATGGTGAGACTGAGATATGACCGACAGGATTCGCCGCACAGCCACTGCCAAACGAAAGCGCGCGCCAGCGGCACCCGCCTCATTCATCGATCCGATGTTGCTGCTGCGAACCGATGCGCTTCCGTCCGGCGATCAATGGCTCTACGAACTCAAGCTCGACGGCTTTCGCGCCATCGCGTTCAAACGCGATGGTACTCCGCACCTGCGATCACGGAACGACAACGACTTCAGCACCCGGTACCCAGGAGTGTTCAAAGCGCTCGCGACACTTCCTGACGACACGGTGATCGATGGCGAGATCGTCGCGCTCGACGAGAACGGCCGTCCATCGTTCAACGCGCTGCAGAACTTCGGATCCGGATCGGTGGCAATCGTCTACTACGTCTTCGACGTGATGATTCTTGGCGGCCGCGATGTCATGCGCGAACCGCTGGAGATCCGTCGAGCATTGCTCGAGAAGAAAGTGCTGCCGAAGCTTTCCGAACCGATCCGGTACGCACCCGCACTCGATGCCGGCCTGTCCGTGTTGATCCAGTCGGTGAAGGAGCAAGGCTTCGAGGGCCTCGTTGCCAAGCGGCGCACCAGCGTCTACGAGCCAGGACTGCGTTCTGGCGCATGGATGAAAATGCGTGTGAATCGCGGTCAGGAGTTCGTCATCGGCGGCTACACGCGTGGAACGAATACATTCGATGCGCTGATTTTTGGGTACTACGACGGGAAGAATCTGATCTACGTCGCGCGGACACGTAGCGGCTTTACGCCCGCGGCGAGATCGCAGCTGTTCAGGAAATTCAAAGGCCTCGAGATCCTGGAATGCCCGTTCGTCAACTTGCCGGAAGCGAAGAGCGGGCGGTGGGGACAGGGTCTCACGAAAGCGAAAATGGCCGAATGCCAATGGTTGAAGCCTGTGCTCGTCGGGCAGTTTGAGTTTCTCGAGTGGACGGCCGACGATCACCTGCGCCATTCCAAGTTCATCGGACTACGCGACGACAAAGACCCGAGACAGGTCAAGCGCGAGTGATCGCTGAATGACTATCGTGCTTCGATCGTTGTAGGGCGGGGTCTTCCGCCTTCGCTGAAGCTTCGGCGGACCACCGTAGCCTTGGCGAAGGTGGTCAGACCCCGCCTTCAGGCGAGGTCTAAAGACCGCGCCCTACACCATCACAGCGCAGCGAGCGACTCATAGAGCGCGTCTCGTAGCGCGATATCACGTGGATCTCCGGTGAGTGCGGTTCCCATCTGACTCGTGACGTATCCGTAGCCGACCTCCATCGCCGGATCGGCAAAGCCAAGCGACCCGCCCGCGCCCGGCGATCCAAAGGAGCTCGGGCCGCCGAATGGCCAAACTGCACTCGACTTCATGAATCCAAGCGAGAACTGCGCCCCGTCGCCCTTCAAGCATTCGTCGTAAAACCCCCGCGTTGGTGGAATCGCCGGAGCCGCCAATAGATCGAGCGTCTCCCGGCGTAATCCCAGTTCGCGCCCATCGCCGGCGAAGACGCTGTAGGCATGGGCGATCCCTCGCGCGGTTCCCACCGCACCGCCAGACGGCACCTCGAGATTGCGCGCATACACACGCTCGGCGTCGAAGTAAACGTGTGTGCCCGGATTGACCTCCAGCGCCCGGTAGATGTTCGACCGCCGGTTCATGGCTTCAAATGTGAAGCGCAGGGGAAAACCAAACAACATGTCGAGGGGCCGCGGCGGCGCCATCGTCGCGAGTCGCGAATTCGGAATCGTCTCCGGCAGCCGGATGTAGACCTCCTCACCAAGGGGAACCGCGATCTCGTCCTGGAAGAACTGCCCGAGACTGCGATGCTGGGGATCGACGCGTCGCAACAGCTCCCCTTCGTAGAAGCCGAGCGTGAGCGCGTGATACGCCTGCCGCGTGCCAGGTGTCCATGCCGGTTTCTGACGCGCCAGAATCACAGCTAATCGATCGAGATCGGCAACGGCGCCGCGATCGACCGGTTCATCGATCGCGAAGAGTCCGGCCTGATGTGCCAGGAGTTGTCGGACGGTGATTCGCTCCTTACCCTGCTGGGCGAACTCCGGCCAGTAGGTGCATATGCGCTCCTCGTAGTCGAGCCACCCTCGCGAATGCGCGATGGCGAGGGTCATGGCGGCCAGTCCCTTGCTGGCCGAATGGACGACGACCATCGTGTCCTGCAGCCACGGTTCATCGTTGTGCTTGTTTCGAATCCCACCCCAGAGATCGACGACTCTCTTCCCGCGATGGTACGCACAGCAAGCACCTCCCAGCTCTCCGCGGCGGACAAAATTTTCGGCAAACGCCTGCCGCACCGGCTCGAAACCAGGGGTGACGTGTCCTTCGACTGTGATGTGATCCCGTGTGGCGAGCGACATAACGCCTCCTTGTTGGGTGCGCCAGCGGCAACCCAATGAGGGAGGCGCAATCGGCATGCCTCGTGCTGCAAAGGAAGGCGGATACAGACGGAAGTCCGAGGGCTACTCCAAATGCAATCTCGCGAGGAACTTGGCGATTTCTGGCAGGTGCCGACGCTGCCGGGGCTTGTGCGGCGCGTCGCCCAACTGGGAATAACCCGGCACCGCTGCCGGAAATCCGGCAGTGACGAGGCCGGACCCCGGCGTCAAGGGCACCGAACCGGCCGCATCGGGTGGCTGCGAGCCGCGGTGCTTGGCGCCAACGATGGCATCGTGTCGACGGCGAGCCTTGTGGTTGGAGTCGCCGCCGCCGGTACAACCCGACATGAGATTCTGCTGGCAGGGGTCGCGGGGATGGTGGCTGGCGCGCTTTCAATGGCCGCAGGTGAATATGTGTCGGTGAGCTCGCAGGCCGACACGGAACGAGCCGAACTCGAACTCGAGCGCGCCGAATTGGCTGCCGACCGCGATAGTGAGGAGCAAGAGCTTGCGGCGATCTACGTCAAACGAGGAGTCGAACCGGCTCTGGCTCTTACGGTCGCACAGCAACTGATGGCGCATGACGCGTTGGCGGCACACGCGCGGGATGAACTCGGCTTATCGGAGGTGCTCGCCGCGCGGCCGCTCCAGGCGGCTCTGGCGTCGGCGGGCATGTTCGCGATCGGAGCCGGGTTGCCGATCGTCACCGTTCTGCTGGCGCCACACACGGAGATCTCCGCGATGGTGTCGGGAACGTCATTGATGTGCCTCGCGGCGCTTGGAGCTCTGTCCGCTCACGTCGGCGGCGGGCCGGCGTGGCTCGGGACAGCCCGTGTGACATTCTGGGGCGCCGCGGCGATGGCGGCCACCGCGGCGGTTGGTGCGCTGTTTGGAACCTCGGTTAGATGAGCACCTGGCGCGCCTGATGCCGCCGCGCTCGCGCGACGAGTTTGCTGGCTTCGCGGAGCCACAACACCGAACTTGCGACGGCAACGCAGAAGAGCCAGTCGCGCGCGCTCAACCCCACGGTTCCAAATGCTCGCTGGAGAAATGGCACGTAGACCACGAGCACCTGGAGCGCGACCGACGTTCCGATGGCGGCCCACAACCAGCGATTCGTAAAGAGATGAACGAACGCACTCTGCACATCAGACCTGGCGTTCACGACATTGAACATCTGGAACAGCATCAACGTGGTAAAGCCCATCGTCTGTGCGTAGCGCAGATCGCCGGGGCCGTCGATGAAGCCGCCGGGCACCGTCGCATCGAGCACGAAGAGCGTGCCTGCGGCCATGATCACACCGACGAACGCGATGCCACGCCACATCTGCGGCGTGAGCACGCCTTCACCCGGAGGACGCGGCGGTTGTTCCATCAGTCCGTCGTCTGCCGGATCGACGCCGAGTGCCAACGCCGGTGGTCCATCCGTCAGGAGATTGATCCACAGAATCTGCGTCGCCAGCAGCGGCAACACCACGACGTCGCGGCTGATCTCGAGACCGATTTGCTTTGCCAGGACGACGCCGAAAAACATGGTCATCACTTCGCCGATGTTCGATGACAGGAGGTAACGCAGAAACTTCCGGATGTTTGCGAAGATCGCGCGGCCTTCTTCCACCGCGGCAACGATCGTCGCGAAGTTGTCGTCGCCGAGGATCATGTCCGCCGCCTCTTTCGACACGTCGGTTCCGGTAATGCCCATCGCCACGCCGATGTCGGCCTTCTTCAACGCCGGGGCATCGTTCACCCCGTCGCCGGTCATCGCGACGACGGCGCCCCTGCGGCGCAGGGCATCGACAATGCGCAGCTTGTCTTCCGGATTCACGCGCGCATAGACCGACACGTCTGCGACCAGGTCAGCGGCTGCTTCCGGCGTCAGCCCTTGAAGCTCGGCGCCCGTGACTACGCGGCCGTCAGTTGCGATTCCGAGTTCCCGGGCGATCACGGCGGCGGTGCGTGGATGATCACCGGTGATCATCAACGGCCGGATGCCGGCGCGCCTGGCGCGGGCCACGGCGTCCCTGGCCTCAGGTCGCGGCGGATCGATCATGCCGATAAGGCCGGCGAAGACCAGCTCGTGCTCGAGGCGGTCGTCGGGATGTTCCGAGTATTCGGCGAGCGTCTCGCCAGTCAACCAACGCCCGGCAACCCCGAGCGTGCGCAGCGCTTCACCGGCGAGCGCGTCGTTGTTCTCGAGGATCTCAGCGCGCCGCAGCGACGTCAGCGGCCGCCGATCGGCACCGACGAGTTCGAAGCTGCACCGAGCCAGGAGGACGTCAGGAGCGCCTTTGGTGAACACGATGCCGCGGTCCTGCTGCTCGGTATCGCGATGAATGGTGCTCATCAACTTACGTTCCGATGAGAATGGCAGTTCGCCGACCCGCGGTAGTCGCTTGTCGAGCACGTCGGAACTGAGCCCACACTTCCGAGCGGCCACCAGAAGCGCCCCTTCAGTCGGATCTCCTTGGGCCGTCCAACGGCCATTCTGCTGCTGCACCGTTGCATTGTTTGCGCGATCCGCAACCGCAAGGGCCTTTTCGATTTCCTCGCGAAGCGGACCCTCGATAGGTTTTCCACCTTGCGCGCGCACAGCACCTTCGGGCGCGTAGCCAGAACCTTCAAAAGTGACGCGTCCGCTCGCGGTGACGACAACACGGACGGTCATTTCGTTTTTTGTGAGGGTCCCTGTCTTATCGGACGCGATGACGGTCGCCGAGCCGAGAGTCTCGACTGCGGCGAGGTGGCGCACGATCGCGTGCCGGAGCGCCATGCGTTGGACGCCGATCGACAGCACCACCGTCACAACGGCGGGAAGCCCCTCTGGGACTGCTGCGACCGCCAGCGCAACGCCGAGGATCAGCACGTCGAAGAGTGCTGCAGCGCCACGCACATCCTCCACGACAATGATCGTGACGATCATGATCACGGCGATCGCAATAACCACGAGACCCAGGAGCTTGCCCGTCCGATCCAGTTCCCGTTGAAGTGGCGTCGCTTCGTCGGCGGTCTCTTTCAGAAGTCCGGCGATACGACCGATCTCGGTGCGCATGCCGGTGGCAGTCACGAGGGCCTTACCGTGGCCGTAGGTCGCGGCGGTGCCGCTGAAGATCATGTTCTCGCGCTCGGCGACCGGAAGGTCTTGGGAAATCGACGCAGTACTCTTCGTGACCGGCAGACTCTCGCCAGTCAGCGCCGCTTCAGCTGTTTGCAGAGCGGCCGACTCGATCAGCCTCGCGTCGGCTGGAATCGTGTCCCCTTCTTCAATGAGAATGATGTCGCCGGGAACGATCTCGCTGGCTGGAATGGTTCTTCGCGCGCCGTCGCGAATGACGGTGGCGTCGGCGGCGGACATGGCGCGCAGCGCCGCGACTGCGGCCTCCGCTTTCGCCTCCTGGATGTACCCCATCGTTGCGTTGAGCAGGACGACGGCA
>Ga0075425_100008868_pt1 | contig 10691 bp, 8 predicted proteins | sample SoiMethybrSBSTD4_FD_75300 | JGI IMG/M metagenome (GOLD analysis project Ga0075425, IMG submission 75300) | Bulk soil microbial communities from a Populus tree surrounding site in Tennessee, USA - Soil MetaG P. TD hybrid SBSTD4 | ecosystem: Environmental > Terrestrial > Soil > Tree plantation...
CACGCGATAGAGGAGGTCCTCGAGCAGCTTGCGATTGCTGGCCACGAGGTCGGCCATGATGCCCCACTGCAGGGTCTGGAAGCCGAGGATGAGGAGGAGCACGGAGAGGATGGCGGACTGGAGGTGGCCGCGGATGTCGCCGTGGGCCCAGAACCAGGCATAGCGCAGGCCGAGCAGGAGGCCGCCCGCGGTGAGGGCGGAGCCGATGAGCACGAAGACCTTGAACGGCTCGTACATCGCGTAGATGCGCAGGATGGTGGCCGCGGAGCGCTTCAGGTACTCCCAGGTCGAGGAGAAGAGGCGGGAGGGGCGCGTGTGGCGGCTGGAGATGGGGAGGTGGGTGACCGCCATCTTCTTCTTGCCCGCCTGGATGATCGACTCCAGCGTGTAGGTGAACTCGCTCACGATGTTGATGCGCAGGGCGGCCTCGCGGTTGAGGGCGCGGAAGCCGCTGGTGGCGTCGGGCACGTTGGTGCCGGAGACCTTGCGCACCACCCACGAGCCCAGGGTCTGCAGCCGCCGTTTCGGCCACGAGAAGTGCTCGACCTGGCCGACCTCGCGGTCGCCGATCACCATGTCCGCTTCCCCGGAGAGGATGGGCGCGATGAGGCGGGGGATCTCGCTCCCCGCGTATTGCGCGTCGGCGTCGGTGTTGACGATGACGTCGGCCCCCAGCCGCACGCAGGCGTCGAGGCCGGCCATGAAGCCCGCGGCCAGACCCTTCCTCCGGGTGAAGCGCACGATGTGATCGGCCCCGTGCGCGCGCGCGACCTGCGAGGTCGCGTCCGTGGACCCGTCGTCGATGACCAGCACCTCCACGCTGTCCACGCCGGGGATGGTGCGGGGGATGGCCTTGAGCGTCTCCGGAAGCGTCGCTTCCTCGTTGAGGCAAGGGATCTGGACGATCAGCTTCATCCGCGCCGAACGGTAGCACAGGGGTCTCGGGGCTGGTTAGCGTAGAGTCCGCTTCCGAGGAGGTGAAACATGCACCCCGCCCTGCAGCGGAACATGTTCTTCGTCAAGGAGCACACGGGCGTCTTCAAGGCCGCCAACAACTACGACGTCCTCGATCCCCAGACCAGCCAGGTGGTCCTCCATTGCCGCGAGGACGACCTGGGCTTCTTCACCCGGCTCCTGCGCTTCACCGACTACAAGCGGATGACTCCCTTCGACGTGCGGATCAAGACCCCGGACGGCGTGACCCTCGTGCGGGTCACGCGCGGCGTCTCGCTCTTCATGTCCCACGTGAAGGTGCTGGACGAGCACGATCGCGTGGTGGGCGGCTTCAAGCAGAAGTTCTTCTCGATCGGGGGCCGCTTCACCGTCCTCGACCCCCAGGACCAGCCCGTGTGCACGCTGCAGGGGAACTGGACGGGCTGGGACTTCAAGTTCGTGAGCGGCGGGACGGTGCTGGCCCAGGTCACCAAGAAGTGGGCGGGCCTGGGCAAGGAGCTCTTCACGACCGCCGACAACTACATGCTGACCATCGCGGACAGCGTCCGCCCCGACGACCCCCGCCGCCTCCTGCTCCTGGCCGCCGTGATGTCGATCGACATGGTGCTCAAGGAGTGAGGCCCGCGCGGCGCCGCGCCGCGCCGCGCCAGGCGGAGTGGAACCGGAACTGCGCGAGGTTGTCGAGAACGACGCGGGCCTCGCGCCCCGTCCGGGCCAGGGCGGCGGTGGCGCCGGCGCCGGCGGGGGAGGGCGCGGCCGGAGCCAGGGCGGGAATCACCACCCGGAACGAGTCGTCGCGGGGCACGTCCGGAAAGAGGCGATCGATCCAGCTCGCGATCTGGAGCTGGGCGCCGCTGGGCGCTCCTCCCGGCCCGAAGTCGAAGCCGCCGGGATCCAGCTCGACCGGACGCGGGTCCTGGCGGCGGTGCAGGTGCACGCGGTACCCGGGGTCGAGGGTGGCCAGGCGGCGCTGATGGCGCGCTTCCGGCGTGGTCTGGTACTCGCGGGTGATGACGCCGCGCACGATCAAGAGGAGGTCCGCTTCCACGAGGCGCAGCGGGCCGCCGTCGCCGTCCAGGACGAGGGCGCCTGGCTCCGCGGCGCCGCGCGTGGCCAGCACCGGCTCCGCGCGCCGCACCTCGTCTTCCGCGATCTCCAGCACCTCGAGCCCCTCTGCGCGCAGGCGCGCCGCCTCCTCCGCGGCCGGGGCCGGGGGCAGGATGCGATGGAGGTCCGGTCCGCCCCGCCGGCGCCGCTGGCTCGCCTCGAACGCGGACAGGGAGAGGGCGCGCGCGAGCGCGGCTTCGTCGGCGCGCGCGGTCTCGAGCACGAGCAGCACGCGCGGCGTCGCGGCGGCGTCGGCGGCGGCGGGCAGCCCCGCGACATTCGAGGTGGCCTCGCGCGCCCATTCCGCCTCGAGGGCCGCGCGCGCGGCCGCCGCCGCCTCCACCGCCTCCGCCGGCAGCTCGCCCCCGCAGTACACGCAGCGCGGCTGGGCGGCGGCCACCGGACGCGCGCAATGCGGGCAGGTGGCGCCGCCGGCCATCAGACGTTGAAGCGGAAGTTGATCACGTCCCCGTCGCGCACCACGTAGTCCTTGCCCTCGAGCCGCAGCGTCGCCTGCTCGCGGCAGGCGGCCAGCGATCCGCCCTTCATCAGGTCCTCGAAGGCCACGACCTCCGCGCGGATGAACCCGCGCTCGATGTCGGAGTGGATCTCGCCCGCGGCCTGCTGCGCCCGCGCGCCGCGGCGGATGGTCCAGGCCCGGCACTCGTCTTCACCCGCGGTCAGGAACGAGATGAGCCCGAGCAGCTCGTAGGAGGTCCGGATCACCCGGTCGAGGCCCGGCTCCTTCAGGCCGAGGTCCTCGCGGAAGGCCTGCGCGTCCTCCGCCGAGAGCTGCGCCATCTCCGCCTCGATGGGCGCGGCCACCGCGCAGACGGCGCGCGCGCTGCCTTCGGCGGCGAAGGCCACGAGGCCCATCCGCTCCAGCGCCGCCGCCGCTTGCCGCACCTGGTCCTCGCCCATGTTCACCACGAGCACCAGCGGCTTGCCGCTGAGGAAGGCATACCCGCGCACCCGGCGCTGCTCCTCCTCGCTCAGGGTCAGGTCGCGCAGCGGCTTCTCCGCTTCCAGCGCTTCCTTCATCTTGAGGAGCACGACGCGCTCGGCCACGTCGTCGGCCTTGTTCGCCTTCTTGATGTTCGCTTCCAGGCGCTCGAGACGGCGCTCGATGGTGCCCAGGTCGGCCAGGATCAGCTCCAGCTCGAGCATGCGCGCGTCGCGCAAGGGGTCGATCGACCCCTCGGGGTGGGGCACGACCTCGGATTCGAAAGCGCGCACGACGTGCACGAGCGCGTCCACGCCGCGGAGGGCGGGAAGATCCACGAGGGCCGCTCCTTCGCCTTTGGCCACGCCCGGCATGTCGACGTATTCGACGGTGGCCGGCGTCTTCTTCTTGGGGTGGTACATCTCCGCCAGGGCCTCGACCCGCGGGTCGGGCACGCGTGCGATCCCCACGCGCGGCTCCGGACGCCCGCCGGGCGCGGGCGCGGGCGCCCCCGTCAGGAGTGAGAAGAGCGTGCTCTTGCCCGTGGAGGGCAGACCGATGATGCCGACTTTCATGCTTTGTTGTTTCTACCTTGCTTATCAAGTCAGGGGGGGCACTCACGCGTCACCCGCGATGGGCGTTCGCGTCCCCCCCTGAAACCCCCCTCGCACGCCGCCGCGCTGCGCGCGCCGTCGTGCTCTACGTGACGCTTGGCCTCGCCGGTCGGCTGTTCAGCTTATACCGGGAGCCCTCCGAAGGGCCTGTAGTAGAATCCCGCAACCCATGGCCGTGGGCGCATCCCTCCTTTCGCTGGCCTTCCTCGTCGCGCCCGCATTGGCGGCGGCGCCGACTGCGCGCGCCCCCCGTCCGGCGTCGCCGTCTCCGGCCGCCTCTCCCGGCGCGACCCTGGAGGCCTCGCCCACCCTTCCCGCCGCCCGCACCACGCCCGGCCCGACCATCATCTTCCTGATCGACAACTCCGCCTCGCTGCCCCCGCTGGACCCGGAGGAGAAGCGCGTCGAGGCCCTGGAGAAGATGTTCACGTTCCTCAAGGGGCGGCCCTACCGCCTGATCCTGTTCGGGGGCCGGCGCGAGATCTTCGTCGACGAGGCCATCAAGTACCGCAACAACGGGCAGTGGACGGACTTCTATTTCGCGTTCGACAAGGCGCGCGAGCTGGCCGCGGCCGACTATCCCCCCAACGCGGACCTGCGCCTCGTGCTCATCACCGACGCCATCCTCGATCCTTCACCCGCGGACTGGGCGGACATGAACGTCCCCGAAGGCATGGACCTGAAGGCCCACGTGGTGGAGAAGACGCTCGCTCTCATCAAGGAGATGAACATCCCGCTGTACGTGATCCTGGTGGGCGAGCCCCCCGGCCTGTCCGCGAAGGGCAACCCGGAGCGCGCGCCAGGCCTGATCCTGGACATGGTGCAGGCGGCGAACGGCAAGAAGGCGGCGCCGTTCGCGCAGAGCATGGCCGGCTTCTTCTCCGACAACGGCGTCCTGCTCAAGAAGTTCGTGTTCCGGGTCGAGCCCCAGGAAGGCTTGAAGAAGATCGCGCCCATCGTCACGCGCATCTCCACTCCGGCGCGCCCGGCCGTGGAGGCCCAGTTCCTGAGCGCCCTCATCCTGCCCCTCGCGCTCTTCCTGGCCCTCCTCCTCGGCATCCTGGTGCGGCAGTTCCCGGGCCCCGGCGACGTCGAGGTGCTCGAGCTGTCGCTGAACGTGCCCGTGCACGTGGCCGCCGACCGGCTGCACAAGGTGGAGGGCGGCTGGTCCAACCAGGGTCTCAGCCTGGTGCCGGACACGAAGGAGGCGTCGGCGACCTTTACCTACCAGGCGGCCAACCTCGACGTCACCGGCGTCGGCATCGACACCACCGGGCTCGACACGACCGTGGCCTGGCTCCTTCCCCTCCCCCTCGACGAGCTGCGCAAGGCCATCGACGACATCAACACCAAAGGCACGAAGGACGAGAAGATCTTCGCCCTCAACCTGGACTACGTGGCCAAGAACCTGGACCCGAAGGAGGCGGAGCGCATCCTGACGTCCGCCGGTTCCGCGCGCCGCGCCATCAGCGCCACCGACTTCCTGAACGCCAAGGCCCACCTCCTCTCCGACGAGACGCTGCGGCGGGCCCTGCTCGACCCGCGCGTGCAGTTCGTCGGCTATGGCAAGGGCGGGGAGAGGAAGGAGCTCAAGGCGGGTACGGCCGTACGCGTCGGACCCTATGGGTTCCTGGTCCAGGACGTGGGCAAGGGCGGCCGCCGCGACGTGCGGCTCGTGCTCCACTACGACCGCATCCCCTCCCTGCTCGGCCTCAAGAGGTGGCTCCCGGACCGCTTCCAGCAGGTCTTCCGTTTCCGTCGCAGCAGCCAGCGCGTGGTGTCCTGAGTCACTTCTGAGGGCCGTGGCGTTGCCGGTCCTTGTGCCCCGCCGTAGACTCCCGCTATGCCGTCCTCGCTCCTGGTGGCCGGCCTGGATGCGCGCAGCCTCCTCCTGGAAGCGCCCGTCTTGCAGCGGGACCGGCACTTCGTCCAGGAGTCCTTCAACGCCCGCGACCTCCTGCGCGAGATCGTGCCCAGCGGTGCGCGCCTCGTCGTGTTGGGGACGGAGCTGCCCGACCTCGCGCTGCCCGATGCCGTCCGCCGCATAAGGAACTCCCCGGCCACCCGCGAGGTCTCGGTCCTGGCCATCCTCCCCGCCGGGACGCCGGCCGAGCTCGCGGAGGAGACGCGCCGGGCGGGAGCCAACGCGGTATTGCGGCGGCCGCTCGACCGGCCCACCCTCGAGGCGGCCCTGGCCAAGCTCCTCATCGTGCCCCGCCGCGTGGTCGCCCGCGTCCCCGTCAGCGGGCAGGTCGTCGGCTCGTCGCGCCACGCCGGCGGCGCGCACTTCTGCGGCCTCACCCACAACCTCAGCGTCAACGGCATGCTCCTGGCGAGCCCCTTGCGCCTCGCGGACGAGCCCGACCTCGACCTGGAGTTCGTCCTGCCCGGCGTACGCGCGCGGCTGAGGGCGCTCGGCCGCGTCGTGCGCGAGGCGCCCGAGGTGGCCTGGCCCTTCCGTGGCTATGGAGTGGAGTTCCTGTTCGTGCCGGAGGAGAGCCACACCACCCTCACCCTCGTCGTCTCCGGCGCTCTGCGCCCGTCTCCGGCGCTCGTCGGGCGGCCGGACCCGACGCACGGGATCCACTCGACGGTGTGCCGCGAAGAGTGGGTCTACGAGATCCGCGAGCCCGTGGAGGGCGACCAGGGCTGGGAGGCGGAGATCCGGCGGGCCCCGCGCGAGAGCTGGCGTCCGGGCGGGGCCGGTCCGTTCTTCGTCGTGGCCGCGGCTTCGCCCGCCATCGCCCTGCGCGAGGCCCGGGAGTTCGTCGGCCGCCAGGAGTGACGCGACCACGCGTGTCGGTCCTCCTCCCCGTCCGCGACGCGGAGGCGACGCTCGGGGAATGCCTGGCCTCCCTGTCCGCCCAGACCCTCGCCGACCACGAGGTGGTGGCCGTCGACGATCACGCCACGGACGGCAGCCGGGCCATCCTCGAGGAGGCGGCGCGCCGCGACCCGCGTGTGCGCGTCCTGGACAATCCCGGCCAGGGACTGGTGGCCGCGCTCAACGCCGCCGGCACGGCCGCGCGCGCGGCCCTGCTCGCGCGCATGGACGCGGACGACGTGTGTCACCCCGAGCGGCTGCGCTTGCAGGCCGCGTGCTTCCAGGCCGCCCCGGACCTGTCCGTGCTCGGGACGTGTGTCCGTCTCGTGGGGGAATCCGGACCCAACGAGGGCATGCGCGCCTACGTGCGCTGGCTCAATGGGCTCCTCGATCACGAGGCGATCGTGCGCGATCTCTTCGTGGAGTCCCCGCTGGCCCATCCCACGGTGATGATGCGGGCCGAGATGCTGGCCGGCCTGGGCGGCTACCGCGCCTTCGACGGGCCGGAGGACTACGACCTCTGGCTGCGCGCGCAGGCCGCGGGCGCGCAGTTCGCGAAGCTGCCGGAGGTGCTGCTCGACTGGCGCGACGGCCCCGGCCGTCTCTCGCGCACGGATCCGCGTTACGCGCCTGCGCGTTTCCGGGACCTCAAGATCCGCGCGCTGGAAGCGGGAGCGCTCGCGCGCCGGCCCGCCGTCGTCTGGGGCGCGGGCCCGGTGGGGAAGGGATGGTCGCGGGCCCTGCGCGCGCGCGGGCACGAGGTGGCCGCTTTCGTCGAAGTCCATCCGGGCCGGCTGGGACAGCGCATCCACGGCGCCCCCGTCGTGCCCGTCGCGGAGGCGGCGGCCACGGTGGGCGCTCTCCACCTCGCCGCCGTGGGCCGGCCGGGCGCCCGCGAGGAGATCCGGCGCCACGCCGCGCGCCTCGGCCTGCGCGAAGGGTCCGATCTGATCGCGGTGGCGTAGTTATAATTCTCGATCACGCCCCGATGACCACCCTGATCCTGGGCCTTCTCCTCGCGGCCCCGCCTTCCCCGCCCCCGCCGGTTCCCCGGATGGAGAAGCTGACCCGCATCCTGGCCGGCGAGGACCGTCGCGACCTCACCGCGGACGTGAAGCTCGGCCTCAGCGACGCCGACCGCAGCGTGCGCCGCCGCGCCGCCCTGGCCGCGGGTCGCATCGGCGATCCGGCGGCGGTGCCCGCCCTCGTCCCGCTCCTGCAGGACCCCGAGCTCGAAGTCCGGCAGATGACGGCCTTCGCCCTCGGCCTCATCGGCGACGCGCTCGCCGTGGACCCGCTCCTCCTCGCGCTCAAGGACCCGGAGCCCGTGGTGCGGGGCCGCGCCGCGGAAGCGCTGGGCCAGATCGGCGACGCCCGCGCCGGTCCGGCCATCGCGCAGATGGTGGTGGCGGCGCTTCCTCCGAAGGCTCCCCTGGTGACGGTGCGCGGCGACGACCCCGCGAGCATGACCGATCCCTGGCTGGAGCCGCGGCTGGGAGTGTTCGCGCTGGCCCGCCTCAAGGACGTGCGCAGCGCGCAGGCCGTGCTCCTCTCCGCGGGAAAGCCGCGCTTCGACTGGTGGGCGGCCACCTGGACGGCCATGCGGCTGGAGAACGCGGCCCTGCGCCCCGTGCTCCTGGCCGCGGTGGCCTCCACCGATCCCCTCTCGCGGGCCTACGGGGCGCGGGGCCTCGGTGCGCTCAAGGATCCGGCGGACCTGGACGCGCTGCTGCCCCTGTTGCGCGACCGCGACGAGACCGTGGTCGTCAACGCCGTGCGCGCGATCGCGCTCCTGGGCGAGGCGCGCGCCGTCCCGCCCCTCTCCGCGCTCCTGCGCAGCCCGTCGAGCGTGCTGCGCGTGGAAACGCTGAAGGCGCTCTCCGTCCTCCCCCCGGACCGCGGCCTGCGCGAGCGCGTGGTCGCGGAGGTGGGAAGCCCCGAGCCCTGGGTCCGCTCGGCCGCCCTGCAGGCCCTGGCCCGCATGGAGCGCGAGGACTTCGCGCTCGTCCTGGCCAACCTCGATCCCGATCCCGCCTGGTCCGTGCGCGCGGGCCTGGCCGCCGCCCTCGCCATCGCCGGCGACGAGGCCAGCCAGGCGCGCCTGCTCGCGATGCTCAAGGACGACGACGTGCGCGTGATCCCGTTCGTCCTGGAGGCGCTGCGCCAGGCGCGCGGGCCCGATTCCGTGGACACGCTGCGCCGCCACCTCGACCACCCCGACTTCGCCGTGCGCATGACCGCCGCCGACCAGCTCGCCGCCCTGAAGGTCACGGGATTGAGCGAGGCGCTGGCCGCCTCCCTGGCCCGCTCCCGCGGAGACGTCGAGATGGACGCGCGTCTGAGCCTGGTGTCTCTGCTCGCCCTGCAGAAGGACGCGCGCGCGACCGCGCTGCTGCGCGAGATCGTGTCCGGCGATCCCGCGCGGCCCGTGCGCGAGAAGGCGGCGCGCGAGCTGCGCGCGCTGGGCGAGACCCCGCCCCCGCCCGGCCCGGAGCCCGTGGCGCGCCCGGCCCTCGACTACCTCGAGGCGCTCGCCCCCTACGAGGTCACGGCCGGCGGTTCGGTGTTCACCCCGCGCGTGTTCCTGTACATGAAACAGGGCCGCATCGAGATCCACCTGAACGTCGTGGAGGCGCCGCTCATGAGCGCCACCTTCCTCGACCTGGCCCGGCGCGGCTACTTCGACGGGCTCACGTTCCATCGCGTCGTGCCCGGCTTCGTGGTGCAGGGCGGCGATCCCCGCGGCGACGGCAACGGCGGACCGGGCTTCGCGCTGCGGGACGAGATCGGCGAGCGGCCCTACGGCCGCGGCGTGGTGGGCATGGCCCTCTCGGGCAAGGACACGGGAGGCAGCCAGCTCTTCGTCACCCTCGCCCCCGCCCCCCATCTCGACGGCCGCTATACCGTGTTCGGATGGGTGGCCTCGGGGATGGAGGTGGTGGACAAGATCCGGCCCGGGGACGTGATCGAGAAGGTCGAGGCCTGGACCGGCCGTTGACCGCGCGCGTCCGGCTGCTCGCTCTCGACATCGACGGCACTCTCCTCGGCGGTGACAAGCGGATCTCGCCGCGGACGCTGAAGGCGGTGGCGGCGGCGCGCGCCGCGGGCGTACGCGTGGTCCTGGTCACCGGCCGCCGCTATCCCGCCGCCCGGCCCATCGCCGTGCAGCTCGGCTCCGGCGTCCCCCTCGTCCTCCATCACGGCGCGCTCGCGGTGGAGCCGCATCCGGAGACGGACCACGACGGCGCGCCCCTCATCCTGCGCTGCCTGCCCCTGGACCGGGAGGTGGTGCGGCAGGTCGTGCGCCTGGGACGGGAGTGCGGCGCGGATCCCGTGGTGCATTGCGGCTTCCGCGGAGAAGGCCGCCTGCTCGTCGCCACCATCGCCACCGGGAACACCCAGCTCCGCGGCTACGTCGACCGCGGCGGCGACGCCCGCGTGCAGGTCGAAGACCTCGAGAAGGAGCTGCCCGACGATCCCGTGCAGGTGATGTTCGCGGGGCCGCTGGCGGCGATGCTCGACCTCTATCCCCGTCTCGTGGCCGGCCTCGGCCCCCGCGCGAAGGTCGAGCGGACCCTGTATCCCGGGCACGAGATGGGCTTCCTCGACGTGCTGCATCCGCAGGTCAGCAAGGGCGAGGCCCTCGAGTTCCTGCGCGCGCGCTGGGACGTCGCGCGCGGGGAGACCATGGCCGTCGGCGACAACTGGAACGACCGCGACATGCTCACGGGCGCCGGCCGCGGCCTGATCATGGGCAACGCCGATCCCGCGCTCCACGAGCTGGGACTCGAAGTCCTCCCGACGAATGATGAAGACGGTGTAGCGGTGGCCATCGAGAAGTACGTCCTCGGGGGTGATTGAGGGGCCCGCCGGCACGTCCTGGTGGCAGCGGTCGATGACGTTGCTTTGCTGCGCGGCGGAGCAAGTCCGCGCGCCCGCTCGCCGAATCCATGGCCTTCGCCGCGCAGCTGGCGCTGTGTGGGCCGTTGACGCCGCGATGACGCGGGCCCCTAAAAAGCATAAGGGGGTGATTTCTCACCCCCCGCAAAAACGGACGACCGGCGGCTTACTTCTTCTTCTTCGTCTTCGGAGCCGCCTTCTTGGTCGCCTTCTTCATCGGTAAACCCCTTTTCCTGACGTGGTCAGGATGAAAGTGTGGAGGGGGTGATCGGTCCACCCCCCCTTGTCCCCGGGGCGCTTACTTCTTCTTCTTCGATCCGCCCTTCTTGGCGGCCTTCTTCTTCGCGGC
>Ga0075425_100008869_pt1 | contig 10691 bp, 17 predicted proteins | sample SoiMethybrSBSTD4_FD_75300 | JGI IMG/M metagenome (GOLD analysis project Ga0075425, IMG submission 75300) | Bulk soil microbial communities from a Populus tree surrounding site in Tennessee, USA - Soil MetaG P. TD hybrid SBSTD4 | ecosystem: Environmental > Terrestrial > Soil > Tree plantation...
GCGTCGAGCAGATTCTGAATGTCGTTATTGAGCCGTTCGGCTTCGTCGCGAACGTCATGCACCAGAGCAGTCAGCTTCTTTTCATTTTTCAGCGCCGGTGCCACGCTCAGAACGGTTGCCGCGCCGAGGATCGAAGCAAGCGGCGTGCGAAGCTCGTGGCTGACGGATCCGATCAGCGCCTCGCGCAGCTGGTCGGTCTGCGAGCGCATGCGCGCCTCGCTGATGGCGTGGGCGACGCCAAGTCGTTCGAGCGTTGCGGTTGCATCCGACAAGACTGCATCGACGCGGATCCGCAGTTCGTCCGAACGTTCTTTCGATTCGTGTCCGAGATTTATGGCGATGACGCCGAACTCGGGGCTCTTCGGCGAGACAGCGCGCACAAGCCACATTTCGCCGGTAGCTGGCATCACCATGGAGCCTGTAGCGGTGTCGCGGTGACCGGATGCGACCTCCACGACTTCGGCGAGAACTCGCTCTGGCACGGTCACCCCCGCACGATGCCCGCTGCTGTTCGCCGCTTCGCGCGCGCCCGGGAACAACACAACGTTGCGCTGCATGACGCTCGCGAGGTGATCCTCTATTGCCGCATGAATGTCGGACACGTCGAACGCAACAGCCAGGCGCCGCGAGAAAGCATAGAGATCGCGCAGGTCGATCTCGCGCTGGCGGGCCATTTCAAGCTGGCGCTTGAGACGCGTCGCGAGCTGGCTGACGGCCACGGCGACGAAAATGAACAGGATCAGGTCGATAACTTCCTGCGGGTCCTTGATGCGAAAGCTGTAGGCCGGCTCGTAGAAAAAGAACGCCGAGGCGACAACCCCGCAGACCGCTGCAACGACCGCTGACACGACCCCCCATCGGGTAGCCGCGATCACCACGGGGATGAGATAAAGCACCGAACCGTGGGCGAGCCCGATTTGCCAAACCAGCGCGAACAGCACTGCTGTAAGAATCGCTACAAGACCGAGCGTCATGAAGACGCCAGGCAGCTCCTTGCGGATGAAGTCGAGTTTCAACACGTGACGCATCGGCCGGGTCGGACGGGTTCACTCAATCGGACGCAATATACGCCGCCCGACCCTTGTCTGTCTTGGCGCTGTTGGTTACATAGCCCCGTCCATTCAGGGGTCGTTTTAGGCCCGTTTCGGGCTCCGGAGAGGTGGCTGAGTGGTTGAAAGCACCGCACTCGAAATGCGGCATACTCGCAAGGGTATCGGGGGTTCGAATCCCTCCCTCTCCGCCAATACTGTTAAAAAGTGCGCATATACTGGCGTTTCAGCGAAAAGCTTTATTTTATTCCACAAATGGTTACACAAGATTAAATCGAAGGCTGTTCCCCGACGTCCGATCGATCCCGGCGAGTGCTTCGCCACCGGCAAGGGACGGGGCCGCTACGGCTTTCTTCGGAGTTAGACGCACCCGCTGCGACTTCGTCGCTACAAAGCCCACCAAACGGAATCTTAATTGATAGCGTCTATCGTGAAAATTGTGGCGATGTTTTTTTTGCGCGAGTTTACTAGCTGGAATGTTGAGCGGCGACCTTACCCTCCTGTTGCTTGTTCTATTCGCGATGCCGAGCATGGTGTTGCTGTATACGAAGCGATGACTTTTATCCTCAGCTGGCTCATATTGAGTGTGTTCACCGGAATCTTCGTGTGTCGTTTATTCATCCTTTCAGATGAGCAATAATTTAGCGTCAGGCCATGCCTAATAAGAAGATTGATACCGCCGAGCTGCACCCAATTGAAGAAGTCGCTTGGCGGCACGTTTGGCTCAAAAGCGTGCTGATTGATCGCGGCAAAACGGCCCCCAACGAGTGGCCAGACAGATGACACAAGCGCGGCGTCTGGAGAGGCTTGACGGTAAGCGAGCGGTTGTCGAAGCTGTTTTTCCACGCGCTCGATCAACATTATGCATTCGGAAACCTGCTGTGCATCGACAAAATCAGGTCCATAGGAGATCAGGCCGCCGGCGGCGGCGAAGTAGCGGGCGGAATAGACCGCGGCCCTATGGAGCGAGGCCGCTCTTACGGCCGCCGTGCTTCCGCGCTATCACATCGACGTCAATATCAAACGCACGCTTGGGCAGCGTCTGGGCAAGTTAGCCACCGCGGCTTAAGCGAACATTGGGCAGACGGGCACTGTGCCCGTCTGCCCGCGCTCGTGTGCCACCCTGTTTGTTCAGCCCGAAAACCAATTTGAAATGACCTGTGGTTACGCAGCAGGCGATGGCGGATTTCAAGGCGCGATGGCTTAGCGGAGTTTGATGGGATGGCTGTCGATCATGAATTCGGCGCGCAGCACACCGAGCTCAAGCTCTCGGTGGTCGAGAATTATCTGAAGTTCTTTTCAAAAGCATTGCGAGGGAAATTCAAGGAGCTTTGGTACATCGATGCTTTCGCCGGTACAGGGGCCAGGACCGTCCGCGTTGTGGCAAAAGACGGCGATCTATTCGAAGCGCCAGCGCCGGAGCGAGTAGAGCATCGCCGCGGGTCGGCTCGGATCGCGATCGAAGTAGAGCCGAAATTCGACAGACTGGTTTTCATGGACAGCAAGCCCGCGCATTGTGCCGCGCTTCGCGAACTCGCAAACCAGCACCCAGACCGAGATATCTTTGTGGTCGAGACAGATGCCAATCGAGCAATTCAGGATGAAATCGGCTCGGTCAATTGGAATGGCAAACGGGCCGTCATGTTCCTCGACCCGTATGGGATGGAAGTCGAGTGGGCGACGCTGGAAGCGATCGCTGCGACGAAAGCGATCGATGTATGGTTTCTCTTTCCGCTCGCCGGGCTTTATCGGCAGGCGACCAGGAAAAGCGGCGACATTGATAAAAGCAAGCGAACCGCAATCACTCGGATCCTAGGCAGCGATGCCTGGGAGGGTGAGCTCTACTCGGACCTTGGACAGGCCGATATGTTTGGCGGCGGCGAAAAGCAGCGAACCGAGGACGTGAAGGGCTTGGAGCGATACGTCAAAGAGCGGCTAGAAACGATTTTTCCAAAAGTGCTAGGACCGCTTGCCCTGCCAAGAGGCGAGAAGCCGCAACGTTATTCGCTTTTCTTGTGCATTTCGAACCCCGCGCCGGCAGCGATCAGACTGGCCACCGGCGTCGCGGATTACATATTCAAGGCCGGCAATTCATCATAGGTCGCGCCTCGATACCGGCGACCGGCAGCCTTTTTGTTTTTGCCACCCCACTGCTTGAAGAAAAATGCAGTCCCGTGCTGTCGGCAGGCGAGCTCAATTTCGTCGACCCAATTTTCCAGCATCGGCCTTGCCTTTGGTCCGCTTTCTCCACCGACAATTGCCCAATGGATGTCTTTAAGGTCGGCACGCGCGACCGAGCCGATCAATGGCTCAAACGAAATAAAACGAACAACCGCGCGCACTTTTCTAAGATGATCGATGCGATGCAGATATTCGGCATTCTCGACACTCGTGCCGAGCCAAACGTTTTTTAGCAGAGGAAGCTCGGCGACAATCGCGGCCATGCGATCAGGTCGCTTCGTCAGTATTTGATATGTATGGCGCGGGGTTTTTTCCATTACATTCCAAACCCTCGCTACGAAGTCGATGGGCACCAGATCGTGAAACAAGTCCGACATCGAGTTCACGAAAATGCGGCGCGGCTTCCTCCACAAGTGCGGAATTTCAAGCGACTTGTCATCCAACCTGATTTTTCCGGTCCAAACTGATCGCCGGCCGCTCTTGCGGGTTAGGCCGGCATATTTCGGCACGGACATGGCTTCGAGTCTTGCCGCCATCCGCATCGCGTAGCAGTTTGTACAGCCTGGCGAGAGGATGGTGCAGCCCGCAACCGGGTTCCAAGTAGCGTCGGTCCATTCAATTGAAGTTTCCGCCATCTGGGCTCTCCCGAATCCGACGCACTATTCTGTAGCAAAACTTATTAATTAAGTCCGCCTCAGTTCAAATGTGAATTTCCTTCTATTTGTGATGCCGAAACCCCCGGGCGCTAAAACGAAAGCAAGCGGGCGCTCGGATATCCGCGACCTCTATGTTTTCAAAGGCCCCGCCCCGGCAACGATGTCCCCCGAAAGCGGACATGTGCGCCGCAAACGTCATGTCCGCTTTGCCTCCAATCGCGACCGTGAAAGCGAATTCCCGCACAAGGTCATGTCCGCTTTACCCCCGAAAGCAGACATGTGCGGTGCAGCTAGCGATGTCCGCTATTGGCCCAAAGCGGACATCTGGGCGTGAAGTACGTCACGCATCCTTTGACGACGTTGGGCTAGCCTCGTCGCACGGTGCATCGGAACGCACCGAGACTGGAAGGAGAACTCAGATGGCCAAGTTGGTAGACGTATGGATATTCGACTGGGACAAATACAGCCCCGACGATCTCGTGCAAAAAGACGACAGTTTTCAATTAGGGCCAGCACTCCTCCCGGCTCTCATGAAAAGCGGCCGCGCTACCACTTGCGGTGCTCGCGCTCGGCTGCGTCGGCCGCGATCAGGATCAAGCCGATCAGGCCGAGCGTAACGGCGGCCAGCAGCAGTGCCAACGCTGTACCTGATCATCTGGGATCGTCACCTTTGACCGCACTGGCCGCCGGGAACATTCGTTCGACGGCGCCTTCCCACAGCTTTTCGGCTGGCTCCTTCAGCCCGGTCAAGTGCTCGGTGGCGAGCTTCACTAGAACCGCCGACCTCGAAAGCTTGAGTGGCTTCCGATAGGCGTCGAGATCCTTCAGGAATGGCTTTTGCACTCGGCAGCTGATCGAAATGCCGAGCTTCCTGTTTAAGGTCGCAATCCGTTTCTTGCGCTTCGCCATTTCATCGAACCGCCGAGCTTCACGAACCTTATTAGCCGCCCCGTGAATGCATTCTGGAGAAAGCCTTGCAGAGCCTTCTTCCATGAGGTCCGTTTCGCTTCCAACTCTTTAACGGCAGTCTCCTTCTTAACTTTAGCTACCGCTGCCTCAATTCCCTCTGTCGTCTTGTTGAGACGTTTGCGCATACGTCGCGCCAAATCCCTCGTGGAAATTGCCACGCGATTTCGCGGCGGCTTTGGCCGATACGGAGCGACCATGGCAGTGCTCCATTCGATTAGAACAAGCCATCAAACTAATTTTAACTCGCCAACCGCACTCCTATGAAGACGAATCGGCTCATCTGTCCGCTTTATCCCCGAAAACGGACACCCCGTAGCGTGAGACCGCCTGTCCGCTTTGGGTCAGAAGCAGACATGTGCAGTGCAAGAGCCCATGTCCGCTTTTCCCGCGACATTTCGGAGCGGGGTCGAAATATCCGCTATGGGCCAAAGGGGAACATGCCGATTCCGGCGAATGCGCAGCCAGCGCCTACGCCTAGGGGCGAGGCGCGCCACTCACGCCCGTTCCACCTTGGCCGCGTAGCAGCCGGGCGCGGCGAAATGAACATGGAGATATCGGGCGCGCGAATCGGCGAACTGCCGTTCGATTGCCTCTTCTAGCCAGATACCTTCGATCAATTCCCAGCCGGTCATCATTCCATTTTCGTCGAAACCGCGCACCGCAAGTGTGCGCCTGCGTAACTGATCTGGCACGGCGTTGACGGCGTCGAAGGTTGCTTCACCTTCACGCACACAGATCGCAAAGCGCATCCGGTAGGGCGACTCAACGGCGTGGTGTTCGTAGTTCACCAGGATGACCTCATCGCCTGGCGAAAGATGGGAGAATTGTCCGGCGTCGAGGCCGCGAATGCGGAAGGTCATGGTGTCCTCCATTGCACGTGGGCGGACATGGTAATGTCAGGCCCAGGTAGCCACCCGATTTCCCCACCCGATTTCTGGGCAGCTTAAACTGCCGGCGTGCTGTAGTCGGCTAGTTGCGTTTCATTGCCGCTAATTTTTTGCGACGTGCCGCCTTCCTCGCCATTCTGGCTTTCTTAGTTTTGTTTTTTGGCCCGTAGGCAATGATTGCACCGATGAACTTGTTCAAAAGGTCTAGCGGGTTGGTCATGGGCTGCGACCTTCGCGTTCGTGCCGCCCCTGATTTGAACGGTCAATCTCGGCAGGCTGGGCGATCCTAGTTCACCACGGTCAATAGCGGAAGCGAGCCGGGGCATCTACGTGCCGAAACCGCAAGACAGATGCGGCTTTCATGTGTCCAACTCCGCTGCAAATGTCGCCGCCAGCATCACCTGCATGTCCGCTTTACCCCCGGAAGCGGACATGTGCAGTGCAACTAGGGATGTCCGCTTTGGGCCAAAAGCGGACATGCGCGGTGCACTAGGCCCTGTCCGCGATGGACCAATAACTTCCGTTGAGTGGAAGTTACGAAATTATTCAATCAATTCCGTTGCCGCCACCAGCAAAGTCTTGGGGAATGTAAGCCCCAGCGCCTGCGCGGACATTTTATGTCGCGGTTATTGCCCTAAAGGGCAGTTCCTGCTGCGAACTCGCCGGACTAAAATCCAAACTTCCACTCATTGCTGTACGAGGAGACCGCTTTGAAATCGAGCCGTCGAATTTTCAGGAGTCTACCCCGTGACCGAGAGAGCGAAACCAATCGACATTCAAACCGACAAGGGCAAGGTGCGGTGTTCGCAGTTTGAGACCCACCTGGAGGGTCTTGGTATTCCCTACGCGGCGCCTCCATTGGGCGACCTGCGGCTGAGGGCGCCAATTGAGCATGCCGCATGGACTGAAGTGCGCGACGCGACGAGATTCGGGCCTGCGAGCCTTCAATCGAAGACGGAGTACGATGGGGCGCAGGGCTCTGGGGACTGCCTCTATCTGAACGTCTACAGGCCTGGGGCCGCCAATGGCGCACCCCTTCCGGTGATGATGTGGCTTCATGGCGGCGGGTTCGTCAACGGCTCCGGAAATGCGTTTTACGGCGCCTTTCCTGGCACAGACTGCAAACGCCATCGTGGTGACGGTGAATTACCGGCTTGGGCCGCTGGGTTGGCTTGCGCTTGCTTCGCTTTCAGCCGAAGCGAAGGACCATTCGACGGGCAACTATGGCCTCCTCGACAGCATCGCTGCCCTGAAGTGGATCAAACGCAACATTTCCGCATTCGGAGGTGATCCAGGGCGCGTGACGAGCTTTGGACAATCAGCGGGCGGTGAACAGGTATTGGCGCTGGTCGCTTCACCCTTGGCCGCCGGACTGTTCCACAGAGCAATTTCGATGAGTGCGCCGGCTGGACTGAGCCTGCCGACGGTTGCCCAAATCGCGCCGAAGCGGGCCGAGTTCGCCGCCAAACTGGGCTGCAGCGATGAGGCTACCCAGCCCGCGAGTCTTCGACGCCCGACAGCCCAAGAGATTATCGATGCCGCCGAAGAGGACTGGAATGTTCTGAAGGACGGAGGTTTGTCGTGGACTCCCACGGTGGACGGCGCTGTCCTGCCTGACCAATGGCTCAACGTCTTCCGTAAGGGGACCTTCAACCGGGTGCCGGTCATAGTGGGGCATACGAAGGAAGAGGTGCGCTTGATGGGTGCCATCTTCGAAAACGACGCAGGCGGGAAAATGACGTTGGCGCAGGGCCAGAAGATTCTGGAAGGGCTCTTGGGGCCAAAGGCGAAGCAAGTCATGCAGGAATACGCACTTGACACTGCGGCGGTACCCAACGACGTGGTCACACAAGCCACCACTGACTTTCTGTTCGTCGCCGGCCAAGAAAATGATCGTGACGCACTTCAGCGATTCGTTCCCGTGTTCGCGTATCGCAGCTGCGACCCGAACGCGCCGGAGAGCCACGTGCATGCGCTCTATTCAAAAATCGGAGCAGGTCACGACTCGGATTTGGCTTACCTGTTCCAATGGGATGACTTCGCGGGAAAGAAGCCGGAGTTCACACCGGAGCAGCAGACGCTGGCGGTGCAAATGGGGCGCTATTTCGGCCAGTTCGCCGCGTCCGGCGACCCGAATGGAGGCGACCTTCCACGCTGGGCCCCGACGAGCGCCGGCCAGGTGCAATGTCTGGAACCGGCCAGCACGGGGGGCGTGCGAGGCATGCCGATCGACAAATACCTTGCTGAACACAAGGTCGCGTTCTGGAGGTCTCTGATCTGGCCGGCTCCATCAACTCCATGAGCGCAAACGCCGAGACCGCGCTCTATGCCAACATGCGCGTGGATCCGACCGCGTCCTCGGTTCAAACGAGGCTCGTTAAGGGATGTCGCCATGTCCGCTTTGGGTCAAAAGCGGACATTTGCACTGCAATAGGCCATGTCCGCTTTACCCCCAATAGCGACCGCGAAAGCGGATTCCCGCAAAGGGTCATGTCTGCTTTGGGCCGACACAGTGATGCGAGTAATTCTCATCGCACGTCTCCTGTCGGCTCGATGCGGAGATAACTCCTGTATGTGAGAGTGCTCTGAACGGCTTTTTTGTGGTCACCGATCTGGTCAATGCTTATTCCATGTGTAGTTGGGCCGGGCTCACGCCGCCGCGCTGAATCGGCCGATGTCCGCCCTTAAAATTGCTCTCGAATTAGTTGCATCGTGAAACATGGTGCGTTGTGTGCGCGACGAAGACGATGGTTACGCAAAGCATGACAGGCCCGGCAAATGCCGGACGATTTTTATTTTTGCGAACCCTGCCCAACCCGCGTTCATCGCTCGGTGCGTTCAGCCCAAATTTGGGAACCTTGGCTAACGGCCAAAAAAGAAAGACGGGTACTGATTGAAACGGCGCGGTTCTTGCGCGTATCCATACGCGCTAAAACCTGATGAGAAGGTCGGCGCCTCCTCTTTCCGCTTGCGAGTTGCCTGCGCGACTTTGCGCTTCTGAGTAGGTTGCGCCTCTTTTTCGGGAACTGTTGCCGCTTGCTTGGCCGGTTTAGCGATACGCTCCTTCTGCGATACAGCGGCAACGGGCTGTGCAGATGGCATTGATTTAGTCGATGAATGTAGTGCCATCACCCCGATAATGCCGACGCTAAGTACGGCCCCAAGGCCGACAACATAGGCAAGCAGAACAGCGATGCCTCGCATCAGCATTCCTCCCATTAAGAGGAAGGCTAGAAGCCCGCCAGGTAGTCACACCATTATACGTTGGTATCTGCACACAGGATTGGCCTGCGTGACATAGCAGGCACGGTGGGATGCACGATGCCTGCATCGTTCGTTCGACACGCGAACAAGCGATGGCGGATTTTAAGATGCGGTGGGCGGCGCGGGCAAATGCATGACGCAGGTGCGCCACGTTGATTTAGGCGCTATTTTGGCATCAAGTCGTTAATACAACTGCCAAGCTTGCCATAGTCGATCATTGGTATCCGTCCAGTCTTTCGGTCATTTTCTAATGTGTTGATGCACTTCCACCGGACTTCAGATGGAATTGTGTCCCACCGCTTGGTCATATCTTCGCGAGAAGAGCGGGCGGCAGTTTTCGCTACCTGACATATTGATTTGCCGACGGCTTCGTCTGGTTTGTTTGGTATTAGTGTGCTCTTTCCAAAGCTAATAGCTTTTTCTCTTATGCACTGGGGGCTGTCGTAATAACTCAGATCATATGACGGCAAGGGTTGAGGCGATACTTGCTGCAAGCCGAGAAGCAGGAAGCCTAAGGTCAATATCTTTTTCATCGCGACCAAGGGCACTGGCATTTGACTCCTTCGGTTTTGGAGCCGAAGGAGTCGGTCGTCAACCCACTCGGAGATAACCGTCAGGGCATGAACCACAGCATAATCGCGACGACCGCCAAACATCGCAGCCGTCGCAAAAACCAACAACAATTTATTTAGGCTAACTCTTGTTCAACCGCCGAATGGTCGCAATTCATTGTAGAAATGGTGGCCCCGACCTCTGGGGATGAAGGGACGGGGTGAGATCGGGGCCGTGCTCCCATGGGGATGAGAGCGGCCCCGATTTTATCAGCCTTCCTGCTATGCAAATAATTATTTAACCATGTTGGTTAACGGTTTTGTTTGGCCACTATCAGAATGACCCGCGCCAGAGGCCAGTCATTGCGAACGCTGATTGATCGCGAATTTCCGTATCAGGTTCTCGTGCTGGCCGAGAGCGTGGGTGGCGAGATGCTCGATAAGGTTGATGCTTTCCACACCGAACACGCCCTTCCAACCAAAAAGCGTTCAGTACGCAGGGATGATAGTTTGTGGTCGCTCTATTGTTTCGCCCAACGAGTGGACGCTGCGACCTTCCGTCATTTGTTCGGTGGCAAGTTATTCAAGCGTATGCCGCCAAGTTGAGGCCACGCCCTACCGCTCCGGTCCATCGAGAACCTGGATCAAGGTCAAGAAATCCGAAGGCTCCTGCGGCAACTCGCGCCATCGACGGCACCTTCTAAGAGGTTTTCCACCGTTTTCAGTTGTTCCTCTGTCCGTCAGGGGACGTACCAAAATACATATTCACTTGTGTGCAAATGAACGGAATGCGAAAATCGGGGCCGCTCTCGATCCCCAAAGAGAGCGCGGCCCCGATCTTACCCCGTCCCCTAGTCCCCGAAGGTCGGGGCCGTCATTCCTACAAAGAATTATGACTTTGACTAGGCGCGAGTCCGACTTGCGCTCATTTTTTTTTTCGATTGCGATAAGCATAGCAGTCGAATTTCAAATTACGAAAACGAACATATGTCGGAGTGCTGACGTGGTGCGTGTTAACAGTGAATGTTCGAGTGATGTCCTCGGTCTGTTTGATTAATGTCAATGGCGAGGATCAGAAGCAATTAGAGATTCGCTGACCAGATGCAACCTTGACCCAAGGTCCAACTAGGGAGG
>Ga0075425_100008872_pt1 | contig 10688 bp, 11 predicted proteins | sample SoiMethybrSBSTD4_FD_75300 | JGI IMG/M metagenome (GOLD analysis project Ga0075425, IMG submission 75300) | Bulk soil microbial communities from a Populus tree surrounding site in Tennessee, USA - Soil MetaG P. TD hybrid SBSTD4 | ecosystem: Environmental > Terrestrial > Soil > Tree plantation...
AGCCCCAGCTGCGGCGGCCCACACGAGCTAGGTCCCGGCGCTCGTGCAAGGGCCCGGCTCGATCGAACTTTCCCGTCTTGCTGTTGAGGCTTCGCGCCGTGCGATGCGGTCGGCACGCCAGCGGGTGAATTTCGTGTTGCGCCCGCCGTTGGCAGCGCTCAGGCGTGGCTCGGCATGGGCTGGACGCGGGCACAATGATGGGGCACATCAGCGACCACGCGCTCGCCGCTTTCCCTCGGCGGCAAAGGCCTGCCTTGCCCGAGCAGGGCAGGATCCCCGGGCATCGGCTTTCCCAGAGGCGGCGTGGAACCCCCATCATGGGGCGGAGGGGGTTGGTCTTGGCGGCGAATCGAGCCCGAGGTCCCCGCGCCACGCGCGTGGCGTTGCGGTTTGCCGGGCGGTCTCGGTCCGCGGCGGGGGCGAGCTGTCACAGGGCCGCGTTGTCCTCTTGCCTCAAAGGCAATGGGTTGTCATTGATCCCTCTCGCCGCCGCAGTGCGTGTAGCTTCGCCTGCCGGCACGTGGGATTAGGCCAAGGGCCTGAATTGGAGCGCAGCCTATGGACATGATCGACCCCAACCCGACAGATGGCCGCGCATGATCGGCGAACCAAGGAAGGTCATGAGGACGGCTGCTGAGGCAAAAAAAGCGGCTGACGGCGGTTGGCGCGAGGCTCTGAAGACGATTGCCTACGCGGTCGCCATCGCCTTGGTGGTTCGGACTTTTTTCTATCAGCCGTTCAACATCCCGTCCGGATCGATGAAGTCGACGCTGCTGGTGGGCGATTACCTGTTTGCATCCAAGTTCGCCTATGGCTATGGCCGGTACTCGTTTCCGTTCGGCCTCATTCCCTTCAAGGGTCGGTTCTTTGGCGCCGAGCCACAGCGCGGCGATGTGGTCATCTTCAAGCTTCCCCGTGACAATGCAACCGACTACATCAAGCGCGTCATCGGTTTGCCTGGAGATGAAATCCAGGTGCGCGATGCGATCGTCTACGTCAACGGTCGCGCATTGCCGCAAACGCCTGCTGGGTCCTATGTGGGCCCTGAGGAAGGCTGGCGACCCAAACCGCGCTTTCAGGAGACGCTGCCCAATGGCGTGACGCATTATGTTCTTCATTGGGAACGCCAGGCCGATCTTGACAACGTCGGCCCTTTCCAAGTGCCGGCGGGTCATTACTTCATGATGGGCGACAACCGCGATAACTCCATTGATAGTCGGGTGTCGGCGCGCTACGGCGTGGGTTACGTGCCCTACGAGAACCTCGTCGGCCGGGCGGAGATTGTGTTCTTCTCCATGGCGAGTGACGATCCAAACGCGTTTCGTCTAACAAGCCCCTGGACGTGGCCCTTCGACATCCGATGGTCTCGCATCTTCACGATCGTGCGCTGAGGCGACGCAACGGCCCGATTGGGTGAAGCGGCGTATCCGTTGTTCGATATGCATGGGCATCACGGTCAGTCCCCGGTGCTGCGCGCCATCGCGGACACGAAGCTGAGCCTGAGACTGTGCGCATTGCGCAAAGCCAGGCTGCCACCCACGGACGAGCGCCGCACCAAGTGGAGGTCGCGCCCCAACAATGCGGGCCTCAGCGAATGCGGGTGCGCAAGCGCGCACGCGCCGCGCGTTCCGGCGCGGCCCAACTTCTCAAGGCACGTCCTCTGGCAAGCGCGAACGCATGCGACGTTGCTGAGCCCCGCCGCTTTTCGCGGACCATCGCGACTAGGCCTTGGCTGGCGCGTGCGCAACGAGGATCACGACCAAGTGGAGCCCGCGCGAGACGTCGAGCGCGATTGCGCTCCGACCGCGCCCCCATGCGCGCTGAGCTCGGGAATGCGCACGTCTCAACGTCGGAAAGGATCAAACGGAAATTTCGCACTCCTGCCACGTCTGTCGCAAGCTTGGCTCGCTAAGCCATCTCCGCGAGCAGTCTCGTGTGGCAGCGTGCGGGGGGGCCGGCTTGAGGGGTGGTGACCGTCAAGCTTCAGTTCGAGGTGCGGCCACAAACCAGTGGTAAGCCAGCGCGCATACGTCTCCTGCGGGGTGAGCGAGACCATGCGGAAGAGTACCAGTGGCCTCGTGCAAGCGCTCCTCACGCTGCGCTCGCGCTTGGTGCGCTACCATCCTGAGAAGCACTATATGCGAGGCCCTGGTCCCAAGACGCTGAGCAAATTGGGCGATGCCTATCGGGCGCAGACGGAGAGCGACCTTCAGGAGCGCGTTCCGGAGGCGTGGTTGGCTCTTGTTCAGTCGATCAGTGAACGCGAACGGAAAGGCTGATCGGTCTGCCCGCGCGGGATGTCTGCCGGTTCCTCGGGATCCTCTTTGAGGCACCCGCACCGGTGCGGGCGCTATCTGCATCTACCAGTGCGTTGGTTCAAAGCCCGAGGCCCAAACCCGCCCTCCACGCAGGTGCGGTTGAGCGACCGTTCCCAGTGTTACTGCCGGCTATGGTCAACCCGTCGGTGTTGCCTGCGGCGCGTCTGGGCAGAGGTTGAGGGCGTGCGGGCTTTGCGCCAGGAGGAAACGACGAGAGATCTCTTGCGGGCTCGCAACGGCGATCGCAATCACGATCGCGAGCGCGGGGGGCACAGGCGCAGGATGTGAACGATGCGCCGTTCAACGAGAAATGGTCGCCCGGCCGAGTGGGGTGCTGAGGACAAGGTCGGCGCTCCGAACCGAACGACGCCTGAGCTCGTGCGTGCTGAGGACCGTGGGGACTAGATGGTGCCGTCGCAGCGAATGAGCTCGGACTTGAGGAAGCCGATCTGGCTCATGACCTCGCGGTCGAGGTTGCCCTGACCGAGCCGGCACTGCGCCTTGATGAAGCGCAGATCGATGTCAAAACCGAGCAAACCCTTGAGCTGCTGGCGCACGCTGTCGGGCAGTTCACCGCCGAGTAGCGCGCTACCCGATTCGATCAGCGTGCACACCTGACCCACGAGTTCGGGACCAGAGGCGCGCAGTTTCTCCATGGCGGCGATCTGTTCCTCGACGGACTTCACGTACTCCTTGGTGCACTTGGCGAACTTGCCGGGTTCGGGCACCTGGGGGCCGCCGAACGGCAAAGGCAATTGCGCCGCCGCCGAGCCCGACAGGGCGGCCGCGAGAGTGAGCACTGCCAGGGCCGGAAGCCGTCGCATGGGGGATCTCCGCCAGCTGATCCGCCAAGCCCACAGCACGGCTGTGACGGGATGTGGGCGGAATCATTACCGGAGCATTACGAATTGCCAGGAGCACGCCCGTTATGAACGCGAGAACCAGCCTCTGCTGCTGCCTGCGCCGAGCGCGTTGGCCAGCGTGGTGCCGAGCGCTGCTGGGCTCTCTGCCACCGCGATGCCAGCCGATCGCATGGCTTCCACCTTGTCTTCCGCCTTGCCCTTGCCGCCTGCGATGATCGCGCCGGCATGGCCCATGCGACGGCCGGGCGGCGCGGTCCTACCGGCGATAAAGCCAGCCATTGGTTTCGCGCGGCCGCGCTTGGCCTCCGATTTTATGAATTGCGCCGCGTCTTCCTCGGCCGCGCCGCCGATCTCCCCGATCATGATGATGGAGTTGGTGGCCGGGTCGGCGAGGAACATTTCGAGCACGGCGATGAACTCGGTTCCCTTGACCGGATCGCCGCCGATGCCGACCGCGGTCGACTGGCCCAGTCCGGCGTCGGTAGTCTGCTTCACCGCCTCGTAGGTGAGCGTGCCCGAGCGGGAGACGATACCGACCTTGCCGGGCCGGAAGATATTGCCCGGCATGATGCCGATCTTGCAGGCGTTGGGGGTGAGCACGCCCGGGCAGTTGGGGCCGATCAGACGCGATCTGGAGCCGTCGAGTGCACGCTTCACCTTGACCATGTCGAGCACCGGAATGCCCTCGGTGATGCATACGATGAGCGGTATTTCGGCGTCGATAGCCTCAAGGATCGCATCGGCAGCGAAGCGGGGTGGCACGTAGATGGATGTGGCAGTGGCGCCCGTCTTCTCTTTGGCCTCCAGGACCGTATCGAAGATCGGCACGCTGGCAAGCTTCGGATCGGGATGCTTGGTGCCTCCCTTGCCGGGGGTCACGCCACCCACGACCTGCGTGCCGTAGGCCAACGCCTGCTGCGTGTGGAAGGTCCCTTGGCTGCCGGTGATGCCCTGGCAGATAACCCGGGTCGACGTGTCGACAAGGATGGCCATAGACGTGCCTCTGTGATGTGGCCTGGGTTTGTGGGGCAGATTTCCGACCGGATCAAGTGCGCCAATGGCTGCAAGGGGAAGGGGAGCCGCGCCCAAACGGGCTCGTGACTTCCAACTTGCAACTTGCGGCCGGCCTCAGCTTAGAATGCTTGCGCGGGCCTCGGCCGGCGAGCACCCAGGATCAAGCTTGCGGCTCACATTGCTTTGCTCCGCGCGGTCGCTTTGGTTTGTTCCGCTCCGCATGGGTCGCGCCTCTCATCACCGAGCCTCATGTCAGCGCTGGCATCCCGGCTGCGGGGTTCCGCTATCAGCTCGGGCCAACGGGTGTCCGGCAGTCCTCAACCCGCCTTGCGCACCTCATCGGTGATCTTCTTGGCTGCATCCGCGAGGTTGTCGGCGGGTACGATCTTCAATCCCGACTGCCCCAGGATCTGCTTTCCCAGATCGACATTCGTACCTTCAAGCCGCACCACCAGCGGGACCTTGATGGCCATTTCTTTGGCGGCAGCCACCACGCCTTCGGCGATGATGTCACAGCGCATGATCCCGCCGAAGATGTTGACCAGAATGCCCTTCACGCTGGTATCAGAGAGGATGATCTTGAAGGCTGCCGCCACCTTCTCCTTGGAGGCGCCGCCACCCACGTCGAGGAAGTTGGCGGGTTCCATGCCATAGAGCTTGATGATGTCCATGGTGGCCATGGCGAGGCCCGCGCCATTGACCATGCAGCCAATCTGACCGTCGAGCTTTACGTAATTGAGGTCATACTTGGAGGCTTCGACCTCGGCGGGATCCTCCTCCTCCACGTCGCGCAGGGCCGCGACATCCTTGTGACGGAAGAGGGCGTTGTCCTCGAAGTTGATCTTGGCATCGAGGCAGGTGAGCTTGCCTGCCTTCGTCACCACCAGCGGATTGATCTCAAGCAGGCTCATGTCTTTCTCGACGAAGGCCGCATAGAGCTGGCCGATCAGCTTGACGCACTGGTCGATCTGGTCGCCCGTCAGCTTGAGCGCGGTCGCCACCTTGCGGCCATGGAAGGCGGAATAGCCCGAGGCCGGATCGATCGACAGCGTGACGATCTTGTCAGGCGTGTCGTGCGCCACCTTCTCGATGTCCATGCCGCCCTCGGTGGAGGCGATGAAGGAGATGCGCGAGGTGGCGCGGTCGACCAGCGCCGAAAGATAGAGCTCGCGTGCGATGTCACAGCCGTCCTCGATAAAGAGGCGCTTGACGGTGCGGCCGCCTGGACCTGTCTGCGCGGTCACGAGTGTCTTGCCAAGCATCTGCTCGGCGGACGTCTTGACCTCGTCGATGGACCGCGCAAGCCGTACGCCGCCTTTGTCGCCGGCATCTGCCTCCTTGAATTTGCCCTTGCCGCGGCCACCGGCGTGGATCTGCGCCTTGACGACCCACACGGGACCGGGAAGTTTTTGAGCAGCCGCAACCGCCTCCTGGGGCGTGAAGGCCGGCGCGCCCTGGGCCACCGGCACTCCGTAGTGACGCAGCAGCTCCTTGGCCTGGTACTCGTGAACGTTCATCGGGCTTGGGTCCAGCTTGGTGCGTTCAGGCGGCGCTGCGGTCCGCGATCATCTCGATCTCCACGTTTGCGCCCATCGGCAGCGCCGCGACCGCGATGGTGGAGCGGGCGGGATAGGGTTCCCCCATGTAGGACCGATAGACGTCATTCACGGCAGCAAAATCATGCATGCTGGTGAGGAAGATCGTTGTCTTGACGACGTGGGCGAAGGTGAGGCCGGCCGCAGCGAGGATCGTCTTGAGGTTCTCCAGCGACTGCCGGGTCTGCGCGGCGATATCCCCTTCGACCAATTTGCCAGCGACCGGATCGAGCGGGATCTGGCCCGAGACGAAAACGAGCTCCCCGCTCTCGATCGCCGCGGAATAGGGGCCAATGGCCTTGGCCTTCGGTGTCGTGACAGCTTTCTTGGCCATTGCGAGCCCACCTCATGCTGCCAGGTGCGGGGCGATCTTGGTGCAGGCCGCGATCAGCCCTTGCACGGACTCCACGGACTTCTGGAACATCGCGCGTTCGCCGGCATTGAGATCGATCTCAACGATTCTCTCGATGCCGTTGCCACCGACCACCACCGGCACGCCCACATAAAGTCCCTTTACCCCGTACTCGCCGTTGAGAAAGGCGGCGCACGGGAGTACACGGCGCTTATCCTTGAGGTAGCTCTCAGCCATTTGAATGGCCGAGGAAGCCGGCGCATAGAAGGCCGAGCCGGTCTTCAGCAGGTTGACGATCTCGCCGCCGCCCTTGCGCGTGCGTTCGATGATGGCATCGATCCTGTCCTGCCTAATCCAGCCCATCTTGACGAGATCAGGCAGCGGAATGCCGGCGACGGTCGAGTAGCGGGCAATCGGCACCATGTCGTCGCCATGCCCACCGAGGACGAGCGCGGTGACGTCCTCGACGGAGACTTTCATCTCCTCGGCCAGGAAGGTACGGAAGCGCGCCGTGTCCAACACGCCGGCCATGCCGATGACCCTGTTTTTCGGCAGACCGCAGGCCTTCTGCAGCGCCCACACCATGGCGTCCAGCGGGTTGGTGATAACGATGACGAAGGCGTTAGGTGCGTACTTCTTGATGCCGGCACCTGCCTGATCCATCACCTTAATGTTGATGCTGAGCAGGTCATCGCGGCTCATGCCGGGCTTGCGCGGCACACCGGCGGTGATGATGATGACGTCGGCGCCCTCGATATCGGCGTAAGCGTTGGTGGGTTTGTACTTGGCATCGAAGCCTTCGACCGCACCGGCCTGCCAGATGTCGAGGCTCTTGCCACCTGGCACACCCTCGATGATGTCGAAGAGAACGACGTCACCCAACTCCTTGAGGCCGATGAGATGGGCAAGTGTGCCGCCGATCATGCCAGCGCCGATCAGCGCGATTTTTTTACGCGCCATGACTGATGCTTCCTTGGCTAAGGGTGCGTCGATCCTCGTTGGTTAACCCGAAATCCCGCACCGTTCAAGCGAGGCGACCGGCCCAGGGATCGATTGCCGCAATCTGCGGCAACTGCGGCAAAGAGCCAATTGCTCACGCCGACGCCGTCGCGCCGATGCGATCAAGACGGCCCGTCAGATATGCCTCCGAGCCCATTTCGTAGAGACGGGAAGACGTGCGCTCGAATAAGAACTGCATGTCTCCTGCCGGATAGAGAGCACGCGGCTCCGCTGCGGCTGAGGCGATGAGACAGACGCGGTTGTCATAGAGGGTGTCGATCAGGTTGACGAACCGGCGCGTCACGTCGCGGCGCGCCGGAGTGAAGATCGGGATGCCATCGATCAGAATGGTATGAAACGTATGGGCAATGTGCAGGAAGTCGTTCGCTCCCAACGGCTGCTCGCACAACTCCCCGAATGCGAAGCGCGCCACGCCCATGGAGGCGAGCGGCACGCGCACCGCGCGGCCCTTGACCGTGAGCTCGGTCGGTGCGCCTGGATGCTTGCCGGTGAGCTCGCTCCAGAGCCGGTCGAGCTCGCCCTTGGCATGCAAATCGGCGGGCGTGAAGTAGAGCTGTCGGCCCACCAATTTCTCAAGCCGGAAGTCCTTCGCGGCCAAAAGCTCCTCCAGGTCCATGTGCTGCTCGATGAGTTGAATGAATGGCAAGAACAGCGCGCGGTTGAGCCCGTTCTTGTAAAGCTCGTTGGGAGGCACGTTCGACGTGGCCACCACCACCACCGGCTCGGCGAAGAGCTCTTTGAAAAGCCGGCCCAGGATCATGGCATCAGCGATGTCGGTGACATGCAGCTCGTCAAAACAGATGAGACGCGCCTTCTTGGCGAGCCCTTGGGCAACGCGCGGGAGCGGATCACCGGCCACGCTTTGCCGGGCAACGCCGATGCGCTCGTGCACCTCTGCCATGAACTCGTGAAAGTGCACGCGCCGCTTGGGCTGGAAGCGAACCGTCTCGAAGAAGAGGTCCATCAACATGGTCTTGCCGCGACCGACGGGGCCAAAGATGTATTGCCCCTTGGGCGGCGACGTGGCGCGAGCGATGAGACGACCCAGCCCGCGCGATCGGGGTCGCCAGCTGGCGAGGGCACGCGCCAGCGCATCAAGGCCGGCGGCCGCCGCCGCTTGCCCCGGGTCCGCTTCGATCACACCCTTGGCGATTAGGGAGCGATACTCATCAAGGAGGGTCATCGGCGCTCCCGCTAGCGCGGCTGCCCTGATGGGTCAAGGAAGCGTTGGCTTGGCGCAAGGAGAGCGCCTTGCGCGCGTGCCACGCGCCAGTCGCGACCCGTGCCCCGGCGCGGGTTGGGCTTTTGCCAGCGGCCCCTCGATGATGCGCTCTGGCCTCCAATTGGAGCGCGGCGCATCGCCGCATGTGGCGGTGCAGCATCACAATTATTTCATTGTTTTATCGCGCTTTTTATCGATCACACTCCCGTCACATCGAGCGCCGATTGTGCGCTGCAGGATGGGATCCCCCCAGATGCGGGGCCCGCCCCGCGCTCCCAACGACAATCCGGCCAACGGTGAGAAAGCATTGAGCGCGGGAACATGGGAGTGTGATCATGCGCCAACGATTTGCCCCTCAGGGGAGCGGCGAGGGTACCGCCCGCAAGCTGTGGCCCACGGAAACCGAGAAGTTCCGCGAGCACCTGTTGCGCCTCGACAAGGAGAGCCGACGCATGCGCTTTGCGCATTCCGTGTCGGACAGCTTTATCGAGGACTACGCTCTCCGCATGGCCGAGTTCGGTAGCGTGGTCTATGGCTTCCTGGTTGCAGGGCGCGTGCGCGCGGCCGCGGAGCTGCGGCGCCTCGGCGACAGCTGGGGCGAGGAGGCGGAGGCGGCGTTCTCCGTGGAGAGGGCCTATCAAGACCAGGGCATCGGCACGGAGCTCATGGGACGCATCGTGCGTTCCGCGCGCAACCGCGGGATACGCCGGCTGTACATGAGCTGCCTCGCCGAGAACTCGAAAATGCAGGCGATCGCGCGCAAGCACGAGGCGCACCTGCGCTTTGAGTACGGCGAGGTGATCGGCGAGATCATGCCGGATACGCCGAACTATTTCTCGATCATGGCCGAAGCTGCCGAGGATCGGGTGGGCTTCATGATCGCGGTGCTCGAGCTGCACAGCCGCCTGGTGCGTGCGGCCTAAGCCATGGACTGCCTTGGACTGCCTTGGACTGCCTTGGGCGGAGCCTTGGACAGCTCAAACCGATGGGCTGCAGCCGCGAGCTGCCGCGCAACGTTATGGCTCTTCATTCGCCACCCGGCTGGTCCGAGCGGCGACGCACACCCTGGGCCTCGAGTTCGTCGATCAGGCGTTGGTGTCGTCGCCCGTCAAGCACGAGCCAGACGATGAGGAGCGCAAGCCCCACGCCGACCGCCGCATAGGCGCTCCAGATGTAGGCGGCGTGTGACCCAAGGTCCATGCACATCACTCGGCAGGCTGGCGAGCCAAGTCAAGGCTGGCTCGAACCTGGTAGGCGCGCAGCGCCTTGAGGCGCCGGCGGAGCACCTCGTTGCGCATGGCCTTGAGGTAGAGGGCCGCAAACAGAACCGACATGGCGATTGCCATGACCAGCAGCGGCCATAACAGCGATGGGTGGATGGTGGGCGGGCCGAGCCGCATGACGCTCGCTGGCTGGTGCAAGCTGTTCCATTCCACCGAGAATTTGATGACGGGCAGAATGACGATGCCGACCAGGCTAAGCACGGCCGTGAGCTTGGCCGCCAAGGTCTCATCTTCGATTGAGGAGCGCAGGGCGATGAGGCCGATATAGAGCAGAAACAGGACGAGCACGGACGTGAGCCGCGGATCCCACACCCAGTATGCGCCCCACATGGGCTTGCCCCACAACGAGCCAGTAAGGAGGCAGAGGAGGGTGAAGACAGCACCGATCGGGGCGGCCGCTTTGGCGGAGACGTCGGCCAGCGGATGGCGGAACACCAGGAGCCCGAAGCTCGAGACCGCGACGAGCACGTAGCCGAACATGGACAGCCATGCCGTCGGCACGTGCACGAACATAATCTTGGCCGCGTGTCCCTGCTGGTAGTCGAGCGGGGCGGTGAATGACAGATAAAGACCAAATGTCAGCAGCAGGCCGGCTGCACCCGCGACCCACGGCAGCGCAGTGGCGGAAAGCTCCATGAACCGCGTGGGATTGGAAAGGCTTTGGCGCAACGTCGACATGGACACCATGTAGCCGCGATATATGGTCAAAACAACTCGGCAAAATGGCGCTGGAAGTCGGCCTTCGGGGGGATGTGGCCGATGCCTTCACGGCCGGGCAAGATCGGGGAGAGGATTGTCGAGATTGGGTTGACAAGTCGGCGTGGCAACTTGTGGGGCCCGTCTCGGTCCCATCGGAGGAGGCGCCAAATCGGCAGCGGCGGGTGGGCCATTGGATCGGTGGCGCGATCCCATGACCGCGGCGGCGACCGCCAGGTTCGGACATGGGCATGGTTCGGACATGGGCATGGTTCGGACATGGGCATGGTTCGGACATGGGCATGGTGAGCCCGTCGCGCGTGCG
>Ga0075425_100008874_pt1 | contig 10688 bp, 7 predicted proteins | sample SoiMethybrSBSTD4_FD_75300 | JGI IMG/M metagenome (GOLD analysis project Ga0075425, IMG submission 75300) | Bulk soil microbial communities from a Populus tree surrounding site in Tennessee, USA - Soil MetaG P. TD hybrid SBSTD4 | ecosystem: Environmental > Terrestrial > Soil > Tree plantation...
CTCAGCGCTGCGCCGGCGGCACACTGCCTGGCCGCAGCCGCAGACGCAGGTCTTCGCCCAGCTGTTGCATCTCGATCAGGGTGAAGGATGGAGCATCCGCGAGGCGCGCCAGCGACGGGAGCGCCACGAGCGCACGCGCGGCCGGGCCGAGCAGCCGCAGCCCTACGTACAACAGCAGCTCATCCGCGAGCGACTGGCGCAGCAGCTCACCCGCCAGCGTCGCGCCGGCCTCAACGAGCACCTCGTTCAGCTCGTGCTCACCGAGTCGGTCGAGGACCGACTGCAGCGCAAGGCGCTCGCCATCGAGCGGCAGCGACTCGAGCCGCGCCCCACGCGCGCTGAGACTCAGCGCGCGCGGATCATCCGGCGAGGTGAGTGTGGTGAAGATCAGCACCTCTCCCGGGGTCGTCAAGAGCCGCGCGCTCGGTGGGGTGCGCAGTTGACTGTCGAGTACGACGCGCAGCGGCTGACGGCGCTCGCTAGCCGTCTCGCTCGCCAGCCGCACATCGAGACGCGGGTCATCGGCGAGCACCGTTCCGATGCCGGTGAGTACCGCGGAGCTGCGCGCGCGCCAGCGCTGCACATCTGCTCGTGCCGCCTCGCCGGTGATCCAGCGGCTCTCGCCGCTCGCGAGCGCAGTGCGGCCATCGAGACTCATGGCGAGCTTTACACGCACCAGCGGCCTTCCGCTGCGCATGCGGCGGAAAAAGCCCGCATTGAGCTCGCCGGCCTCCGCTTCCATGAGGCCGCTCTCGACACTGATACTGGCGGCGCGCAGCGCCGCAGCTCCCTTGCCATCGACAAGCGGATTCGGATCGCCGACGGCGATCACCACGCGCGCCACGCGCGCTGCAATGAGCGCCTCGACGCACGGTGGGGTGCGCCCATGGTGGGTGCAGGGCTCGAGCGTCACATACACTGTCGCGCCCGCGGCTTCACCGCCGGCCGCGCGCAGCGCCGCAAGCTCGGCGTGTGCCTCACCGGCGCGCTCATGCCAGCCTTCGGCCACTACCCGGCCGCGCTGAGCGATCACGCAGCCGACGCGCGGGTTGGGATCGGTGGTTTCCAGTCCGCGCGCAGCGAGCGAGAGCGCACGCTGCATGGCGAAGCGGTCGAAGTCAGAAAACATACCGGAGCGCTGCGGCGGCGTAGTCATTTCTTGTCATTCGGCCCTGGCCCGGCGTCGTTCGCTGCGGGGTCGGGAGGCAGCAGCGGCAGCTGATCGCGACTCGCGGCGCGGACGTTGGCGCGCTTGTGCCGCGCGCCGTGGGTACCGTGCAGCGGGCTCGGGGCCTGAGCGCGCGCGTTGCGCAGACGCTCGATCTCCTCGTGGAAAGCCTCGACGTCCTCGAAGTGCCGATAAACGGAGGCAAAGCGCACGTACGCGACCTCGTCGAGGTGCCGCAACTCCTCCATGACGAGCTCGCCGATTGCCCGCGCGGAAACCTCGCGGTCGCCGAGGCTGCGCACGCGGTGAACGATGCGGCTCACCGCCTCATCGATCTGCTCGCGCGGCACCGGGCGCTTCTCCAGCGCCTTTTCCATGCCGGCTCTGAGCTTGCCCTCATCGAATGCCTCGCGCCCACGATCCCCCTTGATCACCTGCGGCATGACGAGCTCGGCCGTTTCGAAGGTGGTGAAGCGCTCGCCGCACTTCAGGCACTCGCGGCGTCGGCGGATCTGCCGGCCCTCGCCCGCGAGGCGCGAGTCATTCACCTTGGTCTCCTCGTGGCCGCAGAACGGGCAATACATGGAGGCTCTGCGCCCGGTGTGCGCTCAGGGTCCGTACACGGGGAAGCGGCGGCACAGCTCGAGCACCTGCGGCCGTACCCGCTCGATCACCGCCGTCGCGCCTTCCGCATCGAGCACCTCGGCGATGAAATCAGCGACCTGTTGCACCTCGGCCTCGCGGAAGCCGCGCGTGGTCGACGCCGGGGTCCCGATGCGCAAGCCGCTCGTCACCATCGGCGGGCGCGGATCATTCGGCACCGCGTTCTTGTTCACCGTGATGTTGGCGCGCCCGAGTGCGGCATCGGCATCCTTGCCGGTGATGCTGCGATCGGCGAGGCTCATGAGAAACAGATGATTGTCCGTGCCGCCGGAGACGATCTGGTAACCGCGCTCCTTCAGGCGCGCCGCGAGCGCGCGCGCATTGGCGAGCACCTGGCGCTGGTAGTCGCTAAACTCCGGCTGCAGCGCCTCGAGCAGCGCCACCGCCTTGGCGGCGATCACGTGCATGAGCGGACCACCCTGCGTGCCCGGGAACACGAGCGAATTGAGCTTGCGGGTGATCTCCTCGTTGGCACGCGCGAGGATCAGACCGCCGCGCGGACCGCGCAGCGTCTTGTGCGTCGTCGTCGTGACTACATCCGCGTGCGGCACCGGATTGGGATAGAGGCCCGCCGCCACCAGCCCGGCAACGTGGGCCATGTCGACGACGAAGTAGGCGTTCACGCTGCGGGCGATGGCCGCGAAGCGCGCCCAATCGATGACCCGCGAGTACGCCGAGAACCCCGCGACGATCATCTTCGGGCGGTGCTGCTGCGCCAGCCGCTGCACCTGTTCGTAATCGATTTCGCCGGTGTCGGAACGGATGCCGTACTGCGCCGCGCGGAAGAGCTTCCCGGAAAAATTGACCTTGGCGCCGTGAGTGAGGTGACCGCCATGATCGAGACTCATGCCGAGAATCGGATCGCCCGGCTGCACCAGCGCGAGGTAGGCGGCGGCATTCGCCTGCGAGCCCGAGTGCGGCTGCACGTTGGCGAAGTCCGCGCCGAACAGCCGGCGCGCCCGGTCTATGGCGAGTTGCTCCACCTGATCGACGTATTCACAGCCGCCGTAGTAGCGCTTGCCGGGATAGCCTTCCGCGTACTTGTTGGTGAGCACCGAGCCTTGTGCCTCGAGTACGCGCGGACTCGTGTAGTTCTCCGAGGCGATGAGCTCGACGTGCTCCTCCTGACGCCGGCGCTCCCCCGCGATCGCTGCCGCCAGCTCGGGATCGAACCCGTCGATGGTCATCGTCTTCCGGAACATGCGCCGCCCGCCCTGGTGTACGGATAAAAACGGGGCGCGAATTGTACCGTCTTGTCGAGCGATCGTGGGCTACAGCAGGTTCTCGACGACCGCCGTCCAGGCATGCGCCAGATTGCTGCGGTTGTAGCCGCCGCCCCCGAGCGCCAGCACCCGACCGTGGCCTAAGCTCTCCGCGAGTGCCTTCAGGTCGCGCGCGGCGCGCCCGTGAACCCCGGGCGAGAAGCGCAGGTGCGTGATCGGGTCGCCCTCGAGGCTGTCGGCCCCGCACTGCAGGATGATGAATTCCGGCTCGTACTTGCCGAGGTGCGCGAGCACGCCCGGCCAGACGTTTGCGAACAGCTCATCGTCCGCGCCCGGAGGCAGCGGCACGTTGAGTTTCATGCCGGCGGCCGCGCCGCGGCCGGTCTCGCCGGCGGCGCCGGTACCGGGATAGAGGTAGCGGCCGTCCTCGTGCAGGTCGGCGAACACCACCTTGGCATCGTCCTCGAACGCGTAGAACACCCCATCGCCGTGGTGGGCGTCGATGTCCACGTAGGCGATGTGCTGGAGTCCCGCACGCTCGAGCTGCTCGATAGCGACGCCGCAGTCGTTGAACACGCAAAAGCCGGCCGCACGGTTGCGCGCCGCGTGGTGGAGGCCGGCGATGGGGACGAAGGCACGGCGGCATTTGCCCTGCATCATCGCTTCTACGCAGCTGAGCGTCGCACCCACCACAGCCGCCGCCGCCTCGTACACACCGCGGAAGGCGGGAGTGTCACCCGCATCGAGCAGTCCCGTGCCGCTCGCCGAGCGCTCGCGCACGAACTCCAGATACTCGGCGGTGTGGAACGTGGCGAGCTCCTCATCGCTCGCATCACGTGGCTCGAGCAGTGTCACGCGCTGCGGCAGACCGCGCGCCGAGAACTCACGTACGAATGCTGCAAGGCGGTCCGGTCCGAATGGATGCCCGTCGCCGAATCCGTAGCGCGCCAGGCGCTCGCTCACGACTACGGCGACGCTGTTCATGATGATGCACACTCCATCGCGGCCCGACCGCGTCGAGGCGGGCAAGCCTAACACAGCGGCGCTCGCGGCACGGCCCGCTGCCAGCGATAATCCCGCCATGGCCCAATACATCTACACCATGAACCGCGTCTCCAAGGTGGTGCCGCCGAAGCGCGTCATCCTGCGGGACATCAGCCTGTCGTTCTTTCCCGGAGCCAAGATCGGCGTGCTCGGGCTCAACGGCGCGGGCAAGTCGTCGCTCCTGAGGATCATGGGCGGCATCGATACCTCCTTCGACGGGGAGGCACGACCGCAGAGCGGCATCCGCATCGGTTTTCTTCCGCAGGAGCCGGAGCTCGACGCCGCCAAGAGCGTGCGTACCACCGTGATGGAAGGCCTCGGCGAGACTTTCCGTCAGCTCGAGGAGTTCAATCAAATCAGCGACAAGTTCGCCGAGCCCATGGAGGATGAGCAGATGAACGCACTGCTCGCGCGGCAGGCGCAGTTGCAGGATGCGATCGACGCCGCCGGCGGCTGGGAGCTCGAGCGCAAGCTCGAGATCGCTGCCGATGCGCTGCGTCTGCCACCGTGGGAGACGAGCATCGCCACGCTCTCCGGCGGTGAGAAGCGCCGCGTGGCGCTGTGCCGCCTGCTGCTGTCGGCGCCCGACATGCTGCTGCTCGATGAGCCGACCAACCACCTCGATGCGGAATCCATCGCATGGTTGGAGCGTTATCTCGAGGAGTACCCGAGCACCGTGATCGCGGTCACCCACGACCGCTACTTCCTCGACAACGTAGCGCAATGGATCCTCGAGCTCGACCGCGGCTACGGCATTCCCTGGCACGGCAACTACTCCTCGTGGCTCGAGCAGAAGGAGCAGCGCCTCGCGCTCGAGGAGCGCGAGCAGGAGGCGCTGCGCAAGGCGCTCGCTCACGAGCTCGAGTGGGTACGGCAGAACCCGAAGGCACGGCAGGCGAAGAGCAAGGCGCGGCTGCAGCGCTACGAGGAGCTCGCCGGGCGCGAATTCCAACAACGCAACGAGACCAACGAGATCTACATCCCGCCCGGAGAGCGGCTCGGAGACCTGGTCATTGCCGTCGAGGGACTACGCAAGGGCTACGGCGAGCGGCTGCTGATCGATAAGCTGGATTTCAATCTGCCGCGCGGCGGAATCGTCGGCATCATCGGTCCGAACGGCGCCGGCAAGACGACGCTGTTTCGCCTGCTGACGGGCGCAGAGCGCGCCGATGCGGGTGAGATTCGCATCGGCCCGACCGTGCGCCTCGCCTATGTCGATCAGTCCCGCCAGGCACTCGAAGACAAAAAGACCGTCTGGCAGGAGATCTCCGGCGGCCTCGACACGATCAAGGTCGGTTCCTACGAGACCTCATCGCGCGGCTATGTCGGACGCTTCAACTTCAAAGGCGCGCAGCAGCAGCAGCCGGTCGGCGAGCTTTCCGGCGGCGAGCGCAATCGCGTGCACCTCGCCAAGGTGCTGCGCGCCGGCGGCAATGTGCTGCTCCTCGATGAGCCGACCAACGACCTTGACGTGGAGACACTGCGGGCGCTCGAGGAGGCGCTGCTGGCGTTCCCCGGCTGCGCGGTGGTGATCTCGCACGACCGCTGGTTCCTCGATCGCATCGCGACCCACATCCTCGCCTTCGAGGGCGACTCGCAGGTGGTATGGTTCGAAGGCAACTATCAGGAATACGTCGAGGATTTCCGGCGGCGCAGGGGCGAGGACGCGGTCCAGCCACATCGCATCAAGTACAAGCCGCTGACGCGCTGAGCAGGATCTGAAGCTGGCCTTGCTACGCCCGACGACAGGCCCTACACCTCCGACGGAGCCCGCCGAGCGCACCATCCTGTGGCGCTGGGTGGGACCGGTCGCGGCGCTGCTGGTGTTCACGCTCGTCGTGTGGGTGCTGCACCATCAGCTGGCGCACCTGCACGTCAAACGGGTGTTGGCGCACCTGCACGGTATCCCGCGCCGCCAGGTGCTCGCGGCGCTCGGCTTCACCGCACTCAGCTACTGGCTGCTGAGCACCTACGAGCTGCTCGCGCTCAGATACCTGCGCTGCGCCATCCCATACCGGCGCATCGTATTCAACTCATTCATTGCCTACTCCTTCAGCCATACACTCGGCTTCGCCGCCTTCACGCAGACCGCCATCCGCCTGCGCCTGTACGCCACTGCACGCATCTCGGCGATCGACGTGGCGACGGTCTCGGCGTTCTGCAGCGTCTCGTTCGGCATCGGGCTCGCTACCGTCGCCGGACTTTCGCTGGTGCGCTCACCCGAGCACGCCGCAAGGCTCCTGCACCTACATGAGCGCTGGGCGGTACTGGTGGGAATGCTGTTGCTCTCGGCGGTGTGCGCCTACGCGCTGTGGGCGTGCTTTGCGCGGCGCACACTCGAGATCCGCGGTTGGGCTCTGCGCGCACCGGGCCCCGCCATCGGCTTCACGCAGATGGCGCTCGGGGTGCTCGACATCTCACTCTCCTGCGCGGTGCTCTGGGCGCTGCTGCCCTCCTCCGCCCACGTCCACTACATTACCTTTCTCGGGGTATACGCGGCGGCGGTGATCGCCGGCATCATCAGTCACGTACCCGGCGGCGTGGGCGTCTTCGAGGCGGTCATACTGCTCACCCTTCCGGGGGCGCCGACCGATGCGCTGCTCGGGTCACTGCTCGCCTACCGCGCGGTGTATTACCTCGTGCCGCTGGTGTTCGGGACGCTGCTGTTCGGCTCCAAGGAAGTGTCGGCGCAGCGAGCGCATCTGGCGCGCGCGCGCGAGCTCGCCGCTCAGTACATCGCCCCGGTCGTGCCGCAGATCGCGGGTGCACTGAGCTTCCTCTCGGGCGCATTGCTGCTGTTCTCCGGCGCCACACCCGCTATCGATGAGCGGCTCGCGTTCCTCGACCGTTTTCTGCCGCTGTCGGTGCTCGAGGTGTCGCACCTCGCCGGCAGTATCATCGGGCTCGGCCTGCTGGTGCTCGCGCGCGCGTTGTTCCGCCGCGTGCAGGCCGCCTATCACATCACGGTCTGGCTGCTGCTCGCCGGCGTGTTCGCTTCGCTCCTCAAGGGACTCGACTTCGAGGAGGCGACGCTGCTCATGCTCGTAATCGGGGTGCTGGTCCTCGGGCGGCGCTCGTTTTACCGCCCGACCGCCATCCTCGAGGAGCGCTTCAGTCCGGTTTGGGTGGTGAGCATCGTCGGCGTCGTCGTGATGGCGGTGTGGATCGGCATGATCTCCTATCGCCACGTGAGCTACTCCAATGAGCTGTGGTGGACCTTTGCACTCGATGGCAATGCGCCGCGCATGCTGCGCGCATCACTCACGGTCATCGTGCTCGGCGCAGCCTATGTGCTGCTGAACCTGCTGCGGCCCGCGCGACCCGAGCCCGCGGTCGCCGGCCCTGCGGAGCTCGAGCGGGCGCGAGGCCTGATTGCCGGAAGCGATCAGACCCTCGCCAACGCTGCGCTCGCCGGCGACAAGCGCCTGCTGTTCAGCGACGCCGGCGATGCCTTCCTCATGTATCAGACCACGCGGCGCAGCTGGGTCGCGCTCGGAGACCCCGTCGGCTCGCCGCAGGGGGCGGAGGAGCTCGTATGGCGTCTGCGCGAGATGTCCGATCATCACGGCGCCGCCACGGTCTTCTATCAGGTGTCCGGCGAGCGGCTAGCGCTCTATGTCGATCTGGGCCTCGCGGCACTGAAGATCGGGGAAGAGGCTCTCGTGCCGCTCGCAGACTTCTCGCTCGAGGGCGCCACACGCGCCGAACTGCGCCAGGCACACCGCCGCGCGCTGCGCGACGGCGCGAGCTTCGAGGTCGTGCCCGCCGCCGGCGTCACGGAGCTGCTGCCGCTCGTGCAGCCGATCTCAGATGCGTGGCTGGCTGCCAAAGCGACCGCCGAGAAGGGTTTCTCGGTAGGCGCCTTCTCGACGCAGTACCTGCAGCAGTTCCCGCTCGCACTGGTGAGCTCGGGCGGCAGGCCGGCGGCTTTCGCCAATCTCTGGACCACCGGCACGCGCGCCGAGCTCTCGGTCGATCTGATGCGCTTCGATCCGAGCGCACCGCGCAGCGTCATGGACTACCTGTTCATTGAGCTGATGCTGTGGGGAAGGCGCGAGGGCTATCGCTGGTTCAACCTCGGCATGGCGCCGCTTGCCGGCCTCGAAGCGCACCCGCTCGCCCCCGCCTGGCACCGGGTCGGCAACTTCGTGTTTCGTCACGGTGAGCATTTCTACAACTTCGAGGGACTGCGCCGCTACAAGGCGAAGTTCGAGCCCACGTGGGAGCCACGCTACCTGGTGGCCCGCGGCGGACTTGCGCTGCCGCGCGTGCTGGTCGACGTATCGGTGCTGATCGCGGGCGGGATGAAGGAGCTATTTGCACGATGATGGGGACGATGACCGCCGCGCGCCGCGCGTTGCGCGCAGCTCGGCGCGCGTGCGGTGCTTTGCTCCTTTGCAGCCTCGTCCCGATGACAGCTGCAGGTGCGGCCGCAGTTCCCGCTGCCAAGCCGCCCGCGGCCACAGCCGAGATGCGTGATGCGCGTGCGCTCGGCGCCGGCCGCTTTGGCATCGTTCACGTCTATGTCCCCGTGGAGAAGCCTCAGAGTGCCGCGATCCTCGTCTCGGGTGATGGTGGCTGGGAGCTCGGCGTGATCAACATGGCGCGTGCGCTGCGCGACATGGGCGCGGTAGTCATCGGAGTCGACGTCACCCGTTATTTCGCCAACCTGCGGCGCGCGGCGCAGCGCGCCGCTGCGCACTGCGAGATGATCGCCACCGACTTCGAGTCGCTCAGTCACCAGGTGCAGAAGCAGATCGGCCTCAGCGAGTACCAGGTGCCGGTGCTCATCGGCTACTCCTCCGGCGCCACGCTGGTGTATGCAGCGCTCGTGCAGTCGCCTCCCGGGACGTTTGCCGGGGCGCTGAGTCTCGGCTTCTGCGCCGATCAGGACTTCGCCGGCGCGCAACTGTGTCCGGGCAACGGACTGCGCTACCGGCAGAATCCGCAGCATGAACTGGTCTTCGAGCCGGCGGACCACCTGCGGCAACCATGGATCGCGCTGCAGGGTCAGAAGGATCAGGTGTGCGATCCACAGGCAGCCGCTGAATTCGCCGCGCACGTTGCCGGAGGCGCACTCGTGAAGCTGCCGCTCGTCGGACACGGATTCTCGGTGGAGCGCAACTGGATGCCGCAGTTTCGCGCCGCTTACACGCGGCTCGCAGCGCGCCCGCCGCCGGCGGCCGTGCCGGTTGCGGAAATCGGCGATCTGCCGCTCGAGGAGGTGCGCGTCAGCGCACCGGCGCAGGAGTTCGCACTGCTGCTCACCGGTGATGGCGGCTGGGCGGGGCTCGACCAGGAGCTTGCGGCGCGACTCGCCGCCAAGGGGGTGCCGACGGTGGCACTCAACTCGCTGAAGTACTTCTGGACCTCGCGCACGCCGGATCGGACCGCGCAGGATGTGGCGCGCGTGCTGCGTCACTACCTCTCGGCGTGGCAGGCGCAGCGCGTGCTGCTGATCGGCTACTCCTTCGGCGCCGATGTGCTGCCGTTCGTGGTCAATCGCCTGCCGCCCGAGCTGCGCGCCCGCGTGGCGAGCGTGAGCCTGCTGGGCATCGACGCCCACGCCTCGTTCGAGGTGCACGTCGCCGAGTGGGTCGGCGGCGATCAGGGCGGACCGCCGACGCGCCCGGAGTTGCTTGCGCTCAACACGATGCCGGTGCTGTGCATCTACGGCGAGGGCGAATCCGATTCCATCTGCCCGCAGCTGCCGCCCGGCACTGTCGCCCGCGAGCAGATCGGCAGCGGCCACCACTTCGGCGGCGAGTACGCGTTGCTGGCCGACCGCATACTCAGTTTCACGCGCACCCGCACCCCGTGAGGTTTCGCCGCCAACCCGCTAGCGCCCGCCCTGTGACATAACGTACCCGCTGCGCCCGCCAGCGGCCGGCGAGTGCCGTCCGGGCGGTACTTTCCACCGTCAGGACACGCAATTTCGCGGGGAAGCGGCCGCGCGCTGAGTTAACATGGGCCCGGGCGGACCCAACAAATCCAAGATTGCCGCTGAACGGCATGTCGATGTACATCGATTCGAGCAGCCAGCTGCACCACGACCTGGAGAAGAATCTGGTCGTGACCTGTCCGCATTGCCAGGCGGTCGCGCACATTACCCCGAGCGCGGTGCCGCGCTTCGAAGATCTGCAGCTCTACCGACCGAAGCAGGTGGGGCTGGTGTACCTGTGCGATGCCTGCCACATGCCCATCTTTCTGCGCTTCACCGTGCGTGTGTATGGCGCGACGCGCATCGAGCTGTCGCCGCAATTCACCGAGGTGGAACGCGCGCGCGAGAAGTTCAGCTTTGCCTACATTCCCGAGAGCATTGAGCTCTTGTTCCGCGAAGCGCTCGCCTGCTTCTCGCAAGGAGCCTTCAACGCCTTCGCTTCCATGTGCCGCCGCACGGCGCAGGCGATGTTTGCCGACCTCGGCGAGGCGGGCAAGCTGCGGCTGTTCGATGAGCTGAATGCGGTGCGCGACCTGGGGGATATCGCTCCGGAAATCTTCACCAAGATGCGAAGCGTATTGTTCGGTGCGGAACTCGAGGTGCGCACACCGCTGCCGCTGCTCGATGGTTACGAAGCCGGCATCATGCT
>Ga0075425_100008875_pt1 | contig 10686 bp, 8 predicted proteins | sample SoiMethybrSBSTD4_FD_75300 | JGI IMG/M metagenome (GOLD analysis project Ga0075425, IMG submission 75300) | Bulk soil microbial communities from a Populus tree surrounding site in Tennessee, USA - Soil MetaG P. TD hybrid SBSTD4 | ecosystem: Environmental > Terrestrial > Soil > Tree plantation...
GTGCGCTCGATCGCGGTGCGGAGCGCTTCGGCTGAGAAGGACGACCAGATGAACGGGATGTTGAAGTTCAAGTGAAGCTCGTCGCCGTCTCCGAAGTACCGCCCGACGCGTTCCAGGTCGAACATGTACGTCTCGCCGACGAGCACCCGCGGATCCGCGTACGCGTCGGCGACGCCACGCCAGCGTCGCGTGATCTCATGGTTCTCGAGACGATCGGCGTTGTACAGCTCCTGCTGACCCCATACGCGTTCGATGAACGAGTCTTGGTCGGTCGCCGGAGGGTTGTCGCGCAGCTCGGCGTCTTTCACCATCTTGTGCACGACGTCGATCCGGAACCCGGCGATCCCCCGGTCGAACCAGAACCGCAGCACCTCGTCGAATGCCTCACGGACTTCCTCGTTCCGCCAGTTGAGATCGGGCTGCTGCTCGAGGAACGAGTGCAGGTAGGACTGACCCGTCGTCTCGTCGCGTTCCCACGCCGGCCCGAAGAAGCTGCTCACCCAATTGTTCGGCAGGGCGCCGCCGGGCGCGGCGTCGCGCCAGATGTACCAGTCGCGCTTCGCGCTTTTGCGGGACGAGCGCGACTCGACGAACCACGGATGCTCGCTGCTGGTGTGGTTCGGCACCAGGTCGAACAGCACGCGCATCCCGCGGGCGCCGGCCTCGCGAATAAGCACGTCGACGTCGTCGAGCGTCCCGTACGCGGGATCAACGGCGCAGTAGTCGGCGACGTCGTACCCGAAGTCGGCGTTGGGCGACGGCATCACCGGCGAAACCCAGACCCCGTCGACGCCGAGCCACGCGAGGTGATCGAGCTTGCCGATCAACCCCGGCAGGTCGCCGATCCCGTCGCCGTTCGAATCGGCGAACGAGCGCAGATAGACGTGGTAGAGCACGCCGTGCCACCACGGGTCATGGCTGCTCGCCGGCATCGGCGTGCATTATGCTGCCCCGGCCCTCGCGGGAGGTCGTATGCGCTTCGGGATCTTCTATGAACATCAGTTGCCGCGTCCGTGGCAGCCCGACGACGAACACCGGCTCCTGAAAGACGCGCTCGAGCAGATCGAACTGGCGGACCGTCTCGGGATCGACTTCGCTTGGGAAGTCGAGCACCACTTCCTGGAGGAGTACTCGCATTCCTCCGCGCCCGAAGTCTTCTTGGCGGCGGTCTCGCAACGGACGCGGCGGATCCGGCTCGGGCACGGGATCGTGCAGCTGCCGGTCGCCTTCAACCATCCCGCGCGCATCGCCGAACGCATCGCGACGCTCGACCTCGTTTCGGACGGGCGCGTCGAGTTCGGGACCGGCGAAGCCTCGAGCGAGGTCGAGCTCGCGGGGTTCGGCATCGACCGCGCGACCAAGCGCGACCAATGGACGGAAGCGATCGACGCGATAACGCGGATGTTCGTAGAGGAGCCGTTCGCCGGTTACGACGGAACCTACGTGAAGATGCCGCCACGCAATGTCGTCCCGAAACCGTTCCAGAAGCCGCACCCGCCGTTGTGGGTCGCGTGCTCGCGGCGCGAGACGATCCACATGGCCGCGACGAAGGGGATCGGCGCTCTGTCGTTCTCGTTCATCGAACCCGCCGCCGCGAGGGAATGGGTCGACGATTACTACAACACCCTCACGTCCGAGCAGTGCGTGCCGGCCGGTTTCGCGGTGAATCCGAACATGACCGTGGTAACGCCGTTCATGTGCAACCGCGACGAGCAGACGGCGATCGAGCGCGGACTCGACGGCGGCCACTTCTTCGGGTACTCGCTCGGGCACTACTACGTGTTCGGCGATCACAAGCCGGGACAGACGAACGTATGGGACGAGTTCCAGCAGAACCGCTCGGTTTACGGGTTCGACCGCGACGTCGCGGCGCAAACCGAGGTGCATCTCGCACAGCAACTCTTCCAGCAAGCGCTCGGATCGTCGCGCGGCGCGATCGGCACGCCCGACCAGATCCGCGAGTTCCTGCGCGGGTACCAAGCGGCCGGTGTCGACCAGGTCGTGTTCGCGTCACAAGCCGGCCGCAACACCCACGAGAACATCTGCGAGTCGATGGAGCTGTTCGCCAAGGAGGTCATGCCGGAGTTCGCCGAGCACGCGGACGAGCGCGAGCGCGAGAAGCTCGAGCGGCTCGGTCCGGCGATGGAGAAGGCCCTCGCCCGGAGAGAACCCCCGCGGAAACCGCCGGACGACTACTTCGTTCGTGCGGCGCTGCAGGCGTAGCGCTTCAGGCGCCGTGCAGCGGACGGAAGCCCGACTCCTCGAAACGCGCGAGCACGAACAGGAGGTCGGCGAGACGGTTCAGATAGCGGAGCACCTCGCCGTCGGGGAGCGCGCCGGCTTGCGCGAGGCCTGAGACCGCCCGCTCGCAGCGCCGCACGATCGCCCGCGCGAGGTCGATCGCCGCGCTCGCCCGCGTCTCGCCGGGCACGACGAACTCTTGCGGCATCGCGGTGCGCTCGACGTACGAATCGATCAGTTCCTCTAGCGCAATCACCATCTCCGACGTGACGAGCGTCGATCCGGGGGCGAGCTTAGGCCAAGCGTCCGGCCCGGTCGCGAGCTCGGCTCCCACGACGAAGAGTTCGCGTTGCAGTCGCAGGAGAAGGTCGGCGAGCGTCGCGTCGCCGACGTCGGCGCGCGCGAGCCCGAGCGCGGCAACCGCTTCATCGGAGGCGCCGTATGCCTCCACGCGCGGGTCATTCTTCGCAACCCGCCCGCCGTAGAGCATCCCGGTCGTTCCGTCGTCGCCCGTCTTCGTGTAGATCCGCGGCATGTGGGGAGCCTACCCGAAGGCCTCCCGCCGACCTCAAGCCGGCGCCGGAGACGGTCGATTTGGATGAATGACTTCGGCCGCGGTTTCCGTCCGTCACCCGGCCGTGTAGGGGTAAGTGAGAGACCGAGAGGGCGACCCGCACTGGGCCGCCCTCTCGTTTTCGCGCGTGGTTACTGCGGGATGACGATCGGATTCGAAGCGTGGCTGCCGAAGTGCCGGCCTCCCCGCGCGCCGGAGGTGATCCCACAGATCGCCGCCTCGGTGGTTCCGGTCGGCGCAGAGCCGATCGAGTTCCCGGCCGACGTGCCGTCGATCGTCACCGCGCTCGGGTAGAGCGTGTTCGTGGCTTCCTTGCACACGATGACGATGATCTTGAAGTTGCGCGGATCGGTGAAGGTAAGGCTCACCGTCTGACCCGTGTTCGGCGACGAGCCGAGGCCGATCACCACGTTCTGATCGGCTGCGGTGTCGTAGCCCGACGGCGTGGTCGTTTCCACGACCCAGTAGCGTCCGAGAGGCACGTTGGTGATCGAGCAGTCCCCACCGGCATCCGTTTGGCAGGTCTTTCCCGAAACCGCGGTGTCCTCGGCGCCGTGTGACGTCTGCGTCCCGCCGCCGGGGCTTGCCGGCCCGAAGGGAGAGGCGTCTGTGAACAGCGAGAAGACGGCGCCCTGGAGCGGGCTCGCCGGGCTGTCGTCGTCCTGCTTGTGGATGTTGATCGTTCCCGGAGCCGGGTTGTTCGACAGGGTGAGGTTCACCACTTGCCCACCGGTTGTGATCGACACCGCTTGATCGGCCAACGTGAGGTACCCCGCCGGAACGGTCGTCTCGACGAGCCAGTAGTTGCCGACGTTGATCCCCGCCATCGAGCAGTTGCCGGTCGCGTCGGTCGTACAGGTGAACGACGTCGCCGTGTCTTCGTTGCCGCGCGGCGCGGTTAGCGGGATGTTGTTGTTGTAGAGCGTGAAGCCGGCGCCCTGGAGAGCGGCGCCACCGACGCCCGTCTTGTGGATGTTGAGCGTCCCGCAGTTGTTGATGCTGACCGGGATCGGAGCGATGAAGTCCTTGATCTCGGAGGAGAACGAGTCCGAAGAACGACTCTTCAAGTACGCACGACCGAACCCGCTGCAGCTTCCGGCCGGCAGGATGCCCGACGTGGTGAGATTGATCGCCGCCTCACCGAAGGTGAAGGGGTCGAGCGACCGGGGTGCCCCCGGGTTGATCGGGTCCGTGACGGACACGGTGTTGACGGACCCCTCGAAGGATCCACTGAGGCTGTGCGTCGCGCTCCAGCTGCCGCTCGCCTGCCACGTACGGTAGCTCAGCGTCGGAGACGTTCCGCCTTTCGACAGGTCGTACGAGATGAGCACATCGCCGGCCGTGCGGGCCGGTGTCACACCGTTCGAAGACAGCTGCGTGGACTGGTTGAACTCGAAGTCCATGTTCGTCGTGCCGTTGGGTTGCTGAACGCGCTCCCAAGCCAGGTAGACGAATGAGTTCCCGCCGACCGACTCGTTCGCGATGTAGAAGCGCATCAGATCCGACTTGTTGTTCGGGATCGAACCGTCGGTCACCGTCGGCACCGCGTCGTTCTCCGACGTACCCTGCCCGAAGCTGTCGTCGTTGCTGCCGGTCGGTTTGTCGATGTCGCAACCGACCTTCGGCGTCGAAGTACAGTCGAGGCCGACGTTTGCCCAGTCGGTCTCTGTACCGTTGACGACGAGGTTGCCGTCGCCGGCGTTGAAGTTGCTTCCGGCCAAGTTGGCCAGCCCGGGAAGCGCGAGCGGAACGATCACCGCCAGTGCGGCGCCAAGAGCGATCAAGGTCTTTCGGCCTCGCCGGCCGTGAATAAGTGTCATGTCATCCCCCTGAATCAGATCCGCCCCGCGGGTACGCGTGCCCCCAGCCGCGAGCGCGGCGTAAACGAACGTACCGAGGAAAGAAAGTAAAAGAAGCGGTCTGCACCCCCTTCTAGACCCCCTGATACCTTGAAACCACAGGGTGTCACTGCGATCAGTGAGCGGCCCTGCGTGCTCCGTGGCGAAAAGTACGTCCGATGCTTCCCACTTGTCAACGGTTTCTCTGTATTTTCGTCTTTGTCGGGTCGAGGAATCTCCGGGAGCGTTCGCCCGGTTCTACCGATTACCCTGATTCGCGTGGGTCTCAACGAGATCGCGCCGGGCATCTACGGGATCGGGTTCTGGTACGTGAACGCGTTCGTCGTCGCCGGCCAGGGCGTCACGCTGATCGACGCCGGCATCCCGAAACGCGCGCCGAAACTACGCGCCGGGATCGCGGAGGCGGGCCGCGGTGCGGGCCTGACCGACGTTCTCGTTACGCATCACCACTACGACCACATCGGGTCGCTCGATGCGATCGCGACGGAAGCGACGACGATCTGGGCGCACCCGATCGACGCTGCCGTGATCCGTGGCGTGCAGCGGCCGCCGACACCGGCGTCGCGCGGTGTTGTCGATCGAGCGGGCGTCGCGATCGTCGGAGCCTTTTCGCCTAAGAACGTGACCGCGCGCGTCGACCGCGAGCTATCTGACGGCGAGGAGATCCCTATCGGCGACGGCTTCATCGCCTACCACACACCCGGCCACACGGCCGGGCATCTATCCTTCCTGTACCCGTCGAAGCGCGTGCTGTTCGTCGGCGACGCGGCCGCCAATCAGCTCGGGCGTCTCGGCCCGCCGTTCGGCTTGTACAGCGAGGACCACGAGGCGGTGAAGCGGAGCATCGCCAAGCTCGCGGCGTTGGACTTCGATATCGCCTGCTTCGGGCACGGGCGTGTGCTCACCGGCGACGCGTGCGTGCGGTTCCGGAAGCTCGCGGAGAAGCTCGCCTAGCGCGCTTCTTGCCGCTCGTCGGCACACGCGACGCGGGACAGATCTGATTCACAACGCACACCTCACACTTCGGCGCTTTCGCGAGGCAGATCGCTCGGCCGTGCTCGATCAGCAGGTAGGTGAGGTGGAACCATTTCACCTTCGGGAACAGCGCCATCAGGTCCCGCTCGACCTTGTTCGGATCTTTTTCGTCGCTGAATCCGAGCCGGTACGACAGGCGGTGCACGTGCGTGTCGACCGCGATGCCTTCGACGATCCCGAACGCGTTGCCGAGCACGATGTTGGCGGTCTTGCGCGCGACGCCCGGCAACCGCGTCAGTTCCTCCATCGTGCCGGGGACCTCGCCGCCGAACTCCTCCACCAGCAGCTGCGCGATCCCGCGGATCGCTTTCGCCTTCTGGTTGAAGAAACCGGTCTGGTAGATGTCCTTCTCGAGCTCGCCGGGCGCCGACGCCAGGTAGTCCTGCGGTGTGCGGTATTTGGCGAACAGCGACTCGGTGACCTTGTTGACCGTCGCGTCGGTTGACTGCGCGGACAGCACGGTCGCGATCACCAGCTCGAGCGGGTTCGTGAAACGCAGCGCGACTGTCGCCTCCGGATAGGCGGCGTCGAGCTTCCGGTAGATCGTTGACGCACGCTTCCGCTTACCCGATGCGGTTTCATCGTTGAGCCACGCCGCGCGCTGCTCGCCCTTCGGAAGAACCACGACCCTGTGTTACACGAGCAAGCTCGTGATGCGCTCCCGCCAGACGCTCGCGTCGCCGAGGAACATCTCGCACCACTTCGCGCGCCGGTAGTACAGGTGCATGTCGTGCTCCCAGGTGAAGCCGATGCCGCCGTGTACCTGGATCCCGTCCTGCGTGACGATGCGCGCGGCTTCGGACCCGGCGACCTTGGCGGTCGCGGTCGCGAGCGACGCGTCGGGCGCGCCTTCCTCGAGCGCCCACGCCGCGTAGTACGTGTTGGATCGGGCGCTTTCGGTCAGGAGCAGCATGTCGGCGACCTTGTGGCTGATCGCTTGGAACGAGCCGATCGGCTTGTCGAACTGCATGCGCTCTTTGGCGTAGTCGCGGCTCAGGTCGACTACCTTCTGCGCGACGCCGGTGCCTTCGGCCGCGAGCGTCGTCGCGGCGCGGTCGATCCCGCGCTCGAGAGCGCTCCAGCCCTGCCCTTCCGCGCCGAGCAGCCGGTCCGCGCCGACGGTCACCCCAGACAGGCGCACGCGGCACAGGCGCCGGGTGCGGTCGATCGTGTCGAGCTGTCTGATCTTCACGTTCGTGTCCGACGTCGGAACCGCGAACAGCGAGATCCCTTCGCGCTTGTCCTTCTCGCGGCTCGTGCGCGCGACCACGACGATCTCGCCGGCGAGGTGCGCATCGGGGACGAACACCTTCGTGCCGGTGATCGTGTATCCGTTGCCGCTCTTCTCGGCTTTGGTCTTCACACCGGCCGCGTCCCAGCGGCCTTCCGCCTCCGGAAGCGCGAGCGTCGCGCGCGTCTCGCCGGACGCGATTCCGCCGAGCAGCTCCTTGCGGATCGTTCCGGTCGCCGCTGCGGCGATCACCGGAGCGGCGAGTCCCGCCGAGGAATAGAACGGCGCCGGCAGGATCGCGCGGCCGGTCTCTTCGGCGAGGATCGCCAATTCGATCTGGCCGAGCCCGAGCCCGCCGTCCTCTTCCGGGATCGCGGTGCCGAGCCAGCCGAGCTCCGACATTGCCTTCCACAGCGATTCGTCGAATCCTGTCTTCGACGCCATCAGCTTGCGCACGAGCGCGGTCGTCGAACGGTCGGTGAGGAATTCGCGCGCAGACTTCTTCAGCGCTTCCTGTTCGTCGGTGAGTCCGAAGTCCATGGGAACGTCTCCTGGCTACTTGTGCTTCGGGAGACCGAGCACGCGCTCGGCGACGATGTTGCGGAGGATCTCAGACGTACCGGCCTCGATCGTGTGGCCGCGCGAGCGCAGGTGGATGTACTGCCACGTCGCCACGCGCGGGTTTTCGGTCCACTTCTCGAGCATGCCGGCCGGGCCCAAGATGTCGAGCGCGAGGTCGCCGAGCCGCTGCATCGACTCGCTCCAGATCAGCTTGCCGAGCGAGCCTTCCGGGCCCGGGATGCCGGTGCGCATCACCGAGGTGAGCGCGCGGTAATTGTTGAGCCGCAGCGCTTCGACCTCGACGTGCAGCGCCGCGATGCGCTGGCGGATCACCGGGTCATCGATCGCCGGCTTGCCGTTGCGCTTTGTCGTCTTCGCCAGCTCGATGAGTTCGTCGAGCGCGACGCGCGCGCCGACCGACAGCGCGAACCCGAGCGTGCCGCGTTCGTGCAGCAGCGTGGTCATCGCGACTCGCCAGCCGTCGTTGACCTCGCCGAGCACGTTCTCCCGCGGGACGCGGACGTCGGTGAAGAACATCTCGTTGAAGTCCGCCGAGCCGGTGATCTGCCGCAGCGGCCGCACTTCGATGCCCGGCGTGCTCATGTCGACGAGCAGGTACGTGATGCCCTTGTGCTTGGGGGCCGTCGTGTCCGTGCGCGCGAGGAAGATGCACCATTGCGCGACGTGCGCGAGCGACGTCCACACCTTCTGCCCGTTGATGATCCACGAATCGCCGTCGAGGATCGCCGTCGAGCGCAGCCCGCCGAGGTCGCTGCCGGCGCCGGGCTCCGAGAAGCCCTGACACCAGATCTCATCAGCGGACAGGATCTTCTCGAGGTGGCGTTCCTTCTGCTCGTGCGTGCCGTGCGCGATGATCGTCGGCCCGGCCATGCCGAGCCCGATCACGTTGATCGGCGGCGGCGCCTTCATCCGCGCGACTTCTTGGTTGAAGATCGCCTGTTCGATCATCGACGCGCCGCGGCCGCCGTACTCCTTCGGCCACGCGATCCCCGCCCAGCCGCCTTCGTGCAGCTTCGCCTGCCACGCCTTGAGCATGTCGACGCGGTCCTCGGGTGGCACGAGCGCGAGCTGGCTGCGATCCCAGTCCGATGGGATGTTGACCTCGAGCCAGCCGTGGATCTCTTTACGGAACGCTGCTTCTTCGGGCGAGTCGCGGAAGTCCATCGTGAACCCTCCTTGGAACCGGCCTCCGCGTCGCGCGGTCGTCGCGCCCCCTTGCGGTTACCAGCCGGTAACTGGCGGCAAGCATAGCGCGGGCGCTCTTCGCCGGACGAACCCATCACGCCTTCATCGCGCTAGCATCGCGCTCCCGTGGAATCGGTCGAGGTCTGCATCGTCGGCGCCGGCGTCGCCGGGCTGTCGGCAGCGTGGCGACTGGCGCTTCGTGGTGTCGAGGTTCTTGTGCTCGAGCGGTTCACGCTCGGCCACGACCGCGGCTCCTCGCACGGCGCGACGCGCATCTTCCGCTTCGCCTACGACGACGCGACGTACGTGCGTCTCGCGCAAGCGGCGCTGCCGTTGTGGCGGGAACTCGAAGCCGCGTCTGGTGAGGAGATCCTGCACATCACCGGGGGGCTCGACGTCGGTTCGCCTGAGATGCTCGACGGGGTCGAGCGAGCGATGGCGGCGTGCGGCGCTGTCGCCGAGCGTTTGGACGCCGAACGGCGTGCGAAGCGGTTCCCGTGGCTGAACGCCGGGGACGCTCCGGCGCTGTTCTCGCCGGACACCGGCGTCCTGGCTGCCGCCCGAGCGCTGGAGGCGATGGCTGGTGCAGCCCGCGGTCATGGCGCGGCGATCGAGGAGAGTTTCGAGGTTGAGCGTTTGGAGCGGTCGGAAGACTCCGTCCGGATTGTTCGCGCGGACGGCTCGTCTGTGTCGGCGCGCCGATGCATCGTCGCCGCCGGCGCGTGGGGTCCGGATCTGGTGCGTCCGCTCGGGGCCGCCATTCCGACGACGATCACGCGCGAGCAGGTCTTCTACTTCAAGGGCCCGGCCGACGTGCTGCCTTTCATCCACTACCAAACGCCGATGCGGTACGCCGTCCCGCGGTTCGCCGGCGCCGCCGGGATCAAAGTCGCCGAGCACATGACTGGGGAGGAGACATCTGGCACCGGTCGCAGCTTCGACATGGACCCCGAAGGCGCCGCGCGAGTCGCCGCCTACGTATCCGAGACGCTGCCGGGCCTCGACCCTGAGCCCGTCGCCTTCGAGACTTGCCTCTACACGACCACGCCGGACGAAGGCTTCGTACTCGATCGCATTGGTCCGGTGATCGTCGCCTCGCCGTGCTCGGGCCACGGCTTCAAGTTCGGCCCGATCACGGGCGAGATCCTCGGGTGCCTCGCCACCGACCGCGAACCACCCGTGCCGCTCGAGCCGTTCTCGCTAAGACGGTTCCGCGGTTAACGCACATGTTCTTCAGTCCCGAGGACTACGATCGGCGATCAGGAAACCGTTTCACAAGGAACGCCCGCCATCGGTGAGCTGGTCCACCTGCCCGCCATAGGAACCAATCGAGAATGCCCACCGCGAATCCACCGACGAGCCCAGGCACCCAACCGAACAGCCCCAAACCCATCAGCCCAACGATGAGTCCGCTAACGAGTCCCCACAGCACAGGATGCCTAGCCACCCAAGCGGAGAACGCTTCGCCCTGCTCCGACAAGACTTCGCCTATGCGGGCGGGGAGCCGCCGTGCATCATGTCCACGGCGTGTTCCAGGATCGGCAGGATCGCGTCGAGGCCTTCGGCGACGGCTTTCGGTGACCCCGGCAGGTTCACGATCAGCGTCTTGTTGCGAACGCCGCACACTTGACGCGATAGCGCTGCGAACGGCGTGTGTTGCAACCCGGCGGAGCGCATCAGCTCGGCGATGCCCGGCGCCTGGTACTCGATGACCGCCAGCGTCGCTTCCGGCGTCACGTCGCGCGGGCCGAGGCCTGTGCCGCCGGTCGTGATCACCACGTCTACGTCGCCGGAGTTCGACCAGGCGCGCAGCCGCGCTTCGATATGGTCGCGCTCGTCGGCGACGACGTCGCGGGTGACGATCTCGCCGCCGGCGCCGGTCACCATCTGCTCGATGAGCGGGCCGCCTTCGTCCTCGCCTTCACCCCGGAAGCGGCGGTCCGACACCGTCAGCACGCCGACTTTCATTCGAACGTGAC
>Ga0075425_100008876_pt1 | contig 10686 bp, 7 predicted proteins | sample SoiMethybrSBSTD4_FD_75300 | JGI IMG/M metagenome (GOLD analysis project Ga0075425, IMG submission 75300) | Bulk soil microbial communities from a Populus tree surrounding site in Tennessee, USA - Soil MetaG P. TD hybrid SBSTD4 | ecosystem: Environmental > Terrestrial > Soil > Tree plantation...
TGCATGTCTCGAACATCCTGGCCAAGCTCGGCGTGGGCAGCCGTGGTGAGGCCGCGGCCGCGGCTTACCGGCTGCGCCTGTTCGACCCGGAACCGGTGCGGTAGGGAAGCCTCCTTCGCCCGCTGAAGCACCGTCCCGGCCGCCTCCCGCCGGACTCACTGGCCCGTCGGCCTAGACCGTTCCGGCGGCGATGGCGAGACTGGGATCATCGCGGCCGGGGGATCGGCTGACGTCCCGCTGGCCGGTGGCAGCGCGTGAGAGGAGACCGGGATGGCACGGCGCGACGTCGAGTTCAATGCCGAGGGCGTCACCTTAAGGGGCTGGTTCTACGCGGCCGGGACGGGCGGCGCACCCGCGCCCGCGGTGGTCATGGCGCACGGCTTCTCCGCGGTCAAGGAGATGTACCTCGACAGCTTCGCCGAGGTGTTCGCCGCGGCCGGGCTGAACGTGCTCGTGTTCGACAACCGTAACTTCGGCGCCAGCGATGGCGAGCCCCGTCAGGAGATCGATCCGTGGGCCCAGGTCCGCGACTACCGGCACGCCATCACCTATGCGGGCACCTTGCCCGAGGTGGCTCCGGGACGGATCGGGATCTGGGGGAGCAGCTATTCCGGCGGCCATGTGTTCGTGGTCGCCGCGATCGACCGGCGGGTCAAGGCGGTCGTGAGCCAGGTCCCGCTGATCAGCGGGCACGACAACCTGCGTGCGCTGGTCCGGGCGGACTTCATCGCCGGGCTGCGCGAGCAGTTCGAGGCCGACCGCCTCGCGCGTTTCAACGGCGAGTCACCGGTCATGGTACCGGTGGTGGACGCGGACCCGCTGGCGCCCTCGGCGCTGCCCACCGCCGACTCCTGGCAGTGGTTCACCGAGACCGGCAAGACGCGCGCACCGGCCTGGCTCAACGAGGTGACGCTGCGCAGCGTCGAGATGTTCACCGAGTATGAGCCCGTCACCTACCTGCCCTACATCAGCCCCACGCCGCTCCTGCTGGCGGTGGCCGAGGGCGACCATCTGGTGCCCGCCGAACTCGCCATCGCGGCCTACGAAAAGGCACACCAGCCCAAGGAACTGGTGATCCTGCCCGGCGGCCACTTTGACGCGTACACGGTGGGCTTTGAGGCGTCAAGCGGGCCGGCGCGCGACTGGTTCGTGCGGCACCTGGCGCCCTGATGCCGGCCAGCGCGGCATTGCAATCGCGTGCAGGGCCGGATTATCTATTCACTTGACGAAAGCCTGGGACGTTCGGATGGCATTCCCCTAGGATGGGGCCCGGCTTCTCGTCCATCCGCGATCCTGTCCCCCTTAACCGTCCAGTGATCGCGGTGTGTGACGATTAACCAGTTTAGTTACCTCTGGGCTGGTAGGCCCAGCGACCGGTCACCGCGCTCCCTGTTAGTCCCTGCCGGAAACCATTCTGTGATCACACTCTGTGACGATTAGCGGGGTTAAGCGCGGGGTGGAGATTTGTCACATTCACGACTTTTATGGCGCTTGTGAGGTGCGGTAAATAACCACTATGATCTCGCGGGTGACCCACCCGTCCGGGGCACGTCGTTGCTGTGCCAAGAGGCGAGGGTTTTGGGGGGCGACTGTGGCCGAGAGCCGCGGGCCTGGCAGACGGCCGCGCAGCTCTGGAGCTATCTAGCACTCCCGCCGGGCATTGAACGAGGGTTTTCCGCTGCCACGAGAAGATTCGAGACACCTGGGTCAGGATCAGAGGAGAGCAGATGGCGCATCAATCCCCGGCTGTGGTGACAGTCACCGCCCCACCAGCGGCGGGCAGGCTCGAGCCCGACGCCATCGGCGTGGCACAGGACACCGTCATCGGCATGGCCTCCGCCGCCCCCGCGGTCTGTGTCGCGCTGACGCTGGCGCCAATCGCCGCGGCGACGGCCTACGGCAGCGTGCCGGCCATCGTCATCACCGGAATCCCGATGCTGATCATTGCCAACGCCTACCGCCGGCTGAACATGTGGAACGCCAACTGCGGCGCGTCGTTTGAGTGGGTCGGCCGCTCGATCAACCCCTATCTGGGCTTCCTGACCGGATGGCTGATGATCGCTGGTTACATCATCGGGGCGGTGGCCGGCGTCGAGGTTCTCGGGCCGTCGGTCCTCGCCGTTTTCACCTCGAGCGCCGGCAGCACTTTGACCCTTGTCGCCATCGCCGTCGGCATCTCGCTTCTCATGCTGGTGATCGCGATCATCGGGATCCGCATCACCGCGCGAACACAGGTCGGCATGGCAGCTGTGGAGTACGCGATCCTGATTGGGTTCGCGATCGTGGGCCTGCTGGCGGTGCTGCACCATCATCCCGGCACGTTCCCGATCACCAGCGGCTGGTTCAGCATTCACGGGATCACCGGTCACGGCAGCCTTCAGCTGGGGCTGCTGCTGGCGGTATTCATCTTCAGCGGCTGGGAAGGCACCCTGTACGTCAACGAGGAGACGAAGCACCGGCGCATCAACCCGGGCCGTGCCGCCATTCTGGCGGTCGTCCTGCTGACCATCATCTACTCGGTGTCGCAGCTGGGCCTGCAGGGAGTGGTGAAGCCGGGCCAGCTTCAGGCGCACTCCACCTCGGCGCTCGTGTACGTGGCCGAGGTGCTGGGCGGTCCCACCTGGTCCAAGGTGATGGCGCTGTCCCTCGCGCTGTCGGTGATCGCCGCCACCCTCACGAACATCGTGCTCACCTCGCGGATCATCTACGGAATGGCGAGCTACCGGGCGCTGCCGGGATTCCTGGCCACCGTGTCCCGCCGGTTTGCCACCCCGGTCGCCGCCAGCATCATCGTCGGGCTGCTGCTCATCGCGCTCACCGTGATCTACATGCTCGCCAACTCGGTGCAGGGCGCGTTCAACGCCGTGATCGCCGTTAGTGGGCTGCTGTTCGGCAGCTTCTACGTTCTCACCGCGCTCGCCACCGTCGTCTACTACCGGCGCCGCGTGGTCAGCGGTGTCTGGGACGGGCTGATCCTGGGCATTCTGCCCATCGGCGCGGCCGGGTTCCTCGTGTGGGTCATCTATGAGTCGCTGCTGGGCGCACCCGCGTCAGAGATCTGGTCGCTGGTGGGGGTCGCCGTGCTGGGCGTGCTCCTGATGTTCGCCGCGCGCTACATCCTGAAGTCGCCGTTCTTCCACGTCCAGCGTGAGAGCGACGGCCAGCGGGTCGACCGTCAGCATGTGGGCAGCCACCGCCGCTGACCGGCGGCGGCGCGGGCATCGCGGCGGGGTGGAGGGTCAGCCCCCCGCGATGTTGGCCAGGCTCTCCTGCACGGTCTGCGTGAGCGGGTCCCCCGGGGGCAGGGCCCGCTCACAGCGCTCGGCGGTGTCGCGGAGCACCGCCTCCCCGTCGGTCAGCCGGCCCACCGCATAGTAGGTGTGGGCCAGGTTCAGCCGGCTGGCCAGGGTGTCCGGGTGGTCTGAGCCCAGGACCCGCTCGTAACCCTCGCTGGCCTGCTCGTTGAACTGCATCGCCGAGGCCATCCGACCGGCCGAATGATAGGCGGCGCCGAGGTTGGCGCGGGCCGCGATCGTGTCGAGATGGTCCGGCCCGAGGACGCGTTCCCGGTCGGCGAGGACCCGCTTGTACTCGGAGATGGCGTTCTTGACCTGGCCACCGGCCAGGTACGTGTCGGCCAGCTTCTGCCGGGTGGCGATGGTATCCGGGTTCTGCGCCCCCTGGGCGTGCTCGCGGTCGCTGAGCGTGCGGCGGTACAGCTGGGTCGCGTCCCCGAACTGCCCGGCGGCCTGGTGCGCGGTGGCGAGCTCGTCCCGCGCGCTGAGCGTGTCGGGGTGGTCCTTGCCGCGAACGCGCTCATAGTCGCTGACCGCCGCGCTGAGGACGGTGACCGCGTCGCCGAGCTGGTCCGCCGACACAAGGGCACGGCCGAGGTTGAGCCGCGCCGTGATGGTGCCGGGATGATTGGCCCCGAGCGTGCGGGCACGGTCGGCCAGGGCCCACTGGAACCACGAGACTGCCTCCGTTGCCCGGCCCGCCGCCAGGTACGCGTGGGCGAGCCGGTGCCCGGCCGCCAGGGTATCGGCGTGGTCCGGTCCGAGGACCTGATCGGTGAGCGTGGCGAGCTGCCGCCAGTAGGCGACGGCGGGGCCGGCCAGGTGGGCCCGGTCCAGGCTCTCCCCGGCGCGCAGCAGGAGCGGGTGACAGCCGCCCGCCCACAGGAGATCGCCGGCGACCCGCTGGAGGCTGGCGGCGCACGAGCGGAAGGCCTCGGCGGACCACGCACCGGCCTCGTCCTCGGGCCATGCCTCCAGCAGCGCGTCGGCCGCCGCCTTCGCCGCCCGGTCCAGCATCTCGGCCGGCGCCGCCGCCCGGACCGCCGCCTGGATCACCGGGTTCACCCGGGCCGTCGGCGTGGCCGCCGAGCCGGTTGCCATCAGCCCTACCCGCTCCAGCACGGCCAGTGCCCCCCGGGCCAGTTCCGGCCCGGCCGGCCGGCCCGCCCCTTCTCCGGTCAGGTACCCGCAGGCGGCCGGGGTCTCGAACACCTGGGCGGGAATCCCGTTGCCGTCGAGCAGCGCGGCCAGCGCCAGCAGGGCCTGGGCCCCCCTGGGCAGCAGCCGCTCGGCCTGTTCGGCCGAGAACGTCCAGGTCACCCCCGCGGCCGCCGGCTCGCCGCCCGCCGCCTGGGCCATGTGCTCCCGCCTGCGCGTGAAGTAGTCGCGGTAGTCACGGCATGACAGCACCGAACTCGCGATCACCGCGCTGGCCTGGGCAAGCGCCATCGGGTCGTAGCCGAGATCCTGGACGAGATCGATCGCGCCGAGGCGCTGGTCGGGATCCGCGGTGAGGCGGCCCATCAGATAGCTCAGCGCCTCACGGGGGCTGAAGCCCCCGACCTGGAGAACCAGCGCACGCAGATCGGCCGGGATGGCCGTTGCGTTCCTGGTCGTGACGAGGACCCGGCCGGCCGGACCTTCTGGCCTGAGCCCTTCCAGGTCGGCCGAGCTGGACAGGTCGTCGAGTACCACGACCCACGGCTGACTGGTTTCGGTCAGCCAGGTGAGGAAGCGGCCGGCGACCGTCTCGGCGTCGCCCCCGGGGTCGGCTCCGGTCGCCATGACCGCGGCCTCCGCGTAGGCCGACAGGACCGAGGCCCGGCTCGTGGCGACGGCCCACACCAGCAGGTCGACCTTGCCTGAGTGCCACAGCCATTCCGCGGACGACGCCGCGAGCTGCGTCTTGCCGCATGCCTCCAGCCAGGCTCCCGAGCGCCCCGGCGTCGCCCGGCCTGGTGCCAGCGCCACCGTCGCGCCCGGTACCAGCGCCGACTCAAGCGCAGCAGCGGTCTCTGGCCTGGCGCTGAAGCCGTCGGCGAGCGGAGGCACCGCGCCCGCCCGGACCCGTTCCCCGGTCGGCACCTGTCTCCCCCCGCCCGTTATCCGTGGCCAGTAGCTGTCCGCCCCAATGCCGCCGGCGGCGACGGTGCGTTTTCCCGATAGCGGCCGGAGCTACCTGAAGCGATCATCTCGCGTGTCACCCTCCACAGATCATGTTGTCATGCACGCCTACCGGAGAGATACCGCACGAGACGATATGGCCGCGCCTATCTCGCTGCTCGTGCTGCCATCAGCTCCGGAAGGGGCCGCCGGGCCACATGCCCATTCCGGCGTGGCGCCGTCCCGTTCAGGAGACCTGCTGAGATTAGTGCATGAGCACGCCATCGGGAACCCGGGAAGGACGGTGATTGCCGGGTCTGTTCCGCGGCTCTGCGCCCGGGCGAGGGTGACATTTTCCGGGCCGCGATCACCGGGGCGGCCGCCGTTTTGCTGACCTGTGGTTCTGGTGTGGTCATTCCTTCCTGCTGGGCCCGGGGGAGGGCCGCGGTGGCTCAGGGATTGGCATGGCGGGCGCTGATCGCCGTGAACAGGCGGCCGGCGGCGGCATCGAGCGCGTGTTCCATGGCTGCGCCGCCGGTGTGCCCGGAGTCCGCGACCACCACGAGCTCGGCGCCGGGCCAGGCCCGGGCGAGTTCCCAGGCGGTGATGACCGGGCCGCCGAGGTCGTTGCGCCCCTGGATCAAGATGCCGGGGATGCCCGCCAGCGTGCCCGCTTCACGTATGAGCACGCCGTCCTCCAGGAAGCCGCCGTGAGCGAAGTAGTGCGAACAGATCCGCACGAAGGCGAGCCGCGCGTCGCCCTGCCGGTCGCTAAACAGGCCCGGGCTGCCGTTACTTTCGGCCGAGATAACCGCGTCCTCCCACGCCACCCATTCGGCCGCGGCCCGCGTGCGGACGCTGGGATCGGGGTTCTCCATCAGCCGTGAGTACGCCAGCAGCAGACCCCCAATCGGCGGCTCGGTATCGGTCGGGAGCCGGTAGTCCCCGGCCCCGGCGAAGTCGCGAAACCGTTCCCATGCCTCGGGGAATATCCGGCCGGCGCCCCGGTACAGCCAGTCCAGCTCCGACCGGCGGGTCGTGGTGACACCAGACAGGAGCAGGCCGGAGACACGCTCAGGGAACCGTTCCGCGTACGCCAGCGACAGCGTCACGCCCCACGACCCTCCCGACAAGAGCCAGGCGTCAACGCCAAGGTGCTGGCGCAACTGCTCCATGTCACGGATCAGGTGCCCGGTCGTGTTGAGGCTCATATCGGCCGCCGGGTCGCTGGCGTGCGGGCGGCTCCGGCCGCAGTTGCGCTGGTCAAACAGGATGATCCGGTGGCGGTCTGGGTGCAGATCCCGGCGCCAGCCGGGCGAGCACCCCGATCCCGGCCCGCCGTGGACCATGAGCGCGGGAACGCCCCGCGGGTTGCCGCAGGCCTCCCAGTAGACAAAGTTCCCGTCGCCGGTGTCGAGCATGCCGCTCTCGTACGGCTCGATCGGGGGATACGGCATGCCGCCTCCTCAGCCCATCCGGCACAACAGTCAGCCGTCGCAGCCCATAGAAGCGCATGGTTGCCGCAACCATGACAAAAGAGGGCCACGTGAGGACCGTTCGGTAGATGAACAGCGGCCGTGCTGGGATGCACCGCCGGCGCCGTGAAATCCCACACCCACCGTGCCCTGGCGCGGTTGCGGTCGCCTTGCAGGAGGCACTACCAGCGGCGCTGACAGATCGCGCGCGGGAACGCCGTTGCTATCCGTGCTGGTCATCTCTATTGTCCGCTGGCATGGGAGACCTGTTCGACGCTACCGCCATGTATGACGAGGACTATCTGTACTTCTTCGCCGCGCCCGGCGACCCCAGCGAGTTTGCCTCGCATGGGCCTGTCGTCCCCGGCGCTGACTTGCCGGGTGAGGCTGCCGTGGAGCTGGCCTGGCGGCTGCTGGATCTGCGGCCGGGGATGAGCGTGCTGGATCTGGCGTGCGGGCACGGGGAGCTGGCCAACCGGTTGGCTGCCCGCGGCTGCCAGGTCACTGGCCTTGACTCCTCGGCCGTGTTCCTGGACCGGGCCCGCGCGGACGCGGCCGCCGTTGGGGTCAGCACCGAGTACGTGGTCGGGGACATGCGCCGGCTGCCGTGGACAGGCCGCTTCGACCGGGTCCTCAACTGGTCCACCGCGTTTGGGTATTTCGACGACACCACCAATCGCGCCGTCCTGGATGGCATCGCTCGCGTACTGCGGCCGGCTGGCCGGCTGGCCATGGATCTGGACAACCTGACGGCGTTTCTCGCCTCCTACTGCCCGTCGCGCGTTGTGGCAGCACGCGACAACGGCGACATGCTCGTCGACCGCTACCACCTGGATGCGCGGACCGGCCGGTTCGAAGCGGAACGGACGGTCATCCGCGGCGGCCGGACCCGCCGGGTGAACTTCGTCAAACGGCTGTTCGGCTTCCCCGAGCTCCGGGACTGGCTACTCGCCGCCGGATTCGCCGCGGTGACCGGCTACGGCGAGGACGGGCAGCCGCTGACTGCCGATCACAAACGGATGGTCATCGTCGCGGACCTGCCATAGCAGCTGGCCGGAATGGCGCAAGCGGCCGGGCGAGAACGCGCCCCGACCCGCGGCTGTGGGCGGCGATCTTCGTCAATCGGCCTTCCCCAGCGGCGTCCCGGAAGCGATCCTTTACCCGGACCGGCCGGCGGCGGAGGATCCGGTGAGCGCGGCCCCGGGCTCCTCAAGCAGGCCCGGGCTACGCCGCCAAATGACCCTGGCCCAGGGCCCCTTCGGCGGCGCAGACAGAAAGCACCACAATGCTGGCCGCTCAGAGCTTGCGTTGGCAGCTGCGTCATGCCCGGGCGCGGGACAGGGCCGCGAGCACCACCGGGGCGGGACCCGGTGTGTAACAGCAACAGGGTGCCCGACGGTCATTGTCATGACGGCCTTTGGGGACAGGTGGCCGTCTGGCCATCCAGCCTTGTCCGGGTGGCCTGGGAGCCCGCAGCGCCAGTGCACTGTCCCCCCTGGTGGCCGCGGGCTCCCACGACTTGTTGTGTGACGCGTTGTTATGGGACGCGGCAGTCGCTTCGGTGACTTGCCCACAGGCAAACATGCGCGGTGCGCCGTGGCCAGGCGATGCCTTCACAGATCGTGATGGCCCTCGCCGAAGCGGGTGTCGGTGCCGATGGCGACGTGCTGCGCGAATGCGGCGTAACTCGACGCATTATGCAGGGCGTTGCTCGTGGTCATGAGGTCGTAGCGGGTGTCGAGCCCTGGGATGTCAGGCACCTTCGGAAGCCCGAGCGCGTGCGCGGTCTCGTCGGTGACGTACCACTCCGGGATGTGCGTAGCCGAGGACCCGCTCAGATTGTCGATCACATGGACGCTCTCGTGCAGGACGGACACCGCCCGGTTCATCGGCCCGCGCTTGACGAAGCCCGGCGTGAAGGTGATCGGTTGGCCGAAGGCCGAGTAGGCATCCCAGATGGCCGGGTTGCCATCTTGGTGGACCGACTCATCGGCGGTCCGGAAGCGGAACCCCGTGGCGCTTTGCTGCAGCGTCCTCGCGATACCGGAAACGCCGTGCGGATCTGCCTGACGGCGGCGGCTTTCACGCTGCTGGACGCTCCGAGCCGGACGTGAAAGTGGGTCGCGAGCGCGGTGTTGAACACCTTTATGTCGGATGGGAACGGCGTGCCAGCGCTGAGGAACGCCAGGAAGGCGGTCACCTGCGAGCGTGCGGCCTTGGCCAGGCCAGGGCCTGCGTCTTGGCCTGGCCGGCCACGAGCAGCTCGGCGAGCCCCAGCCAGTTGTCCTGGATGGAGGCCGGCGGCTGATCGGCGCGCGGGTCGCCGGGTTGGTGTGATGGATACTCGATGGAGTCAAGAGAGGGGAGCCCGTGCTATGCCGCCGACGCATGCTCATTTCAATGGCAGTGTGAACCTGGCTGATGGCGAGTCGGTGATGCGGGAGGTCGCCACGCGGGTCCGGTCCGGCCTGCGGCGGGTCCCGGACGGGGAGACCGGGGACCGGGGCAACTGGATCTTCTTCCAGATGCAGAAGTTCGTGCAGTCGCCGTTGCTGGTTCCGGCCCGGCCGCCCGGTGCGGAGGGGGACTACGAGCAGGTACCGCAGTTGCGGCTGGCCGACGGTGTCGATCCGGCCCAGATGAGGTGGCCGGACCTGGGTTACGCCGATGCCTACCTGGCGTCGTATGCGACTTTCGCCGCGCTGCGCCGCGAGGGTGTCATCGGTGATGGGGTGCGTTTCCAGGTCGAGTACCCGACGCCGCTCGCCTCGATCGGCGCCTACATCGTCCCCGAGCAGCAGCAGGTGCTGCTGGGCTCCTACGAGCAGGCGATGTTTGCCGACCTGGCCCGGCTGCTCGCGGCGGTCCCGCACGACCAGGTGGCGGTGCAGTGGGATGTCGCGGTGGAGTTCGCCATCCTGGAGGAGGCGTTCGCGCCGGGCGGCGCGCAAGCCTTCGATGCGATCGTCGCGGGCCTGGTGCGCTGTGTTGACCAGGTGCCCGCCGAGGTCCCGGTGGGGCTGCACCTGTGTTACGGGGACTACGGCCACGAGCACTTCAAGCAGCCGCAGTCACTGGCCCTGCAGGTCCGGGTAGTGGACGCGGTCACCGCGGCGGCCGGGCGGGCGGTGAGCTTTGTTTCCTTCACCGTGCCGCAGTACCAGCGCCAGGAGTCCTATTTCGCGCCGCTGGCCGGACTGGCCACCGGCCCGGGCACCGAGCTCAACTTCGCGCTCGTGCCATACCACCCGGCCGACCAGGAACCGGGCACCACCGCCGACCAGGTGCGGCTGATCGACGCCGCGCTGGCGGCCAGCCCAGGCGGGCCCCGCAAATGGGGCATCTGCACCGAATGCGGCATGGGCCGGGTGGACCGGGAAGACATCCCGGTCCTGCTGGACCTGCACCGCCAGATCATCGCGACCAGCTAGGCGATCATGCGGGCACGGTGCAGAGCACGCGTATCCACCGTATAGACGGTCAGGCGTCCACGTTCGTCCGTAGTGCGGCTCACACAGATGAGCTCTTCAGCAGCTGAACACACGCCCGAATCGCCGTTCTGCGCGGATTAAGTCAGCGTGGTTATGCGGGTCACTGCCATGCATATATGGCTGTTCAGGTGGTCTTCGCAGGCCGGGTCGCAGATCCCGGCGGCGGCCACTGCCTAGTGCGCTGAGGGCGTCTCATGCTGATGATGCTGCACGGTCCCGCCGGCCGTTCGGCCGGGCATGCCATGGCCGCGACTTCACAAGCTGGCATGGGTTAGGAGGTGCCGAGGTGGCACATCGGGCGCGGCGCGAGGGAAGAGCCCT
>Ga0075425_100008878_pt1 | contig 10685 bp, 9 predicted proteins | sample SoiMethybrSBSTD4_FD_75300 | JGI IMG/M metagenome (GOLD analysis project Ga0075425, IMG submission 75300) | Bulk soil microbial communities from a Populus tree surrounding site in Tennessee, USA - Soil MetaG P. TD hybrid SBSTD4 | ecosystem: Environmental > Terrestrial > Soil > Tree plantation...
CCCAATCTTGAGGCTGCGCGCTATCGCGCTTGCGCTTCGCGTCGGGCTTGCGTTCGCAGCCGCTCACTACATCAGGAGCTGGCGAAGGGAATTGAACCCCCGACCTGCTGATTACAAGTCAGCTGCTCTACCAACTGAGCTACGCCAGCATCGACAAACTTCTGATTCTAGCACAGGAAGTTAGAGCGTCAACGGGTACGGCAAAAAACTTGCTACTGCCGCTGTCCGATTTGCGCCGGCTGTTGCATCTGGAAGAAAAAATTGTTGGGATCGCGTCCCATAAAAAACCAAAAGGCAATCTGGATTGTCGGCTCACCAGACCAATTGACGACGGGCATTCCCGCAGCTCTTACGCCTTTGATCGTCGCATTGATGTCTTTCACCATAAGCCGCATGATGGCAACGCCCGGATCGTGAATGACAGCTTTCATGGGCGTGCGATCAATGCCTCGATATTCGTAGAACTCCATCTGAAGATTAGTGCTCGTGATCGTCGCCGTGCTCTTGCGATACTGCGCAGCCGCTAGACCTGCCGCGTCAGTGAACGCTTTGTCTCCGACCCACGTTCCGGTCTGAAACTCGAATCCAAAAATGTCGCGATAGAAACGGATTGTCTCGTCGGTATCTTTGATCGTGATTCCAAGGCTCGCGCCAATCACATTTCCGGCTGGAGCGTTCGCCGGTATCGATTCATTCCTCTGCACGACCTCAACAAAAAAACCGGTTGGATCTTTCGCGAAAATTGCCCGTGCCTTTCCACCATCGAGAACCGCAGGCTTCCCGCCGGGTGTGCGCATCTGCACACCGTTTTGCGCGGCGCGCGCGGCAACTGCATCGACGTCACGAACCTTGAATATGATCAGCGTCGCGCCGGGATCCTGCAGATGGGGATGCTGCGGATTCGAATCCACATCTTTGAAATCGAGCATCTCGAGCCGTAGATCGGAGGCGGGGACCATCAGCGTGAGATTGCGCATTTGCGCGCCGCGTGCGATGTACATGTCCGCGAGACCGGCGGTGACTGGAGCATAAGGACGAAGCGTCGCATTGGCGTTTTGTGGAAGTCCAACAAAGTCGCGATAGAACTCCACCGACCGCTCCAGGTTCTGGACAAGCATGAGCATGTTGCCGCCCTGTAGGACTGGTGCGGGTGGTGTCGTCGGAGCCGATGTTTGAGCCATCAATAGAACAGCGCTAATCAGACTATTCAGGATCGTCATGTGTCCCCTTGTTCGACCGGGAGTTTAATTGCTGCCGGCGTTGGCGAACAACTTCATACAGCACGACGCCCGCGGCGACTGAAATATTCAAGGATGCAATCTTGCCGAGCATCGGCAACCGGACCAGCGCGTCGCAATGCTCTCGTACAAGGCGCCGCAGGCCGCGGTGTTCGCCGCCAAGGACCAATGCGATCGCTCCTCGATAATCAAAATTTGTCCACTCCTGTGTGCCCGCAGTATCGACGCCCACGACCCACACGTCGCGCTCTTTCATCTCATCGATCGCATTGGCGAGGTTCTTCACGCGAACGACGGGGATATGGGCGGAAGCTCCTGCGGACGCTTTCATAACAGTTGCGCTCAGTGGTGCTGAATGGCGCTCAGGAACAACGATTCCTGAAGCGCCGCAGGCTTCGGCGGTTCGGATGACCGCGCCTAGGTTGTGTGGATCCTCGACTTCATCCAGAACAACGATGAGCGGCTTGTCGGTTTTGAACAGAACTTCAAAGTCGGCGTACCCAATCTCGCCCGAAATCGCAACGATTCCCTGATGTACTTCACCGCGAGCGAGGCGGTCGAGAACCACACGCTCTTCCTTTCGAACGGGAACGCCGCGCGCGCGAGCAAGTTCGAGTATTTCTCTTATCTTTCCGGATTGTGTTTCGCGCGCGATGTGTATTCGTTCGATCGGTTGCCGTTCGGCGGTGAGAGCTTCATAAACAGCATGTACGCCGCAAATGTGCTCACCCATAGCGCTCTAGGAAAATTTTCACACGCGCTTTGCAGCTTGGAACATTTTTTAATTTGAGGTGTGCGGCCTCTTCGATGAGCGGAATCAATTTATCGAGCTCAGGACCCGAAGACTTCGCCGTGATCGCCGCGCGCAGTGGATGGAACAGCTGCTTGCCTTTGCGTTTCGTCTTATCTTTCAAGCGTCCGGAAATCGCGCGAAAGTCTTCGAACGTGAGCGAATCTTTGTTCTCGAGTTCAGAAGCCAGTCCGCGGATCAAATCGATGGCACCAAGATCGTCAAGCGTGTCGCGGATCTCCGACGGATCGTCTACCGGAAATGCGAGTGCGGTTTCGAGCGCCGGCGGAACCTGGCTGATGATGTCGACACTGGGAACGACGGTATCTTTGACAAGCGAAACCCATCGATCACCATTCGTCGATGGCATCCAATTCGCCCTTCCGAGTTCGTCGCTCACAAGCTTTGCCACGCCGGGGTTTGTCTTCATGTAGTGCCGGTTGATGAAGTTCAGCTTGTTGACGTCGAATACCGCGGGACTCTTGTTCACACGGTCGAGACGAAACTGCTGCACGAGCTCTTGCGGTGGAATGATCTCGCTTCCCTCGCTGACCGGTGACCACCCGAGCAGTGCGATGTAGTTCATCAGCGCTTCAGGCAAATATCCCATCTCGCGAAAATTCGCGATCGCCGTAGCTCCATGACGCTTACTCAAACGCGTGTGATCGGGACCGAGGATCGTCGACAGGTGTGCAAACTCCGGCGGCGGATGATTCAAAGCCTCGTAGATCAAAACCTGCTTGGGCGTGTTTGAAAGATGGTCATCACCACGAATAACATGCGTGATCTCCATGAGCGCATCATCGATTACGACCGCGTAGTTGTACGTCGGCCAGCCATCAGAACGCAGCAATATGGGATCGCTGATGACATCGCTCGAAAATTCCATCGCGCCGTGAACGATGTCGTGAAAACGGACAGGACCTTCACGGACTTTCAATCTAACGACGGCGGGCTCTTTCGCGGCGAGCCGCTTTTGGACAATTTCATCCGAAAGATTCCTGCACGTGCCGGGATACTTCCAGTTCTCGTTTGCAGCCTTTGCCTGCTCGGCCTGTGCTTCAAGCTGCTCCTCCGAACAAAAGCAGAAGAAAGCGTGACCGGAATGAATGAGCCCCTGCGCATGGTCCCTATAGATGTGGAACCGCTCCGACTGGCGGTAAGGACCATAAGGCCCTCCGACGTCGGGCCCTTCCTGCCAGTCGAGGCCCAGCCATCGGAGATCCTCATAGATCGTCATTTCGTGTTCGCGTCGCGAGCGTTCCTGATCCGTGTCTTCGATTCGAAGGATGTATGTACCGTTGTTCTGCTTCGCGAAGAACCATGCGAACAGGCCGGTGCGCGCATTCCCGACGTGGAGTAGTCCGGTAGGGCTGGGTGCAAAACGAACTCGTGTCATAACAAATAATATAGCCGCGGATTGCGCAGATTACGCGGACCTACTGTTCCAGGAACACCAGCGCTACGGCTTCAGCAGCGATGGCCTCTTCGGCACCGATGACGCCGAGGCGCTCCATGGTCTTCGCTTTGACGTGGACCGTGTTTGGGGGAATCCCGAGAACTTCAGCGATCCTGGATTGCATCTCGGGGAAGAACGGAAGCAGCTTCGGGCGCTCCGCAAGGATATTCGAATCGATGTTTCCAATCTCGTATCCTTTCTTACGAATGTAGTCGGCTGTCTTTCGAAGAAACTTCAAACTTGAGACGCCTTTGAAACGCTCATCCGTATCCGGAAACATTTCGCCGATATTTCCCAGTCCGCATGCGCCCAGCAACGCGTCCGTTATCGCGTGGCTGAGGACATCACCATCGGAATGTCCGATCAAACCCTTTTCGTGCGGAATCTCCACCCCGCCGAGAACGAGCGTGGTCGACGGTCCAAGCCGATGGAGATCAAAACCGATACCAATTCGAAATTTCACCGCGTCGTCTTTTCCTCTTCCAGAAAGGCGCGAGCCAGCGTCAGGTCGGTTGGCCTCGTGATCTTGATGTTGCGCTCGGATCCGCGAACGATTGCGACGGCATGGTTCATTCTTTCAACCAGGCTCGATTCATCCGTTCCGTAATATTCATCTTTTCGTGCGCTTTCGAATGCTTCTTTCAAGATCTCCGTGCGAAAAACCTGCGGCGTCTGCGCCAGAACCAGGTGCTCGCGGGCGAGCGTCTGTCCGACGAATTCTTTTTCGGCCAGCTTGACGGTGTCGACAAGCGGCACGCCGAGAATCGCTGCTCCACTCTGGTCCGCCTGACGGATGACGTTTTCAATCTCCGCCAACGACACGAACGGGCGCACCGCGTCATGAACGGCAACCAGAGTGGTTCCGGGCTGAAGATGCTGAAGTCCGGCCGCGACAGAATCCTGGCGACGTTCTCCGCCCACGATCACCTGCACCGGCTTTTTAAAACCGGCGCGGGCAACGAGGGACTTCACTTCATCGACGGATTCCTTCGGCGCCGTAACGATGATGTAGTCCACCACTGGTGACGCGTCGAACTTCGCGATCGTGTGAATGAGGATCGGAGTCCCTTCCAAAGCCAGAAGCTGCTTTGGGCGTTCCGCTCTCATGCGGCGTCCCGCGCCGGCAGCTGCGATGATTGCGCCAACTTTCATAAAGAAAACTTTAGCCGCGAATTACGCGAATTACGCCAATGATCGTTCGCGTAATTTGCGTAATTCGCGGCTAAAAAACCTGGGAACTAGTGCGATACCTCGGTCTGTGCCCGTTCCGGCGCCGGACGAGGTTCCCGATCGCCGCCCGGCCGCTCCTCGCGAGGCGCGTGGTGCGGAATTTCGTTGCGGCGTTCCTCGTATCTGCCAAAGATCATCTTGCCTGCGGTGGTCTGCAGAACACTAGTGACGGAAGATTCGACGGTCTTGCCGATCATCTTGCGCGCGTTATCCACAACGACCATCGTACCGTCGTCAAGGTACGCAATGCCCTGGTTGAACTCTTTACCTTCTTTAAGGATGAAGACCTTCATGGTCTCGCCCGGCAGATAGACAGGCTTGAGGGCATTGGCGAGCTCATTGATGTTCAGCACTTCAACGCCGCGGAGTTGGGCAACCTTGTTCAGGTTGAAGTCATTCGTGACGATCTTCGCATCAAAATCCTTCGCCAGCTCGATGAGCTTCATATCGACTTCGCGAATGGCCGGGAAATCGTTCTCCACAAACTGAACCGTGATACCGGCCATCTTCTGAATCCGCTGAAGGATATCGAGACCGCGGCGTCCGCGATTGCGCTTCAGGGAATCCGCTGAGTCGGCCACCTGCTGAAGTTCGCGCAAGACGAAATGGGGAATCACCAGGATTCCATCGAGAAACCCGGTTTCGCATATATCGGCGATTCGTCCGTCGATGACCACACTGGTATCCAGAATCTTATAGACCTTCTTCGGTGGTCGTTCGCCACCGAAAATGCCGCCAAGCGCTGAAAGATTGAGGAGATCACCTTTATTCGCACCAACGACCAGACCGACGTATGTCATGAGGAACAGGATGAAGAGCTTGATAAATGATAGCGAGCTCGCGTCGAAAGCAGTGTCGGTTAAAAGGTCGCTGATCAGGGCCGCGCCAACAATTCCCATAATGGAGCCGACTGCGGCCCCGATAAGGCGTTTGAGCGTTGCTTTTTTCAGACGATGTTCGAAATAGATGATTCCAAGTGCGCTGGCGAGACCAAGAACGATCGTGGAAGGGCCTTGAAACCCAAACGGTTGAATGAAATATGCGGCTAACGTTAGAGTGATCGCAAAAATCGTCCGGACGACGACAATATCAAGGATGTAGTTTTGCTCCTTGCCCTGAACGTCGGGTACCGGGTTGATTGGTGTGGCAACCTTGTCTTTTCCTCTCATAAAACACCTGACTTTTTTTTATTAAAGGGATCAATACAAAGATCTCCTCTCGTGCGCGGGATTATAAGCCACTGAAAAACGTAAATATACTGAAATTCCGACTAGGCGAAGAGCGCATCGTGGGCTTGCTGTAAGTTGCGGACGTGGATGGTCTCAAGTGGGTTTTGCAGCGGGTCACCGAGAGGCTGCACGGGAATCACTCCTCGCTTAAAGCCAAGAACCGAAGCCTCCTTCAATCGAATGTCAGGAAACATCGCGGCTCGAACCTCGCCTCCAAGCCCCACTTCCCCAAAAATCAGCGTCGATGCGGCGATCGGCCGGTTATACAGGCTGGAAAGAATGGCTGCGACGATTGCCAGGTCCGCGGCAGGTTCTTCGACCTGCAGGCCGCCGACAACATTCAGATAGATATCCTGGTCCCACAGGTTCACCCCCAGCCGCTTTTCTAAAACAGCCGATACCAACGCCAGCCTTTGTGGATCGACGCCGGTCGCCAGTCGCCGCGGCGTACCGAAGTGGGTTCGCGAGACCAGGGCTTGAATCTCGACCAGAAGCGGCCGCGATCCCTCCAGGCAGCAGAGCACCGCCGAGCCCGGGCTCATCGAATCGGTATGAGAAAGGAACAGCGCGGAAGGCTTTTCCACCGGACGCAAGCCCGTTGAAGCCATTTCAAAAATGCCCAGCTCGTTGGCGGCGCCGAACCGGTTTTTAATTGTCCGGACAATGCGATGCGGGTGCTGCCGCGGCCCTTCGAAATAGAGTACGGTATCGACAATATGTTCCAGAGCCTTGGGGCCCGCGATCGCGCCATCCTTTGTTATATGTCCGATCACAAATACCGGGATATGGTGCTTCTTCGTCCAGAACAACAACTGCGAAGCCACTTCGCGCACCTGGCCGATACTGCCCGGCGCCATCTCGAGCTTTTCGCTGAACGTCGTCTGAATAGAATCGATCACGACGGCTTTCGCCTTCAGAGTCTCCGCCGCCGCGAGAATCTTTTCGACCGACATCTCTGCATAAACGTGCAGCATTCCGGTTTTCACGTTCATGCGTTCACCGCGCATTTTGATCTGCTGAGCCGACTCTTCGCCGGAGGCATACAGGATGGTCGAGGAATTCGCGAGACGGCCGGCGACATCCAGCATGAGTGTGGATTTGCCGACACCGGGATCACCGCCGAGCAACACAAGCGCGCCGGGAACGACGCCTCCGCCAAGAACACGATCGAACTCATCCAGGCCCGTCGGAACGCGCGCCACATCCGCGCCTGAAATCTCATGGAAAGGAACGGGACTGGAATTCCAAGACGACCCACCGTCAGTCGCAGGGTTGATGCGCTCTTCAACGAACGTATTCCACTGCTGGCAGGACGGGCATCGACCGATCCATTTCGTGGACGTATGGCCGCACTGCTGACAAACGAACTGCGTTTTAGTTTTCAATAAACAAATTCTCGAAACGGGTGAATTCGCGGAGGAACGCGAGCTTGACGATGCCGATGGGGCCGTTACGCTGCTTGGCGATGATCAGTTCCGCGAGCCCGGCGTTCTCCTCGGAGGGCTTATACACTTCTTCACGATATATGAAGGCCACGAGATCCGCATCCTGCTCGATCGAACCCGATTCACGAAGATCGGAAAGCTGCGGCTTGTGATCTCCCTGCCGCTGCTCGGGAGCGCGGCTCAACTGCGAAAGAGCGATAACGGGAACGTTCAACTCCTTCGCCAGCGCTTTCAGACCGCGCGAGATTCCGGAGATTTCCTGCGTGCGGTTTTCGACGCGTCCGTATCCCGACATCAACTGAAGATAGTCCACGATGATGAGGCTCAACCCATGCTCGGCTTTCAACCTGCGGCACTTCGCACGCATCTCCATAACGGTCAGCGTAGACGAATCGTCGATGTAGAGCGGCGCCTGCGTCGTTACGCCAAGAGTGTCAATGAGCTTCCGGAAGTCTTCCTTGCTCAAATAACCGGTGCGCACCTTGTGCGCATCGACACGCGATTCGGCGCACAGCATTCTCATCAGGAGCTGTTCCTTCGACATTTCGAGACTGAACATTCCGACGGGGGCCTTCTTGTGAAGAGCGACGTGCTGGGCGATGTTCAGAACCAATGCCGTCTTTCCCATCGAAGGACGCGCGGCAAGAATGACAAGATCGGATGGCTGCAATCCTGAAGTCATGCGATCCAGATCACGGAATCCCGTCGGGATTCCCGTAATCATTTCGCGTTCGGTGTAGAGCTTTTCGAGAAGCCTCGTCGCGGGAAGCTCCATTTCTTTCACCGAAACGAAGCCCGTCCTGATTCGCTTTTCCGACAGGTTGAAAAGCGACTGCTCCGCACGATCGAGAATCTCGTCCGCCGGATCGGCCTGATCAAAGCACTCCGCCATGATTTTGTTCGCGGAGTTGATCAACTGCCTTAGCGTCGATCGTTCGCGAATGATCTGGATGTAGTGCTCGATATTGACGAGATGCGGAATTCCATCGAGCAATCCTGCGAGATAAGTGATACCGCCTGCGCTCTCGAGCTGCGAAGCACGGACGAGTTCATCTTGAATCGTGATTAGATCGATGACCTTCGACTGCTCCATCAGTTCCATCATCCGACGAAAGATCACGCGGTGCGCATCGAGATAGAAGTCTTCCGGGCGAAGACTCTCGATAACGCGGTAGTAGTGCTCGTTGTTTACGAGAATTGAACCGAGAACGGATTTTTCAGCGTCGACATTGTGGGGAAGGGTGCGTTCCAGACTTTGACGTGACATAAAAAGATTCCGGAATTCAGATTTTGGAGTTCGGATTTTAAATGCAAATTTTCAGATCCAATCCGAATTCCGAAATCCGAATTCCGAAATCCCGTACTGGCTTCGGTCTCAGAATTTATTTTCGACTTGACGTGTCCTAAACAAGCCAAAATCGATGGGATCAACTCGCTGTCGCCCGTACCGCGCTCTCCAAACTGCGGTAGGGAACGACAAAGCCGTGGATCGGCAGCACACGATCCGGACGCAATTTCAACCTCTGCACGGTGTCAACAACACTCTTCGCATTAGGAAAACCCTGCGGTGGCGGAGGCGTGTTCGGGGCGGGCGGATTGTAGAGATCCGCTTCGACAAGGAACCGTTCCGCCGGAAAATACGCGATCAGCATGGTGTTGCTGTGCAGGTTTTGAATGTGATGAAGTTCGACCGTCCGCGTGGCGTCCTTGAGCTCATACTTGTCCGTGACGGTCTGAATGACAGGCGCTCTTGGAGCCTTGCTCAACGTGTCGGGATAGATCGTGCTGTCACGCTTTGCAATAGCTTCGTAGAACGCTTTATTCCCTTCCTGCGTAATGATCGTTATGCCCGGTTCGGCCATGATTCTGCGCAAACCACCCGAATGATCGAAATGGGCGTGAGTGTTGACGACGTACCGAAGCGGCTTGTTCGGCCTTAGTTCCTTTATCTTGTCGAGTACGGCACCAACCCGAACATCGTTCTGCGGCGCTTCGATCAACGCGAGGTGGTCGGCGAATTCGACCAGGATACTGTGGTGCGATTGGCCGGCCAGATACCAGATTCCCTTGCCGACTTCTTCCGCAGTGACCATCGGCGGAGGAACGGCCGGGGGTGCCGCTGCAGACTTCGCAGCTTCTGGAGCGGCGAGATCACCGACGTCCCCATTAACCGTATTCTTCGTGATTTGAAGATGTCCGCCCGGGTATTGATCGGTCTTCATGGTGAGCCGCGCGGGCAACTTCAATCCATCAACGTCCGCGTAGTCTGTGAAACTTGTTTCGACGACGGCATCGCCGAGCAGCCAGTTCGTCGTGGCTGAAGTCATCGAAGTTACTTTGGTAGGAAGCTTCGTTGTGCTGTCCGTAAACAACGTAAATTTGTCACCCTGGGCTGTGGTTACAACCACCGAACTTTCGCTTCCTTCGGTTCGAGGATTTGTCAGTCGCGTGCCCTGCGCCAGCGCGGCCTTCACAGCGCCAATCGGATGGTGGAACAGTTCCATGCGCCGGTCCTTGGCTATCTGTTCGGCAGCGCGCTGCGCCATCCCGTTGGCTCCAAGGTTATAAGCGACATCCCCATCGACTCCCTGATTCTGAGCCTGCGGCTGCGGATTCGGCGGGCCGAATGTTGCGATTCGGCTCTGCTCGAGACGCCAGCGGTTGTTAGCGAAATCGATCGACTTCTTTGCCTGGGTCACGTTAAAGACATTCAAAGCGTCGGGAGTCAAACTCTGACCCAGATTTGTATTCTCCCCCGTACCTTCGATCACCAGCGTATTTACAGCCTGGACTCTCTGAGTTCCCCCAAGAGCTTCCGCGGCATCGTTCACGATCACTTGCTCTGGTGCGGCCGAGCAGCCGACGAGAATAAGGACCGCACCCAGCACAAATATTCTTCCGTTCATTTTTGAACCTCCTCATGGAATGAAAGGACAGTATCGCAATCAATGGCCCGTTTGAAGTAAAACGAGCTGCTTTTGGCCGGGATGGAAACGGCAGTAGAATCGCGCGTTGCAAGCGGCACGTTCGGGGGTGACTTCTTGAAGAAACGATTCATCCAGCTATTCACAGCTGCATCTTCGATTGCGATTCTGACAACCCTTTTCTTCTGCGCAACCGGCCGGGCCGCGGAGAATCAAAACTACCGCCGTCTGGCCGAGCATTATGCGCCGGTAATCTATCAAGAGACGAAATCCTCAGTGCTCGACTACGTCACGAACTTTGATTATGACGGTGACTGGAATGGAGCCAACAACTGGCGCAATGCCTATCTTTACGATCTGCCCGGCTACG
>Ga0075425_100008884_pt1 | contig 10683 bp, 10 predicted proteins | sample SoiMethybrSBSTD4_FD_75300 | JGI IMG/M metagenome (GOLD analysis project Ga0075425, IMG submission 75300) | Bulk soil microbial communities from a Populus tree surrounding site in Tennessee, USA - Soil MetaG P. TD hybrid SBSTD4 | ecosystem: Environmental > Terrestrial > Soil > Tree plantation...
GGGGCAGGGAATGGAAGAGGTGGGCATCAACATCAAGGACATGCTCGCCAATATCCTGCCGAACAAGACGCGCCGGCGCCGGCTCAAGGTGGGCGAGGCGCGACGGCTCCTCGCCCAGGAAGAGGCGCAGAAGCTAGTCGACGTGGACGAGGCGGTGAGCCAGGCCATCCGCCGGGCGGAGGACTCCGGGATCATCTTCCTGGACGAGCTCGACAAAGTGGCGGGGCGGGAGGGGATGCACGGGCCCGACGTTTCGCGAGAGGGCGTGCAGCGCGACCTCCTCCCCATCGTCGAGGGCTCTACCGTTACCACCAAGTACGGCATGGTCCGCACCGACCACATCCTCTTCATCGCGGCGGGGGCCTTCCACGTCTCCAAGCCCTCGGATCTCATCCCGGAGCTGCAGGGCCGCTTCCCCATCCGGGTGGAGCTTGAGCCCTTGACGCGGGAAGATTTTATCCGCATCCTGAGCGAGCCTCGGAACGCCCTCATCCGCCAGTACGTGGAGCTCTTGAAGACCGAGGGCGTCACCCTGGCCTTCGGGCAGGACGCGATAGAGGCGGTGGCGGACATCGCCTCCACCGTCAATCAGCGAGCCGAGAACATCGGGGCGCGGAGGCTCTACACGGTGATGGAGAAGCTGCTCGAGGAAGTGTCCTTCGGGGCGCCCGAACTGCAGGGGCAGACCATCACCATCGACGCCCACTACGTCCGCGACCACCTCGCTCCTGTCCTCAAGGACGAGGACCTGTCGCGGTACATCCTCTAGCTCCGGGAGCGCGGGTGGACGCAGATACCACGGCCATGGTGCAGCGCGCGGAAGTCCTCCTCGAGGCCCTGCCGTACATCCGCGCCTTCCAGGGCAAGACCCTCGTCATCAAGTACGGCGGGGCGGCCATGGAGCAGGCCGACCTCAAGGAGCAGTTCGCCAAGGACGTGCTCCTCCTCAAGCTGGTCGGGATGCGCCCCGTCATCGTGCACGGGGGCGGGCCCCAGATCGGCGCTCTCATGAAGCGCCTGGGCAAGAGCTCCGAGTTCGTGGGCGGCATGCGGGTCACCGACGCGGAGACCGTGGAGATCGTGGAGATGGTGCTGGTGGGCAAGATCAACAAGGAGATCGTGGGGCTCATCAATCTCCACGGCGGGCGGGCGGTGGGGCTCTCCGGCAAGGACGGCAACCTCCTGCGCGCGCGCAAGCGCATGCACCGGCAGGCCGACGGGACCATGGCCGACATCGGCCTCGTGGGCGAGGTGGAGGCGGTGAACCCCGAGCCCATCCGCGTCCTCGAGGAGAACGGCTTCATCCCCGTGATCGCGCCGGTAGGCGTGGGGGCGGCCGGCGAGACCTACAACATCAACGCGGACCTGGTGGCGGGCGACCTGGCGGCCGCCCTCTTCGCGGAGAAGCTGATCCATCTCACCGACGTGCAGGGCATCAAGGGCGAGGACGGCAAGCACGTCTCCACCCTGACCAAGCGCGAGGCGGAGCGGCTGATCAAGAGCAACGTGATCGACGGAGGCATGCTGCCCAAGGTCGAATCCTCGCTGCGCGCGCTCTCGGGCGGCGCGCAGAAGGCGCACATCATCGACGGGCGGCGGCCGCACGCCATCCTGCTCGAGGTCCTCACCAAGGAAGGTATCGGGACGGAGATCGTTCTCTAGCGGCGCGGTCCGGAGGAGGGGGAGACTCGTGGACACGAAGCGGATGTTCGAGCTGGCGGACAAGCACCTGATGGCCTTCACCAAGCGGCAGCCCGTGGCTCTCGTGCGCGGCGAAGGCTCCCGCGTGTGGGACTCGGACGGCAAGATGTACCTCGACTTCACGGGCGGCATCTCCGTCACCGCCCTCGGCCACAGCCATCCCAAGGTGGTGGGCACGCTGCGCGAGCAGGCGGCGACCCTCCTCCACGTGTCGAACATCTTCCACATCCCCCAGCAGGCCCAGCTCGCCCAGCTCCTCTGCGAGCACTCCTTCGCCGACCGCGTGTTCTTCGCCAACTCCGGCGCGGAGGCCAACGAGACGGCGATCAAGCTCGCGCGCAAGTGGGCCAAGGAGCACGGGGCGAGCGATCGGGGCGACATCATCAGCATGCACGGCGGCTTTCACGGGCGCACCCTCGCCACCGTTACCGCCACCGCCCAGGAGAAATACCACCACGGCTTCGAGCCGCTCCCCGGCGGCTTCAAGTACGTCGCCTATAACGACCTCAAGGCCCTGGAACGGGCCATCGACAGCCACACCGCGGCGGTGCTCGTGGAGCCGATCCAGGGCGAGGGCGGCATCATCGTGCCCGACGACGGCTACCTGCCGGGGCTGCGCAAGCTCTGCGACGAGGCGGGCATCCTCCTCATCCTCGACGAGATCCAGACGGGTATGGGGCGCACGGGGAAGCTCTGGGCCTACGAGCACTCCGGCGTCGCGCCCGACATCATGACCCTCGCCAAGGCCCTCGCCAACGGGGTGCCCATCGGCGCCACCCTGGCCACGGAGACGGTGGCAAGCGCGTTCACGCCGGGGAGCCATGGCTCCACCTTCGGCGGCAATCCGCTGGCCACCGCGGTGGGGGTGACGGTGTTCGCCACCCTCCTCGAGGACAAGCTGGCCGATCGCGCCGCGCGCATGGGCAAGGTGCTGGGCCAGGCCCTGGAGGCTCTGCGCGCCAAGTATCCGAAGGCGGTGAAGGAGGTGCGCGGCCGCGGCCTCCTCATGGGGCTCGACCTGGCGACGCCGGTAGGGGACGTGGTCAACGCCTGCCGCGAGCGCGGGCTCCTCGTTCTTACCGCGGGGGACAACACGCTCCGCCTTGCGCCCGCCCTGATCGTCGACGAGAAGGAGATTGCCGAGGGCTGCGCCATCATCGACAAGGCGCTCGAGTCGATCAAGCAATGAACCACTTCCTGTCCATTCAGGATCTCCAGCGGGAGGAGGTGGGACGGCTCTTCCGCCTCACCGCCGAGCTCAAGGCCAAGGTGAAGGCGCGGGAGCGGATTAGCCCGCTCGGTGGCCGGACGATGGCCCTCATTTTCGAGAAGCCCTCGCTGCGCACGCGCGTCACCTTCGAGGTGGGCATGGTCCAGCTCGGGGGCGCCGCCGTCTATCTCTCCGCCCGGGAGATCGGCATGGGCAAGCGCGAGTCCGTGCCCGACGTGGCGCGCAACCTCTCGCGCTGGGTTGACGGCATCACCGCCCGCGTGTTCGCCCACCAGACCCTGGTCGAGCTCGCCCGCCACGCCACCGTGCCCGTGATCAACGCGCTGAGCGATCACGAGCACCCGTGCCAGGCCATGGCGGACCTCTTCACCCTCTGGGAGCGCGGCGTCGAGCTCTCCGGTCTCGAGATGGCGTGGGTGGGCGACGGCAACAACATGTGCCACTCGCTCCTGCTCCTGGCCGCTCTCACCGGGGTGCGCATGCGCGTGGCCTGCCCGCCCGGCTTCGCTCCCGATCCCGCGGTGCTTCAGGCCTGCCGCGACCTGGGCGGGCAGTTCTCCGTGACCACCGAGGCCAACGAGGCGGTGAAGGGCGCTCAGGTCATCTACACCGACGTGTGGATCAGCATGGGGCAGGAGGGGGAGCGCGAGAGCCGTCTCGAGAGCTTCCAGCGCTATCAGCTCAACGAGACGCTCCTCCGCTTCGCGCCGCCCCAGGCGCTGGTGATGCACTGCCTTCCCGCCCATCGCGGCGAGGAGATCACCGACGCCGTGCTCGACGGGCCCCAGAGCATCGTGCTCGACCAGGCGGAGAATCGCCTCCACGTCCAGAAAGCCATCGTCATGGATCTGCTCGAGGTGAGCCTGTGAGCGTGTCCGCCAAGAAGGTGGTGCTGGCCTACTCGGGAGGCCTCGACACCTCCGTCATCCTGCGCTGGCTCATCGAGACCTACCATTGCGACGTCATCGCCTACTGCGCGGACCTGGGGCAGGGGGAGGAGCTGATCCCCGTGCGCGACAAGGCGCTGCGCACGGGCGCCTCCGCCGTGCAGATCCGCGACCTCCGCGAGGAGTTCGTCCGCGACTTCGTGTTCCCCATGCTCCGGGCCAACGCGATCTACGAGGGCTCGTATCTCATGGGCACCTCCATCGCGCGTCCCCTGATCGCCAAGGCCCAGGTCGAGGTCGCCCTGGCCGAGGGAGCGGACGCGGTCAGCCACGGGGCCACCGGCAAGGGCAACGACCAGGTCCGCTTCGAGCTGACCTATGCTGCCCTGGCCCCCGAGCTCACGGTGATCGCCCCTTGGCGCGAGTGGGACCTCAACTCGCGCACCTCGCTCATGGAGTTCGCGCGCAAGCACGACATCCCCGTGCCCGTGACCACGGAGCGTCCGTACTCCACCGACCGCAACCTCTTCCACATCTCCTTCGAGGGCGGGATCCTCGAGGATCCGTGGACGGAGCCGCCGCCCAAGATGTTCCTCCTCACCAACTCGCCGGAGTCGGCCCCCGACGTGCCGGTGTACGTGGAGATCGAGTACGAGTCCGGCAATCCCGTGGCCGTGGACGGCCGCCGGCTGGGCCCGGTGGCCCTGCTGGAAGCCCTGAACCGTCTGGGGGGCGAGCACGGGATCGGACGGGTGGACCTGGTGGAGAACCGCTACGTGGGCATGAAGTCGCGCGGTGTCTACGAGACGCCGGGGGGCACCATCCTCCACGCCGCCCACCGCGCGCTGGAGTCGATCACCCTCGATCGCGAGCTCCTGCACCTGCGCGACTCCCTCGTGCCGCGCTACGCGGAGATGATCTACTACGGCTTCTGGTTCGCCCCCGAGCGCGAGGCGCTCCAGGGGCTCATCGACCAGGTGCAGCGCGACGTCACGGGCACGGTCAGGCTCAAGCTTTACAAGGGCACGGTCACCGTGGCGGGGCGGCGCTCCCCGCGCTCCCTCTACCGCACGGACTTCGTCACCTTCGAAGCCGACCGCGTCTACCGACAGAAGGACGCCGAGGGCTTCATCAACCTCAACGCGCTCCGCCTGAAGATTCGCGCTCTCCGCGACCGCAGCCGGTAGGCTCCGACCGGGCATGCAGGTGCACGTGGCGCTGATGCCGGGTGAGTTCCCGGAGCTCGAGCTCGCCGGGCGGGTGGCGCTGGTGGTGGACGTCTTCCGGGCGACCAGCATGGTGGTGGCCGCCTTCGAGGCGGGCTGCACGCGCGTCATCCCCGTGGCGAGCGAGGCGGCGGCGCGCGAGCGGGCGGCGTCCTTGGCGCCCTCCCCCGTGCTCTTGGCCGGCGAGCGCGGCGGCGATCCCATCGACGGCTTCGATCTCGGCAACTCCCCGCTCGACTGCACGCCGGAGCGTGTGGGAGGACGCACGCTCATCCTCACCACCACCAACGGCACCCGAGCCATGCTCAAGGCGGGCGAGGCGGCGGCGGCGGCTCTCGCCGCCCTGACCAACGCGGGGGCGGCCGCGCGGTGGGCGGTCGCTCGCCGCCGCGACCTCACCATGCTCTGCGCGGGCGAGCAGGGACGCTTCTCCCTCGAGGACACGGTGTGCGCGGGGCTGCTCGTGGCGGGAGTGCTGCGGGCAAACCCAGAGGCGAAGCTCACGGACGCCGCGCGCGCCGCGCACAGCCTGGGGATCGTCTACGGGACGGCGCCGGAGCGCCTGAAGCAGGACGCGGCGTGGGCGCGCCAGCTCCACCGGCGCGGGCGCGCCGCCGATCTCGAGGTCTGCGTGCGCATCGACGTGGCCTCCCTCGTGCCGGAGATCGTGGCGGGGGCCATCGTCCTGGGCTCCCATTCCTTGACTTGGGCCGCCGGCGAGGCCGATACTCGGAGGGGCCGTGGTTCCGGGCCCGGTGCCACATGATGAGCCTTCCCATCAATCTCCCCATCGCCCTCACGCTCTTCCGCATCGTCCTCGTCCCCCTCATCATCGTCTTCGTCATCTCCTCCGACCGCGTGCGGGTGCTGATCGCCGCGGTGATCTTCGTGGCCGCCTCGCTCACCGACTGGCTGGACGGCACCATGGCCCGCCGACGAAACCAGGTGACACGCTTCGGTACGCTCCTCGATCCCGTGGCGGACAAGCTGCTCGTGGCCGCCGCCCTCGTCGCCCTCGTGCAGGTCGACATGGTGCGGGCATGGATGGCCATGGTCATCATCGGCCGGGAGCTCGCGGTGACGGGGCTGCGCGGGGTCGCCCTGTCCATGGGCGTGGTGGTGCCCGCCTCGTCCTTCGGCAAGCTCAAGACGGTGTCGCAATACGTGGGCATCACCATCCTGATCCTCGAGCGGGGCGTGCCGCCGGAGTACGTGCCCTTTCATCTCCTCTCCGTGGCCGCCCTGTGGGTCATGCTGGGTCTCACCGTCCTGTCCGGCGCCGACTACTTCTACCGGTTCTTCCTCAAGGCGGGCCCACGCGCCATCATCAAGGACCAGGAGCGCTGGCCGTGAGAGCGCTGGGCCTGATCGTCGTGTACCTGATCGGCTCCATCCCGGTGGGGTTCCTCATCACGCGCCTGGCGGGGGGCTTCGACATCCGCGCCAAGGGAAGCGGCAGCATCGGCGCCACCAACGTGCTGCGCACGCTGGGGCCGGTCCCCGCCATCGCCACGCTGCTGGGCGACGTGCTCAAGGGCTATCTCGCGGTGCGCGCGGCCGAGGTGCTGGGGCCGGAGCCGTCGTGGGGTGCGGCGGGCGCCGTGCTCGCCATCGTGGGCAACTGCTGGCCGGTCTTCCTGCGCTTCAAGGGCGGCAAGGGTGTGGCCACGGGGCTCGGAGCCTTCCTCGCCCTCACTCCCAAGGCCGTCCTCCCCGCCGTCGTGATCTGGCTCGCTCTCACGCTGGCCTTCCGCTACGTGTCGCTCGCCTCCATCGTGGGCTGCGTCACCATGGCGGTCAGCGTGTGGCTCTTCGGCTACCCGCGCATCTACGCGGCCGCCGCGGGCTGCGCGGCCGCGCTGATCATGTGGCGGCATCACGCCAACCTCCGCCGCCTGCTCTCGGGCACGGAGCCCCGGCTGGGGGAGCGGGCGCCCGCCGCATGATGACCACGGACTCCGAGGTGGCGGTGCTCGGAGCGGGGAGTTGGGGCACGACGCTGGCGATCCAGATCGCCCGCCGCAGCGGATCCGTGCGGCTCTGGGGACGCGACGTCTCCCTCGTCTCCGCCATGCAGACGACCCGCGAGAACCCGCGCTATCTCCCCGGGATCGCGCTTCCGCCGGGCGTCCGGATCACCAGCGATCACGCGGAGGCGCTCCGCGGCGCCGATCTCGTCGTCGTGGCCGTGCCCTCGCACTTCGTGCGCGCCACCGTCGCGCCGATGGCCCGCGCGGTGCCGCCCAGAGCCGCCGTGCTCTCGGCCACCAAGGGATTCGAGCCGGGAACCGCACTGCGCATGTCCGAGCTCCTCACGGAGCTGCTCCCGAGGCACCCCGTGGCCGCGCTCTCCGGGCCGTCCTTCGCGCGAGAGGTGGCGAACGGGAAGCCAGCTGCCCTCGTGGTCGCCTCGACGGACGCCGCGGTGGCGCGCCAGCTCCAGGAGCGCCTGACCGCTCCCGCCTTCCGCCTCTACACGAATCGCGATCTCGTGGGGGTGGAGATCGGCGGCGCGCTCAAGAACGTGATGGCCATCGCCACCGGACTCTCCGACGGTCTCGGCCTCGGCGAGAGCGCGCGGGCCGCGCTCATCACGCGCGGCCTCACGGAGATCGGCCGGCTCGCCCTTGCCTCGGGTGGCCAGGCGGCGACGCTTGCGGGCCTGGCGGGGCTCGGCGATCTCGTGCTCACGTGCACGGGCGCGGAGAGCCGCAATCACCGCCTCGGTCTCGCCGTGGCAGGCGGCCGCACGCTCGCGGAGGCGGAAGGGGCGACGCGCATGGTCGCGGAAGGCGTGCGCACGGTGAACTCGGCACGGATCCGCGCCCGGCGGGCCGAGGTGAACATGCCGATCTGCGACGAGGTCTCGGCCGTGCTGTTCGAGGGCAAGCCGGTGCGGGAGGCGCTCGCCTCGCTGCTCGCCCGCGAGCCGCGTCCCGAGGAGGAGCACGCCGTCCGTGCCTGAGCTCAGACGCGATCCCGTGGTCGGACGCTGGGTGATCATCTCCACCGAGCGCTCCCGGCGCCCCTCCGACTTCGCCTCCTCGCCCGTGCGTCCCCAGAGTATGGGCCCGTGCGCCTTCTGCCCGGGTCAGGAGTCGCGCACGCCCGAGGAGATCCTCGCCGTGCGCGAGCCCGGCACGTCGCCGAATGGACCCGGCTGGCAGATCCGCGTGGTGCCCAACAAGTTCCCCGCGCTCCGGATCGAGGGCGATCTCGAGCCGGCGGGCGACGGGGTCTACGACCGGATGAACGGGATCGGGGCGCACGAGGTCATCATCGAGACGCCGGACCACACGACGTCCATGCCCGAGCTCTCGGAGAGCGGAATCGCCGCCGTGCTCGAGGCCTGGCGGCAGCGCATGATCGACCTGCAGAAGGACACGCGCTTCGAGTACGTGAGCGTGTTCAAGAACCACGGGGAGGCGGCGGGCGCGTCGCTCGAGCATCCGCACTCCCAGCTCATCGCCACCCCCATTGTGCCCCTGGCCGTGGAGCAGGAGCTGGAGGGCGCCCTCCGCCACTTCCGCATCAAGAAGCGGTGCATCTGGTGCGACATGATCCGCCAGGAGATGCAGGGGAGGACGCGCCGGGGAGGACGGCTCGTCCTCGCCGAGGAGGGCCTGGTCGCCCTCTGCCCGTATGCGCCACGCTTCCCCTTCGAGACGTGGATACTGCCCGAGGCGCACCGTTCGAGCTACGAGGACATCGACGGCGTCGATCCCGCTGCGCTCTCCCGCGTGCTCCGCGAGGTGCTCCGGCGGATGGACAGCGTGCTCGGCCGGCCGGCCTGGAACATGAGCCTGCACTCGGCGCCGCTCAAGACGCCAACCCTCGATCACTTCCACTGGCACCTCGAGATCAGCCCCCGGCTCACGAGGGTGGCGGGGTTCGAGTGGGGGACGGGATTCTTCATCAATCCCACGCCGCCCGAGGAAGCGGCCAAGTACCTCCGGCAGGGGCTTCCCAAACCCGCGTAAGTTGACACTCCGGTAGCCCGTTTGTTACACTCCGTCGGGTACTTGGGAATCGGTGCACTATTTGCGGCCGATAGATTTGATTTGCGGGAATAGCTCAGTGGTAGAGCACAACCTTGCCAAGGTTGGGGTCGCGGGTTCGAATCCCGTTTCCCGCTCCATTATCTCCAGGCGGGGGCTCGGGATCGGTCGGGCCCCTGTTGAATTATGTGGCGGCGTAGCCAAGTGGCTAAGGCGGAGGTCTGCAAAACCTCTATTCAGCGGTTCGAATCCGCTCGCCGCCTCCATCGCAGGTAGGCGGGCGCCGCAGGCGCCGGGGTGGCGGAACTGGGAGACGCCGCGGACTTAAAATCCGCTGGCCCTGATGGGCCGTGGGGGTTCGAGTCCCCCCCTCGGCACCAGCAACGCGGTGAACCTCAACACGGGTGCGGCAGGGGTGAGACGCCCGGGATGACGGGGGAGACGACGGTGCAGACCCTCAAGGTCGCGCGCAAGACGTTCACGATGTTGAGCGAGCACCGGACGCAGATCCTGGACATCACGAAGACGATTCGTGACGTCATGCTGAGTGCCGACATCAAGGAGGGCATCCTCCTCGTGAACTCGCTGCACACGACCTGCGCGCTCTTCGTCAACGAGTTCCAGGGCGCCCTCGTCGAGGACCTCAAGTCCATGATCGAGTCGCTGGTGGCGGAGAACGATGGGTACCGGCACGACGATCCGCGCTACTCCGATTGCGAGCGCGGCAACGCGCACTCGCATCTCCGCGCCGCCCTCCTCGGCCGCAGCGTGGCCGTGGGCATCAGCGGCGGCGAGCTCTCCCTCGGCCGCTTCCAGTCCATCCTGTTCGCCGAGCTGGACGGCCCGCGCTCGCGGAGCATCGACGTCCAGATCATGGGAGTTTAATTCGGAGGGGGGTTTCACCCCCCTTCCGAACCTCCCCCCAGAAGCGGATTGCGCGGGCGTAGCCCGCGCTCGAAGCGTGACAGTCGCGAGTTAGTGGTTCGGACTTGCGCATCTCAAGATTTCCCGCCCTCATCAATAGCGATGTACACCCGCATCCGGCGAGGTTGTCCGGGCCCGGGCGCGGACAATCCGGCGTGGTAGACTCGTCCCATGTCGTGGAAACTCAAGAAAAAGGCCCAATCCCTCCTCGCGTCTGAAGACGGCGTCGTCCGCAAGGATTGGGGTGGCCGCGTCTCCGTCGCCCTCGTGTATCCCAATACCTACGCGGTGGGCATGTCCAACCTTGGGTTCCAGACCGTGTACGAGCGGCTGAACGCTCTGCCCGACGCGGTCTGCGAGCGCGTCTTCTTCCCGGACCCGGAGGATCTCGACGAGTTCCTGCGCACGGGAGCCGAGCCCTTCTCGCTGGAGTCGCTTCGGTCCCTGCGCGAGTTCGACATCGTCGGCTTCTCCGTCACCTACGAGGGCGACTACATCAACGTGCTCCGCCTGCTCCGGATGGCGGGCATTCCCGTTCGGACGGCCGCTCGCGGCCCCCGCGATCCCCTCGTGCTGATGGGAGGCGTCTGCGCTTTCTCGAACCCCGAGCCCCTCGCTCCCTTCATGGACGCGGTGGCGGTGGGTGAAGGGGAGGAGCTGGTGGGCGAGATCGTGGCCGCCTACGCGGAGAGCCGGGCCGCGGGCCCGGACGGCCT
>Ga0075425_100008885_pt1 | contig 10683 bp, 9 predicted proteins | sample SoiMethybrSBSTD4_FD_75300 | JGI IMG/M metagenome (GOLD analysis project Ga0075425, IMG submission 75300) | Bulk soil microbial communities from a Populus tree surrounding site in Tennessee, USA - Soil MetaG P. TD hybrid SBSTD4 | ecosystem: Environmental > Terrestrial > Soil > Tree plantation...
AAACTAGCTCTAGAAGGCAAGTTGTATAGTAGATCCATCCCATAAGATGGCAGCAACAGCAGATACTTCAAAAATTGAATTGGTCTTGATAGGCCATCTTTCTTTTTTATTTTATTATATTTATTAGAATATCCCATTTTTGAGTTGTTGGGTTTAGAACAGGCATATAACCAAAATGTGATCTACGCATAATAGTATGTGTGGAGGCAGAAGCAGACCGCACCAATTAAGCTTTAAATTGGTTAAATTTAGTTGTAAAATCTGTGCTGGATAAGACTAAAACAGCAAAATTTAAAAGCGTATGTTTTGATTCTATAATTAATGACTTTACCTAAAGGATATGGTGGCGGTGGACGTGGAGGAGGCGGTGCTGGTCAAGGCCGAGACGATATCGAACGGATGATCGGCCGCAGGGTTGAAAACATGAAAGGCGTTTACATATTAGGCTTTGCACTGTGTTGGGCAGCAACTGCAGGCGGAATTTATGTAGGTGTAACGGTCTATCCTTGGGCATATCCGTTGCCAAGTGGCCTTTATGCACTCTCTGTCCTCACAGTAATTGAAGCACTGGGTTTCTTCTTCATTATGAAGATTGTAGGCGAAAAAACGATTCGTGCATAAGCGTTCTTATATTTTTTGTTTGATCCTAAGATTTTGTTTATAGACAATATTCTTGAGCCTTAGCCATTCTTATGCACCATTATACCAATACATACCCTGTATAGATAGGCTTATTTCCAAATTTTGTGAGTTGTTTAAAAACTGGTTAGTATATGAAGAGCGTTCTTTCACTTGATAAATGAAATATCAAATAGACATGTAAACCTGGTTCATAAGCTGACCATAACCAATAATGTAACTTTTCGTCAACAAATATTTCTTGATTTTAGTTTTCCCACTACAAACATTTTTGCATCAATTTCCAAATAGCTACATGTAGTGTTATTCTTCTTATAATTGGTTCTAACTAATTGGTTCTAACGACTTAGATGCAAATCTATAACTCCTGGAATTAAAATACAAGTAAAGACCATATACTTTTCAGATCTATCAATAAGAAAAGTATCACAACAGCATTCGTCTACCTTTATAAAAAGGAACCATGTATCCATATGGAATTGTATTCAGCATTGCAAGCCAGAAAAGCTATTCCATAGGAAAAGAAGAATTTATGAATTTATAATCAATGAAACTCCAATCAAAGTAGGAACTGAATTAGTAGTTTGGATATAGATATGGATTGAAATTGAACTAAAAGATAAGATAAGACAATTCTTATAATACATATCTTATGATGAAAGAAACATGCATGCTTATTGCAGAAGAACAATTCATGGGGTCATTAGTAAGAAAATATGGAAAACATCTAGGTTCAACTGATGGTGGCGATACCTGGTATCCATCATCCATCCACAGGCCTGTAAATTTTTGAAATTAAAACATCATCACATTAACTCTCTTATTTTAGGAAAAGTATCATTGAACGTACAATCCAATATGTTGAAGATAGAACTGAAGGTTTCGATGACTGCTTTCCATGCAGAAAAGAAAAGACCAGTGTAGATTACAGAATATAGTCGATTGGTTGAATCCGTTTATTTATATGCATAACAAAGAAATTACTGAGAAATGGGTATCTAGTTAACTGAACAGAGCCGATCAATCTGAATAAAATTTTATATACAACATCATAGAGTAGTTTTGGTAATGGTCTGGCTTAGACGTACAACGCACTATCTATTCATAGTTGTAGTTGCAGTAAACAGCACGCTATTGACAATTAATGCAGGAGACTATATCTTCTACACAGACTGGGCCTGGACTTCATTTGTAGTGTTTTCGATTTCACAATCGACTATGCTTGCAGTAGGGGCCATATACTATATGCTCTTTACAGGTGTTCCAGGAACCGCTACATACTATGCAACCATTATGACAATCTACACATGGGTTGCAAAGGGCGCGTGGTTTGCATTAGGATACCCAATGGACTTCGTTACAGTACCAATATGGATACCCTCGGCAATGTTGTTGGATCTTACATATTGGGCTACAAGGCGCAATAAACACGCCGCCATTATCATTGGTGGAACTTTAATTGGCCTTTCGCTCCCAATGTTCAACATGATAAATCTATTGCTGATAAGGGACCCGCTGGAGGTTGCATTCAAGTATCCAAGACCCACACTTCCTCCATATATGACACCAATTGAGCCCCAGGTCGGTAAATTCTACAACAGTCCTGTAGCATTGGGTTCAGGTGCAGGAGCAGTACTAACAGTGCCAATAGCGGCATTAGGAGCAAAACTGAACACGTGGACTTACAGATGGATGGCCGCATGGAGTAAATGGGACTAAATCCCCAATTTTCTTTTGTTTTTGAACAGATAAGCAAAACCTTGTTTGCCAGAAAGTATTATGGTATGCAAAAAATGACGCGTAGTAGTGTGCATCGAAGTATAACGAAGTAATAAGCAAAATAGAAATTAAAAGTCAGAGATCATGTTTACATATCTTATTTATCCGCTCTAAGATCATCTAAAAGTTTGTCGAGTTTAGCAGTAGATTTATCGTTTTGATCTGATATTTCTTGTTTTGCTGGCGGGCTTTCCATATAATTGGGTATCCTAGCAGCAATTCTCTCTTGATACGTTGGAATATGCTCATTCTTATAAAAAATACCTAATGGGATCTTGCCTCCCCATTCATTTGATTTTTCAATCGCCTGAGCCACCTTAGTATTCATCTCATATGATTCATGAACGACGCCATCATATCCTGTATCTTCAAGTTTATACATTCTTGTCATCTGCTTGCCGTTTTCAGGATTAACGTTATCTTGTCCTTGATACCATTCCTTTGTATTGATATCATTGTAAGTTGGACAAGGTTGCAAAACGTCTAAAAAGGCTAGACCTTTATGCTCAATTGCCTTTTTGATCAAGTCCTTTAAATGCCTTACGTCATACGAATAACCTCTACCGATAAAAGTAAAACCTGCAATCAAAGCGAGAGCTATTGGATTAACAGAATTGTTCATATTTGGTTGTGATAGCGATTTCGTCTTCATTCCTAATTTTAGAGTAGGTGCAGCTTGGCCTTTAGTTAAACCGTAAACAGCGTTATTGAATATTATGTAGACCATATCTACATTTCGTCTGCCAGAGCTTACAAAATGCCCAGCACCAATACCTAAACCGTCGCCATCACCGCCTACCGCCAGTACTTCCAAGTCTGGATTAGAGAGCTTTGCACCTTGAGCGAATGGTAAAACTCTGCCATGCAAAGTATGTATTCCATAAGTGTGGATAAAATGTGGAGTTTTACCTGAACATCCTATTCCAGAAAATATTGTAGCGCGGTGCAAAGGAATTTGCATATCTGATAAAGCCATCTGAACAGCATTTAGAATACCAAAGTCTCCGCAACCAGGACACCAATCATTGTGGACAGACGTTTTATAATCTGCTAGTTTAAGTGCCATGTTCTAACACAATTCTCCTAGGAGCATTTCCATTCATTATGCGCATTAAAGCATTATAAACCTCACTTGAAGACATTGACCTTCCATTATATTTTACAATGCTATAGTTAATGTCACGGTTCAAATTCTGCTTTATGAGTAATCCTAATTGACCCATATAGTTCATTTCGACATCTACTAAAACTCTGGTATTCTCTAACATTTTTGCTACTAAGGAACTTGGAAATGGGTGCATTAACCTGAGTTGAACAAATTTGACGTTTTTCCCTTCTGTGGTCAATTGATCTATTGCATCTAGAATTGCACCTTTAGTAGATCCCCAGCTTACTATTGTCATGCCATCACCAGATGATGGATCATGGCGATACTCTATTGCTTTGTCTTCATCTGGTATTTCGTTTAAGGCAAAATCCAGTTTGCTCATTCGTTTGTTCATCATTTTAATCCTATTATCTGGATCTTCTGTAATGTGTCCTTCTTCAGTATGCTCGTCTCCTGTATTCCAGAATACCCCATTTTCTGTCCCTAATCTTATGCGTGGCGAGATGGGATTTTCATCAAGTTTGAATCTTAGATAATTTCCAGCAACGCCAGTCTCAGCTGCCGGTATAACATATTCTACTAATCTTCCTCTATCTATGTTGATTCTATGCTGATCAAAAACTTTGCATGTCATGATACTATTTGCAATTGCTTTATCAAGCATATGAATAACAGGTAGCTGATACTTTTCTGCGAAATTGAATGCCTTTATGGTATCATAGAAACTTTCTTCAATATCTCCAGATGCAAAGACAATTTTTGGAAATTCTCCATGTCCACAATTAATAGCAAACATCAGATCGCCCTGCTCGTGTCTTGTCGGAAGACCTGTAGATGGACCTGCACGTTGATATAATGATACAACAACTGGAACTTCATTAATTCCAGCCCAGCCTAGTGCTTCAGCCATTAAGGAAAAACCTGGCCCCGAAGTAGCGGTAGCTGATCGTACACCAGTTAATGCTCCCCCTATCGCCATCGTGATTGCAGCTATTTCGTCTTCAGTTTGTACAACTACTATAGACCCTTTTTTTCTGTTATCATATGTCTGTTCTATTATCTGATTAGACTCCAAAAACTCGCTGTCATCACTTGCAGGAGTTATGGGATAATACGTCTGAAATCTACATCCTGCCGTTATTTTCCCCATGGCAGAAGATTGATTTCCCTGCATAAGAATTATATCAGAAGAGGGTTGGATACATGTTAATTTAAATCTAAATTCTGTGGAATGAAATCTTGATTTGACGTAGTTATAGGAGTAGTTTGCCGCTGCAATATTAAGCTCGGCGATCTTTGGTTTTGCTCTAAAGATATATTTGATGGCTTTAGCCAGTACTGTCGTATCAAAGTCTAAAACTGCCATCGATGCAGATAATGCCATTACGTTGATTGTTCTTGTAAGTTTGCTTAGAGAGTGGTCATTAATCTTCTCTGAAAAATCCCTGAGTAGTTGAAAATATGGGACCTTGTATAATACAGTTCCGTTATCCTTAGCATAATCCAGCATTCCTTGAACAGTCAATGGTTTGTTGGCCTTTTCCAACATACTAGTAATTTTTTTGGAAGCCTGATCATCTAAAGTTGGAACTTCTTGGATAGTTATATTAACTAAATCTTGATCATAAATTATCGCTCCATCTTTTGTTACCTTATCGCTATGCCTAAATAATGTTTCAGCATCAAAAGAAACGAGTAAATCAATGTCATCAACATGTGATCGAATTTGCTTGTCTGAAACCCTTACTGTAAAGTAACTGTGTTCACCCTTTATATTAGAATAATATTCTCGTTTGCCGAAAATACATAATCCAGCCTGTGAACAGGCTTTAGAGAAAATATTAGCAGCTGAATCAACGCCGCTTCCTTGTGCTCCCCCTATAACCCACGTTAAAGAATTTGAGATTTTGGAATGGGTCATTATCAAAGTACTCTTCCTTTTCCTGCTTTTAATGCTTTAGAATTCAAACGAAAATCGAGTTAAAGCTCGATTATCCTCCACCCGTAACTGCATCATACAGACAACACTCACAGGCCTCTCTCTCGCCGCAATATGGACATGCACACATACATGCCTCTAACGGGTTTCCACAATTATCACAACTAGTTCCATCTTCACCACTAACAGTTCGAGTACTATCCGCCAAATTATTGCAAGATATTGTATTTTCTTTAACTTATTATACTTTACATATTATTATAGAAGCATAATTTTATTCTAATTCTAGACACATAGTACGTATCCAATATGGAACATATTTGATGTATCAAAAAGCATCAATAAGAAAAACTAATAACTAAATACATCGTTCTAAGAATTGAGATCCATGACAATATCTCTCGTTGCAACTGAACTTGGGTCCAAGGGTATCAAGTTCACAGCTTTTGAAAATACCCATATTGTTCGAGGAACTAGTCTAGTCAAACGTGGTTTTGCCCATATGCAAAAGCATGGCGTAATTATGGATGTCACCAATGTTGAGCAAGCACAGATCGCTGAAGATGCTGGTGCAGTTGCTGTTATGGTCTTAGACAAACTACCGTACGATGTAAGAAAGGCAGGAGGTGTTGCCAGGACTGCTAGTATTAAGGTAATCAACGATATCATGGATGCCATTACTATTCCCATAATGGCAAAATGTAGAATTGGGCATGTTTCAGAAGCTAAAGTATTGGAATCAACTGGCGTAGATATGATAGACGAGAGTGAAGTTTTGACTCCTGCAGACGAAGTACGGCATATTTGGAAGTGGGATTATACAACACCCTTTGTCAATGGTGCAAAGAACCTTGGCGAGGCTTTAAGAAGAATTGAAGAAGGATGTGCAATGATTAGAACAAAGGGTGAGCCAGGAACTGGTAATGTTGCTGAAGCTGTTACCCATATTAAGATGGTAAATAATGAAATCCGAATGATTCGCTCAATATATCAAGATCAAGATTATCAAGAATTGATAAAATTCTCAAGAGAGCTAAAAGTTTCTTTTTCATTGGTTGAAGAAACTGCCCGACTAGGCAGGCTACCTGTAGTAAATTTTGCAGCAGGTGGAGTTTCTACTCCTGCAGATGCAGCATTTTTAATGAATCTAGGATGCGATGGTGTATTTGTGGGATCTGGTATTTTTAAGGCAGATGATGCATCTCAGCGAGCAAGGGCAGTAGTACTTGCTACCACGTACTTTGATAATCCAAAGGTTGTTGTTGAGGCGCAGAAAATGGTTGATGAGAAAAAATCTATGCTTGGGCTTGATACAAAGAATCTCGAATTAAAAATGCAGGAACGAGGTCCTTCTACTTGAAGGGTGAAGTCACAATCGGAGTAATTGGAGTTCAGGGAGATATTGAAGAGAATATAGCTGCCACCAAAGAAGCATTAAAACATATGCAATTAAAGGGTACTGTGGAACCTGTTCGCTATTCTGAAGAGATTGAAAAAGTGGATAGTCTAATCTTACCTGGCGGTGAAAGCACTGTGATTAGCACTCTAACTGCAATACAAGGAGGAACGCTCCAGACTATAAGAAGACTTGTGTCTAATGGCATGCCTATAATGGGAACTTGTGCTGGGATGATTATGCTTTCAAAACGTGCTTATGATAGAGTAGTAGGGGAAACTAAACAACAACTAATGGGTAATTTGGATATTGTTGTTGAACGAAATGCATTTGGAAGACAGAACGATTCGTTTGAGGCTGATCTTGAAATATCTACTCTTGGAAAGAATACATTCAAGGGCATCTTTATTAGATCTCCTATAGTAAGAGAAGTAGGAGATAGGGTAGATAAAATAGCTGAATTTAATAATAAAATTGTTGCAGTAAAACAACAGAATATTATCGGTACTGCTTTCCATCCGGAATTGTCTGGAGACGATAGACTCCACAGATATTTCATCAACATAGTAATAGATTTCAAGAAAAAGCAGCAATAATAAAAAGGTGCGGGGGGTGGGATTCGAACCCACGAACCCCTAAGGGACGGGATCACCCATTTGAGATCTTAAGTCCCGCGTCTCCAATTTTCTTATACGCCTATTTGGCCAGGCTCTACGACCCCCGCTTAGCCCTACAAGTCGACTTAACAGAGATACTGTAATTAAACCTTACAAGAGATGCACAGATACCTTAATGAACCCCTATATTCATGTTGAATGCTTGAAGACATTTGCCTTGGTAGCTCAGCCTGGTAGAGCGTTGCCTTGGTAAGGCAAAGGTCGCGGGTCCAAGTCCCGCTCAAGGCTCCCCTTCTCTCCTTAAAGGAGCAAGGATCTGTCTTATCTCCAGTTTTAACAATCCTACCAAACTCAGTAAGACCTAGGCCTTAGGATGTTAGAAACTTCCCTCAGTTACGGAACCACTCTTGTATTCCAGATAATTCTATCGCAACAACTATACCTCTAATATTTAGAGTGTTCTGGAATAAATGAAGTCATGACTTCCAATGTTCAGAACATGACATGACACAGGAAAGGACAACTGAAAAGCTTGTTTCTCCTCTGCACACAATATACGTAGAGAATCATACATAACAGAGAAAACTTATGCTGATCCATCTGATATATCTTTTATCTACTTCTATATGTATCTGATAATGCTAATTGAGGATTCTCAATATATCAACTGCAAATCATGATCTTCTACCTATGTTAAAAACTAAAGTAATGTCAGGTTCGTTATCTACAAGCAAAATTATCGCCATGCTTACAAAATATGGCGATAGTGTTTTCTATTATTGACATTAATATCTCGAACTCCACTTAATTCAGACCATCATCGTCTTCTTAAAAATTAGTGTCCATATATACACAATAGTCGCTTCCTTAAATTAAAGGCACTGTAACTCATCAATAACGTCATTAATCAATAATACTTCATACGTCAACTGTTTATGCTTTCGTAGGATTCTATGCTTCAATGTTCTAATGTAAGTATTGGTATATTTTGCTATACAGCCTTTTTTTAAATCTTTTAAGAATTGCAATTCTGCTTTACTTAACACTATAGTATTTACTAGAGTTTAATTTCTACTAATACATTACTATAAACTGCAACGTTAATCTAATGTCAGTCGATACGGCTTTGTTCACTTAGCTCAAGTGTTCTATTTCTCTTATAACACCATTCAAAAGGAATAGAACACCTTCAGAATATATCTACTGGTTATACATTTCAGGTCTGTCATTAAGAAAGACATCGATAAGATATCTACCAAAAATCAATTCTTCTGCTAAATCCGATATAAACTTGGATAATTATAGAAACAAAACATGGAAAGCTGAGTGACAGATGGGTTTCCTGTCATCGTTCTAGTGATACATTTGAATAAATACTTGAAGAAATGCCTAATATCCTCTGCCTTTTAGCCAAGAAAGCTTTGTTGATAAATCTAATTGTGGCAGTGCATAAATCAGAGCTAATGCAAAAGAATCGAATACTAAGACAATTTACAATAATGCCATAAGTTGGCCCTTGTTGTTAGTAATAAGATCTGCTAAATAAGTGTTCTATTATTAATTATAATTCTTAGTAGGGTAATCTAAAGCCAAGAACCACCTGCTATACATAAGAACTGCATGTTCAAATGTTACAAAAATCTATCCACTAGAATATGATTTTTATACTGGTAAATGCAATATTTATATGAAATCGTTTTTATATGTAGAAGAATTATGATGTAATTTACAAATAATCGTGTAGGTCTTGTGGAACCTATCTGAAGCCTGTGTATTTTGTGAGGTTTGTAGCGAACAAATTTCATGGATATGTGGTAACTGTGAGAGAATGTATGATGTAACGCAAATACATCATTGTTGCAGAACAGGTTACAAAGGAAAGGAAGAAGTTATCAGCAGAGGACAGTTGTGCGAACGATATTAGTTACTGGTCTGGTAATTTGCTCCCTTTACCAACTTAAGAAGGTCTTCCCTTCAATTAAAATTATACTTATTCTCATTTTATCTATTCCCATTTTTATGGCCGTTATGGCAAGGAAATTCGAACTGTGTTATTTCTAAACCCTGGATTAATATGTGTTAAAGGAGGACACAATATTTTTATGCAAAATAATTTAGTAACATTACACAGGTAGAGTGGAATCGGCGTCTAATAGCAAAGGTATACTGGTACTTGACGATGATTTTGATATTTTATCAATCATTAAGATATCACTTCAAAAAAGACGTTTCAATGTCTTTGCATTTACAGATCCATTCTTAGCACTAGAACACTTTGAACTAAACTCAAAAGATTATGGATTGGTTCTCTCCGATGTACGAATGCCGGGAATGCCTGGATTTGAATTCATAAGAAGAGTAAGAGAAATGGAGCCTAACGTCAAAATCTTACTAATGTCAGCGTTCGAAATTAGTGATTCTGAATTTTCAAGAGCTCTACCACCTGCTATTAAAATCGATGGTTTTGTCCAAAAACCAGTTTCGCCCAAGGAACTGGTAAAGATAATCAAAGATACGCTTACTTAAAATCTAAAAAATGTATCTAGACTAGATGATTGTAACGATTAAAAGTTGCTTGCCATATGGATAATTCTGGGATAAAACCAATTTGACGAAAGTGTGTCAGCAGATACTATTTTAAAGGAACTAGATCAAACAAAATATAGAGAATATATAATCGTTATTCATCCGCGTATAACTACTCTGAGTAAAATATATTCCCAGTTACAAAAACCGACTTGTAAATAACAATGAGATAGTTTTGCTTCTTCCATATTATGAAACTCTAAATAATGTTAAAAGAAATCTATCAGAAAGTAATGGTACTAGTCGTATTGGGATACAAAAGCATGAGAAACAAGGTTCTCTTGTAATAGTTGATGGCGTAAAAGCACAGTTTAACTTCAGGTTAGATATGGATCATTTATCAGAAGACTACTAAAGAATGCAGAGAATATGGGAAAGAATGGCGTCTATATATTTGTTGACATGGGTTCCTTTTATCATTTTTGCCAGACAGACAAAATTGTCTATATGCATAACAAAATTGTTGTTGAAGGTATGGTCAACTTAACAGAGCCATCTATATCTCTTTCATTGTAATCTTTCTAAATGATACTGTAAACTGATATAATCTTGTAATGATCCATTGCCGATAGACTCACAAATTTGCTATTTAGTCAACAGTGGTTGGATTTCTACCAGG
>Ga0075425_100008886_pt1 | contig 10682 bp, 8 predicted proteins | sample SoiMethybrSBSTD4_FD_75300 | JGI IMG/M metagenome (GOLD analysis project Ga0075425, IMG submission 75300) | Bulk soil microbial communities from a Populus tree surrounding site in Tennessee, USA - Soil MetaG P. TD hybrid SBSTD4 | ecosystem: Environmental > Terrestrial > Soil > Tree plantation...
TGTGGGTCTTGTACGTTCCGATGACTTCCGACTTTCGATCTTTCGTAAACGCCACGCTGTCCCTCCACGTACGGCCCAGATGGCGGAGTCCTGACCCCGCTCCAGCCCGCCGTTGCTCATTTCCTCTAAGATCTTCTTACAGGGAAGATTTTACAATTCCAAACGACTCAATATTTTACACCAGAACAATGGTGGGATGCAAAAGCCCGCCCGGCCGGAGTTCCGCCACCGCAATAAGGTGGCCGCTTCCATCGAACAGCCGTCGTGTTGCGCCCGCACCCACGGCCGGTCGTGGGTCAGCTTCGTCGCGCACGTCGCCACCGTGGGCGACTCGTTCACGGTCACGCTCGCTCAGCACGACAGCGGGGATGTCGGGGAGCAAGTGTTCCAACGGCACGATCCACCGCGCGCCCTCGACCCCTTCGTGTTCAAGCGTGCTCAGCATCACCGCATCCCGTTCGCCGAACGATCCCGCCCGGATCCGGCGGAGGGTCTCGAGATGGGCACCGCAGCCGAGCGTTCGCCCAAGATCATGTGCAAGCGAGCGAACGTAGAAACCGGCGGACGCCCGTACTCGCAGTGTCACGAGTCCAGCGCTGCAGTGCTCGAGCGTAAGGTCATGGACCGTCACTCGCGCCGCAGGCGGCCGGATCGGCGTGCGTTGACGGGCCAGCTTGTATGCGCGAACACCGTCAATCTTCTTGGCCGAGTACGGGGGAGGGATCTGATCGAAGGTTCCGTGGAACCCCTGGAGCGCCTCTTCCACGTCGTCGCGCGTGATTCCTGCCGGAACCGGAGGAACCGATTCACGTCCCACCGCATCGTACGTCTCCGTCGCCAGACCGAGGCGTATTCCCGCGACGTACTCCTTCTCGCCTCCGCTGAGAAAAGACGCAAGCCGGGTCGCGCGTCCGACCACGAGCGGGAGCACACCTGTCGCAGGCGGATCGAGCGTGCCGGTGTGACCGATGCGGCGTGTCCTCAGCGCCCGTCGTGCGCGCGCCACGACATCATGCGACGTCGGGCCGGCAGGCTTATCGATGACGAGAACGCCGTTCATGGGGGTGCTGAAAATGCTGATTGTCGATTGCTGATTGCTGATTGGCGGGGTCTAAAGACCCCGCCCTACAAGTGATCGAGATTGCTGATTGGCGGGGTCTAAAGACCCCGCCCTACAAGTGATCGAGATTGCTGATCGGCGGGGTCGAAGACCCCGCCCTACAAATGATCGAACATCGACGTGTAGGGCGCGGTCTTCAGACCGCGCCAAAATCGACAATCAGCAATCAGCAATCAAAAATTTCAGGGTCTACTTTTGAGTCCGTGCTCAATCGCGTCGACGAGCAACTGAATGATGCGCGGCCGCACCTGTTCGAGTGGTTCGACGACGGTGAAGCCGGCGGCGTTCTTGTGACCGCCTCCGCCAAACTGTCCTGCGACGGCGCGCACGTCGACGTCGTACTTCGATCGCATGCTGACGCGCACGTCACCGGTCGGGCCGAGCTTGAAGAAGACCACCGCCTGAATCTCGCGCGCGGTGAGCGGCAGGTTGATCAACCCTTCCGTGTCGTTGTGGGTGCAGCCGCAGGCGGCAAGCATCCCGTCGTCCATGTGCAGGATCGCGAGTCGTCCGGCGTCGGCCAGCTGCATCGAGTCGAGGAGCGCGCCGATCAGCTTCAGCTTGCCAAAGCTGTTGCTGTCGAAGACGCGCCGCGCCATCGCTGCCGGATTCACCCCGGCTTCAACCGTCTGGCGGCAAATGTCGAACGTACGCGGCGTGATGTTCGAATGATGAAACGATCCCGTGTCGGTCAGGATCGCCAGATAGATGTGGGTCGCGATCTCGAAATTGAGGGGCACTCGAAGCTCGCGGATGACGTCGAACACCATCTCTCCGCATGCCGCCGCCGATTCATCGTGCCAGTTCACTGCGCCGTACAACTTGTTGCCGGCGTGGTGATCGATGTTGATCAGGAACTCTCCCTCGAGTCCCGAGATTCCCGCCCGGCCCAGGTCGCTGCACTCCATCACGATCACCGCATCCACATCAGCCGATACGTGGGTGGCGATCTCGATGCGATCCATGCCGGGGAAATCCTGATAGTGATCCGGGGCGGGATCGGCGTTGACGATGCGGACCGTCTTCCCGAGCGTGTCGAGCGCAAACGCCATCGCCAACTGCGATCCAATCGAGTCGCCGTCGGGCCGGGCGTGGGACGTGAGCAGAAAGCGCTGACGCCGGAGGACTTCGTCGCAGATTCGTCGCACGGCCGAGGCCGCGGTATCTACGCGTTCATTGATCATCGTCGCCCGGGCCGGGTGATTCGTCGTCGCCTGGACCGGGCCTCGCGGCCTGTTCCATTTTGAGCTCCTGAAGAATTCGCTCGACGCGGTCGCCCTTTTCGATCGACTCGTCGTAGAAGAACGTCAGCTCCGGGACACGCTTCAGACGAAGGCGTTGCCCGACCTGGCGGCGCAGGAACGGTGTGGCGCGATTGAGCGCCCGCGCCGATTCTCGCTTCGCCTGGTCGTCGCCGATCAACGTGTAGTACACGCGGGCCTGCTGCAGGTCGGGCGACAGTTTGACCCGCGTGATCGTGAGGAACCCGATACCAGGGTCGTGAACCGTTCGCGTGAGCAGCGACGCCAGCTCGGCCTGGATCTGATCGCCGACACGGGATGCTCTTGTTGCGTGAGCCATAAAAAGGGACTTTTGTCTTTTCCCTTTCTATACAGGCGCGGCCACGCGCTCCACCACGAAGACTTCGATGAGGTCGCCGACCTTGATGTCGTTGTAACGCTCGAAGCCGATGCCGCACTCGAAGCCCGACTTCACTTCCGACACGTCATCTTTGAACCGGCGGAGCGACCCAATCTTGCCCTCGTAGATGACGACATTGTCGCGCAACAGCCGCGCCTGCGTGTCGCCGGCGCGAGTGATACGGCCGTCGAGCACCATGCACCCGGCAATGGTGCCGAACTTGGGCGTCTTGAACGTGTCGCGAACTTCGGCGGTCCCGATCCGCACTTCCTTGAACGTCGGTTCGAGCAGGCCCACCATGGCCTTTTTCATCTCGTCGACGACGTTGTAGATGACCGAGTGCTGGCGGATGTCCACCTTTTCGCGTTCGGCAACGTCGCTCGCGTTGCGGTCCGGCCGGACGTTGAAGCCGATGATGATCGCGTTCGAGGCCGAGGCCAGGAGCACGTCCGACTCGTTGATGGCGCCGACGCCGCTATGAATGATCCGGATCTTGACCTTCTCGTCGCTGAGCTTCGTCAAGGTATCGGCCAGCACTTCCGCCGAGCCTTGCACGTCGGCCTTGATGATGATCGGCAGCTCTTTCATGCCGCCTTCAGCAATTTGCTGCTGCAGCGACTCGAGCGTCAGCCGGGTGCCCTTTCCGCCGAGCGCCTTCTCCTTCGCTTGCGTCTGGCGGAAGAGGGCGATCTGCCGTGCCTTCGCGGCATCAGTCAACGCCTGGAAGGCGTCGCCGGGTGCGGGGAGACCGCCGAGACCAAGCACTTCGACGGGCGTGGCCGGTCCTGCCGCTTTGCTCTGCCGCCCGCGATCGTCGATGAGCGCGCGAACCTTGCCGACGATCGTGCCGGCAATGAACGTGTCGCCAACTCGCAGCGTGCCGTCCTGCACCAGGATGGTCGCGACCGGGCCGCGTCCCTTATCCAGCTTGGCTTCGAGCACGGTGCCCGACGCGTTCCGCTTCGGGTTTGCCTTGAGTTCGCTGAGCTCGGTGACGAGCAGGATCATCTCGAGCAGCAGATCGAGGCCTTCCTTCTTCTTCGCCGAGACTTCGACCATGACGGTCGATCCGCCCCACGCTTCGGGAGTCAGTCCGAGATCCGACAGCTCCTTCTTCACCCGCTCCGGGTTCGCGTTCGGCTTGTCGATCTTGTTGATCGCGACCAGGATTGGAACCGCCGCAGCCTTGGCGTGATCGATCGCTTCGCGCGTCTGCGGCATGACACCGTCGTCTGCGGCGACAACCAGGATGACCACGTCGGTCACCCGCGCACCGCGGGCGCGCATCATCGTGAACGCTTCGTGACCGGGTGTGTCGAGGAACACGACATTGCGATCGTTGACGGTCACCGCGTAGGCGCCGATGTGCTGCGTGATGCCACCCGCCTCGCGTTCGGCGACACGTGCCGAACGGATCGCGTCGAGCAGCGTCGTCTTGCCGTGGTCGACGTGACCCATGACGGTGACGACCGGCGCGCGTGTGACGAGATCGGCTGGATCGATGTCTTCCGCTTCGACCTGCAGCATCTCCTCTTCGAACGTCTGCATCTTGACGTCGGCGCCGAACTCCCGCGCTACCATCGCGGCCGTATCGTCGTCGAGCGTACTGTTGATCGTCATCATGAGACGACGGTCCATGAGCTTCTTCAGAACGTCTTTTGCTTTGACGTCCAGCTTGGTCGCGAGATCCGCGACGGTCATCCCTTCGGCGAGCGTAATCGTCCGGGTGACCGGTGGCGGAGCTGCTTGCATTGGAGCCGGCGTTGACACGCGCGGAACGACGTCGCGCCGTGCCGCACCGCCCGGCCTCGGGGCCGACGGACGATGATGCATTGGCGGCCGATACGCGGGCGCCGCTCCCGGACGTGGAGGCGTCGCCGGACGTACAGGCTGCGATGGCAGCGGACGGGGCCCGCCGATCGGAGTTCCCGGGCGTGGCGGTAGTGGGCCGCCGGGCCGCGGGCCCGTTGGACGTGGGGATGCGCCGGGCGCGGCTGGTCGCTGCGCCGCCGGACGACTCAAGTTCCCCGTCGGTGCCTGAGAGGCCGGAGACGGTGTGGGCGTCGGCGGCCGCACGAGAACCGGACGTCGCGGCGGCGCTGGAGGCGCCTGACCGGTCCTTGGATCCTCAACGCGAAGCCGGATGGTCGGCGGCACAACGCGCCCTGTGGGCGGAGGCACAGGCAGACGTGGCGGCGCCGGTGGAGCGGTCGCCGCCGCCGCAGCGGGGGCGGGCGGCTGCTCCGCGGCAGTCGAGGGCTGAGGCTGCTGCGCGGCGATCACCGGCTCCTCTGGTATGGGCGGCGGCGCGGGCGCGGGCGGCGGCTCAGGGATCGTCTCGACCACCGGCGCAGCAACAACCGGCTCCGGCTCGGGCGTCACGACGTCAGGCGGCGGCGCCGGTGGCGGCACGAGCACCGCTTCTGCGGCTGCGGGCGGTGCCGGCGCCGGCACAACAACGGGTTCGGCGGCCGGCGGTTTCGCCGACTTGACGAGTCGTGGTGGTGGCAGCGATGGGGCCGCAGGCTTCACCGGCTCAGGCGCCTTGCCGGCCGGCTTCTTTCCTTTGACCGCTGCCGGGGCATCGGCGAACGAGGCATTCGACGGCACGTTGAGTCCACGCTGTCGTGCCATGCGCGACACGAACTCCCGCGCAACAACCTCTTCGATCGTGCTCGATGCGCTCTTGACCTCGATCCCATGATCGCGTTTCAGCAACGCCATCACTTCCTGGCTCGAGGTGTTCAGCAGCTCAGCGACTTTGTAAATCCGGACTGTTGCCATTCAGTTCTTTGTGTTCAAAGGTTGTGTGATCGCTGCACGTGGCCTACTGCGTGCGATCCGAATCGTCTGCGGCGACCGCGGCCGCTTCTCCCGCTTCTTCGGCTTGTGCCGCGACGTCGACATCGGTCGGAGACGCAGCTTCAGCCGCAGGTGGCGAATCCGGCGGCGTGTCGGAGCCTGAGGGCTCGTCAGCCGTCGGCGGTTCGCCCAGCCCGCCAAGCTGCGCTTCCACTTCGCGCCGCTTTTCTTCCTCGCTCTTGATGTCGATCTTCCAGCCGGTCAACTTGGCTGCGAGCCTGACGTTCTGTCCTTTCTTTCCGATCGCGAGCGACAACTGCTTGTCCTCGACGACCACCTCCATCACCTTTTCCGTATCGTCGACGATCGACACGCGCTGGACCTTCGCCGGGCTGATCGCATTGGTCACAAACACGATCGGATCTTCCGACCACTCGACGATGTCGATCTTTTCACCGCGCAGCTCGCGGATGATCGACTGCACGCGCGTGCCTTTCATGCCGACGCAGGCGCCGACCGGATCGACATCGCGCTCTCGCGAATAGACCGCCACTTTCGCGCGATCGCCCGCTTCGCGGACGGCGCCGCGGATCATCACCGTGCCGTCGTAGATTTCCGGCACTTCCTGCTCGAACAGCTTGATCAGGAGCGCCGGATCGGTGCGCGACAACACGATCTGCGGTCCCTTCGCGCTGCGATTGACGCCGCGAATGACGGCACGGACTCTGTCGCCGACGGTGTAGTTTTCCGCGCGCGACTGTTCCTTCCGCGGCAACTGCGCCTCGACGCGGCCGAGTTCAACGATGATGTCGCCGTTTTCGAAGCGCTTCACCATCCCGCTGACCACTTCACCGACGCGTTGACTGTATTCGGCGTAGACGTTTTCCCGTTCCGCCTCGCGCACTTTCTGGAAGATGACCTGCTTGGCGGTTTGCGCGGCAATCCGTCCGAGATCTTCGGTCGGTCGTGGAAATTCGATTTCCATGTCGACTTCGGCCTCGTCGCCGTAGAGCTGCTGCGCTTCCTCCAGCGAGATCTGCGTCGACGGATCGGTCACCTCGGCGACGATCTTCTTGACCGCGTACAGCTCGAGCTGCCCGCTCTCCGTGTTGAACCGGGCGCGCAGCGCCTCGCTCTTGTATCGCTTCCGTGCCGCGGCCTCGAGCGCGTCCTGCACGGCGTTGATGATGATGTCCGGTTCGACGCCCTTCTCTTTCGCAATTGCGTCGATCTGCTGGAGCAACGGATTTATCGTAGCCATGTATTTCTCTTAACGCTCCGGTCCTGAGCTGTAAGCTCTGAGCCGCAAGCCCTCAGAACTCCACTTCGAGCCGCGCCCGCTTGATGCGAGCGAGCGGCACACGGTGGACTTTCCGTCCTTCTTCGAGCAATACCGCGCCGTTGTCGACGCCCGCGAGCCGTCCGGCAAATGCGGACTGCCCCTCCACCGGCTCGCTCGTCACCAGTTTCGCCAGTCGTCCCTGAAATCTCCGGTAGTCTGCTTCGTGCCGAAGGGGCCGGTCGAGACCGGGTGATGAAACCTCGAGCGTGTATGCGTGGCCGATCGCTGCAGTCTCGAGGTCATCCTCCTCGACGTCGAGCAGCGCGCTGAGGTCCTGGCTCACGCGCTGACAGTCTGCAATGCCGACCGATTCCTCTTCGAGCCGCCGCCTCGCTTCTTCCTTCGTGGCAGCCGGCTGGAGGCCGGATTGACCGGTATCCGGCCGATCGATAACGACCCTGAGGACCGTTCCTCCCGATTCACGGCGCAGCTGGACGTCGAATACTTCGAGCCCGTAGCTCCGCGCCACGCGCTCCGCGGCCGCCCGGACGCGTTCCAGCTGCTGACCTATTGGCGTAGAAACGACCCCTGAAAAACAAAAAGTGGGCAACGGCCCACTAGGGTTCCCTTACTCGAACCTGCCACCCATAAATATAACATGGCGCGGTCTAAAGACCGCCCTACAACCCATCCGGTCGGATAACAGGGCGCCGTCTAATCGCACAACCGATCGCGCCAGCCTGTAGGGCGGGGTCTTTAGACCCCGCCGACCGGAACGGCAATCAGATCATATCCCTTCGCATCGACGACGCGGGCACGGATGAGTTGGCCAGATTGATGCGCCGCAGGGTCACAATCGCTCAGAAATACCACCGGATCGATATCGGGCGCCTGACCCTCGAGCCGGCCCTGGACGACAAGCTCATGCTCGGGGGAAGGCCCATCGACCATGACGTCGACCTCGGTCCCGATGCGCCCTTTCTGATTCCTGGTCACTATCTGTTTTTGCCTTGCCATCAAGGCATTCCGACGCCGTTTCTTGACCGCCGCCGGCACATCGTCGGGAAAGGCAAACGCCCGCGTGCCTTCCTCATGGGAATAGGTGAAGACTCCAACGTGATCGAAATGGGTATCGGCGACAAATCGCTCGAGTTCGTTGAATTCGTTTTCTGTTTCCCCCGGGAACCCCACAATCAACGTGGTCCGAAGTGCAACGCCGGGGACGCGGTCGCGGATGCGTTGCAGCAGCGCGTCGTACGTCTTGCGATTGCCCGGGCGCCGCATGCGCTTCAGCACGGCCGCCGACGCATGCTGTAGCGGCAGGTCGATGTAGCGGCAGACTTTCTCGCACTCGGCCATCGCACCCAGCACATCATCGGTAATCGTGGTTGGATAGAGATAGAGCAGTCGAATCCAGTCGAGCCCCTCCACTTCGTTCAGTTCGCGCAACAGACGGCCGAGGGCGCCACGCTCGCCGCGGTCGATGCCATAGAACGTCGTGTCCTGCGAGATGAGCAGCAGCTCGCGAACACCGCGCGCCGCCAGCGCTCGCGCTTCCCGGACGATCGATTCCTGAGGCCGGCTTCGATATTTGCCGCGCAGCGTCGGAATGATGCAGAACGAGCAGGTGTAATCGCATCCCTCCGCAATCTTCACGTACGCGTAATGCTTCGGCGTCGTCAGCAGGCGGGGGGTGTCGGCGTCGTAGATGTATGTGGGGAGTGTCGCCAGTTGGCTGCTGGCTGTCGGCTGCTGGCTGCTGGCGGTTGGCGGTTGGTTAGTTCTTAGAGCTGCCTCGGGTGATCGAAAGAATGTCACCGGAGTCGGCGAACCGCCAATCGACGAACGCCAATCGCCAGGCCCGATCGCATCCAGTATTTGCGGCACCTCGCCGGTACCGAGCACCGCGTCGATCTCTGGAATCTCTTTTTTCAGCTCCTCGCGATAGCGCTCGGCGAGACAGCCGGTGACGACGAGGCGGGCGCAGCGACCGTTCTTCTTGTGATCCGCCATTTCGAGGATCGCATCGATCGATTCCTGCTTTGCGCGATCGATGAAGGCACACGTATTGACGACGAGCACTTCGGCATCTTTGGCCTCGGTCGTCAGCTCGTGACCGGCGTCACGGGCGATGCCCAGCATCACCTCGCCGTCGACGAGATTCTTCGGGCATCCAAGCGAAAGAAAACCAATCTTCACGGATAAATCCTGTAGAGCATCCTCGGATAGGGAATCGCTTCACGGAGGTGTTCGATCCCGCAGATCCAACTGACGACGCGTTCGATGCCCATGCCGAAGCCGCCGTGCGGCACGCTGCCGTAGCGGCGGAGATCGAGGTACCACTCGAACGCTTCCTTCGGCAACTTGTGTTCTTCGATGCGAGCGACGAGCAGGTCGTAGTCGTTGATGCGCTCACCGCCGCCGATGATCTCGCCGTACCCTTCGGGCGCGAGCACATCGACACACAGCGCAACGTCCGGCCTTTCGGGATCCGGCTTCATATAAAACGCCTTCACCGCTGATGGATATCGATGGACGCAAACCGGCCGATCGAAGCTCTCGGAGATTGCCGTTTCATCGGGGGCGCCGAAGTCGCCGCCCCACTCGAAGGGGAGTCCCTTTTCTTTGAGCAGGTTTGCCGCCTCGTCGTACGACAGGCGCGGGAACGGTACCTTCACGTTCTGAAGTTTCGACGTATCCCTCTCGAGAACCTTGAGCTCGGCCTGGCGGCGTTCCAGAACGCGTTGCACCACGAACGCGACCAGCGCTTCGGCGAGATCCATGACGTCGTCCAGCGTGGCATACGCCATCTCCGGTTCAACCATCCAGAACTCGGTCAGGTGGCGCCGTGTCTTGGATTTCTCGGCGCGAAACGTCGGACCAAAGCAATACACGCGTCCGAGCGCCATCGCGTTCGCTTCGTTGTAAAGCTGACCGCTCTGTGTCAGATATGCCGTTTCGTTTTCAAAATACTGGACAGGAAAAAGCGTCGTCGTCCCTTCGCAGGCGGCCGGCGTAAAGATCGGTGTATCGGCGAGGATGAACCCGCGGTCGTTGAAGAACTCCCTGACCGCGTTGATCACTTCGTGGCGTACGCGCAGGATTGCCTGCTGGCGCTGCGAGCGGATCCACAGGTGGCGCCGGTCCATCAAGAAGTCGACGCCGTGCTCCTTCGGTGAAATCGGGAAGTTCTGCGACTCGGAGACGACCTGCAGGGCGGTGACATCGATCTCGAATCCGCCGGGCGCCCGCGAGTCGGCGCGGGGAGTGCCCTCGACGACGATCGAAGTTTCCTGGGCGAGATGGTCCGCCTGCTTGAACGCTTCGTCGCCGACCGCCTGTTTCGACATGACGCACTGGATGAATCCGGTGCCATCACGCACGGTCAGGAAGTGGATTTTGCCGCTCGAACGCCGATTATGCAGCCAGCCCTTGAGCGTGACGGGCTGTCCGGCGTGCTTCGCGATGTCCTGAATATAAGCAGTCATGAATGTGCAAGCGTTCGCTCGAAGCGCTGCCGCGCGCGGCGCGCATCGTCGAGGACCGTCTCGGGCGCGCTCGTATTTGCCAGCTCCATCAAATACGTTCCCTCGTACCCGATCTTCTGCATCGTCATCAGGGCCGTGTCCCAGTTGATCGACCCGCCATACGGCACCAGATGTTCGTCGTTGCGGCGGCGATTATCGTGCACGTGCGTCGCGATGACGTGCTCGGCCGCGGTTTCAATCGTGTCGGCGACATCGCCCATCAGATGAGCATGGCCGAAGTCCAAACAAATGCCGGCATGCTCGGCATTCAGATCCTGCTCGAGCAGCGACACGAGAGACGGCGCCGACG
>Ga0075425_100008887_pt1 | contig 10682 bp, 10 predicted proteins | sample SoiMethybrSBSTD4_FD_75300 | JGI IMG/M metagenome (GOLD analysis project Ga0075425, IMG submission 75300) | Bulk soil microbial communities from a Populus tree surrounding site in Tennessee, USA - Soil MetaG P. TD hybrid SBSTD4 | ecosystem: Environmental > Terrestrial > Soil > Tree plantation...
CGCACCGGCGAGAAGCGTGATGAACTCGCGCCGCCTCATCATCCGCCTCGAGGCTGAGGACAACGGCAGGGTAATCGCTCAAACCAGCACACTGGAAGGTGCCGATTTGCCGCAATGTCCACTTTGGGTCAAAAGCCGACATTCCCACCGCAAAACCTCATGTCTGCTTTGCCTCCGAAAGCGGACATGTGCACTGCAAGAGCCCATGTCCGTTATGGGCCAAAAGCGGACATCGCACGGCTATAGTTCCGTTCACAGACAGAAGATGCAGAAAGCGCCGCCTGTCGCCAGAAGAGCAAGGATGGCCAGTATCGGTATGACCTGTCGATAGACCTCAGTACGCGCCGGCAAATCAAGCGATCCCAATTTCATTGCGCCGGTCTTTATTTCCGCGTTGCCTTGGCATCTTTCGTAGCAGTCGCCCGCTTTCGGTTTAAGGCGCACACCGCATCCGGCGCAGTTGTAGAAGAATTGACAAACATTGGTGGGCGTCGTTTCGGTTTTTACGCTACCGCAGTTCAGGCAAGTAATCGTGGATTGCAAACTGGTCGGCATCCGCACCTCGGTTGGTATGCGTGCGGACGATAAAACCCGTATGGGCTACAGAAGCAAGCAGGCGTGCAATCACCACTTCGCGACAGGCTTTTCAAGGCAGCGAGTGCCAGTTTAGATTAGCCTCAACGACTGTAGTCTCTACTCGTCACGCAAGGGGGCGACCCAAACTAGATAGGGGGTCGCTATGAAGGTTCTGCTCGTCGGCTTCACAATTTTGTTTGCTGTTGCTTCGCCGGTATTTGCCCAGCAGGCTCCTCCGCCGTCAGAGAAGGCAAAACAGATCGAAACGTTGGTCACCAAGGCTGCGGCACTGATTGACAAAAATGGTAAGGCAGCCTTTGCCGACTTCAGAAAAAAGGACAGCGAGTGGTTCCACGGGGATACGTACTTGTTCGTCTACGATTTGAAAGCGAACGTACTGCTCAACCTGGCTTTCCCACAGCGCGAAGGAACTAACGTAACAGGCCAGAAGGACGCCAAAGGCAAGCTGTTACACCAAGAGATTATTCGGGTGGCCGAAACCGATGGATCGGGATGGGTCGATTATATGTTTCCCAAGCCGGGACAAACTGTGCCCTCGCAGAAATGGACCTTCGTGAAGAAGGTAATGATTGATAGCACTCCGGGCTTGGTAGCTTCCGGCTTCTTTCCCGACTAGGCACGATGTCCGCTTTGGGTCAAATGCGGACACGTGCAGTGCAAAACTCATGTCCGCTTTACCCCTAATAGCGACCGCGAAAGCGGACTTCCGCAAACAGTCATGTCCGCTTTACTCCCGAAAGCGGACATGTGCGGTGCAAACCGTCGTGTCTGCTTTGGGCCAATAGCGGACATTTCGCAGTGCAATCGCGATGTCCGCCTTGCTCCCGAAGCGTACATTCCGCGCAGGCGGTTGCGGTTCAAATTGATGAGGATCGTGCGGAGCCACTACGAACATTGTCCCCTTGAAATAGATGCGCAAAGCGCAGCGCGCGCACGAGTGTGTCTTGCACGATGTCGTCGGCCGTGTCGCTGTCTCGAGTGACTGTCCGCGCATGGCGCGCAGTGCTGGGATCTCTGCCTCTACCATCTGCGTGAAATTCATACTTATCGCCTTCAGCTGCATCGGCGGCATTTAAGACTGCGTATGCAGCAGACGCTTGACGAGCGGAAATGCTGTACGATGTAATTTGCATTCCTCGCGCCGGGAGCAACTCCACTAAGACTCCCAAAGACGCGCACCTTTCAAATTGTTAAGGAGTTAGTTTGTGACACAGAAGTTAGAATCCTGAGGTCAGCCCTGATCGGATTTTGAAAAAAGCCGCGCGAGCCTCGAAAGACCTTGGGAACTAGAGAGCAAGCGCGCCCGCGGCGTATAAAAAGCAGTAGTTCCAATATTTCGTTCAGAAGGTCCGCGTTTGGCCCTTTGGCGCACAACACGCAATCTAAAAAATACCTCGCACTTTGTTTGATCAAGTCATAAAATCAACACGTCCCAGTCTAATATCTCGAAAATCTGCTCGCAGGCATCGGAGGATCCACGATGGCACGCGCAAAGCGAGCTTCAAAGCGAAGGCGTCGGAGGATTACCTTACCGGCATTGGGGGCCGCTGGGGTGTCTTTGGTGATGGCGGGCGGCGCCGCCGCAACTGCGCCGACAACGAATGTACCGTCACTGCAAGACGCCGCACCTGTCATTACGCTCGATGAGGAGGAAATCGCCGACGTTAGCCTGGGAACGTTTTATGTCTTCGACAAGGAAAACGAACCCCGGCTCGGCCAAGGCATAAATGCAGATGCGGAGGCTGCGCCGCAGCCCGGTGCGGAGGCTGCGCAGGCCGCTGCGCAGTAGCAAGGTGCGCAGGTAGGTGCGGCTGTGCAGCTAGGTGCGGCTGCGGTGGCTGTGGAGGCGCCTGGTGGATAGCCTGCGCAGGCTGTGTGAGCATAGGCTGCGGCGGAGGCTGTTGGCGGTGGACGCCCCGTGGGTGGGTTTGGGTCTGCTATTGACGGAGCCGACTTACGGTGGGTTGCGGCCCCGCGTTAGGACGGAGCACTTTCCGATTACGTCAACGTTTGCAGCTTGGCGTGGGCGGGCCTAATTGGCCTTGACCGGCCGGCTGTGATTTGCAGCCGCTATCCATGTAGTTGATGGTCACGCCGCGCACGACGCTGGGTAGCCAACCTTATCGAGAAACGATAGACCCAGAAACACCAGCGCGGCCGCGCTGGCGGTCCGAAGTGGTAGCGAACGCGTACGAAGCCATGAAAGGCGATCACGGGAACAGTCATAAGCAAGTCAATACCAAGGACGTTCCGCAGTTCGCGCCGAATTTCACCGTTTATGTGCTGCAGCCCGATGTCGTGTGTCTCTATTCCGAGGATCGAAAGTTCTTTCTTCATGGCGAGCTTTATTGTGCGCTGGCGTCGGCAATAGGAGAGGGCGGAAAAAGCGTTCGGGAGCTCGTGCGTGGGCTGGAGCATGATTTTCCAACCGACAAAATCCATGAAGCTCTAAAGCGGCTGTTCGATCGGCGCCATATTGTCCCCGCATCGCGATCTTCGGTCGGCGTCGTGGCAGCCTACTGGGCGAGCCTCGGTCTGTCGCCGGAGACGGCCGCGAGAAATCTCCAGAAATGTCGTGTGCTCATTCAAGCGATCGACGTGCGGGGCGCAGCGAAGCTTGGAGTTGCTCTGACGGCATTGGGCGTTCGCGTCGTTAAACGATCTGCTGATCTGACGGTTACCGTGGTGAGTGATTACCTCGAAAGACGACTAGACGAGATGAACCGGCAACATTTGTCGGACCGCACCCCCTGGCTGCTCGTCCAACCCTCCGGAATTTTCCCCCTGGTGGGACCAGTGTTCAGGCCAGGCAAGAGCGCCTGTTGGACTTGTCTTGCCGATCGCATGAAACGGAATCGGGAGGTCAAGGCGTTTCTCGAGCGCGGACCGGTGCGCGCCGTGACCGTTTCGCCTCTTGCCCAGCAGACCTTCGGACAAAATGGTATCCAGCTTGCAGCCGTCGAGATCGCAAAAGCGATCGCCACCGACTTTCGCACGGATTTGCGCGATCACATCGTGAGCCTTGACCTGTTGGGCTCGGCCATCGCAAAGCATTACGTGGCGGCCCGCCCGCAGTGTCCGAGCTGCGGTCTCAAGAAGCTCCGGGACCCTAGCCGAGCGCCGGAGCCGGTCGAGCTCGGTGAGGGCAGCAAGCTGGTCATGACCAGCGGGGGATACCGGACCGTTTCGCCGAGGGCCACAGTTGCCCGTTTCCGAAAACACGTGAGCCCTCTCACAGGCGTCGTCTCGCGTCTCGAAAGGATCGAAGCTGACTTACCCCTGAACACCAACTACTTTGCCACGCATAATTTTTCGGTGCCTGCAGCGACTGTCAATGAGCTCAGAGCCGGACTGAGTGGCGGCGGCAGTGCTGGCAAGGGCAGCACTGCCGAGCAGGGCGAAGCCAGCGCGCTCATGGAGGCGATCGAGCGTTATTCCGGGATCTTTCAAGGCGACGAAATCAGAAAGACACGACGGTTCACGGATTTCCCGTCAGGCGACGCGATCCATCCGAACGACGTCCTGCTGTTTAGCGACGCTCAGTTGCGAGACTGGATGCCGGCAGATGGTCCGGACGGGCCGTCGTCGACTCCGGCCTTATTCGATCGATCCGCCGAGATCGAGTGGTCGCCGGTCTGGTCTCTGCGCGACAAACGCTTCAAGTACGTTCCGACCAGCCTCTTGTATTTTTTTTATAGGGGCCCCGGTCAGATTTACGCGGATTCCAACGGCTGCGCGGCCGGAAATACGATCGAGGAAGCAATCGTCCAAGGCTTCCTCGAACTAGTGGAACGGGATGCCTACGCAATCTGGTGGTACAATCAATTGCGGCGGCCACAAGTGGATCTCGGCCAATTTGATGATTCCTACGTCCGCGATCTGCAAACCCAGCTAGCCCAAACCGGACGCCGGCTATGGGTGCTCGACGTCACAAGTGATCTCGGAATTCCGAGCTTTGTGGCAATAATGCACTGGGTGCACAATTCACAGGAAAACATCGAGTTTGGATCCGGCTCACACTTTGATACCCGGATCGCCCTGCTCCGCGCGATGACCGAACTAAACCAATTTCTGTCCATTGGCCTCATGGGAGGTGGGACCGGGGAGAAATCGAGCCTAGATGGGTCCACTCCGTTTAGTCTGCGCGATCATCCCTATTTGACTCCAAGCGATAAACCCGCGATCCAACCGGACTTTGGCTCGAAGGTTGGCCACCTCAGCTCGCGCGAGCAGGTGGCCACCTGCGTTCGTCTGGCAAAGCGGAAGGGTCTCGACTTTCTCGTCCTCAATCAGACGCGCCCAGACATCGATGTCCCGGTCGTCAGGGTGATCGTTCCAGGGATGCGGCATTTTTATCGCCGCTTCGCACCGGGTCGGCTTTACGACGTTCCGATAAAACTTGGATTGCGCAACCGACCGCTTTCGGAAAGTGAGCTCAATCCACTTCATCCCCATACCTGAGGGTCACTCCGGCTTGCGCGCTCGCAAAACAAAGAGAGGGCGACGGGCTGCGCCGCCAACGATTTCTGCCCGTCTCGGCAGCCATGTCTCGCTTGAAGCGCACGCAAACGGACACATCGTCGCTTGCTTCGGCGGCCATTCAGTCGATTTGGGAGCGTTCAGCGCGGCCGCGGCGGCATCCGCTCAGGACTTACGTATTGGTCGGCCGGTAGCCTCCGTTTCGTCCGGCGGCCGGAACATCGACAAGGAAATTTACGTATTGGTCCGGCGACTAGCCAGACGTGGTCTATTGGAATACAGCCTTTCGAATTCACGAAACGATGAAGACCAAGTTGTCATCGAACCGCAGGTTGCCGACTACTGGCCGAAAAATCCGCCGCTCGGCAATACCGACGTTCTCGTCCTGTCACGGTTCGCGTACATGCGCCGACGCGGAAACGATATGGTGTTGGAATCGCCGCGCGCCGACGCGTTGTTTAGAATTTGCAATACAAAGATCGCGACCGCGATCGCCGCACTGTCGACGCCCCAGCAAATCAGAAGGTTTCGTCGGCAGGACGGCTTTCCGGGGATCGAGCTTCTCGCCTTGCTGGTTGATTGCCAAATCCTTTTCAAGACAGAGGCCACTACCGATAGGGGTCCCAGATTGGCCGAGGGTGATCACAACCTCTTCCTTTGGGACTTTCACGATCTTCTGTTCCACGCGCGTAGCACGGAAGGCCGACACGCCAACCCAGTAGGTGGGCTTTATCCCTATGCGAGTGTCGTGGCTCCGCTACCGGCGGTGCGGCCACGATGGCCAGGAAAGAAGATCGCGTTGCACAAGTTCTCCGTCGCGCATTCGAAGACAATCTCGCCGGTTGTAAAAATCCTTCATGAACGTCACTCGAGTCGCACCTTCGATGACCAGAACCCGATCACTCTTGCCGAGCTTTCGCGGGTCCTCAACAATGCGGCACGCGTCCTGTCGAGATGGAGAAGCAAGGTCGACTTTGGCGACGGCGGTCAGTTGGTAGAGTACGCCGTCAAGCCGTATCCGTCGGCTGGCGCCAGCTACGAGCTAGAGCTCTATCTGGCGGTGGACCAATGCAAGGGGCTTGCCCGAGGATTCTATCATTACGATGCCGGCGGGCACGCATTGGTGCCGATAGCCGCCCGCACGCATCACCTCGAAGCGCTGTTGACCGGAGCTAAATTTGCAATGGACGCGCCCACCGTGCCTCAAGTCTTAATCACGATTGCTGCTCGCTTTGGCCGGATTTCTTGGAAGTACTGCTCTCTCGCCTATGCGCTCCTCCTGAAGGACGTTGGTGTGATAACTCAAACGCTCTACCTGATCGCGACTGACATGGGGCTCGGCGGATGTGCGATCGGGACCACCAATATCGATCTGTTCGCAAAGATGACCGGGATCGAATTCCACGTCGAGGGCGCGGTCGGTCAATTTGCGCTTGGTCGGAGCTCGAAATTGGGAGCTGCCGAACAGCAGCAATTTTGGTCGACGCCGAAATAGATGGTTGTTGCTACCAGGCGGATCACAGAACGTCACAAATCAATGTCCGCTTTCGGGGGCAAAGCGGACATGTCTTTTTGCGGTGCGAATGACTGCTTATGACCCAAAGCGGACATCGGCCTGCCGGGTTCAACTGTTAGGGTGCGCCGGTACGGCGAGTCTCGGGGACCCTCGATGTCTAATTCAAAAACTGTGGATGCCGAGTTTATCCGCGACCTGTTCCAACCTTTCGGGACCGTCACCGTGCGTCGTATGTTCGGCGGGGCCGGTCTATTCGCCGATGGCGTGATGTTCGGCCTGGTGTCCGGCGAACAAATTTATCTAAAGGCCGATGCGACGACGGTGACCTGGTTTGAACGTGAGTGCTGCGAACCGTTCGAATATTCAACCAAGCACGGCAAGAGGGCGTTGACGTCGTATTGGCGGCTGCCCGACCGGCTCTATGATGACGCCGACGAGCTTGCGCAATGGGCTAGGCATGCACTCAAGGCCGCGCACGAGGTTGCGGCGGCAAAGCCGAGGGTTGGAAAGAAAGAGATGAAGACGAAGCGCTGAGGTTGCTGCGCATTTTACGTCATCAAACGACGCGATAGACCGCAATTGCATCGACCAATTGCAATGTCCGCTAATGACCCAAAGCGGACATTGTCCGTCACGCGAGACCCCCTTCCAGCTCGTTGGTTTCGATGGCGACGATGCGCAATTGTGACCTTGGGGGGACGCAATGAGACGGCGTGAGTTTATGGCACTTCTCGGCGAAGTTTACCGCTCAGGGCGCGTGCGCAGCAACGCGCATGGTCTTGTTTCAAAGTTGCCCCTCTACCACGCGATAGATTTGCCCTCCAAGGCGGCAAGCAATTTGGCGTCATGTCCGTAGATATCTTGGCGGAAATTCGCAACGCCGTCATCGACCCAGGCCGTCAGATACGTGATGTGAACGGGTAGGGGTTCACGCAGGTTGACTACAGTGGTCTTCGCCGAGGCAACAACGGCATCGATCCGTTCTTTTGTCCATCCCTTAACTGCGCCTACACGCAGAACTTGTTCGGCCAGTTCGAGGGGCTTGGATAGGCGAATGCAGCCGTGACTGAAAGCGCGCACGCTGCGTCCGAACAGGCTGTGCGCGGGACTGTCGTGCAAATAGACATTGTGGGGATTTGGAAACATGAACTTAACACGACCGAGAGCATTGTTCGTGCCCGGCCGCTGCCGCAATTGGTACGGAAAGCGCCCGGCCCCGACGCTCGCCCAATCGACTGATCTGACGTCTATCACCTGATCACCTCGGATCGCTTCGAACCCTTGCGCGGCCCGGCCGGCCGCATTGCTTCGAAGCGTGGGCAATTCCTCCTTGACAGCGATGTCTGGTGGCACGTTCCAATATGGGTTGAACTCGAGAAACCGGATGCGATCACTGAAAACAGGCGTTCGGTGATAAGGCTTGCCGACAACAACAGCCATCCGCTCTTCGACTTCACCCGCGTTGATGCGGCGCAGTTCGAACCCCGCGATGTTTACGATCAGATATTGCTGCCCCAGGTCCTCGGGCATCCAGCGCAAACGCTCCATAGCCAAAATAATGCTGTTGATGCGTTCCTGTACCGGCACGTTCATCGCTACAATCGTCGTAGATCCGATGACTCCGTCGACATCGAGGCCTTGGCTTGCCTGGAAGCGTTTGACCGCTTCGACCAAAGCATTGTCGTGCACTTGGGCCTCGGCTGCGGTGACCTTGGTACTGGCGCCTTCGGTCAGTGAAAGTCTGGCCCGAATGGCAGGCACGCGCGGGTCTGTCGTGCCTGGCCGAATAGGGTCTCCCAGTGGGACCGCGCTCCAACCGCCCTTGGCCGCAATTGCCCGATGTTTGGCAAGAGCGATGCGAAGTGCCGCGTAGTTGCGACCTGGCGGCTGCGACTCATCGAAAAATTGATCAATGCTATCGGCCCGCTCTAGGCTCTTAAGCGCGGACAGCTGGTCGATGGCACGACCTTCGATGAAGAAACTGGGATCGATTTTGCTCGGAAGGAAACGACCCACTTTGAGATCCGAGGCATATTCAAGAAATGCTGCCGAAAAATAGAGTTCGATGATCGCGAAGCCTCGTTTGTCAGTCGACGGGCCACCCGCACTGAGGGTTGCAAGCTGCTTGCTTGGATAGTCATTCGGGTCGAGGCCATCGGCCTCAGCATTCTTTAGTCGCGAAATGAATGCGCTGGCGCGGCCGCTTCCCAGCCAAAGCAGTTCGCCCCCGTAAGTTTGGTAGTAGGCCTGCAATGCCTCGTGTCGCTGCCTTATTGGAAGCGGCAGGCTTGGTTCGTTCGCCAAGAGATCGAGGAGATTGATTCGGATGACGGCGAGTTCCCGCGGGGAACTGACAATCTGTGCCGGCACACTTGAAACCTGTAAGGCCAGCGAGACACAAAGCGCAACAACTACCGAGCAAATGCATCTCATCGTTCTTCCTAACGGCGCAGCCTGCGGCGGTTTTGCAATGAAACCCATTCGAACCCGATCACTGCATGGGAGGCGCATACAGCAATCCCCCTTGTGTCCACAGCGCATTGATTCCACGGCTTAGATCGAGCGGCGTGTTTTCACCCAAGTTGCGCTCGAATATCTCGCCGTAGTTACCGACACCCCCGATCACTTTGACGAGCCAATCATCTGCCAATCCAAGTGACTTGGTTGCCGGCGCGCCAAGAGCGATCGCCTGCTGACGCTGGTCCGCCGCAATCGATTTCATGTTTAAACCAAGCTCCTCTGCATTGATTAGAGCGAACAGGGTCCAGCGTACCAAGCCCGTCCATTTGGGATCGTCTTCGCGCGTCACGGGCCCTAAAGGCTCCTTGGAAATCACATCACGGAGAATGACGTGATTTTGGGGCGCTGGAAGCAGTGACCGCTCTGCGGCCAAAGCGGACCGGTCACCGGTAAACACATCGCACTTCTCGAGTGCATAGGCCGCGCGCGCATCTGCCCATTTATTAAACCGAAGGAAGGACACTTTAAGATTTTTACTTTGAAAAAAGTCGGCCGCGTTTTGTTCCGATGTAGTGCCGCTAGCCACGCAGATTCTGGCGCCATCAAGTTGAAGAGCGCTGGACGCTCCAAATAAAGTGGGGACAAGAAATCCTTGTCCATCAAAATAGCTAACCCCCGCGAATTCGATCCCGAGCTCCAGGTCGCGTGACATGGTCCACGTACTATTGCGCGACAGAAGGTCGATGCGGCGATCCGTCAGTGCATCGAAGCGAGCGGTCGCCGACAGCGGCAGGTATTCGACTTTTCCGGTGTCGCCGAGCGCCGCAGCGGCGACAGCTTTGCAAAAATCAACGTCAAATCCGCGCCAAACGCCCGATCCGTCCTTCTCTGAAAAACCCGGAAGACCTTCGCTGACGCCGCAGATCAACTTGTCTCTTGAGCGGACGTCGTCGAGTGTTCCCGCAGCTACGCTTTGCGTTACGACGAAACCTATGAAAAAAACTACAATCGCATAAGCGAAAGAAAAGCGGCTCGAAATTGACGAAAGGAGATCAAGGCTGCCACTCAACACGCACTGTAGCTTGAACATTTCAAGATCCGTGGGCTGGTCGAAGGTAGGATAACCCTCAGCGAGTACAATGGCATAGCCAGTCGTCAATCGGAAGGCTGCCAAGGTCCAATCGCGGCACACGGGGGGTCGGAAGTCCGCTTCTCGCCCAAGTCCATATCGGGCCTGGAGGTAAAGCGGACACGGGCTGAACGGCCCTCGCGTTTGCGTTTGACCCAGGCGGACATCCCCGGTCTGCAACCGCACCTCGATGAGCCCGGGGGTACACCGTCCGTTTCCACTGCTTCGACTGTGGCAGGATGACATTGTCCCGGATTCGCTTTTAGCCCATAGCGGACATTTCTTGTGCGCTTGCCGAATGTTCGCTTTCGTGGATAAAGCGGACACCGCTATGATCGCTTAATTGGTTGCACTTCGGGGGGCATTAAGAAATTGACTGAGCAGATCCATGCCTACGTTGATCAACTTGCCAAGGCGTTGGAGCTCGCGGGCGTCGCAATCATTGTTGGGGGGATTGTCCTCGCAAGTTGGTGGTTTATCCGCGATGGGAGCCGCACAGGT
>Ga0075425_100008888_pt1 | contig 10680 bp, 15 predicted proteins | sample SoiMethybrSBSTD4_FD_75300 | JGI IMG/M metagenome (GOLD analysis project Ga0075425, IMG submission 75300) | Bulk soil microbial communities from a Populus tree surrounding site in Tennessee, USA - Soil MetaG P. TD hybrid SBSTD4 | ecosystem: Environmental > Terrestrial > Soil > Tree plantation...
GGCAGCAAAGCCCACCACAAGTGCGAACGCAGCGATCGGAACGAGCTCACCGATGACATAGCCCGCGTCGACGTTGCGCAGCGTTACACCGCGAATGATGTGCAGAAAATGTGTGAGGGGCAACGCCTCCCCCAGAGCCCGGGCCCACGCGGGCATTGCACTGAAAGGAAACATAAACCCGGACAGGAGCGAGGACGGCAGGAAGAAGAAGAAAGTCATCTGCATTGCCTGCATCTGCACACGCGCGAGGCTGGAAAACAGAAACCCGAGGGCGAGATTGGCCGCTGCGAACACACTGGCTGCGGCTGCGATCAGCGCAAGCGAGCCCCGCAGTGGGATCTCGAATGCCAGTCGTGCGAGGGCGAGAATGAGCGCACCCTGCAGCAATCCCAGCAGGAGGTAGGGTGTGAGCTTTCCGATGCAGAGCTCCAGTGGGCGAACGCGCAACGTCAACAGACTTTCAAGAGAGCCACGCTCACGCTCGCGGGCCAAGGTGAGCGCGCTCATCATCACGAGTGTCATCGTGAGAATCAGGCCCACGAGCCCGGAAACGAGATAGGGCTGAGTCTGTGCACCAGGGTTGTAGAGCTCTACAACCCGCACGGCACGGGCCGATTCGTCCTCCTCATCGGCTGGAGCTGCCAAGCTGCGCACAACGCGATCTATGGCGGCTTTTGCGTAGAGGTAAAGAACTGGATCCGTCGCGTCCACATACAGGAGCGCCGGACGCTGGCCGGCGTCAACCACTACCAGCGTCTCGCCGCGGCGCAGGCGATCCTGCGCATATTCTAGTGAAGGGGCACTGCTAACGCGCGCGCCGAAAGATCCGGATTTGAGCCATCGCTCAATCCGTGCGGCGCGCTCGCCTTGGGATGCGACGGCGGTAACGGAGAGCGTGCGCGGCGTGAGCTCGACGGCAAAGCCAAACAGAATGAATTGTAGCAGCGGCACTCCTAGCACCATTCCAAGCGTTGCGCGATCGCGGACGATCTGGAGTGCTTCCTTGAGGGCGAGCATAAGCATGCGGTTGATCGTGCTCATCGACCTCGCTCCTCCAGTCGACCTTCGCTAAGTCTCGTCGTCGAATCACAATGCACGCCGTCGCTAAGCTCGTGCGACGTCAGCACCACGGCTGTACCGTATGCCGCTTCCCGACGCAGGAGTGACCAGAGCGAGCGTCGCGAGGCGGTGTCGAGTGCGGTGGTTGGTTCGTCGAGGAGCAGCAGAGTGGGCCGTGACAACATCGCCGCGGCGAGCATCAACCGTTGGCGCTCCCCGTTCGAGATCACAGCGGCGCGCCGTGAGGCGAGTGCTTCAAGTGAGAACTCAGTCAATGCACGGGCGACCGGCATTACATTTCGACCGAGCATCGCGCCCTGAAAGCGCAGATTCTCGCCGACGGTAAGCTCATCGTAGAGGCAGAAGCGTTGTGCGACGTAACCGATGCGGACCGGAGCACTGGGATAGGCGATCCGACCGACGTCCGGATGCCAAATCCCGGCCAGGATCCGAAGAAGCGTTGTCTTACCACTGCCGTTCGGACCGAGCAGGCCGTGAATCTTGCCGGATCCTATCACTAGAGAGATGTCCGCCAGGGCCTTGCGATCACCGGCGAAACGGCCCACCGCGGTGAGAGTCACCACGGGCTCAGCGACTGCGGCCGTCGGGGGCTGCTGCCGGTTAACTCGCGCCGTGCACATACAAAAAGCCGCCATAAAGGAATTTGGTCGCTTCCGCCCCGAGAACGAGCACTCGGGCGTTGGGCGCGAGTCGCTTCGAGTTGCGCAGGCGGTCGAGTGCCACCCAAATCGCAGCACTGCCCAGGTTTCCAAGGGCATCTGCCTCACACACCACCCGCTCGCCGGGAAGACCAAGATGCGCGGCGCAAAGCTCGGGCAGCCGACCATTCACCTGGTGGGGAATGAACCAGTCAATCGTGCGCGCATCGATGCCCGCCGAGGCCGCAGCTCGCAGTGCGGTGCGCACGAGCTCAAAGCCATGCGCGCGGATGTCCTGGAACCGGTGAGTGAAATGTGGCACGCCGGCATCACCGACTCGCGGCGAGCCTGAGCCCCCGTCTACCAGGGAGAGAGCCGGCGCGCGGCCGAGGCCTGAGCTCCCGTAAAAGATGAGCTCGATGCGGGATGCGCTCGGGCTCTCGAGAGGCCCGAACAGGACTACGCCGGCGCCGTCGCCCATCTGCACGAGATTCACGAGTTGACCGGCGTCCTGCGCCGCCTGTCGCGGATCGAAAAACACCGAACCGGTTTCGGAGCCGACGACCGCAACGACTTGTGCACCCGATCTCAGGAACCCCGCCGCAGTGAGCGCCGCAGCTGCAAATCCCGTGCAAGCCTGCCGCAGTTCCAAGTGCGGTCCGCCAAACCCAAGTTCATCGGCGGTCCACGCCGTGTTCGAGGGCACGAGCGTGTGCGGCGTTGCGGTATGCCCGATCAGGAAGTCGACAGCGTCCGAGTCAAAACACGCGCCAGCGAGCGCTTTCCGTAATGCTCGAGCTGCAAGTCGGGGCCCCGAATCTTCCGGCCGCGTGCCCTCTACCGGCTGAGCGAGCGAACGTGAGAGATGACGCGAACCGATCCCAAGCCGACGAGCGAGACGGCGAGCAAGCGAAACATTGCCCGGCGTCAGGTACGGACTCACCCGCGCAAGCAACATCTCCGTGGTGAGCGGCGGTCCCGGCAAAGCTGATCCCGTACCGAGCACCTGAAGCGGCATGCGCTCGAGCGCGAGCTTACTGCTCATCGCGACGGATCCGACGCCGAAGTGCCACGGTGTCAAGACCAAGCGTGGCAAGTGCACCGTCGAAGTGGCCGAGAACGTCTGAGAAGCGATGGCGCGTCTCGAGGTCGAATGCACGGAAGGAGACGGCATCCTGGCCAAGATCTCGCGCAAGCGCTCGCGCGATTCGGACGTGCCGACCTTCGTCCGCACGAATTGTCACGAGCGTCGTGAGAACCGGATGCGGCAGAGTTGTGGGCGCCGTGCCGAGCCTCTTGGAAAGCACGGCCGACAGCAGTTGGCAGACGGCGCCATCGAGGGAAGCGATACGAGAGAGATGGATTCTTGGGTCACGGCTTTCCAAGCGCATGAAGAAACGTTGCACGCCGGGACGCAAACCAAACCACTGCCCATCGATTGCGCGTGCAGCGCGGGCGAGGAGCCGATCGTGGCGTGCCTCGTCCGCCGCTATTGCCCGGAGAGAGGGCAGCGCGTGAGCAAACTCCGGCGCCGACAGCCGGCCCGCAATGCGCCCGAACGCCTGCTCCGCGGATTGCTCGCCCGCGCGCAGCAAGCCGACCAGGCAGGCGACCCCGTGGATATGCCCTGGGAGCATTCTGCGTACCAGTCTCGCGGACAAGGGCCGACCGCAGGCCCGCCGAACCGCTCAAGACTCGTCGAGCTGGCCACCGACGATTCGCTCGCAGGTGCCGGCGGGAACGTATACGAAGGCACTAGAATCGCGATCATGGCGAGACCAACCAGCACACACGTGCGCGTGCGTCTTGCAGTCATTCCTGCCGGCGCGAGCGACTCCGAAGCAGGGCTCGGTCGCGCCGCGTGATTTGGCTTCGGCGCGCTTCAAAGCGGCCACCTGTGCCGAACAGCCGTCGAGGACGGCCGCCGAGAACAAAGTAATCATCGCGAGATAAACCCTGTTTGCCATCATCATCCGGCCTCCAGAACAAAGGGGGCAATTGGGATCCAGAGCAACGCGCATGCCAGGCCGCTCACAGACCTGGAAATCATGGGTTTGCAGGGATTGTGGGTACCTCGTCCGCAGCGGACTGCCGGGCGGCCGTGGCCCACTTCGGACCCGTAGCTGAGGCGTGCCGCGCGAGGACTTTGATCTGCGCGATCCCGGCTACGGGCGGAGAAACGCTATCGCTCCGTATAGAGCCGATCATACCTTCGGCTATCCAACGCCTCAGCAGACTGCCAGCAGCTTGGGGGCCATCGGCTTCACCGACTTCATGGACAATCGCGGCGCAAATTTCGCCAAACGTTCTGCCGTCCGTGAGCATGAACATCGCACCCGCTTCTACGGGGTCCAATGTCCGGAACGTTGGCGAGTAGTCCTTGCGCCATACCGCGATCACCGCCGGTACATCGAGAGTGGCCGCCGCCGGAGGCGTCTGCTCACTTTCGATGGCCGCCCAGATAGCCCCCGCGTTGGTCGTGACAGACAGAAGCGAAAAGCTGGGGACGAGTTCGAGAATCGCGCCGCTCCAGTCGATGTCCGCCATGTCCGGTAAAGTGAGCTGCTCAGCGTCTCGCGCGACAAAGGCGAGGTCAAGATCGCGCTCCAAGCGCGCGAGATCGGCCACTTCGGGATCCTGCGGATAGAGAGCGTCGAGCGTGTCTGGAAACTCGATCGCATATGCGTCGAGCGTCCAGCTGTGCGGTGGCCGTCGATCGATGTGAGTGGCAGCGGCACCATCGAATGCGGTATTCCCAAGCCACGCTCGGACTGCGCCAAAACTCTGGACGAGGCAGGCCATGAGCTGTCCACGGTAGTTATTGAGGTACACGGCGAGGCCGGGCGCGGCGGGTTCGCCGAAGCGGGCTGCTGCATCGCTCGCTTCGACGGTGAGCCAGCTGCGAAAATCGCGCTGCAGCGCTGCCAGGTTCATGCCGCCCGCCGAAGATTCTCCCGTGCTATAGCGCGGGCCACTTCGATCTCGGCCAGCAGCTCCGGCAGCGGTGGAATGCCATCGTCCCGCTCAATCATTGTCGCCACGGGGCCCACCCGCTCGAGCGCAGCTGCGTAGAGCGACCAGACAGGGTCCGGCACCGGTCTATCGTGGGTGTCGATCAGCAGCTCCCGACCCTGGCTGTGGCCCGCCAGGTGGATTTGGCGGACACGGGCTGCAGGGATTCCGGATAGATAGGCCTGGGTGTCAAAGCCGTGATTGCGGGCACTCACATAGATGTTGTTTACATCGAGCAGCAGGCCGCAGCCGGTGCGCGCGCAGATCGCTTCCAGAAACTCCCATTCAGCCATCTCACCCGGGAGGCTGACATAGCTCGACGGGTTCTCTATCAGCATCGTGCGACCGAGTATGTCCTGGGCACGATGGATATTCCCACAGACAACTTCCAGAGCTTCCCTGGTGTAGGGGAGCGGCAGCAGATCGTGTGAGTTGAAGCGCTCGAAGCGTGACCAGCTGAGATGATCTGATATGAAGAGCGGCTCGATCATATCGGCCAGGGACCGCAGGCGCTCGAGATAGTCACCGCGAAGCCCATCGGCCGATCCGAGAGACATGGACACGCCGTGCAGCGCCACGGGGTGACGTTCCCGCGCGCGCCTCAGGACGTCCAGAGGTCGGCCGCCGTCGATCATGTAATTTTCAGAAATGACCTCGACAAAATCGACCGGAACGACGCTGCGGTCGTCGAGAAAATCTCGGTAATGGGGCTTACGAAGGCCGAGCCCGAACTGGTGCGTCTCAAACATCTCGGCGGTCCTCGCAAAATTCGGGACCGGTCCAGGGCTGACCGGTCCCGTTCTCGTCTTACTTGACCGGCTCGGTCAGGCTGCCGCCCGCGGCTGTGCAGGCCGTGGCCGTCGTTGCTTTGAAGCCCTGCCCCTTGCAGGAGTTCAGGCCCTTGCAGTCGTGGTTCGCCGACTTGCAGTCCGACATCCCTTTGCATGAGTTGACGCCGTAACAATGGACCGCGTCGGCTTGCGCCCCCTCCGCGAAGGCCGGGCTGGTGAGCGATGCGCTGGAAAGCGCGAGCAGAGCCGCCGCGGCGGCGAGGCGGGCAACCGCCCGGTTGGAATTGGTCATCATCATCTCCACAAGTGAGTTTGCCAAAATGGCATCTCTACTTACGTCGAGTCCGCGTGGCCGGTTACGCATCCCTACCAACGCATCAAGCGCGGGCCGAGTACTGCACCCGCGCCAGCTGCAAGCATGATTCCGAGGCTGTACCAAGTGAGTACGAATATCGCCGACGTTTCGGGACAATGCAGGCAGTAGATGGTCGCCGCCCAAGCACCGGCGGCCAGGCCTGCAGCAGCACCGGCCGCGCGCAGCCGGGTCGGGGCGAGTTCCCTGAAAGACCAGAGCAACCCGACAAAGATCGGTACAGCCAGCGTCAACACCAACCAGGGGCAAATCATCCAGCTTCGGCCGAGCCACAGCGCCAGCCATTGAGCTGGCGGTGTTGTGGAGAGCTCGCCAATGCCGATCCCCGCCAAGAGAAGCACGGGGATGGCCATGAGCCACAGGCGGTGCAGTGAGCTTGGTGTCGGCCTCGCCAGCCATGTGACGGCATAAAGCGTCCCAACACCAAGCGAGATGGTATACGTCCACTTCATCCAGAAAGAGAAGCCGTGCATTGCGACCTGCAGGTCGGGCCGGACTCCCAACACGGCCGTCACCAGTGCTGTCGTCACCAGGCCCCCTCCGACGATTCCACATCCGATGCGCCTCCCGAGCGCGTCAGACCGGACCCGCGGCACGTCTTTGCTCAGGCTTTCAATGAGCTGTTGGGTATCCATCGTCATCATCATGCGCCCCTTATTCGATTGACGATCGCCTTAAGGCCGCGATGCACCGAAACCTTGACGTCGGACTCTCCAATGCCCGCAGCGACCGCCGCCTCCGCCACGCTCCTGCCGTCGATGCGAGTCTCCCGGATTGCACGCGCCTGCTTCGGCGACAGGGTGTTTAGCAGATTGTCCACATCCAGGCGCGCGGTCACCGCCTCCTCGAACCCTTCGGCGACGAAGATGTCGTCCACATCCTCGATCGGCACCGACAGCCTGCGTTGACGATAATGATCGATCATGCGATGCCGCGCGACGGCGTAGAGCCAAGCGGTGAACGGACGCTTGCGGTCATAGGATGTTCGGCGCGTGTGCACGGAGATCAGTGTCTCCTGCACTAGATCCTGCACATCCTCCTCGGTACCGCGCAGCCGACGTCTGTAGAAGGAATGCAAGAGCGGTACGAGCGCGCGCAGCAAGGCCGCGTGGGCGGCGGCGTCGCCGTCCAGGCTGCCCAGCATCCGTGCCTTGAGTTGAGCTTCGCTCTCAGCCATGCGCATTCCCGTCTTGCTTACGTAACTCACGTGCGTTTGGTTACAAAGTGACCGGAATTCAGCGCGGCCGATTGCAGCCTGCGTCTGTAACCGGAGGGGCAGGATCGACGTAGGTTCTCCCGTGACCTTCCCTGAAGGCCTCCCGCGGTCACCGTCCGCAACGCGTCAGCCGCGGCCGGACGAGAGGCATCCAGGCCAGGAGATATCATGACCAAGACCCACACGACCCTCGCAGCCGCGATTGCGCTCACACTTGCAGGCGCCACCGCTCATGCGGCCGACCCGGGCAACCTAGCGATGGAGAAGTGCTACGGCGTCGCGCTCGCCGGTAAGAATGACTGCAAGGCAGGGGTTGGCACGAGTTGCGCCGGAGCTTCCAAGATCGATTATCAGGGCAACGCCTGGAAACTGGTCAAGGCGGGCACGTGCACGTCGATCAAGACCCCCAAGGGCGACGGCTCATTGACGCCGAAGGCGTGATGGCCGCACCGACAGTTGCCGCCACAGAAGCGGGCGGTCGCAGTTCGCCCTGTCTCAACGGAGGGACGCCCGACATGTCTTCGCTAGTCGCACTCTACCGTCGTGGTAGCTACTTCGCGACCCGTCTGCTGCCGCAGTACCTGCTGCTGCTCGTTGCTCGATTGGGTATCGCCAGTGTGTTTTTTCTGTCAGGAAGGACGAAGGTCGAAGGCCTGTTGACGATCACGGATTCGACCTACACATTGTTCCGAACGGACTATGCACTGCCGTTCATGGACCCGGTGGTCGCGGCCCACCTCGCGGCCTACTCGGAGCATCTTTTCCCTGCCCTGCTCGTTCTCGGGCTGCTGACTCGCCCTGCTGCCCTCGCCCTTCTGGGCATGACCAGCGTGATTGAAATCTTTGTCTATCCAGATGCCTGGCCGACGCATCTCAGCTGGGCCGGGCTGCTTCTGCCGTTGATTGCGCGCGGCGGCGGTCGTCTGTCGCTCGACCGCCTGCTTAAGATCGACCCGGCACCCTGCAAGCGATGACCCGCGCAGGTTGATCTCCCGGCAACCTCATGGCCGGTTATTGATCCCGATATCATGTAACCGGAACGATCTCTGCGCCGTACGAGAGGCGAATACCGCCGATCCACCACGGACGGAGAGGAGAGAGAATGCACAGGAATTTCAGGCCGCTACTGGCAGCGCTCATGGTGACCACCGCTCAGACTGCACTCTTGGCGACAATGCCGGCGGACGCGGGCGTTCCCGGCTCGCGGTCGCAGATCAACCTCGACGCACACAGCGTTGCGCTGGGTGGCTATGACCCTGTCGCCTATTTCGACGGCGGTAAGCCCACGCACGGCATCGTGACAATCTCCGCCTCCTACGGTGGCGCGCGCTACCTATTCGCGACCGCCGAGCATCGCCGCAGCTTCCTTAAGAATCCAAGGAAGTACGTTCCCGAATTTGGCGGGTTCTGCGTCGTGGGCACCGCATTCGGCGAGAAGGTCGATGTCGATCCGAAAACGGGCGAGATTGTGAACGGCAAGCTCTATCTCAACAACAGCCAGCGTGCCCTGGACATCTTCAACAAGGATCAGTCCGGGACGATCGCCAAAGCCAAGAGCAATTGGCCGGCCGTCAAGGACAAGGCGCTCTGACTCATGCGCAAGAGGCGACGGTTGAGCCGCGCGGCCCCGCGCTAGATCTTCACCGCCGCCAGGATGGGGCCGCCCGGGCCAGCCTGGACAAGCACCGCGCTCTTCAGACCGTCGACGCTGGCGGCGGCAGGTAGGGCAATCGTCTCCGACGTCCCGCTCCAACGGCCGATACGAATGAGTTTGCGCACGATATCGCGATGGGGAATGGTGCGACCGCCATTCTCTCCGGCGCGGACTGCCACCTGGATCGTTCGCGGATCGTAATGGACCAGCCAAATGTCAGCGCCGCCAGCGGGTCCAATGCCTGATCCGATGTTTAAATTTGAGCCCACGACTGTCAAGGATGGTCCGCCGCTTGGGCTACCCTGATCGATCAATTGAGAGACACGCGAGGGATTGGCGCCGAGCACGGTTTGCCGACCGTTGATCCAGTATTGGGGGGTCGCGACGCCGATGTCATGGTTGCGGGCCGAATAGTCGCGCTGGCGCTGCGTGAATTGCGGCGATGCGAAGCTGTCCTTCCAACCGAGATAGTCCCAATAGGTAACGCCGTATGAGAGTGCGAGAACATCCGGCCGATCGGCCAGACGATTGAGATTTTCCTGTGCGGGCGGGCAGTCCGAACAACCCTGGCTCTGAAAAAGCTCCACGACGACGGGTGTTTGCATTGGAGGGGTTACCCCGCTGCTTTCGGCTGCCCAAGCCGCCGACCCTGATGCTAACGCCACGATCGCCGCCCACATTGCACGCCCTTTCATCATCGATCTCCTACGCATGAAACGGTTGTACGCAAGCCGGTGACTCTTTAGAGAGCCGAGTGGTTGCGAAGCTTCCTCCATAGATGCCTTCATGGGACGCAGAGCCTCGTCGACTGCGCCAGGGTCCACGCGATTGCGCTTGACCATCTCGATACGCTCCGCGCCACCTCGCACGAACTCGAGGCGTTCGTCGATCATCGCCTCCGGTTACAGTGCGCCTTCCCGAGATATCCATAGATCGCTTTCACGTCACCCGAGATCGACTCTAATTACTACGGTTCGAGGGCCTCGGAGGTTACAGCACGGATTGCGAAGGCCCCGCGATGCCCAGGCCAGATTGAGACAGGGTGAAGCGCAGCGGCTAGGCGTCGACGAGGTGATCTCGATTCCCAGTTAGGGGGCGCAATGCCCGCGGGAAACTTCGGACACCGCGATCGACACGGTCGGAGGCAAAACCGAAAGTGAGACGCTGGGCAGGCGCACGAGACGCTGAAGCATCTGCGACCGCTCGCTGGCCGGAATCACGCCGGTATAAGCCCCTCTAGTCCATGCCGCAGGCTCGTGTTCACCCGAAAGCGTCTTCAGCACCGATGTCGCCATTGGTAGTCCGGGGTAAGCAGCTCTATGAAAGCTTCTCGGCAAGCACATGGGCAACTTGCCGCCAAGGACCGACTGACCAAACAGACGGCCGTTAAGTGAGCTTTGCGGCCAGCACCTCGACCGGGTCGATTTGCGGTGGCTTGCTCAGCAGTTCCGGCGCCTTGGCCTTCAGCGCTTGGGCGATCGGGCCATTGAGGTGGGCCTGACGGCCTGCTTCGTCGGCGAAGGCGTCGAACACGCCGAAGGTCGAAGGACCGAGCTTCAGCGCGAACCACACCGTGGTTCGAGCTTCCTGGTTGGCCAACGCCACCGCGCTGATCAGCAGGTCCCGCACCGCGTCTTCTTTCCCAGGCTTGGCTTCCAGGCGGGCGAGCAATGCTTTGTGAACTGTCATGAGTTTCTCTCCTCAACTAAATATCCGACGTTGGGTTAGGCGCACCATCGAAGCCGCCTAGAAAGGACCGGCGCCGCGCGGAGACTATTGCAACAATTCCGCTTCGGCCTCGGCATTCCCATCATCCAGCCACGCTATCCCCCCTGCCGCACCTCTCGAGTCAGTCGACTTGGATTTCAAGTCTCTTCAGTCGTGCCGTCGGCCCGCGTTCAGTGCCAAAGACCTCA
>Ga0075425_100008892_pt1 | contig 10677 bp, 6 predicted proteins | sample SoiMethybrSBSTD4_FD_75300 | JGI IMG/M metagenome (GOLD analysis project Ga0075425, IMG submission 75300) | Bulk soil microbial communities from a Populus tree surrounding site in Tennessee, USA - Soil MetaG P. TD hybrid SBSTD4 | ecosystem: Environmental > Terrestrial > Soil > Tree plantation...
CCGCACGACAGCGCCGTGCGGCCGCACCGGATCATCCGCTCGCTCGACGAGCTGACGGCGTCCGGAAGCTAGCGCGAGGCTAGCGGCTGCCGTGCAGGATCTTGCACCAGCGCCGGTTGTCGTCGCCGCCCGCCTCGGCGCTTCCCGAGAGGTACGCGGAGGCGGTCACCACCTCGTCGTCGGCGCCATCGCGGACCGGCGAGTGGGATTCGCACCAGCGCACGTCGAGAATCTCCTGGCTGGGGTCGGCATCGGGCTCACAACCGGGACAGTAGGCGCGGGCGACACAGGGGGTGTCCGGAAGGTAATCCGTCACCGGCTTATGGTGAGAATCAGCATCGCCATTCCTCTCTCATATTAGAATCACTAGCCACCCTTCCTTGCAAAAATTAAACCGCGGCGTCGTCTCCGAGATGGTCATGGTCAGGCGAGTGATTTCAAGCTGATGCACCGGGCAAGAAGTCCTGGAAAAGTCCTTACGAATTCGACAGTCTTGAGCAAGCACATGTTTGCTAGTGCCGACGGAGCTTGTTAAGGGGACGGAGAGGAACCATTGGCTAGGCGGGTCTTTGCCTTATCTTTCTAGGGGCCGAATCGAGAAAAGTATCGTTTTTGTCCACACAATGACCAGACTCGGAGTCCAGCGATGGGCACGCACGTGGGCGCGGTTCAACGCGCGAGCTATCAGGAGCCTCGCGTCAACTAACTGACAGACTTCGTAAGCCTCTGCGAATTAACAATGACCCTTGAGAAGGCCTTTCCTTAACCACGAGCGCTGCGTTGAGTGGACGACTGTTACTACCCCCCTTGGCGACCCCGAGAAGTCGGCTCTGAGCCTAGCTCTCTTAAAGCTAAGGGGCATTCCTTAGTGCGGTGGCTGAGGCCGTCCTCGGGCCGCCCGCGACAGCCCAGCGCCCGGGGCGCCCTTGGCTCCTCCGTGAGATGACCAGCCCGCGCTCTCCCTCCCGCCGTCGTAGCGCGGTCACTGGCCAGACGCAACGCCGCATGGGTACTGGTCTAGAGTGACTCCGAGTGTGATCAACGGAGAGGAAGTGCCCGTAGCCCAGCCGCTTTAGAAGGCCGATGCTCTATCCAACTGAGCTCCGGGCGCGTACCTATATTTTGTGAGGTGAGCGAGCGAGAATCAAGAACTTCTGGGGTCGCTGTGCCCGGAATTGTGCCCGTCAGTTTCCGAGGCACGTCCTGAAGGTCGCCGGGACCCACGATATGGTAGCGATCGAACACGGTCTAGCTCTCGCGATATCAAGCCAGTGACACGTGGAGCGCACGGCTGAGCCGGTTGTCGAAGGGCACGGCGCAGCCCTTCCATTGATTGATGGTAGCGGTGTGCTCCCGTCACGGGGGTTGTATCGCGAAACGGGCCCCACGTTCGGCGACCGTGCGCCGAAGGGCGCCTAATGTGCCTTCGCGCCGGCGCCCCGACGACGATGAGATGAAGGAGCGCCGCCCGAGTTGCGCGATTGACGGCGGCGCCATGCAAGCTTAGGATCCCATAGTCGTCCGCGCGAGTACGCCCTGGTCATGACCCTCTAGACGCTCGGCTCACAGCGCGACGAGCTGTAGAGGATGTCGAACACTGTCCAGGCCGCGCGCGATGGTTGAGGTGTCACATGGTGGACTCCAGCACGGTTCGCGAGATCGACATCAGCAGACCCGCCAACGCCCTGCGCCTTCTCCGAGCGATGGATTACCTGCTCGTGATTGTCTGTAGCAACTACCTCGTGCTGTTCCTGACGATGCCGTTGCTCTATCCAAGCATGACCAAGGATTCGCGTTTCGTCCTCACTCTCGTCGTCCTCGTGCCGGTACTCTCCTTCATCATCTACACCGGTTGGCGGCATGTCGGGGTGATCGACGTGAATGTATGGCCGGCGTACCTCGCGGCGTTTCCACTGCTATTTCTCTTCTCCCTGTTCATAGCCTGGGATCTGCTCGCGACCTCGGCACGCAAGGGGGAAGTGATTCCGAGGGAGGGATGGCTCTTCGTGCTCCTGATGTGGGCTGGCGCCATTGTTGGGTTCGCGACCCTATTGCGGTTGAAGCGCATGCGCCTGGTCCACTTCAGTGCTCCCCTCGTCGAGATCCTGCGCGATCTCAACGCCTACCGGGGCCGGCGCGCCGCCAGCGCGGGACGCATAAAGAGGATCAATGTGCCGCGCGGCATCGCCCTCGGATTGCTCGGTGGAATAGTACTCCTGGGCACGGCCCTCGCCCCATTGCTCGCCGGACCATACCTCACCAAGGATGCCGCGCGACACTTGCAAAAGCTTGGTCTGGTCGGCTGTTTGCTATTGGTTGGGGCGAGGAGATATTTCCAGGTGAGCGCCGATGCGCTGCTCGCCGCCGATCACCGAAACCCGATCTTGTTCTTGAGATCATTCGGCGACGATCAGCAGGCTCCGGGGGAGAGCCCCGGAACTACCGACAGCTATCCGCTACTCAAGGACACGGCAGCCGCTCCCGCGCCGCCGGGCGATCCGAATCGCGAGTGGCCTGCGCACCCTCTCGCGGGCGCCGCGCAATCATCTCGTGCGCTCGGGAGGAGGGCGGCCGCGACATTGCTGGACTTTTCTCTCGAGACCCGATTGGCCAACCACTTCATGTACTTCGGTCCGTTCATAGCGGTGGGATCTCCGAGCGAACCCGTTCCCATGATAGGGGCGGCCCGCGTCGTTCTTCCGGATAGCGAGTGGCAGTCACGTGTGATGGCCTGGATGTCCGCGGCGAGCAACATCGTGATGTACCTCGGGTCCTCACAGTGGGTCACGTGGGAGCTCGCAAAAGTCGTCAACACGGGTCGAGCCGCCAAGCTCATTCTGATGTTTCCAGAGATGACCGGGTGGCGCAGTCGCGGTCGTACGGTGCCTGAAGAGCTCAAGGCGAGAATGACCTACGCACGGCAAGCGTTTTCGAACACTAAATGGGGCCAGGCGCTCACCGCGTGTCAAAACCCTCAAGATGTTCGCACGCTGCTCTTTCGGAGTGACGGCTCCGTGATCGCGATAAGGAGTGGTCCGAAGAACCGCGACGCATATCACCTTGCCGCATTGCTGGCACACTACATTTTCCTCAATGAGACGGTGGCCTGGCTCATCGGTATCGACGGGGCCGTACGCGACCAGCAGTTCGCCGTGGATACAGGCACGTTCAACATCGGGGCCGCCTCGGACAATAACCTGGTGATCGACCACGACAACTATGTCTCACGGCATCACGCCATTCTCTCTAATAGGAACGGTGGCCTCGCGATTGCCGATCGACATTCGAAGAACGGTACGTTCGTGAACGACAACAGGCTCGGGGACGGGCCGACGGCCCTGAGAGTGGGAGACCGGATTCGCATTGGTCACTCGAGTTTCGAGGTCGCTCCGGGTTCGAAGAAATCGGCCCGGTAATGTCGGCCGCTCTTCGGTCCCCCAAAGCTCGGACCACAACTTGGACATGGCACCGCGCTCACGCCTGCCCGTCTGAGTCGACGATGTCACGCAGCGCGACGAGGTGCGGCAGGCGCGTAAGCGCGAATTTTACGTCGGCGCGTACCCCGCGATAGCTGGGATCGCCATCGATGCAGCCCGCATTTGTGGGGCGCGCAGGGCGCGGCGCGCATCGCCGCCGGCTTACTCGATCACCTGATCCGCTCGGGCCAACAGAGACGGCGGGATCGTGAGCCCGATGGCCTTCGCCGTCTTGAGGTTGATGACGAACTCGAACTTCGTCTGCTGCTCCACGGGAAGGAGGATAGTCAACATCAACACCCTCCGGCAGCGGTCGCCCCCCTCGTGGCCCCCGTCCCCGTGACATAACCTCCCAGACTCGGACGCGGAACGCCGCAGGAGCCGATGCCCCAGTGCACATCAGCGACCTTCTCGCGGGTCGAGCGAGCCGGCCCGGGTGAGCGACATGCTAGGCCAGACAGACCGCCGCCGTCAATCGACCGGTGGACCGGCCGAATCAGCACGAATGCCACCTCGCGGCGCCTCCGAGCCGATCCGATCAGGACGCGGCGGCGCCGGACTTGGGTGGGGCGGGGCCGGGACTCTGCCCCGAGTGGCCGAGGGCGAGGTGCGCGAGATCTTCCGGATAACCGCGGGGTCGTGCAGCGTGGCGATCAGGCGTAGGCGGCCTCCACACTGGGCACACGCAGGCACGTCGATGCCGAACGCCCGGATAAATGGGTTCCCCACAACCGTCAGCTCCTGCCCTTCAGTTTCGGCCTATCGGACCAGCTGCGCGGCGTCAGGGTTCTCGTCGTCGTCAGGATCCAAGAGCAGCCGGTGTCCTGCCTTACGGCCTCTGCGGGACGCGGCGAAGGCTGCGATTCCCATCCCAAAGGCGAGAAGACTTAGGCTGGTGGGTTCGGGCACCGCGCGCGGCGTAACCGTGAGGATGATCGGGTCGTTGTCGATTCCCGTGATCGAACTAAAGAACCCCCCGCCCCCCGCGGTGACCTCGTAACCGAACGTGATCGGCGACCCGCTCGCGGAGAAATCCGGACGGGAATTGGGATCAATGATCAGGGCATTGCCTTGAGTATTTGTGCGCAAGAGCGCGACATCGGCGAGGTTGAGCACGATATTCTCGTTCAGCCATGTGTTCGGGCTCGCGTTGCCGGTATGCATGGTTTCGATATAGAGGTTGCCGTTCTGGGAGAGGAGAGCGAAATATGTCGCTCCCTCCGCATTCGTCGTCTCCAGATCGATGTTGTATGTGATCCCGGTGATCGCGCCGCTCACTGATGGGTCGTAGACGAACGTTTTGTTGAGCTGGCCAACGAAGGGGACGTCCTGGCCAACGCCAAGAGCGACTTGTCGGTAGCTACCGGGGTTGCCTCCGGTTGGCTGCTGGCCCGCGAAGATTAAGCCGAATTGGTTCACGATGGTCCAAGCGGCATCAGCATAGGTGGAATCGGAAAAAACGACCTGACTGATCACCGCCGCGCCTGCCTCAGGGATTATTGCGGTGGAGGCAGCGAGGAACAGGCTCAAGACCACGCCGTACCGTGTCATATGGCGCTCCTCCGTGACAAAAGGGGATCAGTCACTTTTCGGTTGCCATACGTGTAGGAGACAGTTGGGTCGGCCTCACCGGAGATCGAGCACGGTTCAAGCATGGGTCGTCCAATGAGGCGATATAAGGAACAACGTAGTTGACGGACGCCAAATCTCCCTGCCGTCAGTCGCCGGTCACGCCGGCCACCGGCTGTCCATCGGCGATCAACCCGAACGGGCCATTCCATTGGCTCGTCCGGCTATCCAAGAACCAGAAATCCAGGTGGTCCGGCTGCGTCACAATGGCGGGCGCCACGCGCACGATGACCTCGAAGTTCCCGTGAACACCGTCGCCAAGGAAGTTGCTCTGGAAGAACGTGACGCTGCGCGGCGTGGGCCCCAACTGCTGCGGAGGAGCAGGGTAGCCGAAATCCCGCAGGTGGTGCCAGGCGAGCGCCGGGTCGTCGTTGTTTCGAAAATACTGCTTGATCACGTTCCCATGTGGCACCAGCAACTCGAAATTGCCCTGCACGCCCCAATTGCTCTGAATGAGGATCGGGTCGCCCGTCACGCCGTCGATCGCCTGTCCATCGGCGATCAGCGGGAACGGGCCATTCCATTGGCTGGTCCGGCTGTCCAGGAACCAGAAATCCAAGTGGTCCGGCTGCGTCGCAATGGCGGGCGCCACGCGCACGATGACCTCGAAGTTCCCATGCACGCCATCGCCCTTGAAATTGCTCTGGATGAACGTGAGGCTGCGCGGCCTCGGCCCCAGTTGATTCGGAGGAGCCGGGTAGCCGAAATCGCGCAGATGGTGCCAGGCGAGCGCTGGGTCGTCATTGTTGCGGAAGTACTGCTTGATCAGGTTTCCGTGCGGCACCAGCAATTCGAAATTACCGCGATTCCCCCAATTGCCTTGGATCATGACTGGATCGCCCGTTACGCCATCGATCGCCTGGCCGTCGGCGATAAGACCAAAGGGTCCGTTCCAGCGGCTGGTCCGGCTGTCCAGGAACCAGAAATCCAGATGATGTGGTTGCGTGGCTACTGCTGGCGCCACGTGTACTATCGTCTCGAAGTTCCCGTGCACGCCATCCCCGAGGAAATTGCTTTGTAGGAACGTGACGCCGCGCGGCGTTGGGCCGAGCTGGGTCGGTGGAACCGGGTAGCCGAAGTTTCGCAGGAAGTGCCACGGCAGCGCCGGATCGTCGTTGTTGCGGAAATATTGGTTGATGATGTTTCCATGCGGAACCAGCAATTCGAAGTTGCCGCGTGCGCCCCAATTGCTCTGGATGAAGTTGCGGCTGCCTCGGCTGGCGGGGGCGGGCTTCATCACCGCGACCAGCGACGCCCCGTTGGGGCTGCCGAGGCCGGTGCACGCATCCCATCCTGCTGTTGCGGCGTAGGCGCCGTTGTTGCCGCTGGTGATGTTGCGGAGAGCGGCCGGGTTGCGGTACAGCACCGGTTGCATCAGACCGGAGCGCGTGACCAGCGTCTGGTTGATCAGCGCGGTCAACCCCGCCCAGAGTGGCGCGACGGCACTGGTACCGAACGCGGAGATGTTCCGCCCGAAGAAGAGGATCGCGTAAGACGCGGCGTGCCCGGAGACGTCCGGGACACCTCTGCCCGGTCCGGCGCCCTGGTTCGCGGATGGCGGAAGGTTCGCCGACGCCTGGTAGCCAGGAACGCCAAAGGTGTCGCTGATGCCGCCGCCGGAGATCTGGCCAGTCCCGTTATTCCACGCTACCTCGGACGTGATCACCACTCCGTTGGAGTCTAGCGATGTACCTCCGCAGCCGAGGGCGTTCGGGCTCGACGACGGGAAGTCTGCGTGCTGCCGCCCGTCAGTCCTCCCGTCGGTCGACCCATTGTCGCCCGAGGCGCAATAGACCGTGATGCCCAGAAAACTCGCGGCCTGAAGCGCCTGGTCCATCGCCTGCCGGGATGCGGGCGTCCATGAGTCCTCCGACTTGCCCCAACTGATCGAAATCACGGAGGGCGTGCGTTGCGCATCGTGGACCGCGGCGTTCACCGCGTTAATGAAGGACTGGTCGGTATTGGGAGCGAAGTAGATGGCGAGATTCGAGCGCGAGGCTATGGCGCCTGCTACTTCAATGTCCAGCATCACCTCGAGCGTGGCGTTGTTGTCGTTCGGGTTGGGGTTGTTCTGCCCACCATCCACTGACACCACTGTCACCCCGGGCTGAGGCAATCCGAGTCCCTGAAAGTAGGGCTGCAGATCGGCGTTGTTGATGCCGCCGCCCAACTCGATGATCCCGATGGTCTGGCCGGCGCCATTCGCATTGGGCGGAAAGCCATAAAAGCGGGCCAGTTGCGGAGCGGTGAACGTGCCGCCGGCCAATGGCGATACCTGAATAGCGGAGGTCCTGCCGCCGCCTCCGGCCGTCATCGCCGCTTCCGCCGCCCGGAGACCGCAGTGCGGCTCGGCCGCGGGACGGTTGTCGAGACCGAACACGCCTTCGACGATGCCCTCAAGGGATTTGGGAATGTGGACGGGGCCCGTGCGCCCGCGATACCTCCCGCTGGGATGTTCGTACAGGTGCAGCTCGACGCCGAATGCCTTGGCAAAATCGCCGGCCGTTCCGGCCAATTTCACCGATCGCTGAGCTTCGCTGACGTCCGTGACTCCAAGGCGGTTGCTGCGGGCAAACTCTTCCACTTGGGCGAGGTCGCCCGGGTTCGCTCCATATGAGGCGCGGTACTCCTCGTGACTCAAATAGTGCCGCTCGTGCGGCGGCGCATCATGATTGATGCGGGCGGTCGCCGGGGCTTGCTTGGGGCGCACCATCACGGTGACCTGCATGCGCTCGCTCGGGTCGGCGGGTGCAATCCGTCGCGCCTCCGGCATGGGGACGCGCTCGCTGCCCGGGAGGGGAATATAGTTCGTCGGAATTGGCATAGCGACCCTCCTGACGGCCTTCGGTTTGAATCTTTGGTGAGCAATCCTTATCTTGGGCCGTTCGATCTCGGAGTTTTCAGCGGGCTACCGCCCGAGTAAAGCAAGCCCCCGAATCTATGGGTGCGGTAACAACACTGGAGAGCCAAGCCTGGGTCTATTTGGCGCGAAATCGCCCCTGGCGCTCGCCACCTTCTGTGGAACGCCCGGGACGAGGAAGCCTCCATGGTCGACATGGAAATCCCCGTTGGCGTCGAGGTCCTTACTCATGCCGAAGGGAAAAGCGTTGGGATCGAACCGGCCGCAACTGCTGGCGAGCGTGAACAAGCTCGTGGCGGCGGCCGGCGCAACGGACGTCGTCCAGGACAGGACGACTGCTACGGCCGAAAGAACGATGGCAACTCTCGCTCCTGCCATGTACGGGTCCTCCCTTCGTGCCCCATCCCCGTGACACAAGGTGCCAGACTCAGCGGCCCCCGCCCCAAGAGCCCGATGGCTCAGGCATCAGGAATGGCTGCTTTCTCTACGCCGATGGCGGTCCTGCTAACGCTCGGGCAATCGATTCGTTCCCCGCTCCTCTTTCCGTTCGGAGCATAGGGAAAATGATTCCCGACGCCTAGACCGGGTTGCCCGGCGCGTCCTTCGAGAGGCCACCTCTTCGGCCTCCTTGAACACACGTGCCACGAAATGCGGACGTCACGCGACGAAGTGCTCACCGTGACAGCGCACTTCGGGTAATTCATCCCGGGTGGAAGCCTCGAGCCTTCTGACGATAGCCCTTCTGCTTTACCTTGAGCCACGAGAGGGTTCGTCCAGCCGTGTAGGCTGACGCCGGGTCCTTGGCGACCATGCCCTCGTAGTTGCCGCGCGGCGCCTCGTCCGACGCCGCTAGGTCATCGGCAGGGAGTCGTTGCGCGGGGGAAGATGAGCTGGTGCCCTCCTACGAGCTGCTCCAGTGCCTCGCGCCGCTCCTTCTTTCCTCGACTCCGCGCACGTCTCACCTGCCTGAGTAGCTCCGGCTTCTCGAGGGCCTGCTGAAGCGGCTCGCCAGTTGCTCTTCGTCGGTTTCTTCATGCTGCGTGAGGAGGTCCGGCTCGCATGAATCTCGGCGGGGCTCGATCCGTTGCCATGATGGCAGAAGCCTTGGAGAAGCGCCTCTGAGCGATCTTCAGCAGCTACAGGCGCGTAGATTTAACCCGTGTCGGCTTCGTAACCACCCACGGCCCGGCCGCCTCGCATGAGCCTTGCCATCGACTTTTCCTTCCGCTACATTTTCCGACGCGGCACAGCAAAGGAGGCGCCTATGTCATGCCTTCGCCTGCTCGTTCTCCTCGCCATCGCCGCGTCGAGTACCGCTCACACCACCTCTCAGGCGCGGGCCGCGACCCCTGCCACCGTGGTGATCGCGCAAGGTGTCGACCCTACCACGCTCGATCCCATGAACCACCAGGAGGCGCCGGCGACCGTGCTGGCCAACAATCTCTTCGATGGGCTGATCGAGCGGGACCCGGACCTCAATCTCGTCCCGCTCTTGGCCGAGTCATACCAGAGCGTCGGCCCGACGATCTGGGAGTTCAAGCTCAGGCGGGGCATCCGGTTCCACAACGGCGAGCCCTTCGACGCCGAGTCCGTGAAGTTCAGCCTCGAGCGGTTGATCGATCCCCGGCTCAAGCTGCGCGGGGCTTCGGCCTTCACGCCCCTGACTCACGTCGAGATCGTGGATCTCTTCACCGTGCGTGTGCACAGCAAGGCCGGCTGGCCACTCCTGCCCGCCGTGCTGACTACTGGTCAGGCCGCCATGCTTCCGCCCAGGTACTACCGGGACAAGGAGATGCCCTACCTGCAGAAGAATCCGGTGGGCTCGGGGCCGTTCAAGCTCGTGCGCTGGGTGAAGGACGACCGCATCGAGCTCGAGGCCAACGAGCAGTACTGGCGGGGCGCCCCGCGGATCAAGCGGCTCGTCTTCAAGCCCATCCCCGACGACGCCGTTCGCGTGGCTGCGCTCCAGAACGGCGAGGTGGATGTCGCCGTGAATATCCCCCCGCACCTGGCCGGCTTGATCGCCAATCATCCGAAGCTCTTCCTGTCCACTGCAGCGAGCACGCGAACCATTCAGCTCCTCTACTACACGCACCAGTACGATGCCCAGCACAAGCTCGTGGGCCCGTACGCGGGCCCCACCGCCGATCGGCGGGTACGGCTCGCCATGAATTACGCGCTGGACGTGGACCAGATCATCCGGACGGTCCTCGACGGCAAGGGCGTGCGCCTCGCCCTGATGCTCACCCCCAAGCACGTGGGATTCGAGCCCGCCCTCAAGCCCATCGCGCAGGATCTGACGCGGACGAAGCAGCTCCTGATCGAGGCCGGCTTTCCGAACGGGGTGGACATGGTGCTGAACTCGCCCCAGGGGCGCTACGTGCGCGACCGGGAGGTGGCCGAGGCGGTCGCCGGACAGCTCACCAAGGCCGGCATCCGCACGACCCTGCGCATGCACGAATGGGGTAACTACCTGAACAACATGGTGTACGTCCACAAGGCGGGTCCCGTCTATCTCATTGGCTGGGGAGCGGGCGGCACCTACGACGCAGAGGGTGTCTATGACCCGCTCTTTCGCTCGGGGAAGATCAACACCAACTACTACAACGCCGACCTCGACGGCATGAACGATGAAGCAAAGCAGAGCATGGACCCGAAGCGGCGCCTGGAGCTGTTCCATCGCATCAACCGCATCCTGGTGGACGATGCCGC
>Ga0075425_100008893_pt1 | contig 10677 bp, 8 predicted proteins | sample SoiMethybrSBSTD4_FD_75300 | JGI IMG/M metagenome (GOLD analysis project Ga0075425, IMG submission 75300) | Bulk soil microbial communities from a Populus tree surrounding site in Tennessee, USA - Soil MetaG P. TD hybrid SBSTD4 | ecosystem: Environmental > Terrestrial > Soil > Tree plantation...
GTCGATCTGCTGGGGCTCGGGATGATGGCCGCGATTGAAGAATGCCTGACGCTGATAAGCGATCATTACGGTGAGACGGTCGATCTCGCTCATCTTCCTCAAGATGACCCCGCGGTTTATGACGCGCTGTGTAAGGCAGACACGATTGGCTTGTTTCAGGTCGAAAGCCGCGCGCAGATGTCTTGTCTTCCGCGGCTGCGGCCTCAAAAGTTTTACGACATCGTCGTGCAAGTGGCCATCATTCGGCCGGGTCCGATCGTCGGTAACATGGTTCATCCTTATTTGAACCGGCGTCTTTGCCGCGAAGAAGCTACGTGCTTGCATCCTTCGCTTGAGCCGGTGTTGAAACGCACGCTTGGAGTGCCGCTGTTTCAAGAGCAGTTGCTGCGCATCGCAATGATCTGCTCGAACTTCACTGGAGGGGAAGCCGAAGAGTTGCGCCGCGCGATGGGTTTCAAGCGGTCGGAAGCGCGCATGCAGGAGATCGAAATAAAGCTGCGGCGTGGCATGGAACAAAACGGAATCACCGGCGAGACTCAGGATAAAATTGTGCAGGCCATCACTTCGTTCGCGCTTTATGGGTTTCCCGAATCTCACGCCGCGAGTTTCGCGCTGATCGCATATGCGAGCGCTTATTTGAAATGTCATTACCTTGCCGCGTTCACCGCCGCGATCCTGAACAATCAGCCGATGGGTTTTTATCAACCGGCTACGTTGATCAAAGACGCGCAGCGGCATGGTCTGAAGATCAACCCCATCGACATCACGCGTTCGGACTGGTTGTGCACGATAGAAGGGGGGGTTGGTGGCTGGGGATTGGAGGTTGAGACGGGGGTTAGGGGTTGGGGGTCGGGGGCTGGGGTGAGCGAAGCAGAGTCGTGTGATCAACTATCATCCACCTCAATGCATGAATCTCGAAGTCTGTACTCAGCCCAACCCCTATCCCCCATCCCCCAGCCCCTAACTCCTAACCCCAAACCCCCAGCCCCCCATCTGCGGCTTGGATTGCTTTACGTAAAGGGGCTTCGAGAAGAATCCGCCCGAGCAATCGTGCGTGAACGCGCGACGCGGCCTTTTACGGATATCGACGATCTGCATAATCGCGTCCCCGAGCTTCGCAAGGACGAGTTGAGGAAGCTCGCGGAAGTCGGCGCGTTGAATTTCATTAAAGACGGTCGACGGACGACGGGCGACGGTCAGTTTGTAGTAGACGGACGACGGACGACGGACGACGGTCAGCGGTCGACGGTCGACGGTCAGTTCTTGCATCGCCGCAGCGCGCTCTGGCAAGTCGAACGCGCCGCGCGTGCGGTTGGGCCTCTGCTCAAAGAACAGAAAGATCAGAATTCCGATTCGCCGCTTTCGCCTATGACGATAGAAGAGCGCGTGAACGCCGACTTTCGAGGCACGGGCTTGACGATCGGGCGGCACCCGATGGCTTATCGCCGGGAGGAATTGAACAAGCTCGGGATAAAGCGCGCGATCGATCTTCGCGAGATACGCAACGGCGTTTGGGTAAGAGTCGCCGGATGGATAATAGTCCGTCAGCGGCCCGGAACGGCGAAAGGGTTTTTGTTTTTGAGCATGGAAGATGAGACCGGAATAGCTAACGTGATCGTGACGCCGGACATATTCGACCGCAATCGAGTCGTGCTCGTAAATCAGCCGCTGCTTCTGATTGAAGGTCCGTTGCAGAATCAAGACAACGTGATTCACGTCAGAGCGCGCCGCATTGAGCCGTTGTCATACGCGATGGCGGCGGCAGCTTCGCACGACTTTCATTGACCAAAAGAAGACTCAACCTGCGCTTGGCGATCTTTGCGAGTCTTTGCGACCTTTGCGCTAACCTGTATTTCGCGCCAGGAACGCCAAGACTCGCAAAGACCGCAGAGAAGGCTCCTACAACCCCAAAGGCATTTTCCTTAACTCCACGCTACGCTAAACTCTCTTTGAAGCCGCCGAACAAACCATGACCACTCAAGTCGACATAGACCGCGTAGCCGCCCGCATCGCCGAGCTGCGCCAAAAGCTCGAATACCACAACTACCTTTACTACGTTAAAGACTCGCCCGAAATCTCGGACGCCGAATACGATCGCATGTTCCGCGAGTTGCTCGAACTCGAGACGGCGCATCCCGAACTCGCCTCGCCCGACTCTCCGACTCAACGCGTCGGAGGCGAGCCGCTAGAGCGATTCACAAAAGTTCAACACCACGCGCCAATGCTCTCGCTCGCAAACGCATTCAGTGAAGACGAGCTGCGGGCGTTCAACCGGCGAGTGTCCGGCTTGCTCGAACGCGAGGACGTCGCTTACGTAACCGAGCTGAAGATCGACGGAGTTGCAATGGCGCTGACCTATCAGAACGGCCGCTTTGTGCGAGGCGCAACTCGCGGCAACGGCATCGTCGGCGAAGACGTGACCGCAAACCTGAAAACGGTCAAGCAGATTCCGCTGCGGCTGAAGGCCGGCGGCGAGCGCATTCCCGAAATGGAAGTCCGCGGCGAAGTCTACCTGCCGCTGTCAGCTTTCAACGCCCTCAACGAAGAACGCGCCGATCAGGGGTTATCGCAGTTCGCCAATCCACGCAACGCCGCCGCGGGTGCAATTCGCCAGCTGGATCCAAAGGTTTCGAGATCTCGCGCACTTTCCTTCTTTGGCTACGCGATCGGGTACATCGAGGGCGCCGAGTTGAAAACTCAGAAGGAAATTCTGGAGACGCTGCAGGAATGGGGCTTCCCGGTAAACACGAACTACCGCTGGCACGAGTCGATCGAAGGCGTACTCAAATTCTGTAAGAGTTGGGAGCCGAAGCGCGAATCGCTCGATTACGAAATAGACGGTGTGGTGGTCAAGGTTGACGATCTCGAAGATCAAAGGGTTCTCGGCACGGTCAGTCGAGATCCGCGTTGGGCCATAGCTTACAAGTTTCCCGGTCAGGTCGCGACGACCAGGCTGAAGGAGATCGGCGTCAACGTCGGCCGCACCGGATCGATGAATCCATACGCGGTGCTCGAACCGGTGAAACTCGGCGGCGTGACGATCAAGCTCGCCACACTGCACAACGAAGACGACATTCGCCGCAAAGACATTCGCATCGGCGACATGGTAGTGGTCAAGCGCGCGGGCGACGTCATACCTCAGGTGGTCGGACCCGTGCTTGAACAGCGCACCGGCAAGGAAAAGATCTTCCACTACCCCGACAAATGCCCGTCGTGCGGACAGCCTGTCGTTCACGAAGAAGGCGAAGCGATGGCCTATTGCGTCAATCGCGATTGTCCCGCTCAGATTTTCGAAGGACTGAATCACTTCGTCAGCCGGGGGGCGATGGACATTCGCGGGCTGGGTCCGTCGACCATTTGGAAGCTGCTCGAACTCGGCTTCATTCACAATGCGGCTGATCTCTACTCGTTGACCGCCGAACAACTTGCCGAGCTGCCTGGCTTCAAGGACAAGTCGATTCAGAATCTGCTGGCGGCAATCGAAGAGAGCAAGAAACGCCCGTTCGAAAATGTTCTGTTCGCGCTGGGGATTCGGCACATCGGCGAAGGGGTAGCCGCCCTGCTAACCAACACCTTTCACGACATCGATGGTTTGATGAACGCGACCGAAGAAGACATCTCTGGCATCATGGGAATCGGGCCTCGCATCGCGCACAGCGTGTACGAGTATTTCAGAGACCCGCGCAATCGCGAGTTGGTTGAGAGGCTACGCGACGCCGGGCTGAAGCTGAAAAGAGAAGAACGCGCCGTCAAGCGCGGACCGTTGGTGGGTAAGAGCTTCATCATCACCGGCAAGCTCGAGACGATGCCACGCAGCGCGGCCGAGAAATGGATCGAAGAGCGCGGCGGCTCGGTGCTGCCATCGGTTTCGAAGAAGCTGAACTACCTTGTGGTGGGCGAGGATCCTGGATCGAAGCTGGCTAAGGCGCAGAAACTTGGAGTACAGACAATCACCGAGAAACAGTTATTCGAGATGGGAAGCGAATAATCGGGAGACTCATAATGGACACCTTTCAAGCTAAGAGCAGTTCCTTTGAAATCGAGCATCGCAGCGGAGCTATCAATCTGACGATCGACGCCGGAGATAACACAGTCGCCTTTTCACTGTCAGTTGTCGAAGCCTCCCAACTGGTGGCAATTCTTCACAAGCACATCAACGAAGCGGCCGTCGAAAAGCTCAGAAGCAGGAATTCTTAGTTTGTCCTCAGCGTTTACCTGGCCGTCTTTCGATGCAGGGAGCCTTCGAGATATTTGGAAAACGATTCCGGCTTTCCTGGGGGCGCGATATAGAACTGAAACGTCATGCTGTCGTTCGTGGCTTTGTTATAAGTGAATCGAAACCTCGGGGCGGACGGCGAAGGATCGCTGAGAAAGGTCAACGTCGCCTGGTCCTTGGAAAAGCTGACGGCGTAGCGGATGATGTGGCCTTCATTGTCGAAGTAGATTGCTCGCGTGGCCTGTCCTTCGGGCTCCTGATAGATCACCATCAAATCCGTGTGTGAGTATGCGGGCTTGTCTTTCGTCGCTGGATAGTCGGCGCGGTTTCTTCGGACCAGAATCTTTCCTTCGAGGTCAAAGCTGAACGAGAAGCCTCCGCTGGCTTCACCTGGTGCACCTGTGCCTTCTCCTACCCATTCGCCAATTAAGAAGCGAAACGCATCCCAGTTAGCGTTTTCTTTGGTTTGCTGAGCCGAAGCTCGTTTGGTTGACAGAGGTAGGATTAAAAGAATCAGGGTGAGTGATACCTTTAACGTGTTGATCATAAGGGCAGCTTTGTGCTTGCTCCTGACTGATTCAGGTGAACGGTATCATAGTGTTCCTCGAGTCGCTAGTTTGTAATACCAGCTTCTCGCTTCAAAGCGAGCTTCTCGTTCATCCAGACAAACCGGCTTGCATCGTTCGACGTGAAGCCGAAACCCATCCAGAAGATTTGCGCAAGTTGGTAGCGCGCGTTCTTCCGGGTCGGGTGATATGGATGGTCGTGACCACTCGGCGCTTTCCCGGTTCAATCCCAGCACCAGCGACGCACAAGAGCGCGCGTTAGGGTCGCGGCTGATCACAATCAAAGCAGTCGGCGTGTTCTCTATCGCCCGCCGGAACCGAAACCACCAACTCAACTGAACGCGGCGAGACTGCACAGACGGAACATCTCCGAGGTCCAGGGCTACAAGCCCAAAGCCCCCGCTTTGCAGCAATAGATCAGTCGCCTTGATCGAGTGATCTACGTTTGAGCCACAGCGTATCCAGAGCAGTTGATCGAAGTCTACCCCGGCATGCGCGGCCGACGTTGCATCGAACGAGTCGCCGGTATCCACCAGAGCAGATACTTCCTGTCGATTAGTTGACGCCGCCAGCGCAGAGTGAAGGAGGCTGGTGCGCCCGGATGATGCGGGGCCGAGGATTTCAGTGATGGCGCCTCGAGGAAAACCGCTTGTGATGCGATCGACTTCGGGGACGCCGGTGGACATCACTTCGGCCGCCGGGTTTTCGCGCAGCTTGAAAGCAGAGCCGAAACGATGGGCCAGCTCGGTTTCTATTTCTGCTTTTGAAAATGCTAGCTTCAAATCGATTCCTGGAAATAGGCCCTATTCGACCTATTCGACCTATCTGTCCTATATCAAGATCGAAAATCTCTGAATATTTTCGAAAATCATTTTCGACTTGCTTCTGTATTGCTGTCAAGCATAATATCGTTTATTAAGGACGCCCGTTGAGGTGCAGACTCGTGGCCGGACGAAAAATCTCAAGACTCGGCAGAAAGCCTGATTCCGGAAAAACCGACCCTGCCCGGACTTCAAGAGGCCGCAGCCAATTGCAAGGCATGCGATCTGTGGGAGAACGCCACCCAGACAGTGTTCGGCGAAGGCAAGCGCCGCGCTAAAGTTCTGTTTATCGGCGAGCAGCCTGGGAACGATGAAGATCTTCAAGGCAGGCCTTTTGTCGGACCTGCGGGAAGGCTGCTCGACCAGGCGCTTGAAGAGACCGGCATCGACCGCCGCCAAACCTACGTCACAAATGTAGTGAAACATTTTAAGTGGGAGCCTCGCGGGAAGCGCCGCATCCACAAGAAACCGAACTCGACGGAAATCGAAGCTTGCAGGCCCTGGCTCGAAGCTGAAATCGCTGCCGTCAAACCAAGAGTTATAGTATGCCTTGGAGCCACTGCTGCTCAGACCTTGCTCGGAAAGGAGTTTCGTGTCAGCCGACAACGCGGACAGCCCATACCCTCACCACTGGCTCATACGGTGATCGCCACCGTTCACCCTTCATCGATCCTTCGCGCGCCCGACGAACAATCGCGGCGCTCAGAGATGCAGCGCTTCATCGACGATCTAAAGATAGTCGCAAAACGCCTTATTGAGTGATGATTTGAATTGGTAATGTCCGACAAACTTCAGTTTGTCGTATCGCCAACCGCTTTGGCATCACGCGACAAACTGAAGTTCGTCGGACATACCCTTTTGGCCCTTCGTGATGTACCATAACTTTTTCGGGTTGAGCCGGCATTGGCCGCAAACTGATAAGAGCTTTCCAGGAGAACCAGAGGATGGGTGAGGAGTTTCAAAGCGACCAGGATTTTGCGCTCGGAGCAGAGGACTTCCCGTCCGAACGCGACTACAAACTGCACTGCCTTCGCCATTCGACTTCGCACATAATGGCGGCGGCGGTCCAGCAAATTTTTCCCGACGTGAAGTTCGGCATCGGACCGCCGATCAAAAACGGCTTCTACTACGACATGATGTTGCCGCGTTCGTTGACGCCCGACGACCTCGAAGAGATCGAACGGCGGATGCGCGAGATCGTAAAGTCGGGACTTCAGTTTGCGCGGGAGAACTGGGACAAGCCGAAAGCGCTCGAATTCTTCGGATCGCACGATCAAAACTTTAAGATCGAATTGATCAACGGCATTCCCGGCGAAACCGTGTCGACGTACGCGATCGGCGACTTCACCGATCTGTGCGCGGGTCCGCACGTCAGGCGCACGAGCGAATGCAAACACTTCAAGCTCACGTCGATCGCCGGAGCCTACTGGCGGGGCAGCGAAAAGAACCCGATGCTTCAGCGCATCTACGGCACGGTGTGGCCGACCAAAGACGAGCTCGAGGAGTACCTGCACAACATCGAAGAAGCGAAGCGGCGAGATCATAGGAAAGTGGGCCGCGAGCTTGAACTCTTCATGACGCATGAGTGGGCGCCCGGCGCTCCGTTCTGGCTGCCCAAAGGGACGGTCATTTACCACACGCTTCAGGAGACGATCAGGCGGCTGCTCGCGCACAACGGCTACGTCGAGGTCAAAGCGCCTCTGCTGTTCAGCGAGAACCTGTTCAAGACTTCGGGACACTGGGCGCACTACAAAGAGAACATGTTCATCGTCCACGAGGATGAGCAGGACTACGCGTTGAAGCCGATGAACTGTCCCGGCCACATGCTGATCTTCGGGTCCAGGCGGCGCAGCTATCGTGAGCTTCCGCTCCGGCTGTCGGAACAGAGCGTGCTTCATCGCAACGAGCGCGCCGGCGTGCTTGCGGGACTCACCCGCGTGCGCCAGTTCCAGCAGGACGACGCTCATCTGTTTATCACCGAAGATCAGATCGGCGAAGAAGTGAACCGGCTGCTCGCCCTGGTTGCCCGAGTCTACAAGGCATTCGGTATGGGTTATCGCTTTAATTTGAGCGTGCGCGGCGATGATATGTCGAAGTACATGGGCGATCCGGCGGTGTGGGACCGGGCTGAGAAGCTGCTTGCCGAAGCGCTTGAGGAGAACCACCTCGAATACACGGTCGAAAAAGACGAGGCGAATTTCTACGGCCCGAAGATCGACCAGATGGTCCAGGATTCGCTCAAGCGCGAGCACCAGCTCGGCACAATACAGTTGGACTTCCAGCTTCCGCGTAGCTTCGGGCTGAGCTACGTAAACGAGCACAACGCCGAATCGGTCCCGGTGGTGATCCATCGCGCAATCTATGGCTCATTAGAGCGGTTCGTCGGCATTCTGATCGAGCATTACGCCGGTGCGTTTCCAGTGTGGCTGGCGCCGGTGCAAGCGAAAGTGCTGTCGATCTCTGAGAAGACCGCCGATTACGCGCGCGAGGTCTACGAGCGACTGCTCGCCGAAGAGATTCGCGTCGAGTTGGACGTGCGCGACGATAAGATCGGAGCAAAGATTCGCGATGCGCAGCTCGAGAAGGTTCCGTACATGCTCGTTACCGGCGCGAAGGAAGCCGAGTCGCGGGCGGTGGCTGTTCGCTCGCGTGAGAAGGGCGACGAAGGTCCGGCGCCGCTTGACGAGTTCGTCGCCCGGGTAAAGGCCGAGGCGAGCTTTGACTATTAGAACGTTCTCCGCGAAGAGTAGACGGAAGACCGACGACGGATGACGGTCTTCGGTCTTCGGTCGTCCGTCTACGTCTTTGCTGTCCTCGGACAGACCTTCATCCAATGACTCAGGTTCTCGAGCTAGACCCGGAGCGCCCGCAACAAAAGGCAATTGAACTTGCAGCGTCGATCATACGCAAAGGCGGGCTGGTTGCCTTTCCTACAGAGACTGTCTACGGCCTGGGCGCGGATGCGATGAACGAGAATGCGGTGCGCAAGATTTTTGAAGCGAAGGGCAGACCGGCCGACAACCCGTGTATCGTTCACGTCGACAGCCGCGACATGCTTGACCGCGTCGCTGGCAGAGTAGGAGATAAGGCCGAGAGCCTGATCCAGAAGTTCTGGCCGGGTCCGCTAACTCTGGTGCTCGAGCGAAAGCCGGAAGTCGCGCCGTCGGTATCGGCAGGCTTGTCGACGGTTGCCGTAAGAATGCCGGGGAACGGAATCGCTCTCAGGTTGATACGAGCAGCGCGCATTCCCATCGCTGCGCCGAGCGCTAACGCGTCTGGAAGACCGAGCCCAACGACTGCAGCGCACGTATTGGACGACCTGGGCGGCCGGATCGATTTGATCCTCGACGGAGGAATCACGAAGATCGGAATCGAATCAACAGTGCTTGATGTTACTACTGAACCGCCGATGATCTTGCGGCTCGGGTGGATAACGCAAGAGATGTTGAGTGAAGCAATCGGGCCGATCGCGCGTTCAGGCTCCGATCAAGAATTGCGGCGCTCGCCGGGCACACATCACCGGCACTACAGCCCTCGCGCTCGAGTCATACTGATCGAGCAGGGCTCGGCAGAATTGCTGGAGCGTGTGTGCAGAGAACACCTGAAGACCGGCAGTGTCGGCTTCGCAGGTCATTCCTCTGTGGAGATCGATGACCCAAATTTTTGCGCGCTTAGACTGGGAAGCAGCGCGAAAGATTATGCTCACTCGATCTATGCAATGTTGAGGCAACTCGATAAGAATAACCCTCGCGTGATCATCGTTGAAGGCATCAGCGACGCCGGTGAAGGCGCGGCTGTTATGGATCGTCTTCGGCGGGCGGCTTCAGAGGGGTAGATGATGGCGAAGTGGAAGTGCAGTATCTGCGACGAAGAGCACGATGAGATCACCATGGACATAGCATACGCGCGACCTCAGCACTACTTTGAAATCCCTGAAGACGAGCGGGACCAGCGCGCCCGGTTCAACGATGAAACGAACGCCGACGTATGCATTATTGACGGAAACCTATTCCTGGTTCGAGCCGTTTTGCCCGTTCCAGTTGAAGGAGGCAAGGAGTTCAGACACGGGGTCTGGGTTCTGTTGGATGAACCAGGTTTTCGCAAATATGCTACTTTCGAGGACGATGGCTCGGATGAGCCTCCGCTACACGGTCGATTGTCATCTGAGGTGCCGGGGTATCCGAGCACGTTCCTTCTGCCGGTCGAAATCCAACTCGGACCACCAACGCAGCGCCCGTCAGTTCGGTTGAAACCGAGTGAGCATCTATTTTCAACTGAGCAGCGGGAGGGAATCACAATGACAAGAGTGCACGAGTTGGTGCAAGCCGCACTTCCTGAGATGTTCGATTAGAGAGAATCAAAGATGAATCTTGACTCCATTCGCAACTACTGTCTCTCGCTTCCGCACGCAACAGAAGACATTCAATGGGGCAACGATCTGCTGTTTCGAATCTCAGGGAAAATATTCGCCGGGATGAGTCTCGATCCGCCTCATTCGCTCTCGTTCAAGTGCACGCCTGAGAAGTTCGACGAGCTGATTGAGTTCGAGGGAATCATTCCCGCGCCCTACATGGCTCGCAACAAGTGGGTCATGCTCGAACACCTGGATGCGCTCAATGATTCGGAGATCAAGCGACTCATCAAACACTCTTATGAGATGATCTTTTCAAAGCTGACGAAGAAATTGCAGGCTGAACTTAGCGCGGCGACGAAACCCGCCGCGACTCGAAAGAAGAATAGTAGCTAGATCATAGCGGTCGTCATGTTGATCGAGACGCCGTCCTGAAAAGATGAAAAATGTAGCGTAGCGTAGCGTAGACTGGCCAGTATGCGCCGAGTTGGCCTGGGCCGGCGTTTACGCGCAGACTCGACAGTCTACGCTACATTTTCCAAGGAGATTGAATGCGAGCACTAAAAAAGCAGAGTCTCGTCGAAGACGGTCTCCAGCTTGTAAGCAATGAACCCGAGCCGCGCGTGGGTCATTCAGAAGTTAAGATCCGCGTCGAAGCGGCGTCGATATGCGGGACCGACCAGAGCATCTATCAAATCACATCAAGGCCCGGGATGCGCGACG
>Ga0075425_100008894_pt1 | contig 10676 bp, 18 predicted proteins | sample SoiMethybrSBSTD4_FD_75300 | JGI IMG/M metagenome (GOLD analysis project Ga0075425, IMG submission 75300) | Bulk soil microbial communities from a Populus tree surrounding site in Tennessee, USA - Soil MetaG P. TD hybrid SBSTD4 | ecosystem: Environmental > Terrestrial > Soil > Tree plantation...
AGTCCGTTCGTCTTGATATCGTCCGCGAGATCGCGGAGCTCGTCGTCGGAGAGCATCGGGAAGACGGCAGCGGCAGGGTGGACCGGCATGTCCAGATCGACGCTCACGACTCACCATCAGCGAAGAGGTTCGGCTGCGTGAACTCGCTCCCGACGCGCCTACGGAACGCTTCCCAGGCGCCGGTATCCGAGACCTCGCCCTCGAATACCATGAGCTCCGGGCGGAGCTTGACCGCGCGCCCCTCGCCGTCCTCGGCGGTGTCGTTCGGCTCGCGCCAGCCGATAAAGCGCGACAGGTGATAGACCTGACGGCGGATCTGCTCGACCGTCCAGCCCGCGTCCGCGATGTGATCCGCCGCGAGCCAGATCACGAACGGCCGTTCCGCGAAGTACGAGAGTAGCCCGCCGGTCTTCACGCAGCGTCCGTAGACGGGCAGACCCGACGCGAGACCGCCCTTACGCTTCCAGAGCGCGAGCACGTCGATCTCGTGCTCCGCGATGATGTCGCGGAGACGGTCGTACGAGTCGACGACGTCGACGAAGAGCGCCATAAGCTCGTCCGATTCGAGGAAGTCCGCGCCGTTGAACGCGTCCTCCGACGGTACGCGGATCGCGATCGCCTCGGCCGTTACCATCGTCAGCCCCTCCGTCCGCGACGTCGTCGCAGGTTCCCGCTCAGGTTCAGCCACTCCGCGCGCTCGTAGATCCGCCAGAACGTCGCGTCTCCGACGTGCGCGTTGAGCTCGTGCATCGACAGGTTGGTCGTGACGATCGTCCGCAGGTCCGCGCTATAGCGTCGGTTCACGACGTCGTACAGGAGCTCCGTCGCCCACTCCGAGAGCCGCTCTTTCCCGACGTCGTCGATCGCGAGAACGTCGACGTCCGCGAGCGTGTCGATGACGGCGGATTCCGACTCGCGGTCCGTCGAGTAGGTCGCGCGGACCCGACGGAGCATCGACGGCGCGTTGACGAACAGGACGCTCCGCCCGAGCTCCGCGAAGATCCGCAGGCAGGCGACACACAGGCCGGTCTTTCCCGCGCCGTGCTCGCCTGACAAGACCAGCCACGACTTTTCGCGCGCGATCCAGGCGCGGAGCGACGCGACCGCCTCTGGCTCGCCTGGGTAGCTATCGAGCGTGTAGCCCGCGTAGTGGGCCGGCGCCTGCGATCCGGACCAGAGGCGATCGACGCGCGCCTTGACGAGCGACGGCGCCTTGCAGGCGCAGACGACCAGCCGTCCGAAGAGCGGATCGCCGGGCAAGACGTCGTGGCGCAGGTAGCCGATGTCGCCGCAGGTCGCGCAGCGCGGCGGCGGAGCCGGGTCCGGCTCGCCGCGCTCGACGAGCTCGATATAGCGCGGGTCCGCTTTCAGGACGGCGCCGAGACGCTTCGGGAGCTCGTCGGCCGTCGATCGCTCGTCGTCGCTCATTTCAGATTCCAGGCTTCGAGCTCGTCGGACGACAGGCTCGACGCGGCTACCGTCGCCGTCTTCGACGTGCTACCATGCGTCTTCGATCGCCGCGTCAGCGGCGTTCCCCCCGTAGGGGGGGTAGGGGGGGTACTGGTCCGGTCCGGTCCGGTTAGGTCCGGTCCGGTACGCCGGACCTCCGACGGACGTCCAGCGGACGTCGTGCGGACATCCGGCGGACGCGCGGACGGTCGCTTCTCGCGCTTCCGCCGCGCGTCCTCGGCGCGGCGTTCGAGCAGTCGGCCCGCGTACTCGTCCCAGTCGTGGATCGTGCGGTCGACGTTCAGCCAGCCGGCGTCGACGAGCGCGGCGACGAACGCCGCGACGTCAGCACGCCAGCCGGCGCCGAACGCGATCGCACGGTCGGAGAGCGACGACAGGTTACCGTCCGCCGCGTTGTCGAGCGCCCAGGACCAGAGGCGGATAACGTGTGCCGCCGCGTAGGTCTCGTCGATGCCGAGTCGGCCGGCGAGCTCGAAGGTTTTGCGGTGTGTCCAGACCGCTTGATGGAGCTCGATCCAGGCCATAACGTCAGCGCTCCGTCATTGACTCGCCGTCAAAGTCCGCGTCCGAGTCGGAGGCGTCAGCCTCCATCGCGATGAACCTGTCGACCGACTCGCACTGCCCGATCAGGCTCGCGATCTCGTGCCGAAGTTGATCCTTCGACGACCGCGCGAGGGCGTTATCCGTCATCGGGCGGAACATCGTATCGCGGCTCCGTAGCGCGTCCGCCCAGGCGCGATAGAAGCTCCGTAGCGCGACCGCGTCGTACTCGACGCCGTCGAGCGGGCGGTCCGGGTCGTGGACCGCGTCGCGCTCGTCGACGGGTCTCGCGGGCGCTGCCTGGTCGGAGACGGGCTCGTCGATAATCTCCGACGCCTGTGCGAACGCCGCGCGATCGGCAATCGTCTCTCGTGCGCGATTGATGAGCGCTTCGGCCTGCCGATCGGTCGCGCGATCTAAGAACGTCGAGAGCGACGACGTCCGACGCTCCGGGGGCCACTTCTCCGTGTACCAGCCGACGAAGTCGTGGCGAGCGTCCTCGTCTTCTAAGAACGTACCGCGCGCGGTCATGTGCCACGTCTTCGTCCAGCGATCCTTGTCGCAATGAAAGCGCGTCGGCGGATACGTCCCCGGAGGCGCCTCGAGGGACGTCTCAGGACGCGGACGCTGGTCCGCGAGCCCTTCGAGTAGCGGCCCGCCGGCCGCCGCCGCCGTGCTCTCGTAGGTCGGCTCGTGCAGGACGCGTTGCAGTCGCGGATCGTCCGCGAGCTCGCGCTCCTCGTCCGTCGGGTTATCGAGTATCCGCCCGGCCCCGTCGACGACGACCGTACGGGCGTCCTGGAGCGAATCGCGGTCAGGCATCGACATCCCGACCATGCCGAAGATCAGGCGCCGCTTACACTTCGTGCGCGCCTTCATGAGCCCGTTGCCGTGGCGCTGGCCGCGTAGCGGCTTCCCCTCGCGGTCGACCATGTCGAGATAGGCGACGTTCGTCTCGGACCGCCCGTCCGGCATCGTGCCTTCCAGGACGAGCTTGTAGAGCGTTCCGACCATCTTTTCCTCGACGGTACGGACGCGGATACGATGCACGTACGACAATTGATCCGCGAGCGATGACTTCGGATACAGCGTGAGCTTCTTACCGCGCGTCTCGGGATCGTAGAACTCGATCCACTCGAACGGGCGCGTCAGCGGATTCACGCCGAGCGACGTACACATCTGCAAGTGCAGTTGCGCGCGCTGGTCATCCGAGAGCTTGCTATAGTCGCCGGTCCCGAGCATGTGGACGACGGCGGCGCGGGCGATCGCGGGGTCTGCGCGTATGATGTCGTCCGCCGTTATCGTCGCGAGCGCGTTCGTCTCGTCGTTCATGATCCCCCCAGGCCAGGAGATGCCGCGACGAGGGTATAGCCCTGTCCCGGCACCGTTCGGAGTAGCGGCGCGCCGACCGCGAGCCGCCCGCGCAGGCGGTGTATGTGCGCTCGTAGGCTATGCGTCTGCGGCTGCGGGGCCATGAGCGGATCGGCGCTCGTCGCGAAGTCGTAGCCCCAGATGTCGTCGAGAAGCTCCACGATCGTCACCATCCGCCCGAGATCGCGGGCGAGCTTCGCGATGATCGCCCACTCGATCGGCGTGATATCGACGTCGACGCCGTCGACGAAAACGCGCGCCGTATCGAAGTTGACCACGACCGGGCCGGTGACGATGCTCCCACGGACTCTCGCGTTCGCCGCGACTTCGGCCTGCCGACGGCCGTACGCCTCGTGCGCGAGCGGATGATGCCGTCCGCCGAAGCACCGTTCGTTACAGCCGTCTAGCCGCCAGGACGGCCGTTCGTCCTCGCTCTTCGGCGGCGGCGGCGCCTGGTCGCCGCGCTTCTGCGTCGTTCGTAGCCGCATCGGGCGGAGCCGTCGCGCGATGTGCGCGAGTACGGTTCCGCAGGCGAGACAGGTCGCGATGCCGTACGGAGCGAGCCCGAGCGGTTCCTCGACGGTCACGAGCTCGCTCCCGCAGGCCGAGCAGGTCGTCGGGAGCTCGTCGACGCCGGGCCGTAGGACCGGGAGCTCGGAGTCCGCGACGTCGAGCCTGGGGACGTAGATCCGCGCGCGTGGTACTGTCGTCGTCATGCTATCGCCTCGCGGTAGGATCGAGATAGCGCATCGAGAGCGCGTCGTAGACGTCGCGCTCTTCGGGTGTCGGGATCGCGGCTCCGGCGCGGTAGAGGCGGAAGCCGCGTTCGATCGAGAAGCCCGGCGGGAGCAGGCCCGGCCGCTTCCCGACGACGACGCCGTCGCGGTCGCGGAGGACGGCGGTCTCCGAGCGGGGCGTCACGAACACGTGCGAGTAGGCCGACGGGCCGGTTCGGATCAGGAGCGCGAGCCCGAAGTTATCCGGCTCGTACGACTGGATCTGAACGTCGATGCCGCGATAGGCCCCGCGCTTTAGCCTCGGGCCCCAGCACGTTTGCTGGTTCTTGCCGCGCCACTGGACGATCGTTTGCGCGCCGCAGAGCTCGTCGAGCGTCGCGCCAAGGACGTCGACGCCCGTCGACGTCAGGTCTCCGAACATGTCGCGCATGGTCACGACGCGCGGGACGGCGACGATGTCGATATCGTAGACCGTCGGCCGTCGGCGGCGGATCGAGCCCGCGATCTCGACGCGGACGCAGGAGTCCGCGAGAAGCTCGACGAGCTCTAGCGCTACCCGCTCCGCGACCGCGAGCGTGTAGCCGGGCGATCGCGGCGAGCCGCTCATCAGAGTCTCAGGCGCGCGAGCGCGGCGATCCCGCGACCGATCTCGACGTCGAGCGCGTCGAGACGGCTAAACATCGCGCCGAGCGGTCGGCAGCCTGGGAACGAGCAGGCCGGGTGTGTCTCGCGGTGCCGCTTCATGCGGCGTTTGATCGACGCGTGCTCCGCCATCGCGGCGGCTATCTGGTCCGTCACGTCGAGAAGCTCGAATAAGAGCGGCTCGAATTGCGACGCGATCGTCGTACGGTCGGACGGGTCGAGACGGTACTCGTCGAAGATCCGGTCGCTCGCGCTGCGGATCAGATGATCGCGGACGAGCGCGAACGACGGGCGCAGACCGGCGGTCTGTAGGTACATGCTGGCCTCCGTCTAGCGGCCGTCGACGGCGGAGCGTATCGCCGTCGACGGCCGCTCGGTATCGTCGTTCGGGTGTACGTCCGCGCGCTCGATCGCGACCGACGCGAGCAGGCGCCCCAGGACGCGGACGATAAGATCACGCTCCGCTTGCGACAGGCTCTCCCAGCCGCGCGGGGTAGGCTCTGCGGACATAACGCCTCCGTCGAGACGAGCGGAGCGAGTTAGCAAACGACGCCGTCGAGCTCCGCCGCCGCCGTCGGCGAGACGTCCGAGACCGGGACGCCAAGCGCGCGAGCGATCCGTACCCAGGTCGTAAGCGCGACGACGTCGCCGCGATACGCCTGCGAGATCGTCTGGCGCGAGAGGCCGGAGCGGCGCGCGAGCTCGCCCTGCGAGACGCCGAGCGCGACCAGTCGATGAGCGAGCAGAGAGTTGCCGGTGACTTCAACGGCAGACGACGTCGCCACAATGTACCTCCGGTGATACCGACCTAGACAGTCGGCTGGACAACAACGTCTCGTCATATGCCGGTCAGCATATCTCTGCGTATACGAGCGCGCAACACTGTAGATGTCTAGGTACTGGACGTCAGAGTGGCTCTACGCGTACGCTTCGGACGCGCTTTCGACGACGTGGGGTAGGGTCTGAAGTGGCACGCCATCAGCGATCAAACCTTAGTACGCTGATCTATAAACTCATGGACGATGAGCGAGTCCGTATCGTCGACGTCTGCCAAAACGGCAATATTCCGCGAAACACACTTACGTTGATCTTGAACGGAACGACGACGGAACCGCACATTCGAACGTTACGGGCAATAGCGATCGGACTCGCGAGCCATCCGCGTAAGCGAACCACCGACTACCAGAAAGCGGCGGCTATCGAAGCGGCGTTAGGCGTCGCGGCAGGCTATCGCGTAGACGACGGCGACGAGCGGCCCGACGCCGCGCTCCCGCTCGCGCTCGTCCCGATCTTCGCGGACCCGGAGAAAGCGAAGTCGTGGGTCCACTTTATTACGAAGCGAGCACATCTTAGCTCTCTAGACCTAAAGCGACTCGACGCTATTACTCCGCGCAATCTCGTCGACGACCCGCCGGAAACTTGACGCAACCGTCAGAGCGCCGCTTGAAATGAAAGAACTATGAAAACCGCCCGATCCTAGTAGGATCGGGCGGTCGAGATCGCGGCGTTTAGACGGCGGGAGCTCAGGCAGAGATCGCGACGGCGCCGTCGTCGTCGAGCGCGAAGGCGCCGTCCGGCGTAGGAGTCGACCACTGCGCTACTCCGTTGTGGTTAACTCCTACCTCCGAAGCCGAGACGAGTCGGACGATCTTCGCGCCGCGCGTCGCCGCCTCTTCTAGGAGCGCTAAGCCGATATCCGTGTACTGGATATGGACCCGGTAGCGGTTATGCGCGACGCGCTCCGGGACGATCCGCTCGACGAGAACGGCGAGCGCTTCGCGGAGCGCCGGGCCTTTTACTTCCGTAAGCGCTCGCTCCCAGTCGCGGACGCCGGCGAGTACCGCGTCGAGTACGGCGTTACCGCCTCGGCGCGGCATCGTCGCTACGAGCCGCTCTCGCTCCGCGAGAAGCGCCGCGCGCTCGTCGTTCAGCTTCCCGCGCGCCGCGAGATAGGTCTCGTCGTCGATCTTCCCTTCTACCCGCTGGACCGACGCCGAGCCGATCAGTCCGCGAATCCGCTCTAGTTCGCGGTCGATCCGCTCGACGCGCTTCTCGCCGGAGACGTCGCCGCCGAGCGCGCGTTTGACCTGCGCGCGGACGACGCCTTCGACGTCGCTCCGCCCGCTCGTATCGCGAACGGCCGCGAGCAGGCCGATAAGGTTCGCTAAGACCGGCTCTTCGACCGCGCGCGTCGGGACGACGTAGTAGCACTCGCCGCGACTCCGCGCGCCCTGTCCGGACGACTGGCAGAGATAGTCGCGGCGCGGGACGCGGCTAAGCTCCGGTCGCGCTTTTACCGAGCGTCCGCTCATGCGCGAGCCGCACCGCGCGCAGTAGATACGGCCCGTTAGCGGGTAGTCGCCTTTCGCCTGCGGCGGGAGCGTTTCGGCTAACGCCGCGAGTTGCTCGCAGCGCGCCCATATCGCGTCGGAGACGAGCGCCGGCCAGCGGCCGACCGGACGGCTTAGGACCGGCGGGCCGTTATCGTCGCCGTGGCCGTAGCGCGCGACGTAGGTCGGCGCTCTGAATATCTTCTGTACCGCGCTAATCGCGAGCGTACGGTTACCGCGCGCGAGCGACGGGAGCCCGCCGATCCAGGTCGCGACTCGCTTTATACTCTCGCCGTTCGCGCGCCGCTCCCAGGCTTCGCGGACGTACGGCGCTTCGTCCGGATGGACTTCTAGTACGCTCTTCGGCGCAAGCTCGACGTGTTCGTCTTTCGTCCGCTCACGCCAGCGGTAGCCCCACGGCGCCGGGCCGGGAACGTGCCAGCCGTGCCGCTGGTACGCCTCTAACGACTTCTGCACGCGTTCGCCCGTCCGCCGCGACTCTTCCTGCGCGACCGCCGCGAGAACGTTATAGGTAAACTCGGTTACGAAGCCGCCCTCGCGCTCCGCGTAAATCTGGACGCCGCGCGCTTTCAGGTCTTCGTACGCGCGCGCGCGTTCAGCTACGCGCCGCCCGAGACGGTCGAGCGCCGCGACGACGACGACGGCGCGCCTGCCTTCCATACTCGACGCGCGGACGGCGAGTAGAAGCGCCTGATAGTCCGCGCGGTCATCCTTCCGCCCGGACTCGACGTCGAAGAACGCGCGAGCGTAGACCCAACGGTCGGCGGTATGACGAGCGATCGCCTGCCGACACTCTTCGTCCTGCGCCGTAGGCGACGCGCCATCGCGCTGCTCTTCGGTCGAGACGCGACCGTAGATAAACGCGTCGACGTCCGCGAGCTCGCTCGTCTCTTGCTGCTGGCGTCGTCGCCGTCCGCGTACACTTTCCATTGTGAGCCTCCATACTAGGTTCACCGGCCCCGGACGTTTCGCTGACGTCGCGGGGCGTTCTTCTGCGCGCTATTCTACGTCTCGACCGCGTACGAGCGCGTCGACCGCGCTCGACGGTATCCGCCAACCCGCTTTCGGCCCGCCTGGTCGGAAGCCGCTAAGCTTCCCGCTCCGTAGCCAGCGCTTCACGGACTCTTCCGTTACGCGGAGCTTCGCCGCGACTTCGCGGACCGTATAGAGCGTCTCGCCGTCGTTCATCCTGGCCTACCTCCGCCTAGATTGTAGCGTCTTATCGCTACATTCCGCTACAATCTAGGTACGCGCGCGAGACGCGCGGACGGAAACTGGCGCCGACGGGATCACGACTCCCGCCGGCGCCCAACACTCCCGGAGGTAGGCCGGAAATGTCACTCGCAGTGTACCGCGTTATCGAGCGCTTCGAGATCCACGACGCGACCTGTCGCGCGCGCCGTCAGGGTCTCGCCTGCTCGACCTGCTCCGAGCTCTTCGAGCGCGCCTGTCGCGCCTACGACGCCGCTACGCGCCGTCTCGCGGAGGTGGCGTAATGGACTGCGAGCTCTGCTCCGCTCCGAACGCGCGCTATCGCGGCCACCTCTCCGACTACGGCATGTCGGAGAACGACCCCGACGCCGGCGTCCCGCTGCCGGACGGTCGTCTCGTTACGTTCCTCTGCGACGTCTGCGACGAAGAGCTCAGTGCCTACTGGCTCGCGATCGAGCACGGCGAGAAGCCGTTATCGCTCTTCGGGGAGGACTCCTAATGGCGCTCCCGATCGAGCCTACGCCCGTTATCGGGCGCGTCGCGTCCGTCAATCCGAAGGGTATCCGCCTCGATGGCTCCGACGAATGGCTGAACGTCTCGAAGTTCGGGTCCGACGTCGTCCTCCCGGAGCGCGGCGCGACCGTCTCCGTAACGCTCGACTCGCGCGGCTTTATCCGCTCGCTCGTCGTCCTCGACGGCCCGTCGAGCTTCGGCCCTCCGTCGCGGACGAGCTCGACGCCGTCGTCGCGCGATACGACGATTACGCGTCTCGCCGTCCTGAAAGCCGCCGCTAAGTACGCGGCGAGTAAGCCGGAGAGCAAGAGCGGCGACGTCCTGAAGATCGCCGCGTGTTGGGAGCGTTGGGTGCTCCGTTCCGACGAGCCGATCGACGGGCTCGACGACGCGTTCTAAGCCGCTCGCTCGCTCGCGCGAGAACGACCGCCGCTCCTAGTAGTAGGAGCGGCGGTCGTCTACGTTACGATTCCTAAATGCACGGTCTGCTGTACATCCGTACACTAGTCTCTAGACATCACCACGGAGGTAGGCCGTCGTGACTAGCGAGTCTCACTCGTCCGCCCTCGTTCAGATCGCACCATCCGCGCTCGCACGGCTCTCGCCGGGCGAGCGCGCTTTACTTACGCCGGACGTCGTCGAGCGCTGGTCGTCGGATCTCGCCCCGGGCGACTTTACGCCCGAGACGCTTAGCGAGATCGTCGAACTAGAGCGCCGTCGCCGCGCCGCGCTACGGACGCTCCGCTCGACGGCGGAGCTCACCGATACGGAGTTTCGGCTCGTTCGCTATCTCCAGCGCTCGGAGGGCCGGACCCGAACCTATTTGCAGATCGCACACCATCTCTGGGGATCGGCGGAGCGGCCGATAACGGCCAGCGTCGTGCGTGCGCGGCACGGCTACGCGTCGCCTATGGTGACGAGCATCCAGGTGCTTATTCACGTCATTCGAAAGAAGCTCGAAGTAGACCCGCTCCGTCCGCAGCATCTCGCGACGATTCGCGGCGTCGGCTACCGCTGGTACTCCGCTCCGCCCTCGCTCGACGACGGCGAGGACTACGAGCGACGGACGCGCGAGTCGATCGTCCAGCGCGAGTACATGCAAAAGACGCTCGGGATCGTCGAAGACGAGCGCGTCGTCGAGCTCCCCCCGGAGTGGGAGCCGGGTATGCCCCTGCCCGGGCCGGAGCTCCCGCGCCCGCGCCGCGCGCTCGGACCCGGCGCCGAGCGCCAGCCATGAAGACCGAGCCGGACGTCTATTTCTCCCGTGTCGTCTGGCTACCCGACGCCGGCCTCGTCGCGGTCGTAGATGTGCAGTGGCCCGGCGAGGATCGACAGCTCCGCTTGCACGTCGGGAGCAAGGTCGACGGCGCCGCGTTCGTCCTGCTCGACCGTACAGCGGCCGAAGGCATCGCGAGAGCGCTTCTCGACGCGATCGGCGCGTCCGCGCCCGACGCGGAGCACGAGCCGTGGTAAGCGCTCCGCGCTGCGACTTCTGCTCGTCGCCCGAGCCGCTCTGGCTCTACGCCGCGAAGACGTTCGCGGCTCCGGGTACCGGCTTCTCAGGCGTTAGCGTCGGCGCCTGGGCCGCGTGCGAGCTCTGCGCGGAGCTTATCGAGGCCGACGATCGCGACGGTCTCGCGTCGCGATCGCTCGCGCAGATCGCCGGCCGTAACCCGATCCTCCGCGACCCGAGCCTCCGCCGCGACGCGGAGCGTCAGGTCGTCGCGCTTCAAGCCGCGTTTTTCGAGCACCGCGATGGATCGCGACGGCGGATCTAGCGCCGTGTACCGCTGGCTCGCGGCGGCAGTCGTCGTGAATCTCGTGGGTCTCGTCTACGGGA
>Ga0075425_100008895_pt1 | contig 10676 bp, 9 predicted proteins | sample SoiMethybrSBSTD4_FD_75300 | JGI IMG/M metagenome (GOLD analysis project Ga0075425, IMG submission 75300) | Bulk soil microbial communities from a Populus tree surrounding site in Tennessee, USA - Soil MetaG P. TD hybrid SBSTD4 | ecosystem: Environmental > Terrestrial > Soil > Tree plantation...
TGCACGGCGAGCAGCGACGGCAGGTAGGCCGTCGTCCAGCCCCGCCGCGCCGCCCGCACGAGCCAGTCGGTCTCCTCGCAGTAGACGAAGAAGCGCTCGTCGAACGGGCCGACGTCGCCGATCGCAGCCCGGCGCAGGAAGAGGCACGCGCCTGACGACCAGCCGACCGTCCCCGCCACGGCCGGATCGCGGTCGAGTTGGCGGAAGCGGCGCGGCCGTCCCCAGCCGGGGAAGCGCTGCGCCAGAGCCAGGTCCTCGGACAGGTAGTCGAACGCCCGCGGCGCCGTGAAGCAGTTGCCGAGCGGACTCCCGTCGGGGTGCTCGAGCCGGGCGGCGACCGCCGCGACGCATGGGTCGGCGAACGCGGCCTCGACGTCGGCGTAGTCGCCGTCGATCCGCTCGACGTCCGGGTTCAGGAGCAGGACGACGTCGGCGGTCGAGACGGCGATCGCCCGGTTCACCGCCGCCGCGAAGCCGCGGTTCCTCCGGTTGGCGAGGACGGTCGCGTCTCGCGCCACCGCCCGCACGGCCTCGGCCGCGCCGTCTCCGGGGGAGTTGTCGACCACGATCACGCCCGCACCCTCGCCGGCCAGCCCACGGGCGGCCGCGACCGCGCGCCCGATCACCGGGGCGCTGCGATAGTTCACGACGACGACGTCGACGCTCACGCTGCGGCCCGCCTGCGCATCCGCGGCACGAGGTCGCCGGCCAGCGCCCGCCCCCGGCGGGCAGCGTCGAACAGGGCCGTCCGGTTGAACGCGTAGTTCAGGAGCAGATAGGCGGCCAGGGCGACGCACGCCGTCGTCACGCCGCCCAGGACGAGCTCCGGGAACGCGCGGGCGAGCGCGTAGGCGACCGCGAAGGCGGCGTAGCCCGCGGCGACCGGGATGACCAGGTACCGAGCCAGGTGCACGCCCGCCCGCCGCCGCAGCGCCCGCGTGAACACGGCCGACTCCGTCCACGACGCGCACATCCAGGCGACGCCGACGCCGGCCACGCCCACCGGCCCGATCAGCACCGCCGTGAGCGCTACCCAGACGGCGCCGTTGACCGCCGTCGCGAAGAGCGGCGTGCGCACGTCGCTCTCGGAGTACAGGTAGCCGGCGGCGGCGACCGAGATCGGCCCGCCGATCGCGAGGCCGGCCGCCGCCCACGGCATCGGCGAGGCGGCCGGCGCCCAGCGGTCGCCGAAGAGCGCCGGCACGAGGTCGTGCGCGGACGCCGCCAGCGGCGCCAGGATCGCGCCGGTGGCGATGGTGGTGATGCCGGCGAAGCGCTCGATCGTCGGCCGGGTGTTCTCACCCAGCGCTCGCAGCCGCGCCATCATCGGGTAGGAGACCCGCCAGAGCGCCTGGAAGAGCCAGAACGGCACCTGCAGCAGCCGGTTGGCAAGCGACCAGTAACCGAGCAGCTGCACACCGCCCGCCGCGGCCACCACCAGGTTCACGCCCTGGGCGGTGGCGACCGCGGCGATACCGACCGCCTGGAAGCCGAGCCCGAACGCGAGCATCGAGCGCAGCGACCGGCGTTCGTACTGCGGCGTCACGAACCCGAGCGGCGACGCCATCGTCATCAGGGCCGACCCGGCCACGGCCCGCACGACGGTCGCCGATGCCAGTCCCCACACGCCCCAGCCGAGGAAGACCGTCGCGATCGCCCAGCAGTAGTAGCTGAGCGACTCGGTGAACTCGACGGAGGCGATCGGCCGGTACTCGAGCGCCCGCTCGAGCGCGATGGCGTGCGGCGCGCGGAGGGCCAGCAGGGGCAGCGAGGCCGCCATGAGCGCGGTCACGTCGCCCGCCTCTCCCGCCTGGATGCCGATCAGGACGATGACGACCGCCATGGCGCTTGCGACCGTGAGCTGGACGGCCAAGAGCGTGCGCAGCTCGAGCGCGGTCGGCGCCGAAGCCTGCCGCAGCAACGCGGCGCCGAGCCCGCCGTCGGCGAGGAAGTTTCCGGTCGTCACGATCGTCGCACCGAGCGCGACGATGCCGAACTCGCTCGGCGTGAGCTGGTGGGCGAGGACGAGCGTCCCGGCGAAGGCGACCGCCTGGGCGGCGGCCGCGCGGACGGTGAGAAGGGCCGCGCCGGTCGCACCGCGGCGCCGGATCGTCGACGCGCTGTCGGTCTCCTCGCTCACCGGCACGTCTGCGGGGTCGCGCTCGGGCGTCTCGGCCACCTCGTCTCGCTGCCGGCCTGCCGCCACGCTCAGCTTCGGGTCAGATCGCGCCGGAGGAGCGCCGCGAGCGCGAGCGCGCCCACGAGCGGCACGGTCGAGTCGGGCGGTGTCAGGTAGATCGCGACGTTCGAGCTCGCGGCCAGCGCGACGACGGCGACGACCACGCCCGCACCGAGCCAGGCGTCGTCGCCGCCGTGACGGGCGCGGCAATAGCGCGCCCCGTTCCAGATGCCGAAGGCGAGCATCGCAATCAGCGCGCCGAGGCCGATGATCCCGGCCCGCATCCAGATCCACAGGTACTGGTCGTGCATGAACGGGCGCGGCGTCGACACGAGAAAGCCGTAGTCCGAGGTGAGCAGGTAGGCGCCGTAGTCCGGCCCCCAGCCGAGGCCGCCGACCGGGTGGGCATGGATGCGCTGGAGGGCGATCCCGTTCTCGTAGTAGCGGTCGTCCAGCGTCTGCGTCTGCAGCTGGGAGTAGTTGGTGATGCTGGCGAAGCGCGAGACCACCGGGTTCGAGCCGATCGTCGCCGAGCTCTGCGCCAGCAGCACGAGGGCCGCGACGACCGCCGCGACCGTCGTCGCCATGACGGCCACCCGGTGCCGCTGCCGGGTTACCACCGCGGCCGCGGCCAGCCCGACGACCACCCCGACGAGCATGTTCCGGTTCGCGCTCATGACCAGGCCGGTGAGCGTGAGGGCGACCATCAGCCACCCGAGCATGCGCCCCCGGGCCGGCCCCCAGAGGACGCGGGCGAGGGCGAACGCGGCCACCACGTACACCGAGGTCAGTCCCGGCGGCCGGATGCGCAGGAAGCCGGTGTCGTCCGAGCTGAGCGTCCCGGAGAGGTCGGAGGATCCGATCAGGAAGAGGTGGGTCGACGGCCCCACGATCAGCTGGGCGACGGAGAGGACGACCACGGCGACGACGCCGGCACAGACCAGGCGGATGACGAGCGCGCGGTCGTACGCGAGCGCCAGGAGGGCGGGCCAGAAGGCGGCGTAGAAGAGCATGTAGCGCATCGAGAAGGCGGCGTCGTGCAGGCTGGCGCCGTTCTCCATCCCGACCGCGACGCCGCCCAGCACCGCGGCCAGGAAGGCGAACAGGGCCAGGCTCTCGCGCCGGACGGCGAGCCCCGCCAGCGTGTGCCGCAGGCTGTAGGGCACGAACAGGAGCGAGCCGATCGAGAGCCACAGGAGCATCTCGCCCGGCGCGAACTGGAGCGACGAGACCCCCACCTCGGGCGGCCACAGCAGGTCGACGGCGGTGCTGACGCTCCAGAGGACGCAGATGAATCCGGCGACGGGGACGCGGGCGAAGAGGACGACGACGAGCGCGACCGCGGGGGCGACCGCCAGCTTGGCGTCGCCGCGGCCGACGAGCGCGCCGGCCGCCGCCGCGGCGGCGACGGTCGCCGCCGGCCATGCCAGCGCACGCGGCAGCTCGGCCACCGACGTGCTCCTGGCACGGAGCCCTGTCCGCCTCCAGTCGATCTGGCCCAGCACGCGCCACCTCCGAGCTCCAGAATGCCGCTCGCCGGGCGCAGGATATCCTGGATCCGACGTGAGCGGCCTTCCAGAAGACGGCAGGCATTGGGCGGCTGCGGATGCGCGGTCGCGGCGGAAGGTGGCGATCGTCCCCGCCGCCGAGCGCGGGCATCTGCGCGAGCTCCTGCGCGCGCTCGAGGAGGCGTTCCCCGTGCGGTTCGTCGACGCGCCGGCCGAGGATGTCCGCGCCGTCGTCGTCCTGCCCGGCGGGACGCGGCCGGTGCTCCCCGGCGTGCCCTGCCTGGTCTACGCCGGGGACCGCCAGGAGCCGCCCGGGTCGGGCTTCGACGTGCGCATGTCGCGCTTCGCCGGCCTGCACCGCGCGCTGCGCGGGCAGGGCCTCACCGAGCGCGGCCGCGGCGTTCCGGCGGCGCTGAACGTCCCCGCCGGGTCCGAGGTGCTGGCGGTCGCGGCGGGCCGGCCCGCGTGGGTGCGAGAGCCGGACGGGGCCGAGACCGCGAGCGGCGCACCGGCCGAGCTCGGCCCCGGCGAATTCCTGCGCGACCACCTCAGGGCGGGCCGGTTCTGGTCGCTGCTGCCGCTGGTCGAGCTCCTGCGCCGCGTGTGCGCCGACCGGGCGCGGGCGCCCACGCCGGTACGCGCCTGCTTCATCCTCGACGACCCGAACGTGCGCTTCTCGTCGTACGGCTACGTCAGCTACCCGGCGCTCGCCCGGGACGCCCGCGAGCAGGGCTACCACGTCGCCATCGCGACCATCCCGCTCGACCTGCTGCTGCCGGGGCGACGGGCGGCGGCCGTCTTCCGCGACCATCCGGGGCAGCTCTCGCTCGTCGTGCACGGCAACGACCACGTCCACCGCGAGCTCGGCCGCAGCCGCGGGCGGGAGGCGTCCGACCGGCTGGCGCGGGCCGCGCTCGCCCGCGTCGGCCGCTTCGAGCGCCGCACCGGCGTGCGCGTCGAGCGGGTGATGTGTCCACCGCACGGCGCGTGCAGCGCCGAGATGCTGGCCGCGCTGTTCCGCCACGGGTTCCGGGGCCTGGCCGCGTCGCGGCCGTTCCCGTGGGACGGGTTCGCCGGCCACGGCGACTGGCGGCTGGGGGGCTGGCTGCCGGCGCAGCTGGCCGGCGGCGGGCTGCCGGTGCTCTCCCGCTACCCGCTCGCCGGGAGCCTCGACGACGTCGTCTTCCGGGCGCTGCTCGGGCAGCCGGTCGTGCTCTACGGCCACCAGTCCGACCTGGGCGACGGGCTCGAGCCGCTGCGGGCCGCGGCGGCCCGGGTGGCGACGCTCGGCGAGGTGGAGTGGACGTCGCTGGCCGCCATCGCCCGGGCGAACGCCGTGGTGCGCGAGCGCGACGGCGAGGCGACGGTCACCGTCTACTCGCGCGACGTCCGCCTGCCGCGGCCCGCCGGGCCGCCGGTGCGGGTCGAGATTCCGCGCCGGTTCGGCGACCCCGGGCCGGTGCGGGTGACGGTCGACGACGAGGCCCGGACCGTGGAACCCGGCGCGAACGGGGGCGCCGTCGGGGCCTTTCTGCAGAACCGCCGCGGCGACCTGCGCATCCGCCTCGACCCGCTCGAGCCGCCGGCGCCGGCGACGCTCGCGGACTGGCGGCCGCGGGCGTGGCCGCTCGCGCGCCGGGCGATGACCGAGGCGCGCGACCGGGCGCTGCCGTTCGTGCGCCGTTAGCTCTCGGGTGGGAGCGCGGGGGCGATGTTCGCCGACGGCGCCCGCCGGCCGGCAGCCTCCTCGTCGATCAGGCGCTGGTCGATCGCGTTGATCCGGTGCTGGGCGGCGCGGGCCAGGCCGCGCAGGCCAAGCCGGCGGCCGAGGACGTCCTCGGCGACAAGGCGCGGCCCGTACTGGCCGACGCGGATGCGCAGCCGCCGCAGCCGGGCCCGGCCGAGCAGGGCATGGTGCTCCAGCCGGCCGACGCGCATGGGCGGGCGGACGCTCGGCGGGTAGCCGCGTTCGGCCATCTGGGGGGCCGTGCGGGTCTCGACGAGCGCCGTCTCGCGCGGCGTCAGCTTCGTGCGCCACTGGCTGGCGAGCGACGGGTCGGGCGGCGGGTACTGGCGGGCGTCCTCGGGGTAGGCGAGCATTGCCTCCGAGTACCCGACCCCGATGAAGCCGCACAGCCGGGCGAGCTCGCGCTCGGGCGCCGTGACGAGCTCCTCGTAGCGCACCTCGATCGACCGGCCCGGCTCGAGCTGGGGCCGCAGCGCGTCCCACGACCGCTCGGCCTCGATCCAGAACTCGGCGGCCTGGTAGAGGCTGCCCGCCCAGCCCTTCTGCACGACCGACCGGGCCACGTCGCGGGGGTCGCGCAGGAGGTGGATGTAGCGTGCCTCCGGCCACAGGAAGCGGAGCCGCTCGAAGTGCCGGTGCACGGTCGCGCCAACGTGCTCCTTGCCGCCGCCGGCCGCCTGCTTCTGGCGCAAGAAGTCGTTCACGAGGGCGCGGTAGTCGAGCGTCGGGTCGACCGTGTAGTCGGCGCCGCGCACCGTGGCGATCCAGTCGACGTAGCCCGGCATCGCCGGGAACTCGCCGGTGTCGGAGACATGCTCGACCACGAAGTCGATCTCGCGGGCGAAGGCGATCCGGGGATGGTGGTCGAGCATCAGCCGAAGCAGCGTCGAGCCCGACCGCTCGGAGCCGACCAGGAAGATGGGCGCCCGTACGGGACCACGCCGCTTCAGCGTCCCTCCCTCGTTGTCAGTAGTCACCGCCTGGCCTCCACGGAGCGGCTGACGAACACGCGCCGACGGCGCGTGGGGATTCTTGCGTCCGCAGTCGCGCCGGGCAAGCGCCGGGCACACCGTCCGCCAATTGGCGCCGGCCGCTCGCGCTAGGCCAGCGGCAGGTTGAACGCCGCCGCCATGTCGGCGGCGGTGGCCGCGTTTGCCAGCGGCGGCAGGCCGAGCAGCTCCTCGTGAAGGCGCAGCAGCGAGTAGTGGTCGAACCGCGCTGTGGCCGTCGTCCCGGCCGGGATGTCCGGGTTCACGAGGATCGTCGCGAGCAGGTTGCCGTTCGCCGCCGACTGGCTCGTGTCCGCCGTGATCACGACCAGCAGGTGGCCGCTCTGGTAGTCGGGCGAGGCCAGGATCGCGGGCATCCACGCGCCGATGGTGGTGTCCTGCTCGACGACGCGGGGGACGCCGTTGCACGCGTCGTGGCCGTCGTTGCACAGGTTGGGGATGAAGAGCGAGTAGCTCGGGAGCGTCCCCGCGGTCAGGTCGGAGGCGAGCGCCCCGGAGGTTGGCGTGCCGGAGGGGACGTCGAACTCGGAGCAGGCCGCGGCGTCGTTCGGGTAGTAGACGGCCGGGTTGTGCCGGGCGACGTACTCGCCGACGTTCGAGTGTTCGCAGTTCTCCGGCATGTCCTCGGCGTACGTCCGCCACGAGAGCGGCTGCGCGGAGCCAGCGGTGTCGCCGATCTGCGTAAAGATGCTCGGATCGGTGCTGTCGCAGGTCGGCGAGGGCAGGCAGTCGCGGCCCTTCACGCCGTCGCCTGCGATCGACGCCGGAATCTGCCCGGACGTGAGCGCGATGTAGTTCGGCAGGCTCGGGAACTGGATGCCGTGGTAGTCGGACGCGAGGCCGCAGGCGCCGATCAGCGCGTTCAAGTTCGGGGCCTGCGGCGAGCCGACGATCTGGTCGAGGTCGGTGTTCTCGATGACGATCGTGAGCACCTTCGTCACCGGCACCGGGCTCGCGGCCCGCGACCCGCAGCCGGTCTGGTCGATCGCGGCCGCGTGGGGCGCCGCTCCGGCCGTGCCGGAGAAGCAGGCAAGCAACATCGCGATCGCGCAGACGGTCGTCTTCATGGAATGCCCTATCCCCGAGCCCACCTCGGTGCGGGTATCTCTAGCACAGGTTGCGGCGCTACCATGGACCGGGCCGCCGACGCGGCCGCGCCACTACCCGCGGAGGTCTCCATGCACCGGTTCATCATCGCCACCGCCGTCCTCCTGGTGTTCCCGGCGACCGCGCTCGCGGTGACCACGCAGCAGGCGCAGCCGCCCACGATCTCGCTCTCCGCCAACGGCGCGCCCCGCTGCACGAAGCTGCCGTACTTCATCCTGAGCAAGCGGCACAAGGTGATCCTGCGCATCAGCCGCACCCAGGGCGCCGGCGCGAAGGCGATCAAGCACACCCGGCTGCGCGACGTCGCGGCCGGCCACCACACCTTCGGCTGGTGCGGCAAGACCGACTTCGGCAAGACCGTGAAGCCGGGCGAGTATTTCTGGCGCGTCGGCGCGACGGCGAAGGCCGGCGCACCGGTCGCCTGGAGCCAGTTCCGGCACGTGAACGTCAAGGCTTGACGTGGGGGAACCCATGGTTCCCCCACGCGCCCCCTCCTTCGGAGGCGTGGCGGATCGCGGGTGGCGCTTCGGCGAGAGCGCGGTCTCGCCTCCGCCGTGGAACGCCGATGCTTCATCGCGGGTTCCCACCCGACGGACCACCGACGAGCTCCGAGGAAGGCGTGTCAAGACGTCAAGAGCTCGCGGGACCAGGAAGGGCTAGCGTTGGGGCGAGGCGGTGGCAAGCCCGACACGCTGCCCCGGAGGCGGTTCCAGAAGGAGCTCCTGAAGCTCCAGCGCCGGCTCGTGATCATGCAGGAGTACGTGCGCGCGGAGGGCCTCAAGGTCGTCGTCGTGTTCGAGGGCCGCGACGCCGCCGGCAAGGGTGGGGTCATCAAGCGCATCACCGAGCGCACGAACCCGCGGGCGCTGCGGGTGGTGGCGCTGCCGGCACCGACCGAGCGAGAGCGCACGCAGTGGTACTTCCAGCGCTACGTCGCGCACCTGCCCGCGGCCGGCGAGATCGTCCTCTTCGACCGCAGCTGGTACAACCGCGCCGGCGTCGAGCGGGTGATGGGCTTCTGCACCGACGCCGAGTACGGCGAGTTCATGCGCACCTGCCCGTCGTTCGAGCGCATGATCGTCCGGTCGGGGATCACGCTCGTGAAGTACTGGTTCTCGGTCTCCGACGACGAGCAGGAGCGCCGCTTCCAGGCCCGCGTCGACGATCCGATGCGGCGCTGGAAGCTGTCGCCGATGGATCTCGAGTCGCGCGCGCGGTGGGTGGCGTACTCGCGCGCGAAGGACGCGATGTTCGCGCTCACCGACATCCCCGAGGCGCCCTGGTACGTGGTCGAGGCGGACGACAAGCGGCGGGCGCGGTTGAACTGCATCCACCACCTGCTCTCGCTGATCGACTACCGCGACCTGACGCCGCCGCCGCTCGAGCTGCCGCCGCGCGAGAAGGGCGACTACGTGCGCCCGCCGATGAGCGAGCAGCACTTCGTCCCCGAGGTGTACTAGACGGTTCCGGTCGACACGGTCCGCCACGACTGCCAGGTGATGCGCAGGATGAGGGCCGTGATGGCGAGGCCGATGAGCGGGTCGGCGACCTGCAGGCCGAGCGCGACCAGCGCCGCGCTCGCGACGACGGCGAGCGAGACGATCCCGTCGGCCCGGGCGTGCCGGCCGTCGGCGACCAGGGCGGGGCTGTGCAGCCGCCGCCCGGCCCGCAGCCGGTAGCGGGCGGCCAGCTCGTTCCCGGCGAACCCGATCACGCCGGCCAGGGCGAGCAGGCCGAGGTTGGTGAGATGGTGGGGATGGATAAACCGCTGCACCGTCTCGTAGAGGGCAACGCAGGCCGAGACCGCGATCGCGAGCACCACCGCGAGGCCGGCCAGCCGCTCGAGCCGGGGCGAGCGCAGGAAGAAGGCCACGCCGAGCGGCAGCGCGGTGAGCGCGTCGCCGTAGTTGTGGATGACGTCGGCGAGGAGGGCGACGCTGCCCGAGGCGGCGAGGATGAGCGTCTGCGCCAGCGCAGCCGCGGCCAGGATGGCAAGGCTGATCGCGACGGCGCGCACGCCCTCGCGGGAGCGGGCGATCGCGGGGTCGAGCAGCCCGTGGGCGTGCCCGTGTCCGTGATGGTCGTGCCGGCCGAGGCCGCGGTCGTGCGCGTGCTCATGGTGATGGATGTTCATATGCGCGGACGTGCATGCTAGCCTGCGCGCATGGCACACGGCGTACAGGGCGGGGCGTCACCCGCTGCGATCGACGCGGCCACGGCCGCCGACGTGGCGACGGCGATGCAGGCGCTGGCCGCGCCGAGCCGGGTGCTGATCCTGGGCCGGCTCCGGGCCGGGCCGTGGAGCGTCGGCGAGCTGGCCCGCGAGGTGGGGATGTCGCAGCCGGCCGTGTCGCAGCAGCTGCGTGTCCTGCGCCACCTCGGCCTGGTCGTGGGAGCGCGCCGCGGCCGTCACGTCGTCTACGAGCTGCACGACGACCACGTCGCCGCGCTCGTCGACGAGGCCGTCTTCCACGTCGAGCACCTGCGGCTCGGGTTCCGCGGCCGGTCGCGCACGGCGGCGGGCGGCCTCAGCGCCGCCGCCGCGCCGGGTCGCTGAGGCTCGGCGGCGTCCAGCCGGCGTCGGCCGGGTTCAGGTTCGTCCCGGGCGGGACGATCTCGTCGATCCGGTCGAGCACGGCCGCGTCGAGATCGACGCCCGCCGCTCCCAGCTGGCTCTCGAGCTGCGCCATCGTGCGGCAGCCGATGATGGCCGACGTCACCCCCGGGTGGTTCGTGACGAACGCAAGGGCCATGTGGATCGGCTCGAGGCCCGCGTCGGCGGCCACGCCCGCGAGCGCCCGGGCCGCCTCGAGCTTGGCCTGGTTCTCGGCGAGCGTCATGTCGAACCGCAGCGGGATCCGCTCGGCGCGGTTGCTGCCCGGCTTCGTCAGGTCGTCGCGGCCCGATAGCCAGCCGCCGGCCAGCGGGCTCCAGCAGATCACCCCCATCTCGTGGCCCTCGCACACCGGCAGCACGTCGGCCTCGATCCCGCGCACGAGCATCGAGTAGGGCGGCTGCTCGCACACGAACCGCTCGCGGTTTCGCCGCTGCGCCGTCCACTGCGCCTCGACGATCGCGTGGGCCGGGAAGGTGGAGCTGCCCAGGTAGCGCACCTTGCCCGACCG
>Ga0075425_100008897_pt1 | contig 10676 bp, 9 predicted proteins | sample SoiMethybrSBSTD4_FD_75300 | JGI IMG/M metagenome (GOLD analysis project Ga0075425, IMG submission 75300) | Bulk soil microbial communities from a Populus tree surrounding site in Tennessee, USA - Soil MetaG P. TD hybrid SBSTD4 | ecosystem: Environmental > Terrestrial > Soil > Tree plantation...
ACTTGCCGCGATTGCGGCGGCTGCCAACGCACACAATCCAAAGAACATGCTGGCAAGGGGAATATTTCGATATACAAAAATAGCATAGACAATCAGACCTATCAAGGCGTAGCGAAACAGCGCCAGCAGGTAGTTCCACCACGGGACCACCGCCTTTTCCGACCCGTGCTGCGCCGTCGAAGCCAGCACCAGCGCATCCAATCCGCGCCCCAGCCAGCGAAAATTCAGCCAACCCAATATCGTGCCGGCCACCAATCCGCTCGCCCAGTCCCGGTTGCCCAATACCGCCGCCACACCCGCCGCCGCCGCCCCAAAAAAGATCGTCAGCCAGCCGATCCTGAATTCCGTGCGCGAACCTGCGATTCCCGGTGCAGCGGTCATTGCTTTACTTAGCCGGGAGTCTGCGAATCACTTCCCGCACTCCCGCAAAAAATCCCAACCCGCCGAACACCATCATCAGCCACGGCCTCGTGTGCATCCACTGGTCCAGGAAATATCCCAGCAGTCCGCCAAACACCACCGCTGCGACCAGTGTAAACGGCAACTCCATCGCCAGCGCCGACTGGTTTCCAAAGTCCTTGACCCGCTTCGGTTCCGAGGGAGCAGCAGGCAAACTCTCACGGTTCTTATCGTCGTCCACGATTTACTTCCTCTTCAACCCGATCCGACGCCTCACTTCTCAAACAACAGCTCCCCCGCCCTGCTGGTAGCCTTCACCACCGCCTTAATCAACGTCACGCGCAGCTTCCCTTCCTCCAACTCCATTATCCCGTCGATCGTGCAGCCCGCAGGAGTCGTCACCGCATCCTTCAGCAGCGCCGGATGATCTCCCGTCTCCAGCACCACGCTCGCCGACCCTTTCATCGTCTGCGCCGCAAGCAGCGTCGCCACATCGCGCGGCAATCCAACTTTCACTCCCGCCTCCGCCAGCGATTCCAGAATGATGTAGGCGAACGCCGGCCCGCTCGCCGAAAGCCCCGTCACCGCATCCATATTTTTCTCGTCCACCACCACCGTGCGGCCCACCGCTTCAAACATCGCCCGCGCAATCTCCAGATGTTCCGCTCCCGCATGAGCGCCCCGGCAAATTCCTGTCATCCCGCAGCCCACCGCTGCCGGCGTATTCGGCATCGCCCGTACCACCGCCGCACGCTCACCCAAGTGCTGCTCCAAATAACTCGTAGGCACCGACGCCGCTACCGAAATCACTACCGCCTTCGCCCCAATCTCCGGGGCAATCTCATTCAATACCTCCGCCATCACTTGCGGTTTCAGGCCCAGCAACACAATGTCTGCGTCCTTCACAGCCCTGCGGTTGTCGCTGCTCACCGATACCCCCAGCTCTTTCGTCAGCGCCAGCGCCTTTTCTCCGTGCTTCACGGTAGCGGTCACGTTCTTTGCCTTAAACAGCCCTTGCTTCAAATAAGCGCGCAGCAATATTCCGCCCAGCTTCCCTGCGCCCAGTACCGCCAGTTTCTTGTCCGAAAGTTTAAGAGGCATGGTCCTGCCATTGTGCGGTGCGGCAACAAACCCGGTCAACTCCGATCCCCATTATTCGTGGTCGTCCTCGCCGGAGCACGGCTTCCGCGCCGCCACGACACCCTAGACTATTCGTCATCCCGAGCGGAGTCATCGCAGCAAGGGATCTCTCATGGGACGCGTTGCGCTCAGCCTGACAGGTGAGGCGGGCGTTTCGGGCGACCCATCTTTTTGCGCTTCCACGATGCGAAGGGATGAACTCTTCCCGGCGAAAATATGTCTTCCTCTTTCTTTTCCCGGAGCTATACTCGCACAATGCGACTTGTCGTCGATATCGGCGGCCACGCCGAGAAGGAGGTGATCCAGTGAGGTACGGTTTACGTTGACGCAGTAGAGGAGGCGCTTGTGACTATCTGAGCGCCTCTCTCCTTTTCGGAACCCTGGTTTAGAACGTCTGTTTTGTGAACTTTGGCAGCAGCCATTCGAGATTATTCATGACCGCATTCACGAAATCGATCGCCTCCGCAGCGTTTTGCCTCGCGATGGCAGTCTCCGTCCATTCGCAAGATCAGCCGAAAAGCGGCGACGAATCTTGGACGACAACCAAAGAGAACGCCGAACAAAACGTCAATCCGTCGCGAACCACTGAAAGCCACGCCAAATCCGGGAATCGGACTGTAGACAAGCAGCGCGTGGAAGTCCTTGGGCCTAACGGCGGCTACCAGCCCTTGTCGGAAACTGAGACCGAAATTGTCCAGGTGAATGACACGACGACTCGCACCGTAGTGCGCAGCTATCAGTGGAATGCAAATGGGCAGCGAACACTGGCTCAGGTGACCGAACAGGAATCACGCACCTCCGCGAGCGGCAATTCGCACATCGAGCGCAAAACGACAGGTGCCGACGTGAACGGAAATTTTCAAGTCATCCAGCGCGAAGTGGCCGACACGAAAAAGATAAGCCCGGGCGTCGAAGAAACAAAAAGCACTGTTTACAAACGCGACAGCTACGGCGGCTTATCTCAAGCCGAACAGACGCAGGAAATGAAAACCCAAGGCGCGGACGATAGCGTCGCCGTGAAGAAGACGACGCTCATGCCCGATGGCAACGGCAACTGGAAAGTAAGCGGCGTCACCGAAAAAACCGTCAAGAACGACGGCCAGGACCGCACCACCGAAGAGCGCGTTTTGCGCCCCGATTTAGACGGCAGGCTTCATGAAGGTCCACGCACCGTTTCGAAAGAACAGCAAACCACCACGGGAGAAAAGAGGAGCACCGTCGAAACGTATGACGGCGGCACGCAATTGAGTAAGCGAGTCACAACAGTGCGGAAAAAGAACTCCAGCGGAGAAATAACCGAGGAACAGGTCGAGCAATCCAATCTCGGCAATCCCAGCGACGGCACAAAAGTAGCCGGACGCGCCAAGTACGTCGTCAAGTACGCCGCCCCGGGCTCGCAGCAAACTCCCGCAACCCAACAGTCCAAGACCGTTGAAATCCGCGACGCCAACGGCAACTATCGCGTCGTCTCTGTCGAGACGCAGAAATCGACGCAGCCCCCTGCTCAACAGACTCAGGCTCCTCCTAAGCAGGACGCACCGGCACCCAAGCCTTAGATAACGTCTAACCAAGAATAGGCAAGGATCAGTAAGATTTGGGACATCGCCAAACGATACGCGGGCGGATAACCCGTTAAACTCGGGTCCTTTGTCTGCCGCCCGCTACGTAAAACCGTTCTCGCTGCTGGTTGCGCAACTTGCCTACACCAGCTCGGGCAACCCGGCTTTAGCCTACCGCTGAGAGCGATTCCCAAACCAAGCCGGATAACTCTTGCGCTTCCGCAAGCACAGCTGCTTTCCTGGTTTATTTGCCGAACTTACGAAGAATTAGTAGCGGGCGAATCCTTCCGTCGCCCCCGCATTCTCTTTTGAAACGGGGCACCACCGCGTTAGTATGTCCGCCATGACAAACTCCAATCGCAACCTTAACGCTATCCACTCCGCGCGACTCGGCTTCCCCACGCGCCGCGAATTCATCGAAACCGCCATTGCCGCAGCAGCAACGGCTTCCCTGCCACTCACTCCGGACGCCACTGCGGCTTCCAAGATTCCCGTCGGCCTGGAAATGTACTCCGTCCGCAACACCATGGCCAAAGATCTCAACGGCACTGTCCGCGCCGTAGCTGCCGCTGGCTACCAGGGCCTCGAATTCTACGCGCCCTATTACGACTGGACACCGGCGCAAGCCAAGGACATGCGTAAACTCCTCGACGATCTCGGCATCCGCTGCTTCTCCACCCATAACGACAGTGCCTTTTTCTCGCCCGAAAAGATCGGCCACGCCCGCGAACTCAATCTCATCCTCGGCAGCAAATACATGGTCATGGCCAGTTCCCATGAAGGCGCAACACAGGACGCCTGGAAAAAAGTTGCTGACATTTTGAACACGGCATCCGACACGCTCACGGCGGATCACCTCGGGGTCGGCTATCACAACCACCAAGTCGAGTGGCGTACCGTGGACGGCCAGCGCCCAATGGACGTTCTCGCGAAAAACAGCAAACCTTCCGTGATGCTGCAACTCGACGTCGGCACCTGCATCGAAGCCGGATCCGATCCCGTCGCCTGGATCAAAGCCAATCCCGGCCGCATCCATTCCATGCACTGCAAGGAGTGGTCACCCGACGCCGGCAAAGGATACTCAGTTTTGTTCGGCGAAGGTATCGCACCGTGGAAGCAGCTTTTCCAGGCAGCTGAAAATGGCGGCGGTATCGAATACTATTTGATCGAACAGGAAGGTAGCCGCTTCTCCGAAGTCGAAACCGCGCAAAAGTGCTTACAGGGCTTCCGCGCCACTCACGGCGCTTGAACGCAGGAATTCGGAGAACTTTTTCATGGGACTACTTGCTGACATTTATCTGGCAAAGGATGACGCGGAAGCCCTTACCTACGACTCGGCTCCGGATACGTTTCCAGATCGTCTGCAATTCAAGGGCTTCACCGAGCTGCAGCTGTCGACGCTATGGGCCGCGCTGCGGGGAGTCAAATGGGACGTGAAGTCCCTGCACCAATTCCTAAACGTCTTCCACACCGGCGGCGGCGAGCGACTGATTTGTCGGCTGCCTGCCGCCATGCTGAGCGACCTCGCGAAACTGACGCCGGAGCAGGTTTCCGCGGCTGCGGAAAAATGGGCGGCGACCGCGGAAATGCGCTGCACGCCCGCGGATGCCCTCCCAATCATCGAAGGACTCATCGTCTCGGTGCGCAAAGCGGCTAAAACAAATCAAGCCGTCTATCTCTGGAATTCGGTCTAGCCCAATGGCGCGAACCGTGGCGACATTTTTTCTCGGCGTGACTGTGCTGTTCGCCGCATGGCTCGCGCAAGCACATCCCGCCGCGATTGCCAGCGCCCAAGTCAAGCAGAAAGAAGGCCTACAAAACGAAGTCGTCCGGAACAATGTACCGGTAAAAATGCGTGACGGCGTAACGCTTCGCGCTGACGTGATGCTTCCCTCCGCCGAAGGAAAGTTTCCTGTCCTCGTCTACCGCACGCCGTATGGCAAGAACCAGGCGCCGTCCACGTGGACCACCTTCCACAAAGCAGTCGCACGCGGCTACGCGGTTGTGCTGCAGGATGTCCGCGGCCGCTATGCCTCCGACGGCGAATTCACCCCATATCAAAACGAAGGCCGCGATGGCTACGATACGATCGAATGGGCGGCGGCGCAGCCGTGGTCCAACGGCAGCGTCGGCACGTTCGGACTTTCCTATCCGGGCGCGGTGCAATGGCTGGCCGCGGTAGAAAATCCGCCGCACCTCTACGCTATGGTTCCGGCCATGACGTTTTCTACCCCGCGCAATTTCTTTTACTCCGGCGGAGTGTTTGACGGTTCGTGGCTCGACTGGATCTGGTTCAACATTGCTCCCGACATCCGCAAACGCAACAATCTGCCAGGACCGCAAAGCCGCGCGGAAGTCTCCGCTGCCTGGAAACAAGAACACGAGCGGATGCAGAAGTTTCTACCGTTGGCGGAACTGCCTGATCTGAAAGAAGTAACGCCGTTTTACTACCAGTGGCTCGCGCATCCGCCCGCCGATCCCTGGTGGGACTGGGCCGAACTGCGCGGCAAATACGATCGTGTCCATGCCGCGGTGCTGAATATTTCTGGATGGTACGACGAAGCATATGGACCGGACGGCGCTACGACAAATTTCAACGGACTGCTCGCGGCGCGAAAAGGTGAAACGGATCCGAGAACTGCGACGATCATAGGCCCGTGGACGCATGGCGAACTGGAACGAAGCAAAGCTGGCGAGCTGGACTTCGGCAAAGCCGCCGCGGTGGACTACGACGAAATCATCCTCCGTTGGATGGACCATTATGTGAAAGGCGTAAACAACGGCGTTGAGAAGGAAAGACCTGTCCGTATCTTCGTAATGGGCGACAACGTTTGGCGCGACGAAGAGGCATGGCCCCTGGCCCGGAGCAAACCCAAAACCTATTATTTTTCTGGTCGGTACATTGGTCCAAATTCCTTCGCTCTGAAGGAAAGTACGCTGTTGCTTGAGGCTCCTTCTTCTGTGTTCATTTCCGACCCTGTGCATCCGGTCACTGATTCATACACCCAATTTGGCGCGAGAGATTACAGCACACTGGCAGGCCGCAAAGACGTGCTGGTTTTTGACTCATTTCCGCTCGACTCAGATCTCGAAGCCACGGGCCCGATTCACGCGACGATTTACGCGTCGGCCGACGTAGCCGATTTTGATCTATGGGTTCGTGTTCTGGATGTGTGGCCTGACGGCCATGCCTACAATCTGATGAGTCCCGGGCTCGATGTGCTGCGCGCGAGCTATCGAAACGGTTCACTCTTACCTGAACTGCTGAAACCGGGACAAATTGTCCGCCTCGACCTGGATCGCCTGCTGACATCGAATGTTTTCAAGGCCGGCCATAGGATCCGCGTGCAGATTTCCGGTGCGTTCTTCCCGCACTTCTCGCGCAACCTGCAAACCGGCAAATCGGAAATCACTTCGTCCGCGATAGGCCTCGGGCACATCCGCATTTACAGCGATGCAAAGTATGCCTCGCGCATCGTCTTGCCGGTGGTCCCGCAAACCGGCACAAGAAAGTGAGAGCCAACACAGACTAATCGTGGCGTGCGCCGTGGATGATCTGAATGGCATGGAGGAGGAGCGGGGCGATGGCGTCTAGGGATTCTATGGCGCCTTTGGGACTGCCGGGAAAATTGAGGATCAGTGTGGTGCCGCGGATGGCGGCGGAGCTGCGGGAGAGAATAGCGCGCGGCGTTTTTTCGAGTCCTTTGCGGCGCATCTGTTCGGCGAAACCGGGAATCATCTTGTCGGCGACGGCTTGCGTGGCTTCGGGAGTGACATCGCGGGGGCCGAGGCCGGTGCCGCCGGTGGTGAGGATGAGGTCCATGTTTTCTTCGTCGGTAAGGCGGCACAGAATGGTTTGAATTTCAAATGTGTCGTCGGCGACCAGATGCGTTGACGTGACCGTCCAGCCAAGTTCTTCGCAGCGGGCGACGACCGCGGGCCCGGAGGCGTCCTGGCGTTCACCTCGCGCTACGGTGTCGGAAATGGTGATCACAGCGATTTTCATAGTCGTGACAGCTAGCGTTTCGCTTCAACGATAGCGGATCTCCAATTGCACGTGCCGGCCGGCGTCCGTGGGGATTGTAACCGTTTCTTCGCCGGCATCGAACTGATTCCATTCTTTGCCGTTCACCTGAACGCGCTGAATTCTTGCGCCGCCAGGCGCGCGCAACCGCAGACGAATCACATCCGGATTCCGGGGAGGCAGATCGACTTGGGCTGCGACGCTGCCCGCCGTCACGTGGGAAGCGATGGAAAAGGCGACGGGTCCCCAGCGCGTCGGCGCTACGGATACTGAAATCCGCTTTCCGTCGGCGAGCCATTCGCGCGGCATGGTTTTTCCAAGCCACAACGTTTCCGACTCCGGGTCTTCGAATACCAGCATCCAGCGGGCCAGCAAAGGAACCACGAGCTGCGCGGGTACGCAATAGGGCGCCGCATTCCCTGCCATGAGGAGATTGCGGGTTTCAGGAGCGAGCCAGGTGCCCCGCGTATATTGATGGGCCATGACGCTATAGAGGAGCAACAAAGCTTGGCGAGCGAAGTCGTGCTGGATGAGTGCAAAGCCGTGGCCATAGGCGAGAAAGCCGCCTAAGTCGGCAGTCTTGTATCCGTAGGCAGTGGGTACGCCGAGAATTGTGTCATGGTGAGTGGCGCGATAGTCCGCAATCATTCGAACCTGCTCTTTGCTCAGAGAACCGGAATAAAGCATTTCCGCGTAGGCGCGATAAGAGCGAAATTGTGGGTCGGTACTGTCGCGAGGAACGGCAATGTGAAAGGGCTCTTTCACACCGGCAATCGCCGACAAAATCTTTTCCCCGCTGATGGTGAGGCTGGAACGTGAAATTGCCGCGTTGAGATCATCGCGAAGTTCTTGGGCTTCGCGCTGGAGCCGCCGGCCCCAGGCCGTGAGGACAGCATCTTTTTTTTGCCGGCCTATTTTCTCCCATACGCGCCCCAGATCGCGGAAACCGCGGGCGGTTTCGGTGCTGTTGGAGAAATACGGCTGCATGTAGCGCTGTGGATCGGGATCGATAGAAGCATCGGCCTCGCTCCATCCGGCGAGCATGCCGTAGGCCGGATCAGTGGCGGGAAGAGTTTTGGCCCTATTGCGGAGGCCAAACAGAAGACTTGTGATGCCGTCAATCCGTTTGCGGTAACGGAGCAGCAGTTCAGGATTGCCGCCGTAGTTGACGTACTCGGCAGCGACCGTCAGCATGCGGCCGTACTGGCCGACTTCCGGGCCGCGATAGAGCAGCGAGCCGTCGTCGCGGACAAATTTTCCGAAATAGTTTTCAATATAGCGCCCGGCAAGATCGAGCAGCCCCCATTCCAGGGCCGCGGCGGTGTCTACGGTAAAGGTGTCCGGGAATCCGTCGTGTTCGCTGCCAGCGTAGTCTTTGTCCACAGCACCATATTTGGGAAAATCTCCGACGCGGGTCATCCTGGCGCGCAGCAGCGAGAAGCGGGCCATATTTGCGAGGCGTTCGTCGGGTAGATCAATTTTCATACCCGGCGCGAGAAATTCGTTCCAGCGAACGGTCAGGGCCGCAAGGTCTGAATAGAACAGTTTCGGATCGTAGCCAGTTCTTGGCGGAAACGGATGATACGAATCGACGTATTTCGCCCATCTCAAATTGCCATTTTCGATTCGGCTTATGCGATACCAGACCGGCTGAACCCGATTGTTGCCGTTCGAAATGCGCCAAGGGGCGAACGCGATCATCTCGGTCCAAGATAGGTTCTCCTCGGGATACACAAAACGCAGCACCGGTAGATATCCGCCTAGCAAGCCGTCCAGCACGCGCCCCTGCTCACGAATTTTGGCAATAGAGGAATCGTATGGTGCAGGATCGAAATTTGGTGAGCGCCCCCCATAGGCGAAGCCGACTTTGTCGAAGGTGTCGGGCGTTCCGACAAAGGTGTAGGTCTGTATCTTGCGAATCGGTTCGAATACGCTGGCGACTTCCTCATAAGACGGATCATCGCCTTTTGCAAGAATTTGTTCCGCCAAAAGGTCCCGCGGACTCTCTAAAATCTCCTTCGGCGTATGTCCCAGATAGAGCTTTGCGGGATCGGCCCTGGTTGGTTCGGAAGATTTCGGCAAGTCGATTTGAACGCCGTTGGAGCTTACAAAGAGCAGGTGACCATCGCGCTGGGTGTAGTCTTCGAGTATCACGGATTCCCGGCCAGATGGCGGAGCGGGAACAATTTCGACCAGCGTCCATGCACCTGAGCGCTCGCCTTTTTTCAAGAGAACCTGTTTTTCGTTGATGATCATTTCGGCCGCGGTGGGAGAGAGCAAGCGGCTCAGTTTCAGTTTTAGTGGGGATACGCTCTGCGCCAGCGAACCCTCCGTCAGGCCAGCGAGAACAACAGAAACCCAAAAGGCAAGTTTGATTAACCTGAACCGAATCGTGCCGCGCATTGGCGAGTAGTTTAGCGGAAAAGGCTTGCAGCAGGAGCGGATGTCCGCCAGGGAGAAGAGCCGGGCCGAAGGCCGGCACCAACGCGGAGAGTAGCGGCGCAAATGGCAAGAAATGTGGGCTTAAAGCCGCGCCTGCGGAACGAGCGAAACGAAAAGAATTTCAGGAGGTTTCGACGGCGTCGCGGCTGGACTCATCCATCAGGCGCATGGCTTCCATGAGCAAGCCGGTGGTGCCGCGGGTGGTGGTGGTTCGGGTGGAAGCGTTGGCTGCATTGAAATCAATTTCGAAGTCGCCTTCGGTCCAGAGAATGACTTTGTAGACGGCGTCGTCGCCCTGGACGGCGCCGATTTGCGCATCCCTGCACTGACCGCTGGCGAAGAACAGTTCTCCCTGTTCGCCATTGTGGCGGACGCGGAGTCGGCAAGACTTTTGCCCCATTTCGAGGGATTGCAGGAGATCGGTCATGCTCATTTCCTCGAGGCGGCCTTGAATCACGCCGGGACGTGAGGCGCTCTTCTGCAATTTTTCCAAGTGGATGCGGTCCACCACTTTTTTTGCTGCGCGGACTAGGTCTTTCAACACGAAAGGTTTGGCGATGAAATCTTCCACGCCGTCAGTGAGCGGGCGCAGCTTCTCTTCGATGTCGGCGCGGCTGGCCATAAACAGGAACGGGATGTGGCGAGTTTTTTCGCGGCCGCGAAGTTTTTCAAAAAGCTGGCGGCCATCGAGACCGGGCATCTTGTAGTCGCAGAGAATCGCATCAGGGGGATCGTCGATAACTTTCATAAGGGCGTCGGCGCCATCATTGGCGAAAATGACCTCGCAATGAGCCTCCATGCCCTTTTCGATCAGGTCGCGGACGAGGGGATTGTCCTCGGCGACCAGCAGGCGAACCGATTTGGAGGAAGCTGCGGTCATCTACGTCTTGCGTTGCGAGCGGTTCCCTTGTTCCGGTATTTACGAAGCGCGCGGCGATAGTCACCGCTCTTTCCGCCGGTTTTTTCGATTAAAAACAGCTCACGAATCTCGATGCCTTTGTCGAGGGCTTTGCACATGTCGTAGACCGTGAGCGCGGCAGCGGCGGCAGCCACGAGCGCCTCCATTTCGACGCCGGTCTGGGCGGAGGCGGAAACGTGAGTGCGAATCTCGA
>Ga0075425_100008899_pt1 | contig 10674 bp, 12 predicted proteins | sample SoiMethybrSBSTD4_FD_75300 | JGI IMG/M metagenome (GOLD analysis project Ga0075425, IMG submission 75300) | Bulk soil microbial communities from a Populus tree surrounding site in Tennessee, USA - Soil MetaG P. TD hybrid SBSTD4 | ecosystem: Environmental > Terrestrial > Soil > Tree plantation...
GATCAGCCCTGCAAGCGACCCTCGGCCAGCCTACGGTAGCGCTGCAGGCTGCGGGTCAGGTGCGTGCGCATGGCGTTGCGCGCCTCTGCCGGGTGCCCACCGCGAATGGCGGCGTAGATGCGCCCATGCTCCTTCTGAATGCCGATCAGGTATCGACGCTGCGACTGCGGGGTCCCGACGGACACGCGCACGCTCTGCCGGGGAATGACGTGGCGGCCTAGAAACTCGAGCAGCTCAGCGAATCTGGGATTGGCGGAGGCTGCCGCAATGGCGCGATGGAAGGCGAAGTCCTCATTGATGGCACCCTCGCCCCGCGCAATGGCCGCCTCGATGGCGCGCAGCGCCCGGCCCACGGGCGCGAGCCGCTCAGAGGTGATGCGCTCGGCCGCCAGCGCCGCCGCCTCCACCTCGATGGCGAGCCGCAATTCCATTACTTCCAAAACATCGCCGATTGAGCTCAGTCCATTAGGGTCGATGCGGAAGGGCACCCGGCTCGCGTCGGCGGCGACGAAGGCGCCTGAGCCCTGGCGGGTTGTCACCAGTCCCTCTGCCCGCAGTGCCGCCACTGCTTCGCGCACCACCGTGCGGCTCACGCCCATTGCCTTCATCAGAACCTGCTCGGTGGGCAAGCGCGCGCCGGGCTGCAACCGCCCCTTGCGGATCTCCTCGGTGAGGCGTGCAACCGCCTCCTCCGTCAAATTGCGCTGTGGCCGCAGCGGGCGCAGCAGAGCGAGCTTGTCAGGCCCCCGCGGGGCGGCTAGGGTCGGTAGTCGTCGGGTCATCGTACAAGTTCTAGTGCCGATCGTGGCGGCGTTCAACCGCCGAAGCGGGGACGGTGCCTTCCGATACAATCGGCAGAAAGCAGGCTGCAGTCCAGCAGGAGGAAGCCCATGGACAGAAGATCAGTCGTGAAGCTCGGTTTGGCTGGGTTGGCAATGGGTGTGGCCCGCTTGCCCACGGCGTCAGCCCAAGGCAAGCAGGTGCTCAAGGCCACGGATGTGCACCCCCTCGGCTACCCGACGGTCGAGGCCGTGGTGCGGATGGGCAAAAAGCTCGAAGCCGCCACCAACGGCCGCATCAGCATCCAAATGTATCCCTCCATGCAGCTCGGTGGCGAAAAGGAGATGATCGAGCAAGCGCAAGTGGGGGCTCTGCAGATCGCCCGCATCAGCGTCGGTCCCATGGGTCCGATCGTGCCTGAGCTCAACGTCTTCAACCTACCCTTCATGTTCCGCGACGACGCCCACATGGAAAAGGTGATCGACGGTGAAATTGGCGATGAACTCTTGAAGAAACTCTCCGAGCACCCAACCGCGGGACTGATAGGCCTGTGCTGGATGAACGCCGGCAGCCGCAATGTCTACAACAGCAGGCACCCCATCAAGACAGTAGAGGACCTCAAGGGCCTCAAGATTCGCATGATGGGCAACCCCGTGTTCGTTGACACCATGAACTCGCTCGGCGGCAACGGCGTGGCCATGGGGTTCGATCAGCTGGTCAACGCCATGCAAACGGGTGTCGTCGACGGCGCAGAAAATAATGAGCCTAGTTACGAGAGCGGCCAGCACTACCGCTACGCCAAGTACTACTCCAAGACCGGGCACCTCATCATCCCGGAGATCCTCGTCTACTCCAAGAAGAGCTGGGATACGCTTTCCAAGGACGACCAGGTCCTCATTATGAAGCTGGCCAAGGAAACACAGCAGGAACAGCGCAAGCTGTGGTACGAGCGCGAACAGGAATCCCTGAACAAGATGAAAGAAGCAGGTGCCGAGGTTAACGAAGTGGTCGACCGCAAGCCGTTCCAAGCGGCGGTCAAGCCTGTTTGGGACAAGTACGGCGCCCAGCACGCGGCACTGATCCAGCGCATCCAAGACATAAAGTGAAGCTGACCCTCACTTGAACGAGCCGGCCGCTCTGTCGGGGGGACGTGGTCGGTTCGCTTGCTGCAGGAAGAACAACAATGAAGGCCCTATACGTCCGCGCCATGGATGAAATTCATCGCGCCTGTCTCGTCGTTGCCGGCGCGTGCCTGGTGATCATTGTACTCATCATTCCTTACGGGGTCTTCTGCCGCTATGCGCTCAATAGCGCAGCATCGTGGCCCGAGCCGATGGCGGTGCTGATGCTGATCGTGGTCTCGTTCCTTTCCGCCGTCGTCTGCTACCGCGAATACTTGCATATCGGCGTCGGCGTGCTGCCAACCCTCCTGCAAGAACCGGCCAAGTCGTACCTTGGCTGGTTTCTCGAGCTCTGCATGCTGGCGACGAACCTCTTCATGCTGATTTGGGGCATCAAGCTGGTGCAGGTCACGTGGCATCAAGCCATCCCCGAGTTTCCCGTGCTGTGGGTAGGCCTCACCTATCTGCCGATCCCAATCGGGGGACTGCTCACCTCACTGTTCGTGATCGAGCGGTGCATGACCCGCAAGTTCTTCGCCGAGCCAGAGCCCGAGACCGTCAGTCAACTCTCGACGGAGTAATGGAGAGCGGATAAGCATCATGGACGTCTTCATTCTCATCGGCAGCTTCACCATCGTCTGCCTCATGGGCATGCCGGTCGCCTATGCGCTCGGCATCGCCTCCATCCTAGCTGCGCTATGGGTCGGCATTCCATTGGAAGCCGTGATGCTGAAGGTCTCCGGCGGGATGAGTGGCTTCTCCCTGCTGGCCATCCCCTTCTTCATCCTTGCGGGCGCCATCATGGCCGTCGGCGGCATGGCCGAGCGCCTCGTCAACCTAGCCAAGGTATTTGTCGGATTCATTCGAGGCGGCATGGCTCTGGTCAACATCCTGGCCTCGACCATGTTCGGCTGCATCTCGGGGTCCTCGGTCGCCGACACAGCCGCCGTGGGCTCGGTGATGATCCCACAGATGATCAAGAACGGCTATCCACGGCTGTTTGCCGTCAACGTCACAATCTCTGGCTCGCTGCAGCCCTTGCTTGTACCCCCGTCACACAACATGATCATCTATTCGATCGCTGCTGGCGGCACCATCTCAGTGGCGCATCTGTTCATGGCAGGCATTATCCCAGCCCTGCTGCTCGGACTTTCGCTCATCATCCTGGTGCTCATTATCGCCCAGCGCCAGAGCTTCCCCAAAGGCGAGATCGTTCCCCTGCGCCAGGCCTTGAGGATCGCCCTCGATGCCGTGTGGGGCATGATCACGATCGCAATCATCCTCGGCGGGATCCTTTCTGGCATCTTCACCCCGACGGAGGCCGGAGCGGTCGCGGTCGTCTACGCGTTCTTTGTCACCATGTTTGTATACCGCGACGTCAAGTGGAGCGAACTGCCAAAACTGATCGCCCGCGTCGTGCGCACCGTGGGCATGGTCATGATCATGATCGGCTTCTCGATCGCCTTTGGCTACATGATGGCGATCATGCGCGTCCCGGCCATGGCCACGCAATTCTTTGTAGACATTTCCAACGACCGGTTCATGTTCCTCCTGTGGGTCAACATCTTGCTGCTGGCACTCGGCACATTCATGGATCTGGCCCCGATGCTATTGATCTGTACGCCGATCTTCCTGCCAGTCATTAAGGCGTTCGGCATCGATCCGGTGCACTTCGGCATCATCATGATCTTGAACCTGGGGATTGGCCTGCTGACGCCGCCCGTGGGACCGACCATGGTGGTGGGCTGCGCCATCGGCCGCGTCAGCATGGAGGCCGTCTCGCGCAGCATTCTGATCTTTTACGTGCCGATGGTGATCGTGCTCCTATTGGTAACCTACATCCCAGCGTTGACGCTGTGGCTCCCATCGGTGGTGTTGAAATAGATCTGCGCTTGCGTTTTGTCGCCGGCCGGACGGCAGCGCTTTTTGCGTAATGCCGTGCGTTGGCCTCGCGAATTGGGCAAGACTGGCGCGAGGGATGATGATCTCGCAGCAACGAACAAGAGCCCGTGACGGGCGTCCTACATCGCACCATCGCACACAGACCCGGTGGCGGCGCGCGGAGAGGGCATTCACCTGTGGGACGCTTGCGGCAAACAAGACATCGATGCCGCGGGCAGCGCGCCGGTCTCCCGCTTCGGGCACGGGCACCCCGACGTGATGGCGATAAGCCTGTTCGAGGATCCGGCGCTCGCTGCCCTGTGCGGGCCTGCCAACATGCTGTCCCGGCGACGTCACGCCGCGGCCGGCTCAAGCCGGCACCGCCAGCTTCAGCGGGCAGGCGCGCTCCCCGTGTCAGGTTACGGGAATTGGCGCACCCTTTCCGCGGAGCTATGGCCCCAGGATAATCGCTGCCAGGGCGTCCGGCGCGCTCAGCATGGGATAGTGGCCGGTGTCGAGCACATGCCAGCGCGCCTTGAGCTTGTCGGCGGCGCGGCGGATGTGCGCCTCACCCGGATTGGGTGCGCGGCTGCAATAAAGCACGTCGGCATCCCATGGTTGATCCCAGAACCGCTCGAGTTTCACGGGGCGGCTGTAGACCAGTGCGGGATGGAGCGTGACGCGATCGGCGGCCCAAGCGCGCAGGCCCGGATCGAGGTCGGCGAATAGACGTGCGACCGCATCCTCGCGCGTGGGCCCGCGCGCTAACGGCGTCTCCACACCCGTGGTCGGGCGCTTGACCACATCGAGGATGCTCTCCCCATCAAGGAGTGCGAGCGCGTCGGCAAACACCAGACGGCCGACCCGGTCGCGGGCCTGCTCGGCAGCACACGCCATGACCATGCCGCCACTGGACGTCCCCACGAGCACGGCGTTCTGCAAATCATAGTAGTAAAGTAGTTTGGCGATCTCCTCCCCGTGCGTTTCTGTGCTGATGCCCGCGCGCAGCTGATGGGCACGCTCGGCACAGCCCTCAAGCGTGGGGGCGAGCACGTTGTGACCCCGAACCCGCAAGCACTCGGCCACGAATTTCCAGATCCATCCGCCCTGATAGGCGCCGTGGATGAGCACGAAGTCGGTCACGCCCTTACACTCCCCAGTTGCCGTCCCCTGATGGCCCACCCAGCTCTCGGACACCAAGCGCACGTTGGAACGATGGAGGGGGCACCAGTCCCCACCCTTGCACAGAGGGCAGGCATGCGTGGGAACCTCACAGCCTACATTCCCCCGCCTCAGGCGATTGCGCTAGACTACCCAGGCACCCGATCAAGCCAAAGCAGGGCACCAGTCATCATGCAAACGCTCAAAGTCGGCGACGTCACCATCACCAGCATCATCGAGCGCGACGGGCCGTGGCGCAAGCCCGAGGACATGTTTCCTGCCTATGATGCCGTACTCGGTCGTCGCCACCTCGCCGAATTGGACCCCGTGGTGTTTGATACCGCTTCGGGGCGCATGGTCATCACCTACCAGACCTTCCTCGTCCGCACGCCCAAGCACACGGTCCTCATCGATACCTGCACCGGCGAGGACAAGGGGTACCCTCCGCCCTTCGATTTTCCCAAGCAGCCCTGGCTTGACAGTTTTAAGGCGGCTGGCCTGGGCTTCACGGACATCACGCACGTGTTTTGTACGCATCTGCACATTGACCATACCGGCTGGAACACGATGCTGCGCAATGGCCGTTGGGTGCCAACGTTTCCAAACGCCAAGTACATCTTCCACAAGGGCGAGTACGCCTACTGGGAAGAGATGACCCGGCAGGGCGCCAATCCACCCGGCAACGTTTGGACCTACAATTGCCGACCAATCGTTGATGCCGGCCAAGCGCTGCTGGTGGACGATGCCTTTGCGCTCGACGACACATTTTCGCTCACCCCCACACCCGGCCATTCGCCGCACCACTGCTGCGTCGACATCCGCTCCAAGGGCCAGCACGCCGTAGTAACCGGCGACATGATGCACCACGCGTTGCAATGCCGTGAGCCGGATTGGTCAACCATCTTCGACACCGACAAGGAGCAAGCCGCCCAGTCGCGCCGCGGCTTCCTCGGCAAAGTCGCCGACACCAGTACGCTCGTGCTGCCGATCCATTTCCCGACCCCGACAATCGGCCGCGTTGCCGCCGACGGCCAGCGCTTCCGCTACAATTTCGTGCGCTGATGCGCTATTCTCGGCCCATGCTTGAGGATCCAACATCGGCTACAGCCGAACCGACGCCGTTCTGGCAAACCAAGCCGCTGGAGGCGATGTCGCGTGCTGAGTGGGAATCGCTCTGCGACGGCTGTGGCCAGTGTTGCCTGCTCAAGGTGGAGGACGAGGACAGCGGCAAGGTCTTCCTGACCGAACTTGCTTGTCGCCTTCTCGACCTGCGCTCGTGCCGATGCCGCGAGTACGCGACACGCCATGCGCGAGTGCCGGACTGCGTTGTTATCAGCCCGGACACCGTGCGCCAGATCGGGTGGTTGCCGGAGACGTGCGCCTACCGACGCCTGGCAGAGGGTCGCGATCTTGAATGGTGGCATCCCCTCATCTCCGGCGATCCTGAGACGGTGCACCATGCCGGGGCGTCGGTACGCGGCTGGACCCGAAGCGAGGAAGGCGTGCGTCCTAGCGCGATCGCGCGCTACATCATCGGCGAGGCCCGCTAATGGCCGATGTCTCGGCAGAAGTGCAACGACCCCGCTTGGCGCGACGGCGCCCAGACAAGCCGTGCAGCGTGCTATGGTTGGCTGCCGGTTGCCTTCATTCCACCTCCAGGATTGAGCCCTGATGAGCGCGAACGGTCCATACCAGGGCGCAATCGACTGCGATATCCACCCGCGCGTGCCCACGCCGCACACCCTCGCCCGATACATGGACGACCACTGGCGCGATACCGTCGAGGTACGCGGCATCGAGACCTGGGATTCGATCTCCTACCCCCCAAATGCTCCGCTCACCAGCCGCCCCGACTGGCGCACGGCCGGCGCGGACGCAGAACCGGCGAAACTCGCCAAGGCCACGCTCGACCGCTTCGGCCTTGCACACGGTGTCTGCAATTCCTTGTTCCCGGTGCAGTTCTTCCGCGATCAAAACCTGGCCGCAGCCTTTGCCCGGGCGCTCAACGACTGGTTGGCGGCCGAATGGCTGGACAAGGACCCGCGCCTCAGGGGCTCGGTCGTGTTGCCGATCCAATCGGCCGAACGCTCGGTCGATGAGATCGAGCGACGCGCCGGCGACCGGCGCTTCGTCCAGGTGCTGCTGCTGGCCCAGGGTGAACACCCGCTCGGCAAGCCCATGTACTGGCCGATTTACGCCGCCGCAGAGCGGCACGGCTTCACCGTCGGCATTCACGCCGGCAGCAGCTATCATCATGCGCTTACGAGTTCCGGCTGGCCCACCTACTACCTGGAGGATTACGCATCCCAGGCGTTGGGCTTTCAGGCGCAGCTTGCAAGCCTGATTTGCGAGGGTGTGTTCGTCAAATACCCAAAGCTTAAGGTTGTTTTGATCGAGTCCGGCGTCACTTGGCTCCCGCCATCCCTTTGGCGGCTCTCCAAATTCTGGCGCGGCGTGCGCCTCGAGGTGCCCTGGCTCGACCGCTCGCCTGAGGAATTTGCCCGCGATCATATCCGCCTGACGATCCAACCCTTTGACGCGCCGGCCTCCCCGGCGCACATTGGCCGAATCATGGATCAGCTGCCGTCCGACGAGATGCTGCTTTTCGCGACCGATTTTCCGCACTGGCAATTTGCCGACGACGCGGTGCTGCCCGCCGGCCTTTCGCCCGCACTTGCCCGCAAGATCCAGATCGACAACCCACTCGCCGCCTATCCGCGTCTCGGGAGGCCATGATGCTTGACGCCCCGCTTGCTCCAGAACTCCAGACCGAGGCCGGTCGGCTCACAGGAGAGACCCCGTCGCGTCTCAAGATCATCGATGGCGATGTGCATCCGGCACCCCGCTCTGTTGACGACATCAAGGCCTTTCTCCCACAGCGCTGGAAGGAGCACCTGGAAATTTATGGATCTCGCCGCAAGCTCGGCATGAACTATGAACCCTATCCGAAGTCTGCACCACGCGCGTGCCGACGCGACGCCTGGCCCGACGGCGGCGGCAATCCGGGGTCGGATCTGGACCTGATCCGCGCGCAGTATCTCGACGCCTTGGGCATTGAGTACGGCATCCTAGGGCCGCTCGGCCTCACCGGTCACAGCGAGCTCAACCAGGAATTTTCTGCCGCCCTCACGTCGGCGGTCAACGACTGGCAAAAGGAATATTTCGCCAAACCGGAACCGCGCCTCAAGGCAGCAATCGTGGTACCCTCGGAGAACACGCCAGCCGCCGTCGCAGAGATCGAGCGCTGCGCCAACGACCCCGTCTACGCACAAGCATTCATGCTGACACGCACGAGCGAACCGCTTGGCAACCGGCGCTACTGGCCAATCTATGCCGCGGCCGAGCGGCACAACCTTCCCGTCGGCCTGCATGTATTCGGCTCGGGCGGCCATGCGTACTCGGGAACGGGCTGGCCGTCCTACTACGTTGAAGAGGGCGCGGGTCACGCCACCTCGTGCCAAACGACGGTCACCAGCCTGGTCATCGAAGGCGTGTTCGAGCGATTCCCACGCCTCAAGGTGGTCTTGATCGAGGGTGGTTTCGGTTGGCTGCCAGCGCTCGCTTGGCGCCTGGACAAGCTCTTCGAACGCATGCGCAGCGAGGTGCCACACCTCAAGAAAAGGCCGTCCGAGTACATCCGCGAGCACATTTGGGTGACGACGCAGCCAATGGAGGAGCCAAAGGACCGCAAGCACCTCTTGGATGTCATGGAGTGGATTGGCTGGGATCGGCTGCTGTTTGCATCCGACTACCCACATTGGGATTTCGATGATCCCTTCCGCGCTTTCCCCGCTGGCTTAGGACAGGCGCGACACCACCAGATCCTGGCGGGTAACGGCTTGGCGGTGTATCGGCTCACGTAAGGTTTCATCCCCGCTGCGCAGCCGTGGGGAGAAAAACCCAAACTCAGTTCCGCGATCCGCCAAAGCCACTTCCAGGCGAAGAACGCCGCAACGCCAGCCATGCCCCGACACGTCGTCGCCCGAGCCGCCCAGATCCCGCCGGGGTCGCGAAAGCTGGTGAAGGTGGCAGGGCGCGACATCGTCATTTTTAATATCAACGGCGAACTCTTCGCACTCTCCGACAAGTGCCCCCACAAGGGCGGTAGCCTGTCGCGCGGCAAACTCTCAGGCGCTGTCACGTCTTCGGAGCCGGGCAACTATCAGTATTCGCGCCCCGGTGAGATCATCCGTTGTCCCTGGCATGCCTGGGAGTTCGATGTGCGCACGGGCCGCTCCTGGTGCGATCCCCAGCGCATGCGGCTCATGAACTACGCCATCTCAGTGGAACCCGGTGCCAAGCTTGTGGAGGGCCCGTACACGGCCGAGACGTTTGCCATCACGGTCGAAGACGCCTACGTCGTGATCGAAACGAAATGAGCAAAGATCACGCACCGCGAGCCGACCGCCAAGAGCCCATTGCGCTCGGCCGCAAGCAGCGAACCCGGGGCATCCGCGGCGCCGCCCTGCTCGGCGCCACCGATAAACGCCCATGAGGCACATGGGCCAGGCCGCAGGGCAATGTGCATGGCTGCGGATCCGACCACCATCGTTGCGCAGGCGGGGCCAGGAGACCCTCCCGGACCCGCACGCGATCTGCGGCGGCACTCAGTCGCCAATGCAATCGTAGTATCGGTTCCACCAATAGGAGCTGCCCGTCGCCACCGCGCGACGGTAGTAATAGTGGCAACCGCCGTATGCATAGGTATCGTCGTAATAGCCGTAAGGCACGTAACCGAACGCGCGGCCGCGACGGAAGTGCCGGACTTGGCGTCCGTCACCGCCACGAATGTGCCCGCGGCTCACAGAGGCGCGAGGCGCCGATCCACTGAAGGCCCGGCCTCCCGAACGAATGCCGCCGCCTCCAACCCCGCCACCGCCGGAGGCCATTCCCCCACCACCTCCGCCAACCCCTCCGCCGCCAACTCCTCCTCCCCCAACACCTCCTCCCCCATGCCCACCCTTCTGGGCCGCCACCGGCTGATAAGCTCCCGACAACGCTAGAGCGGCGATGCTCGCCACGGCCGCCGTCACCCAATATGTTCGCTTCATAATGACCTCCAGGCATTCGCTCGTTTGGTCTCGTTTGCACTGGGGTCAAGCCTGGAGCAGCCCGGAGGGTTCCCCGTCCCGGACACCGCTCGCCCTCACGGTATGATCACAGCGCAGCCAACGAGCGCAAGCTCTGCCGGCGCTCCGCGTGCCTGACGTTCTATAGTGGCGAGACCTAAGCCGATGACCCCGTCGTAATATCGCATCCACCGGATGGCTGTGGGTTTCGAGCGCCTGCTACCAACCATCTCGGACTGCTTTAGCCACGGGCGCGAGCGCGCCACACACCCCGGCGGAGACGCCGATCGGCGCTCAGCGCACGTGCCTATGCCTTCGCGACACGCCGCACCCGCGGCTGAGCGACGATAGGCGGGGGGTGCTCAATTCAAGGAGTGGACCGCGAAGCTCCGTCCGCTGAACCCTCTGCCCCCGCCGCGCCTCGCAGTGTTCGACCTGCTTGCTATCAGCACCAGCGCAGAGGCGCCCGCCCGCTGCCGCACACCCCTTGGGGATTTTCGCTTGCTCCTTGTCTTGCCGCGATTTTCAAGGTCAAGCTAGGTCTCTTGCGGGCCGGCTCGCCAGCTGAGATAGAGATCAAATCTTTGCACCGGGCCGGCACGCCGTAAGCTTGGCCAGTTCAGACGTCCATTCGCGGGAGCGATCGCCATGCAGGACAAGAC
>Ga0075425_100008900_pt1 | contig 10672 bp, 10 predicted proteins | sample SoiMethybrSBSTD4_FD_75300 | JGI IMG/M metagenome (GOLD analysis project Ga0075425, IMG submission 75300) | Bulk soil microbial communities from a Populus tree surrounding site in Tennessee, USA - Soil MetaG P. TD hybrid SBSTD4 | ecosystem: Environmental > Terrestrial > Soil > Tree plantation...
CAGATGACCGGTTTCGGCGGGATGGTCTGCTTCGACCTCGACGGCCGCTACGATCGCGCCGAGAAGGTCTACGACCGCCTGAACATCATCAAACGTGCCGCGAGCCTCGGCGGCGTCGAAAGCCTCATCAGCATGCCGGTCCTCACCTCACAATGGGGCCACACAGACGATCAACTGCGCGAAGCCGGCGTCACGAAAGGGATGCTGCGACTCTCGGTGGGGCTGGAAGACGCCGAAGATCTGATCGCGGATCTCGATCAAGCGCTCTCGTAATTGAGATTGCGGCATGACGTTCAACCGCGGAGACTGCAGAGAAAAAGTTTGCTCTGCGATCTCTGCGGTCTCCGCGGTTATGTGTAGCGCAGCGGATTGCCGCTAACTTTTGATGCCCGCAGGTTCGCGTTTCTTTTCGGCAGCCGCGGATGCATCGTGGGCGAGGAATTCCCGCGCGAGCGTCCGCAGGTGCGCGCCGATGTCCTCGCCGGCGAGGTTGCCGAACTTCTCGCGGAACGCTCGCATGGGGACCACGGCCTTGGCCATTGCGCGATGGCCGCCGGCGCTGCCGATGTCGGCGAAGAAGCGCCTGACGAACTCGCCCGCGTTCTTCGTGTAGCCCAGGTTCCGCACCGACACGACCAGCGAATCGTTGACGACGCCGGCGATGATCGTCCACTTGACGTCCTCGACCTGCAGGAAGAAGTCGGCGACGTAGGGGATGAAGTCTTCGCGCGGCGACGGTCCGAGGAACGCGCAGAACACCTGATCGGCCAGCGTGCCGCTGCGATAGGCCTTCAGCACGTAATCGAGCCGCTCGAGCGTGATTTCCGCGCCTTCCATCTTCCGGATCATCGCGGCGTCCGCGAGCGGATACAGATAGGAGAACGCTTCGAGGTCGACGCGATTGGTCTGCCGGTTGAAGAAGAGCGTGTCGGACTTGATTGCGTACAGCATCGCAGTCGCGGTGCGCTCCGAGATGTTCACGTCGACTGCGCGCAGGTGCTCGGTCAGGATGGTGGAGGTCGAGCCGTAGTCGGGCCGGATGTCCCTGAACACCGCCGTGTAGCCGGTCTGCTCCGGATGGTGATCGATGACGAGATCCACGCGATCGATGAGCCCGCCGAAGTAGTGCGGCTGAACGTCGACCATCGCGATGCGGTCGTACTCGGCGAGGTTCTGCGGTGTGATCGTCTCCACGTGGATGTCGAGCAGGTTCAGCATCCGCAGGTTCTCCGGCCGCGTGACGCCCTGAATGGCGCCGATGATGGCGGTCGTTTTCGTGCGCCGCAGGACGTTGCGCAGCGCGAGCCCGCTCGCCATCGCGTCGGGATCGGGATCGTTGTGCGTCATGATCAGCACGCGATCCGCGTCGCTGAAGTACCGCTGGTACTGCTGCACGCGCGCGCGCGTCAGCGACCGGCTGAATTCGGTGAGCAGCGGCCCGCCGAACAGCTCGGACATCGACAGATACGAGACGTCGGGGAACCCGTCGCGAGATTCGTCGGCGCGCTTGCCCGTTGCGGCCGCGCCGATGCCGAGCACGTACACGAGCGTGCCGCCCGCCGCGCGCACCGCTTCCAGAATCTTCTTCGGACTGCGCCGGCCGTTGTCTTCGATGATGACGCAGGTGCTGGGGCCGATATCGGCTTTGAGCCACGTGTCGGTGCGGCGGGGATCGCCGGCCGTGACGGTGACGCCGGCTTCGTGCAGGCGCCGCGCCAGCGGCCGGTTTTCGACGATGAACTCGACCTCGAACCCGGGCAGCAGGATTTCGTCGAGCATCCTGATGACCAGTTCGTCCTGACAGACCGCTAGACACCGCATCCAGGTACCAACCAATGATTATACGCTCGACGGGCACGGCGATTCGCCGGCGTACATGGCCGTCCGGAGGCCCCCGGACGGCATCGAGCGTTGGGTGTAGAGTGCACATGTGAGGCTCGCGCCGGCAGCCGTGTCGTTGCTCCTCCTCCTGCCACAGCAGGTGCCGGTCTTCAGGACCGGTGTGGATCTCGTCAACATCGGCGTGACGATCACCGATCGAAAAGGAAATCTGGTGACGGATCTCACGGCGGAGGAGTTCGAGATTTACGAAGACGGAAAGAAGCAGACGCTCCGGTACTTTGCCGCGGGCGATCCCGTCGGTCCGGATCAGCCCGGCCCGGAGCTGCACCTCGGCGTCGTCATCGACGTCAGCGAGAGCATGGGCGAGGACATGAGCTTCTCGAAGACGGCGTCGATCAAGTTTCTGAATCGACTCGTCGACGCGACCGACATCACCGTCGTCGACTTCGACACCGAAGTGCGCGTCGCCCGCTACAGCCAGAACGAGTTCGCGCGCGTCGTCGAGCGCATCCGTCAGAAGAAGGCGAGTGGCTTCACAGCGCTGTACGACGCGATTGGCGTCTACCTCGATGGCGCCGGCGGTCAGGACGGACGCAAGGTGATGCTGCTCTACACCGACGGCGGCGACACGAGAAGCGCGCTGTCGTTTTCCGAGCTGATCGATCTGCTCAAGGCGTCGGATGTGACGGTCTACGCCGTCGGCGAGCTCGAACATCAGCCGCAGTCGGTGAAGAACGATCAGCGCATGAAGCTGCAGCAGATCGCCGAGGTGACCGGCGGCGAAGCGTTCTTCCCCGCGGTGGTGAAGGAGCTCGACAGCGTCTACGACAAAGTGGTGGCGCAAATCCGCGCGCAGTACACGCTCGGGTATCACTCGACGAACGAGAAGACCGACGGCGCCTGGCGGAAGGTCGACATCAAGGTGCTGAGAAAGGACGTCCGCGCTCGCGCCCGCAAGGGGTACTTCGGGGCGTACAAGCAGCAGTAGCGCGTTTTCCATTTTGATGTAGCGCGGGGCTTTCAGCCCCGCGAGACGAACGGCCCTGAAAGGGCCGCGTTACACGCATCTGGCAACTGCACTAGACGGCTCGCCTGAAAGGCTCGCCCTACACCTGAAAGGCTCGCCCTACAGACCAAAGGCTCGCCCTACAGACCAAAGGTCGCCCGCATCATGCAGGTGTAGCGCGAGCCTTTCAGGCGAGCGCGGCCTGCAGGTCGCATGAAGGGCCTCTGTAGTACGATCAGAGGTTGGCATGCCTTCCGTCTACGACCGCTTTAATCTCGTCTCCGACTTCTCGCTCGCTGGCGACCAGGCGCGCGCCATTGGTGAGCTGGTGGACGGACTGGAGCGCGGCGACAAGCACCAGGTGCTGCTCGGGGTCACCGGCTCGGGCAAGACGTTCACGATGGCGCAGACCCTCGCGCGCGTGAACCGGCCGGCGCTCGTGATGGTGCACAACAAGACGCTCGCGGCCCAGCTCTTCCAGGAGTTCCGCCGCTTCTTCCCCGACAACGCCGTCGAGTACTTCGTCAGCTACTACGACTACTACCAGCCCGAAGCCTACGTGCCGGCGACCGACTCGTACATCGAGAAGGAAGCGACGATCAACGACGAGATCGATCGCATGCGGCTGTCGGCGACCCGTTCGCTCTTCGAGCGGCGCGACGTGATCATCGTCGCGAGCGTGTCGTGCATCTACGGGCTCGGCTCGCCCGAGGCGTACTACGGGATGCTGCTGCCGCTCGAGCGCGGGCAGCGCATCGGCCGCGACGAGATCCTGCGCAAGCTGGTGGAAATCCAGTACGAGCGCAACGATTACGATTTCGGCCGCGGCACCTTCCGCGTCCGCGGCGACATCGTCGAGGTGATTCCGTCGTACGAGGAGAACGGGCTGCGGATCGAGCTGTTCGGCGATGAAGTCGACGAGCTCACCTCGTTCGATCCGCTCACCGGCAAGAGCATCCGCAAGCACGACAAGATCGCGGTGTATCCGAAATCGCACTTCGTGGCGCCGCGCGAGCGGACGAGGCGCGCCGTCGAGACGATCAAGGAGGAGCTCGCGTGGCGGCGCGGCGTCCTCGAATCGGAGGGACGGCTGCTCGAGGCGCAGCGGCTGCACCAGCGGACGATGTTCGACCTCGAGATGATCCGCGAGATCGGCTACTGCCACGGCATCGAGAACTACGCGCGCCATCTCACCGGCCGCGCGGCGGGGGAGCCGCCGCCGACGCTGCTCGACTACCTGCCGCAGGACGCGCTGATCATCGTCGACGAAAGCCACCAGAGCGTTCCGCAGATCCGCGGCATGTACCACGGCGACCGCTCGCGCAAGGAAGTGCTCGTGGCGTACGGCTTCCGCCTGCCGTCGGCGCTCGACAACCGGCCGCTCAACTTCGAGGAGTGGGAAGAGCGCGTGCACCAGGTGGTGTTCGTGTCCGCAACGCCGGGACCGTACGAGTTGTCCAAATCGCAGGGCGTCGTGGTGGAGCAGATCATCAGGCCGACGGGACTCATCGATCCGCCGATCGACGTGCGGCCGGTGAAAGGGCAGGTGGACGATCTGCTGCAGGAGATCCGGATTCGGGTCGATCGCCGCGAGCGGGTGCTGGTGACGACGCTCACCAAGCGGATGGCCGAAGATCTCACGCAGTACTATCACGAGCTCGGCGTGCGCGTGCGCTACCTGCACTCGGACATCGAGACGCTCGAGCGCGTGCAGATCCTGAGAGATCTACGACGCGGCGAGTTCGACGTGCTGGTCGGCATCAACCTGCTGCGCGAAGGACTGGATCTGCCGGAAGTGTCGCTCGTCGCCATTCTCGACGCCGACAAGGAAGGCTTCCTGCGGTCGGGCGGATCGCTCATCCAGACGTCGGGCCGCGCGGCGCGCAACGTGAACGGCCTCGTCATCATGTACGCCGAGACCGTCACCGACTCGATGCGAACGGCCATCAGCGAGACGGGGCGCCGGCGCGCGCTGCAGGAAGCCTACAATCTGGAACACGGCATCACGCCGCAGTCGATCGTCAAGCAGATCGACGAGGTGATGTCGAGCGTGTACGAGCGCGACTACCTCACGCCGGCCGCGACGATCGACGGCACCGAGCGGTTCCACAGTCAGCAGCAGCTTGACGCGTATCTGGCTTCCCTGCAGAACGACATGAAAGCGGCGGCGGCGAATCTCGACTTCGAGAAAGCGGCGGCCATCCGCGACCAGATCAAGCGACTCCGGAGTCCCGAGCTCGGATTGCCGCGACTGGTGCGGGGGGCCTGACGCTCGCGTGCTGCCGCTCGTCGCACGCTGGGGGAAACACGCCGCGCTCGAAGTGCAGGAGTACGTCCTGCTGACGTGGGCCACCTTCCACGGCATCGTCACGCGACCCATCTACCGGCACGATATCGTCGAGCAGTTCGATCTGATCGGCTGGGGATCGCTGACCGTCGTGCTGCTCACGGGATTCTTCACCGGCGCGGCGCTCGCGTCACAAAGCGGGCTCACGCTCGATCAGTTCGGCGCGCGGCCCGTGGTGGGCCGTCTCGTCAGCGCGTCGATGATCAAGGAGCTCGGTCCGGTGCTCACCGCGCTGATGCTGACCGGCCGCATCGGGTCGGGCATCGCGGCTGAGCTCGGGTCGATGATGGTCACCGATCAGATCAACGCGCTGCGCGCGCTCGGCACGGATCCCGTACGCAAGCTCGTGGTGCCCCGCGTGCTCGCGGGTTTTCTGATGGCGCCGGTCCTGACGATCATCTCGGACTTCGTCGGCATCCTCGGCGGCTGGATCGTCGCGCGCTTTCAGCTGCAGGTCGCGACCGGGGTGTACTGGTCGTCGGTGACGCAGGCGCTGTACATGCAGGACGTCTGGATGGGGCTCATCAAGCCGTTCGTGCTCGGCTTCGTCATCGTCACCATCGCGTGTCACGTCGGACTGCGGACGACCGGCGGCACGCAGGGCGTCGGCAAGTCGACGACGGTTTCGGTCGTCGCCGGATCGGTGGCCGTGATTGCCGTCGATTTCTTCGTCACGCAGGCCCTGATCGCGCTGATGTACTGAGGGTGATGGCGACCGACACGCAACAGCTCGCGAGACAGATCCTGTCGGAGACCGGCGCGCCGGTCATCGTGTTCGATCACGTGCGCCTCGCCTTCGACGATCGCGTGGTGCTGCAGGACATCAGCTTCACGCTGATCAAAGGGCACACGAAGATCATTCTCGGCGCGAGCGGGTCCGGGAAGTCGACGGCGCTGAAGATCATCGTCGGTCTGCTGCGCGCGGACGCCGGGGTCGTGTGGGTGAACGGCCAGCGCGTCGACCAGCTCAGCGAACAACAGATGATGGCGGTCCGCGCCGATCTCGGCATGATCTTTCAGGAGGGTGCGCTGTTCGACTCGCTGACCGTTCGGGAGAACGTCGGATACAAGCTGTACGAAGAGACCGACATGCCGCTCGAAGAGGTCGACAAGCGCGTCGAAGAGGTGCTCGGCTTCATCGGCCTTCAGGAGCACATCGACAAGATGCCGTCCGAGCTCTCGGGCGGCCAGCGCCGCCGCGTCGCGATCGCGCGCGCGATGGCGTTCAAGCCGAGCATCCTGCTGTATGACGAGGCGACGACGGGACTGGATCCGATTACGGCGACGACGGTGGACGACGAGATGATCAAGCTGCGGGATCTCGAGAGCGTCAGCTCGATCATCGTGACGCATCAGCTCCGCGATGCGTTCTACGTCGCCACGCACATGGCGCAGCGCGACGCGGCCGGCCGCGTGCAGATCGTGCAGGCCACCGCCGCGAAGGAAAAACAGGCGGAGTTCATCATGCTGCGCGACGGGCTGATCGTGTTCGAGGGCGACGCCGACGCGCTGCGCGCCTCGACGGATCCCTACATCAGGGACTTTTTGAGCTGACGGCCGGACGCCGTCGGCTGTGAGCTGAGAGCTGCGTTATGCCAAGAACACGTTCGCTTGCATGGTCGGAACTCCGAATCGGCGTCCTCACGATCGCGGCCATCGTGATTGCCGCCCTGTTGATCTTCAGCCTGACCGGCTCCCGCGGCTTTTTCTGGCAGCGCTACACGCTGAAGACGCGCTTCCCCAACGCCGCCGGCCTCGCCGCCGGATCGCCGGTGCGCGTCGCGGGCGTCCAGGTCGGCAGCGTCAAAGGCGTGGAGCTCGCCGGCGATCAGGTGGACGTCATCTTCGACGTGAACAAGACCGTCCGCAGCCGGATCACCGACAAGTCGGTCGCCTTCCTCGGGTCGGTGTCGCTGCTCGGCACGAGCGCCGTCGACATCACGCCCGCGACGAGCGGCACGCCGATCCCCGACTACGGCTACGTGCCCCAGGGGCGATCGAAAGGGCAGTTCTCCGACATCGCCGAGCAGGCGTCCGCCGGCCTCGATCAGATCACGCAGCTCGTCACCGACATGCGCGCAGGCAAGGGGACCGTCGGGAAGCTGGTGACCGACGAGCAGTTGTACACCGAGCTCGAACGATTCGTCGCTACGGCGGGCGAGCTGACGCGTCAGGTGCGCGCGGGACGCGGAACGATTGGCAAGTTGTTGAACGATCCGAAGTCGGCCAACGCGCTCGAGGCCTCGCTCGCGAACCTCGAAACGATGACCAGGCGGATCAATGCCGGTGAGGGGAGTCTCGGCAAACTGCTGCACGACGACGCGTTCGCCGCGTCGCTCAACGCGGCGACGACGAACCTGAGAGACCTCACGGCGCGATTGAACAGAGGCGAAGGGACGGCGGGCAAGCTGATCACCGACGAGATGTTGTACAACCGCCTCAACTCGGTGACGAATCGCTTCGATGAGTTGGTGGCCCGCTTGAATCAGGGTGAAGGGACAGCCGGACAGTTGCTGAAAGATAAACAGTTATATGAGAACATGAATGGCGCGGTGAACGATCTCCGCGCGCTCATCACTGAAATCAAGAAGGACCCGAAGAAGTACCTCAACGTGAAAGTGAGCATCTTCTAATGGCCAACAACGAAAGTTCGGGTGCAGGCGGCGTGCTTCTCGCATTTCTTCTCGGCGCGGTGGGCGGCGCGGCGGTGGCGTTGTTGTGCGCGCCGAGGACCGGGCGCGAGACGCGCGAATATCTCGGCGACAAGGCGAACGAAGCGCGCGCACGCGCCGCGGATGCCGCCGCGAAAGGGCGCGAGGCGATCGCGCAGGGACGCGACACGCTGTCGACCGCCATCGAGCGCGGACGCGAAGCGTATCAGCAGGCGCGGACGCGGGAAAAAGCGTGACGACGACAGCGGAGGTCTTCCTCGGCATCATCGCGCTCGCCACCCTTGCCAGCGCGATTACGCAGATCGGTGTCATCGTCGCCGCCGGGCGCGTGGCGCGCCGCGTCGAGCGGCTGGCCGATCAGTTCGAGCAGGACCTGAAGCCGATCTTCGGTCACCTGAACGCGATCGGCCACGACGCGTCGCGGGCGGCCGCGCTCGCGACCGCGCAGGTGGAACGCGCCGATCAGTTGTTCAGCGATTTCGCGACGCGCGTCGAGCAGGCGATGGACAACGTGCAGACCTCGATCAGCACGCCGATGCGCGAAGGCCGCGCGCTGCTCACCGCCGTCCGCGCCGCCTTCCAAGCCATCCGAGAGCTGCGCCAGAACGGACGATCACGCCAGTCGCGCAGCGAAGACGAAGAAGCGTTGTTCATATAGCGCGGGAGTGCCCACGGCGCTCCGTGCCACCGTGCTTGGCGCTACAGCACGCAACGTCAAGCCGACAGTACCCTACGTGAAACCACCAGCACCCCACGTGAAGCCAGCAGCACGCTAACGTGAAACCGTCCCTCGGAAGTGCCCTTGCGTGGGGTGACGGTAAGGTGTACATAGACTCGTAAACACGTCCGTTTCCCCGGGAGGGGCCTCCATGCTGCGAGCTGCTCACGCGTTGCTGGCTGCCGTCCTCGTTTTGTCTCTCACCGCTGGAGCCAGCGGGCAGGACTCGAAGTCCGCGCCGCTCGCAAAGCAGCTCGCGGCCGCCCTGGAAGGCGCGAAGCTCGATAGCCTCGCCGCCGCGGATCCCGCACACGCCGGGACGTTCATCGCCGTCCTGTTCTTCAGCGGCTCGCAGATGATGGTCGTCTCCGCGAAGTACTCTGTGCCACAGCTGCTGGACGACAAGCTGGCAAAGAAAGACTATCGAGACGTCTACATCGACCTGAACAGCGCATCGATCCCCGAGACGAAGATCTTCATCGAGGATCTCGGCGCCGACGGTCTCAAGGCGAAGCGCGAGGAGAACACGCCGTTCGACAGCTACGAAGCGGCGGGGAAGCGCACGATGTTCGACGGCGACTGGAAGAAGCAGAAGCTGAGCGAACAGGAGTACATGAAGCTGTTCAACACAGCGGACGAGCAGTACGCGGAGATGTTGACGGCGCTTCTGGCTCAGGTGAAGAAAACATCCTAGGCCGTTGACAACCGGGCGATCACGCCTAAATTTGGACGTGCCGCTCTGTAGGTCGGGCCGGGTCGCGGCTGGCTAGGCTTAATCGCCACCAGCGCCGCTTGTGTGCTCCTTTCATGCTAGCCGCTGAAGTGAGCCACCTCGCCGGACTTGCAGAGCGCTCTCTTTTGTACGGTCCTGTGCTGCCGTCCCCTTGATGTCAGCGCCGACGATGTATAAGCGGGCGCTGACCAAACCCGACGGCCGCACGCTCCTTCTGTACGCCTGCCACCCGATTCGCGACGATCTCGTTGCGCCGTCTCCGTCGCCAGATCCGTACGCGCCCAACGCGCACCTTCGATGGCATCCGCTGCGCGGCGAGTGGGTGACATATGCCACGCACCGTCAGCACCGGACATTTCTGCCGCCGGCCGAGTACAACCCGCTGGCGCCGACCGTCGATCCGTCGCGTCCCACCGAGCTGCCGCGCGGCGACTACGACGTCGCGGTGTTCGAGAACCTGTTCCCGACGCTGACGCGTTTCGCGCACGATCCGCCCGCGTCTATTGTCGACACGACCGTCGGATGTGGCGCGTGCGAGGTCGTGGTGTTCACACAGGATCCGAACGCGTCGCTCGGGGCGCTGCCGCTGCGGCACCTGGAATTGATCATCGAAGTGTGGGCGGATCGGTACGTCGAGCTCGGCGCGAGAGACGACGTGCTGTATGTCTTCCCGTTCGAGAATCGCGGCGTTGAGGTCGGCGTGACGCTGCACCATCCGCACGGACAGATCTACGCATATCCGTTCATCCCGCCGATTCCCGCGCGCGAGCTCGACAACCAGCGCATGTATCTCGAGGTGCACGGTCAGGGACTGCTCGAAGCCATCGTCGCGACCGAACTCGCCGCGGATCGTCGTGTGGTGTACGCCGGCGATCACGTCGCCGCGTTCGTGCCGGCATTTGCGCGCTATCCGTACGAGGTGTGGATTGCGACGCGGCGCGCGCTGGCGTCGGTCGCGCAGCTCGACGCCGCGACGCGCGCCGATTTCGCCCGCGCGGTGAAGACGGTGCTCCTCAAGTACGACGCGCTGTGGAACAGGCCGTTTCCATACGTCATGGTGTTTCACCAGGCGCCCACCGACGGCCAGCCGCATCCCGAAGCGCATCTCCATGTCGAGTTCTATCCCGCCTATCGCATGCCCGACCGGCTGAAATATCTCGCCGGCAGCGAAATCGGCGCCGGCGTGTTCACGGCGGACACCGATCCTGACGACAAAGCCGCGGAGTTGAAGGAGGTTCGCATTGCGGATTTTTGATTGCGGATTGCGGATTGATTGCAGATTGCGGATTGATTGCGGATTGATTGATGCAGCACTGTGGACTGATTGATGGCGGTGAGAGCCTCGGCGCCGGGA
>Ga0075425_100008902_pt1 | contig 10672 bp, 11 predicted proteins | sample SoiMethybrSBSTD4_FD_75300 | JGI IMG/M metagenome (GOLD analysis project Ga0075425, IMG submission 75300) | Bulk soil microbial communities from a Populus tree surrounding site in Tennessee, USA - Soil MetaG P. TD hybrid SBSTD4 | ecosystem: Environmental > Terrestrial > Soil > Tree plantation...
AGGTATTGATCACCCTGGAGTGCCAGCCCGCCGCGGCGGCCGAGCGCCGGCCAGAGGCACGCGCGATCCACACGATCAGGCCGATGACGACGACCGCGGCCAGCACGATCCACAGCCACAGCAGCGACGAGCCGGACCCGCCCGCCGCGGCCGTAGAGGCGGCCGCCGGGTTCTCCGGCGCCTGGCCAGTGGCAGGCGCTTCCGCGCTGGGTGCCGGCGGCGCGATGCTCGCACTCCGGCTCGGGATCGCGGTCCGGCTAGGCGACAGGCTGGAGATCGCGGTCTTGATGGCGCCGCCCACCGGGCCGCTGCCCCCGCACCCAGCCGCCAGGGACCCCATCACCAGGGCCACCGCGGCCACGGCCAGCCCTTTTCTCAGCCGCTTCATCCCGCTCCTCCGATCGTCCCGCTCATGCTGTGTGCAGACGCCCGTCCGGGCGGCCGCGGGCACGGACCCGGCCGCATGCCTGCTACTGGCGCGCCGCCGAGTCCTCACCCGTCCTGGCTGGGCCGGGCCAGCCCGGCTTGCACGCCAGCGTCTCAAAGACCAGGAGCGCCGGGATGCCTGCGCCAATAACCCCGCCGGCCAAAGCGCTCCAGCCCATCTCGCCAGTGTCCTCTTGCCGGCCGCCGCTCTCTGGGTTTTCGAACATCACCTGTTCAGCATTCGCGGCCGGGACAAGCAAACGCCAGCCACCAGCCGATGCGCTACGGCTGATGTGGCTTATGCCGCGGCCGGTACCACACCGGCGGCAGCGCGGCGAGGCGGAACTCACCGATGTGCCCCTGATCGTGGTAGCGGTCACCCGCAGGTGCCGCCGGGCAAGTAGCCCGGATCGGTTGCCGTCGCGGCCCGCGGCCGGCGCCCCGCCGAAGCCCACCTGCCCTGCATGGCGTGTCCGCTGAGGACGTGGCTGTCATCCTCGCCCGGAAGCCGCCGCTGCGGCTCCCGCTCCGGTGGGCGATCATCACGCAGCGTCATCACCTGTAGGTCGCCTCCGCGCGTAGCCACCTTCCCTGCCGAATATTCGCCTCTCTGCGGGTCAGCAGGCTCAGCGCCACGCGAGAGCGCAGATCCGCCGGTTCGGCGCGGGACGTCAGTTGCCGCGTATGGGCACTATCTCCACTAACTGCTTCCCAGTGAGCAAACGCAGCAGTCGGCGACTGGCGGGGCTCTTAATGCGGTGATCAGGCCCGCTCAATCTGGACTCGATCCCCGAAGCCGCGGATTTGTGAGTCCGTTCAGGGCCTTTTCGATCACCCAGGCCAGGCCCAGGATGCCGCCGCACGGCCTGTTCTGCCTGCTCAGACTAGGACTGGCCGGGACAGGCCGGGACACCGAGTGCGTGGCACAGGTGTTCCCCGAGTGTTCCCCGGCGGAAGGTGGCTGCCAGACAGCCACCGGCTGCCAGCGCCGAGTACCAAGGACGCCTGGATGCATTACCGGCTGCCAGTCCCGCAAGGAGAAACACCCGGAGGGAGCAGTGCGGGCGCGAGCAGCTGTGGACTGCTGATCAGAGGGAGCAGCTGACACCGAACCGCAGCGCTGGCCGGGATCGAGGACGAGCTGTGGGATGCGTTCCTGGCCGAGCGCATACGGCGGGGGATGAGCAACACCGACGGGATGCGGAGATGATCAGGGAGTGGGGTGGGAATGCCAGAGCCCGCGCCACCGCTCGTGGACGCGGGCTCCGCGGTGGGACAGGTGGTTGGTTTCTTATCCCTGCTGCTCGTAGACCTGGCCGGCCAGCTTGTAGGTGAAGTCATAGCTGGATGACTTCACCTGCACCGGCCCGCTGAACAGCGCGGCCATCAGGTCACCGGAGTGCAGCGACAGCGGCGACTGGGCGGACAGGTTCGCGCCGGACGGCACCAGGGCGCCGGCGTCCACCAGGTAGGTCACCTCGCCGGACACCGGCCCGCTGGTGGCGATGGGTGCGTTCCCGTCGATCGGGCTGGCGAACGCGGCGTAGCTGCCCTGGGAGGCGACCACGACGGTCCACGTGCCGTCCGGGTTCTGGGTGGCGGTGATCTTCCGCTCCAGGTTGTCGTAGGCCCAGACCGGCCCGTAAGGGCTGTCCTTGGTGTGGTCGCCTGCTGAACTGCCGAAGGTGGTGTCGGCCACCCCGTTCTGGTGGGTGTTGACCTTGACCACGGCGGGCCCGTTGCTGGCCATGGCAGGCGCGGCCACACCGACCGCGCCGAGGGTGATCGCGGCGGCTGCCGCGACCGTGTAGATGATCCGCTTCATGTGGGATCCTTCGTTTCAGCCGGGGGCCTCGTGCCCCCAAGGTCCTGAACAGGCAGCCGTTGCGGTGACTGGTAGTAATCTCAACCGCGAGCGCGGGTGCTTTAGTGCGGCAATCCGCCCAAAATTGGCGCCAGTTGATGGGCAGATTGCACAACGGGCCGGTAGGCTGGCGGCCGTGGCCGATGCCGGGGAGCCGCTGTCACCGCAGGCCGCGGACCTGGTCCGCCGCATCGCGCGCGGGGTGTTGGACGAGCCGGCCGGCCTGATGGCCGAGGTGTACGCGGCCGTGTCGGCCGTGGCCGATGAGCCGCTGCGCTCCGAGCCGGTGCTGGCCGCCGAGGTGGCCGCGAGCACGCGGGCGAACGTGCTGCACTGGGCCGCCGGCATAGAGCGGGATCCGGGCGGGCGGGTGCCGGCCAACCTGTCCCCCGAGGTGCTCGGCATCGCGCGCGAGGCGTTCCGCCGCGGGATCGACCAGACCGTGTACACGACCTACCACGCCGGGCAGAACGTGGTGTGGGCGTACTGGATGCGCACCGCGTTCGCGCTGTCGGCCGACCCGGCGGTGCTGCGCCAGGTGCTGGCGGCCGGCTCGACGTCGTTGGCCGGGTTCGTCGATGACATGGTGGCGGCGCTGTCGGAGCAGCTGCGGCGCGAGCGCGCGGAACTGGCCCGCAGCAGCCACGCGCGCCGCTTTGAGGTGGTGAGCCTGATTCTGGACAGCGCCCCCATCACCACCGGACGCGCCAGCACGCAACTGGGCTACGACCTGCGACGCCGGCACACCGCCGCGGTCATCTGGACCGACCCCCGCCGCCCGGACCAGGCAGCGCTCGCCCAGGCCGCCGAGGCCCTCGGCCCCGCGACCCGGGCCCGGCAGGTGCTGACCGTGATCGCCAGCTCCTCATCGGTGTGGGCCTGGCTCGCCGCCGCCGCCGACACCGACGCCGGCGCCATCACCGCGGCGACCGCGGCCCACCCCGCGGTCCGGGTCGCGGTCGGGCCCGTCGGCGCCGGGGCCGACGGATTCCGCCGCAGCCACTTCGACGCCGTCACCACCCAGCGGCTGATGGCCCGCCGGCCGGACCTGCGAGTCGCCAGGTTCGCCGATGTCCAGCTGGTCACCCTCGCCCTCCAGGACGAGCAGCGCGCCCGCGAGTTCGTCGCCCGCACGCTCGGCACGCTGGCCGGCGCCGACCGCGAGCTGCGCGACACGCTGGGCGTGTACATCCGTGAACACTTCAGCGCTGCCCGCGCCGCCCGTGCCCTATACACCCACCGGAACACGGTCCTCAACCGCCTGCGCCGCGCCGAACGGCTGCTCCCGCTCCCGCTGGCCGGCCACGGCGTCGAAGTCGGCGCCGCGCTTGAGATCGCCCAATGGCTGGGGACCCCACCCGAACCCGCCAACGCCACCCGCCCGAGCAACGCGCGGACACCCTGACGGCGCGAGCCCGGCACGCGACGCGCGCCAGCGTGCAGCCGAACCCAGCGCGACGGTCCGGCAGCGGTGCGGACACCTATCCATTCTCGGCGACCCGCACCAGCAGATCGCTTGCGATCACCGCCCAGCGCGACACCGGCATCGGACCGCCTGTCAGCGCTCCGCCACGAACGCTCCCCAGTTCCGCACCACCATCACGCGCCCCTCGTCGGCTAGCACCCGCACCGCACGGCCGCCGTGGTGCGGCTGACGCTGTATTGCTCACCGATCTGGCTTGCCGAGGGCAGCTGCTCGCCTGGCGCCATTCGCCCGCGTCCAGGCGTGCCCGCGGGCAGGCCTTCCGGCCACAGCGACCGGCAAGCCCAGAGCCCCTGGCACGGGGGGCACTACTGGCGCTACGGGGATCCCCGGCACATCATCGTCTCGCCGAGGCAACGCACAGCTGTGACGTCATGCTGCGGCCCGCCAGCAGCGGCGCTGACTGCCGCCGTGGCTGTAGCATCCAGGCCCGGCTAACCCGTCCACTCGTCGGCGACGGTCAGATCGACGGACTCCACAGGAGCAGCGAGGACCTCTGCCAGCGTCGCCCGGACGGCTTGCAGCCCTTCCTGGCGGCGCGGCGGCGTGCGTCCCGCTCGCAGTCCTGGTCCGCGACCAGCTAGCCCCGGCATGCCGAACGCCCGGCCCCCTTAACCTCGGGGCCGGGCGCTTCTGTGTGCGCGCCGGGTTATTGCCCTGCCGGGGACACGCCGTAGTACTGCTCGACCAGGCTGTCAAACAGCGCCAGGTGGTCAGGGTGCAGCCCGCCGGCCAGCAGGATCTGGTCGGTGTAGCTGGTGCCGTAGCCGGCCTGCCAGTCGGCGATCAGCTTGACCGCCGTCGCGTCGTCCCACCAGTGCGGGGCGACGATCCCGCTGGCGTCCACGGCCTGCTCGAAGCTCGGGAACGTGCCCGAGTACTGGGCATAGCCGGGGTCGCCCGCCGCGATGGGCGCGGTCACCGGGTCGTTGTTGATCGTGGCGTTCACGCCCGGCTGGGCGGCCGAGGACGCCGGGGCTGGCGCCGCCGCCGGGGCCTGGGCCGCCGACACGGGCACGGCGCCCCCCGTGCTGACGGTCACGGTCCAGTGGCCCTCGCTGTTGACCTCGATGTGATCCCCGGCCTGCACGCCGTACAGCGCCGACGATCCCTGGCCGGCGGCCTTCAGCTCGTTGACCGGCACGGCGTCCGGGGTGCCGTCCGAGGCGTTCACGTAGACCTGGAAGTTGACCTGCGTGCCGTCGTCGGACCCGTAGCTGTAGTTCAGCGTGTCGCCGTTGGCCAGCCCCGCGATCGGCGGGCTGTTCCATATCCCGTCACCGGAATGGCTGAAGATCACGCGAGGCGCGGCCGGCTTCGCCGGGGCCGCAGAGTGCGCCGGGGCCGGCGCCGCGGGGGCCTGCGTGGCGGCGGGCACCTGCGGCTCGGCCTTGGTCGGCCCGGAGCCGGTGGCGCTGCTGGCGCTGCCGATCGCTCCCGCGACCAGGGCGGCGCCGATGATGCCCGACCACACTGGGTGCCTGCGCACCCAGTTGCGCTTGCGCGGCTGCGGGCCGGTCGGGGTCGGGGTCGGCGTGGGGGTGATGGTGCTCATGGCTGTTCCCCTCCCTGGGGGTAGTCGGGGCCGGGCGGGCGCACGGAAACGCGGGCCGTGCCGGCTGGCCGGGGCGTCATGGGACTGTCTGCGGGCGGTCGATGCGGTGACTGTCAGTAATGTCAACCGCGGGCGCGGGTGCTTTAGTGCGGCAATCCGCCCAAACTTGGCGGCACTTGATGTGCAGATTGCACCACAGGCCGACTGGAGCGGCTTGCCTGCACACACGGCACTCTCCGCGAAGGGAGTGGCCCCTCATGTTTGGAACCGCGGTCACCCGCCAGCGCCGCAATAACGCCCGTCTACACCTTCACCGTCGCTGACCTCGGGCAGGGGTTCCACGCGGGCGGAGCGCTGCTCTCCGACGGCTCCATCTCCGGTGGCGGCGAACTCTCGATCCACAACGGCACCGTCATCGCCAGCATCACCGGCGTCGACTGGCAGCAGGCCGGCCCTGACGCCGTCACGATGTGCTTCAACTTGGAGTTCTTGAGGCCGCCCATCCCCGCTCACGTCGAGTGCCTCACGGTTCCAGTGGGCGGCCCCACCAAGGTCCAGCTTGCCGGCATTGCTGAGACACTCGTTCGCGTGACTCCCGTCGGAGCGGGCGGGTAGCAACATTCCGGCTGATCCCAACCGGTCGATCCGCACCGGGCACCGGACCAGATTCAGTGAGACAAATAACCAGATCGGACTAGGTTCAGTGAGGCTGGACCAGTTTCGATGAGACCGGACATTTCCCATCGGGAAGTGCTGTCACCATCAGTGACCGATGGCAGGAAATCCTCCGCGAGGTTCTTCTCACCGAGTTGTCCGAAAGGACAAGTCACGGACAACCATTATGAGAAGAGGACATGTTTTTTGAGAACCTACACCAGGTGTAGGTTCTCATCCTTCTTGTCACCCTTCTTGTCACCCGGCACGTCGCTGACCTGGGCTCCTGCCCGGCTTCTCACCGATTTGTCACCGGATTTTTCTCACCGATCTGTCATTTTCTTCGGCGACCGAGTGCGAGCGGCGCCCGGATCTGGCCGGCAGCGACCATCGGCTGAAGCCCCGGCCGTCACCGAGAGTCAGCGGTGGCGGGCTACTGCCTTACGGGTTTCGGCGCCGAGCGCCGATTACGCGCAGTTGAGATGAGTGCAGGCTCCGCGGATTATTGCGTGCAGATTGTTCCGGTTCTGGGTGTCGAGGCCTGCCGTGCTCTTGACCACGTGTGGTGCCGGCCCCCCGAATGTGTTTTGCGAGCGCGCGACGCTGCGGGTGCTGGGCAGCGCTCGATGGTGCCAGATGCCGGTCTGCCGCGTGGTGTTACATGGCTGATTTGCTCGCCTGAAGGGCCGTTGCCGCTTCGGCCAGCAGCGCCTGCAGCTGCGCCAGCGGTTCGGTGCCCATCCGTTCGGTGAGCTCCTCGTCGAGCTGGTCGAGGATTTTCGCGCAGGCGTCTGCCTCATCCCATCCCCGCTCGGTAAAGCACACCAAGGTGGCCCGCCTGTTGGTGGGGTCGGGGCGTCGTTCCACGTAGCCGTGTTCTTCGAGGTAGTCCACCAGGTAGCCGACTGACTGGTTGGTGAGCTTGGCCCGCTCGGCCAGCTCCCCGATGCGCGCTCCCTCGGGCCCCAGGTTCTGGAAGATCGCCATATGGGCCGGCCGGACGTCATCGAAGCCGAGCTGCTCCAGGCGAGCCTGCACGTACTCCATGGTCCGGTAATACCCGGTCCGCATCAGCGTGCCCAGGTCGCCGCTGCGCAGCCGCTGGGTATGGCCAGAGGTTTCTCCTCTGTTCGTCATGCCATCCATTCTGCCAACCGTTTGCAATCCAGTCCCTGAGATGCCAGCCAGCTGGCTATGGCGGCCCCCGCGTTGCGGCCGGCCTTTCAGGCGGCGGCGGGCCGGCCCGGCAGACGGATATGGCGGCCCGTCAGACCAGCTCACGGTTTTGGCGCCGCACCCGGAGTCACGGGCTTGCGCCAGCTCGTCTCGGTCACCGGTTCGGTGCCCGATATCAGGCCGAGCTGGTTCAGCATCAGCAGATCATTGCGGGTAGCGGTGTGCTCCACGATCTTGCCGCCCTTGACGCGGTCGATGTGGATCTGGTCGACCTCGAAGGACCGGCCGGTGGGCGGCATGGCCCCCATGATGCGGCCCGGGCCGACTCCCGGCGGGAACTCGCCCAGGTGCGTGCCCCGCATTATCACCCGGTGCACCACCTTGTCGCCGTGGACGATCTCCTCCAGGAATTCGTAGCGCAGGTCGGGAAATGCGGTCCGCCATGCCATGACGATGTGCCGCATCGCCGCATGGCCGCCGGGCTGCCGGACGCCGAAGTTGGTGAACTGGTCATCCACCAGATCCTCGATAGCGTCAAGGTCGCCGTCGTTCCAGACACGTTCGAACAAGGCGCGGACGATCGCGCCGTTGTCCTGCTCAACAGCCATGAGACCCCTCCCCTTCTGCTAGTTCCCCCAAAGCCGCGCTAGGCCGGGCTCGCCGTCACATCCGGGCCGGGAAGATCCGCAGGCACATCCACCCAGCCCTGGCCGCCGCGCGAGTCTGCGGCTGCTGCCCGGCGGCAGCAGGCTGCTGGCCAGAGGGCAGGTATCCAGACGTCTGGATACCTGAATCCTGGCATGAGGCTGGCGTACCGTCAAAGAAAAGCCGGCTCCGGCCCGCGGGACCGCCCGGAACCCGACCGTGCGCCCCCGCTGCCGGGCAAACCCGCCACCGGACACCCGGCCCTGGGCCCGCCGGCTATCCAAGCGGGGGAACGCAGATTCCCGTACCTGCACCCATCACCGGAAACACCGGCACGCTCAAGTAGCCGCCCAGGCGGCTCGGCGCGCGTTCTCCCTGAGTTACCCCATTACTGAGCGTGATGCTGCTGATCGGTGTAGCCCGATGCCGACCCTCGACTCGGTGTGGCGTGACTGTGCGGGAGGTCGCCGTCGGGCGACGTGCCCGTCGATGCTGCCAGCCAACGGCCCGGCCGCCATTGGATCGATCCCGTCTGACCTGGCGCGCCCTATGCGGCAGGAGCGGGTCTTGCAGGTTAGGCCGGGTCTTGCCGGTCCTGGATCTCCCAGGCGTGGTCGAGCGCGTGCCAGGCGGTACGGCGCGCGACGAAACGCGCAGGTCGCGTGCCACGCGCGGGACCGGGCTGGCCGGATGCTTCACCGGCCAGGATGGCCGCGAGGATGTCCGCGCGCACGCGCGCGGCCGCGGCTGTGTCAGCGGGCGGGAAGGGCCGGTGCGGCAGGCCGAGCATGCGCGCGTGGAGCACCTCGGTCTGCAGCACATGATCCACGATCGCGTCCCGGTCCCGGCCGCCGCCGCGCGGCCCCTTGCGCAGCGCCGGTGGTGCCGCGCTGGCGGCCCGGCCGAACACGTTCCAGGCCGCCTCGACCAGCGCCGCCAGCCGGCCGGCGTCCTGGCGGGTGAGCGGTGCGCGGTCAAGCTCGGCGCAGACATCCAAAGCGCCGAAGTCGGTGGTGGCAGAGCCGGCGACACGCTCCACGATCTCGAAGTGGGCCACCGCGGACGGGCCGTCGAACGGCAGACCCGCGCGGGCGCACACCACGGCGAAGCGTGGCGCGGCGGCCGTGAGCGCCGACAGCGCCGCGTCCTCCTTGCGGCCCGCCCTGGCCCAACCCGGCCAGTCCGTGGCGCAGGCGAAGACCTTCCGCTTGCCGATTTCCAGGTAGACCCCGGTCACGCCAGCATCCTCCCAGCAGGACTACCGGCAAATCGAGGCCCGGAGACCTTGCCCTGTGTGGCCCCCGCGCGGGGGTGGTCCGCCACGATGCATGCGGCAGGCCCGGCTAGGCGATTATTGAGGCATGAAGGCACGAGCGCGGGCGCGCGTCGAGCCACTGGCCCTGATCGCGGCGGCCCTGGCCATAGCAATGGCCATCGATTACGTGTGGCTCATACGCCAGCAAGGCAATCCGCCGCTTCCCTGGGTGCTGGTACTCCTGCTGGCCGGTGCGCTGCTGGCGGCATACGGTGCCGTCCGGGAGCTGCCGTACCGGCGTGCTGCCCTGCTGGCCGCGGCCGGAGCGCTCACCACGCTTGGCCTGCTCGCGCTTCTTTCCATCGGGTGGCCGATCATCGCCGCCGGTCTCCTGGCCCTGGCCTCGCTCTTGCGCGCACCTCAACCGCAGGCGCCGTCATGGCAGCATCGGACAGCGGCAGAAGCGCGCATTGTTCTGAGTAGGCTGGGCGGGCACTCCGCAGAAGCTAGTCAGCTTTTCGGCGGCCTCTTCTTACCCTTCCTGCGCGGATGCTCAATGATCGCGTCCGGGCCGGGGAACACCAGGCTGGTGTGACCGTCGTCGAAACGCACCAGGTAGGGCGGCTCCCCGCCCGCTCCGCGGACCTCGATGATCTCGCCCGTCCGCTCCGATTGGCCCACGATGTTGCCACGCACGTGGAACCGGTCCCCGACGGCTGCCTGCATCCGCCCACTTCCTTACCCGCGTTCCGCGCTACCCGTAAGTAGGAGGACACGCTCACGGTGTGCCACATCGCCACGGCCAGTATCTACCTCGACGCCGATGGCTGGTACTGGCTGTGTGTGGGCACCGCGCGACAAGCGGCATGAGCGGATGTCTGGGACAGGCGTGATCCGGCGGCGCTAGAGCCACCTGAGGAACGTCGTCACATTCCGCGCCACTACGCCGATGGGACGGTCGTTGCTGATGACCACGTCCTCGACGCCAGTTCCTTCACCCGCGGCGATCGATGCCGCCGCCCGCGCGTCGTCGCGGCGCCCGCTGGTGACATCGCCCGCCAACCGCTGCTCGATCTCGGGCAACCGAACCGTCAGACGCGCGACCTGCAGCGGCAGCCCAAGAGCTTCCCGCACCTCCTGCATCTCGCGGGGGTGCGGACGAAGTAGGCGAGCACGAACAGCCGGATACCGGCCCGCCGGTAGTTCGCCGCCACGGCCGCCAGGTTGTGCAGCATCAAGCCGAATTCGCTCGCGCGGTCCCCGGTGCCCGTGCCCGCCCAGCTCGGGTAGTCCAGGTCGAGCAGCGCGTACGGCTCGCCCGCTGCTCGAGCAGGTAGGCGATCTCCTCGGCGGACCGAGCTCTTGCCCGACCCGTAGATCCCGGTGAGCAGCACACCCTCGGCCCTGCGCTCATTCACTTGGCAAGGCTAGGCCGTTGCCGTGGGCTCGCACCCGCAGGGTCAGATTGGTACGGCCGGTCGGGATCAGAAGAGTGCCTTCCCAAGCGCGACGAATGCGCCGAGCGAGGCGAGTATCCGAATGTGGGAGGCCGGATAAGCCCGGCGCGCCGCCATTGGGACAGTTGGGGTCGCCGAAGGCCAGGGAGGCGACCGT
>Ga0075425_100008904_pt1 | contig 10672 bp, 9 predicted proteins | sample SoiMethybrSBSTD4_FD_75300 | JGI IMG/M metagenome (GOLD analysis project Ga0075425, IMG submission 75300) | Bulk soil microbial communities from a Populus tree surrounding site in Tennessee, USA - Soil MetaG P. TD hybrid SBSTD4 | ecosystem: Environmental > Terrestrial > Soil > Tree plantation...
AGTCGGGAGTGGCAAAGTGATACTGGGCGGATGGGTAATCGTCATCACTGAACTCTCGCCCCTCGATCCCGAATCCAGTATTCTCGTCGTAGCCGGTCCACGGCAGATCCGAGCCACCGCCTGCGCTGCTAACTCCTGGCAGCGTCGATAGCCGAGCCATCAACTCGCGATAAAACGCAGCTCCTTCGCGAGGAGTTTTATATCGAGCACCGGGAAGCGTTATCGAAGCGGTGACGACGCCGGAAGGTTCAAAGCCGGGATCGACTCTCTGCAGATAATAAAAGGTCCGAATCAACAAACCGGCGCCAATCAATAACACAAACGCCAATGAGACTTCGGCGATCACCAGCAGCCCTCGCAATCGGTTGTGTCGCGGACCTCCAGCAGAACCGCGACCGGTTTCCTTTAACGATTCGTTTAGCCCGACTCTTGACGTCTGGACCGCCGGCGCCAATCCGAACAACGCTCCCGTGACAAGCGCCGCCGCGAGAGTGAACGCAAATGTTCGCCAGTCGAGCGAGATCATATGCAGTCGAGGAATCTGCTTCGGAGCAAGAGCTACCAGCGCATCGACGCCGAGCTTCGCGACGATGAGGCCGGCGATTGCTCCCAGACCCGAGATCAACATACTCTCGGTCAGCATCTGGCGAATCAGACGACCGCGGCTCGCTCCTAATGCTGTTCGAACTGCAATCTCTTTTTGTCTGGCAGTCGATGTAGACAGCAGTAAATTCGCGATGTTTACGCAGGCGATCAACAACACAAACCCGGCCGCGCCGAAAAGAATCCACAGCATCGTCTGAGCGCTGCCCACGATCTCATCCCGCAGCGGCACGAGGCTGATTCGCCAATCCTTGTCCTCCGGATGCTCCTGCTCGAGTTGCGCGGCGATGATGTTCATTCCCGCTTCAGCCTGTTCGCGAGTGAGTTGCGGTTTGATGCGAGCCACGGCATTCAGGAAATGCGATGTTCGGTACTTGGGGTCCATTGGCAACGGCCACCAGACATCGACCGCGCCGCCGTGCGGAAGCGAACGATACTCACCGCCAACGTGTTGAAGACCCGGTCTCATAACCCCAACGATGGTGAAGGGCATTCCCGACAGTGTGATCGGCGAGCCGATGATGGCCGGATCTTTGCCAAAATATCGTTCCCAAATCGAATGACTGATTATCGCGACCCGCTGGTTCCCTTCGATCTCATCGGTCGGAAGAAATGCGCGTCCCAATTCGGGCTCGAACCCCAGCAAGCGAAAGAACCCGTGTGAGACGCTCATTCCAGTCAGACGCTCCGGGCGTCCATCGATCGTTAGATCCAGATCGCGTCTGAGGAAAGTGCAAAAGTCTTCAAAGACGTCGTTGCGCTCTCGATAGTCGAGGAAGTTCGCGGGTGAGATCGGGAACTTTGGGGATCGAGGATGATTCTCGAAGACTCGGACGATGCGGTCGGGATCCTTGTAGGGTAAGGGTTTGAGCAGGACACCGTTGACGACATCGAAGATCGCCGAGTTAGCGCCGATGCTCAGCCCGAGAGTAAGAATCGCTACAGCGGTGAACGCCGGATTCTTTCTCAACAGTCGCAAACCGAACTGCAGATCTTTGATGAGCTTGTCCATGTTTTATCCCCAATCTCTTTCAGTTCTGTTACGTGACCGCCAATCGGCCCGACGATCGATCAGAAGCGTGAAAGGTTAGTGATAGAACAGGATCATTCGTCGCAAGGATGGTTCACTAAATTTGATAAAAAGGGCACGGTCAACTGCGTTGAGGAGCCTCAGCGGGTCGCGTGCCCAGGGTTCTGGGGTCAGGACCAGCGCCGGCCGGAAATAAGGTTGATCACCGCGACGAACAACGCAGAACCGATTATCGACCAGACGATAGGAAAGCTTTCGTCTGCGACTCTTAGTAAGAAGAGATGCGGCAAGTGAAGCGCATCAGCCAGCCAGACTCCCACGATGGCCCCGATGAACCCGAGCGCGATCGAGACCAGACAGCCTCCGTGGCTATAGCCCGCGATCGCCCTACCTATCGATCCGCAGACTCCAGCGATCAGCAATAAAACCAGCAAGTGCGTTAGCGACATTTGATTCTCCTTTGTGGGTCCACCCTCAACGGTCCGTCGAACGATAGCAGATAAAGCTTCTGCTCCTGAACGGATATACGAAATTTGTGCCGGACGCAGAATAAATTCGACAAGAGCAATCAAGATATTGCAGAGCGATGACAAAGGCCAGGCCCAAATTGTTGAAAAGAAAGACACGGTTTGATCGATTGGAGGTGGAATGAACGTTGCCCTTGTGACGGATGTGAGACGCCCCGGGTTAATGCGATTCGGCGGCGGCTCCAAAACCAAAAACGATGAGAGTCGTTTCGGTCTAACACGCGCACCGTTCCTCAGCGGCGCGGTAGTCTGGAGCGAGGCCAAAGTCTCGCTCGACATCGCGCCGCTCAGAGCGGAATCGTAACATTACTCAGGACAACCTTTGCTTCTTTCGCTCACCGACAATTCGACAAGGCAACTGATTGCGCTGGCGGCATTGGCGCTGATTTATGGTTCAGCGGTTATGGTGGTGGTGATTGTGACACTCGCGAAAAGTGGGCGGAGACGCGCTCGCGAAGTGCGCAACAAGAACTAAGATGAGCTTGTAAGCCCGGTGACTTGCGGACCAAGGCGACATTACTGCTGGGACCGGGATGCGGCTGCGGGCGACGCCCCGCGCGCAGATAGTGCAGAGGTCGGCCGTTTTCAGCGTCGCTCGTAGTCGCTTTTAGTTGCGATAGAACAATCGGTCCTATAGGTCCAATTATTTTGGAGGCTGGTTTATTGAAGTCAGTTCAACGCGTACCGATCCCCACGACGGTTCGGCAGTTATCAACACCGGCACCCGACGCGCATCATTGGTGACAAAGATTTTCAGGTTGTAGAGCTTGTCGTTTTCTCGCCCTTTCACCATGCTCGTTCCGATTCTGACCGCCTCGTAATTACCGGCTCTCGTCGTTACCTTTTCCTTGCCCTCCGGTTGCACTTTGATCGTGTAGAGCTTGTCGTCTTCTATCAGGGTCATCGTTTGCGACTTGCCAATCGTGAGATCCATTCCTCTGATCGCGAAAAGCAAACCGGCTAAATCGTAAGTGTCATCCGGAAGCTCGAGAGTCTTTCCGTTTGGGAGCTGGGCGATTCGTTTTGCCTGATCGAGGATTACTGACGATTGAGTCTGCTTCTTTCCGTGTCGCGAACGCTTTTCCGCGCGGAAGGGCTGAAGTGTTGAAGGATTGATGTAGGAGTCGTAGACGTCGTTTACCTTCAGCGCGAGACCGCTGACCAGGCCGACTGTTTTGGCGGTGGCAGTCACGTGATACGCATCGATTCCGTCGAAATTCCTACGAGGATCGGTCTCGATGGTGAGCTCCGCAGCGACGATAAAGTCTGCCCACGAAACATCGTAGGACAAACGTTCACCTGCGGTCAGGGGGTTCCTCGCGGCCGCTGTTGAAGAAGGCTTATCGCTTTTTAGTGGATGACTCTGAGACAGCGACGCACATGCGTAAAGCAGCATTGTTGCGCAAACGAACGGGGTTCTCTTAAGCACTTGACTGCGACTCCAGCTTGGTTTGAGGTGTGATGCGTAGGACGTGGAAGATGATGCCCGGGAAGAAGTGATGAGTGCGGCCCGGAAGTGCTGAGTGCTGAGAATAGGACCGATAGGGCCAATCGGAGAGGTCAAGCCTGTATGACGAAGTACACTCTCTCAGCACTCAGCACTTTTCCGGGCCGCACTCATCACTTTCTTCCAACTTCCCACGCTAAAATAAAAAAGGCTCGCGTGAGATGCGAGCCTCGGTGTTCTCAAACTAATTTGGATTCTACTTTTCGCGCTGCTGAGATGCAGCTGGCAAGGTCGAATCTGCGCGACCCGCGTCCACTGTGGGTCGCGCTAGTTTGAAATATTCTGAGGAGGGTTCCAGGGCCAGAGGCTGGAATGGATTCAAAGGATTGCCGTCAAGTCTAACTTCATAATGAAGGTGCGGCGATGTCGCACGTCCCGTGCTACCCGCTCGCCCTATGATCGTTCCCCGTTCGACCTTCACTCCAGGCTCAACATCGAAACTCGACAGATGAGCGTAGTGAGTCGTTACTCCGCCGCCGTGAGAAATGATGATCAAGTTGCCGTACCCGTGATACCAACCGGCGAATTGCACGACGCCTGGCTGGCTCGCTCCTACCGGATCTCCCCAGTGGGCTTTGATGTCGACGCCCGAATGAAACTTTGCGCGCCGCGTGAATGGGTCTCGTCTGTAGCCGAACACGCTCCCGACGCTCACCTTGGACGAAACGACCGGGCGTTCTTCGTATTTGCTTTCGGCTTTCGCGGGTGCGGCCGCAGCCTCGACTTTCATCGGCACCGATATCGTGGTTGTGTTCTTTGTCACAACAACAGGAGCCGGCGGTACAACTATGTTTTCAAACTGTTCTTCTTTAAGCTGGACCGTTTTGGTCGGTTGTGAGTCTTGCTGCGTTGCGGCTGGCTTTACTTCGGCAGGCTTCTGTTCCTGTGTGCTTACGATTTGATTAGTGCTCTGCGGTGTTACTGTTCGTGGTCTTGTCGTCTCATCCTGCTGGGTTTGTCCCATCCCCACGACGGTAGTTATGAATGTAACGAAAAGTGCGGTTACGAATCTTCCTGCGCTCAAAACGGCTCCTTTCAAAACAGCGCCGACTGGACACTGTTTACCCAAGACCAGCTGGATCGTTCTTCAGTTCGTTGTAAAAACGGAGGCTACAGTAGGGACTCGCATTCTATGAGGCGGGCAATTCAAAGTCAATAAAAACAGCTGTTTAAACTTCTTGTAAATTTGTTGCGAGAAATGCGTTTTGTCGCGAGTTTTTGACCGAACCTCGAGTTCTGTAAACTTCGTCAATGGTCGGCTCAATCCTACTCGGATATAATGCTCACCCGATCAACGAAACGTTCCAACAGGAGGGTAGAATGAAAGAGATAAGTCCTAAGGAAGCATTTGATCTGATGCAAAAGAATCCGGAATACATTTATCTGGATGTGCGATCTGTGCCTGAATTCGAAGCGGGTCATCCTGCTCGCGCCATCAACGTCCCGATCATGCACTTCGAACCGGGCACCGGAATGTCCCCAAATCAGGAATTCGTCACGGTGATAGAACAATCGCTGCCTAAAAGTGCGAAGATTTTGATCGGCTGCAAGACCGGCGGACGTTCGGCCCGCGCCTGCGATGTCATGTCTCAGATGGGATTTACCGATGTGACGAACGTTCGGGGCGGTTTTATGGGAGCGATGGATAATACGGGGCGAGTGACTGAACCGGGCTGGAGCATGCTAAACCTGCCGACTTGTGCCGAATGCACTCCCGAAGCGACCTACGCGAATCTCGCTTCGAAGGCGCACAAAGCGTGAGGTCCAAGCTTCGGCTTGTGTGTTTCAACCCAAAGCCTGGACCACTGCGTTGCCCCGTCATTGCGGAGACTTGCGTTGCTTCTGAGGCTGCTGCGGCGCACCACCTTGTCTCACCGGAGGTCCCATGAACCCCGGCGCTCGTTGCGTTTGTTGTTGACGGATAGCCTGCTGCTGCTGCATTGCCTGAGCTCTGGCGGCTTGCTGCTGAAAGGCCGTTTGCCTCTGCTGCTGCATCGCCTGGGCTCGGGCAGCCTGCTGCTGCATCATCTGGCGCTGCGCCCTCTGCGATTGCATCTGCTGAGCCTGCATCGATGACCGCCGGCTCATTTCCTGACTCATTGCTCGTTGTTGCTCGGCTCGACGTTGTGCCTTCAGCTGAGAGTTCTGCTGAGCCATCTGCATCTGTCGTGCTGCCTGCTGATCGAACCGAGGTCTCTCGAACATAGCTTGTGGCGGTTGTTGTTTTGGCGGCTTGCTTCTTTGTTGCGGAGCAGGGCGAGCCGCCTCCTGCCGCTGGACTCGCTGCTGCTGTTTCATTTGCTGGCGCATCTGCTGCTGTTGCGCAGCGCGTTGAGCCCCGGCACTCGACTGCTGTTGACGTTCGATTCGACGCTGTTGTTTCAACTGCTGTTGCTGCGCGCCCCGTTGAGCCGCCGCACTCGACTGTTGTTGACGTTCGATTCGACGCTGTTGCTTAAGCTGCTGCTGTTGCTGCGCCTGTTGAGCGCCCCTCTGCGCTGCGGCAGCCGACTGTTGCTGTCGCTCAATCCTGCGCTGCTGCTTGAGCTGTTGCTGTTGGGCCTGCTGCGCCGCCTGCTGGTTAGCAGCCGCACCCGCCTGCTGCTGACGCTCGGCCCTTTGCTGTTGCTTCTGCTGTTGCCGCGTCTGTTCCTGCTGAACTTGCGCGGCCGCCTGTGATTGCGCCTTTTGTTGCTGCTCATTGCGCATGAGCTGGCGCATCTCCTGTCGCGCTGCCTTGTCGCCCTGCTGCGCTCGAGCCGCAAGATCGTTCATCCGCTGTGACTGAACCATCGGTTGCGGCATCGCATCGGATCGCCGCACCGTCGTCGTCACCTGATTCGACTGATCGATCTTCAGCTTGTTGTCCTTCTTGTTGGAGGCTACTGACTCGACGCGCATTGATTTAGCGAAGTTCGCTCGATCCGGCAACACCGCAGGAGCTGTGCTCGCAACCACCGGTGTGTTAAAGGCGTTTTGTTCGCGCCGGTCGAACTTGATACGTCGTCGGCCGTCGTCGTGGTTGACAGCAAGTTGCCGCACGCTATCTACCGAGAACGGATCCGCCACCACCCGTGACTTGCCAACCCAGGTCTGGTCGGCTCGCGAAATCGTCTGCACATCAATTCGCCGAGTCAATGAGCGAACAGGGATGACAGTGACCGCGCCTGGTACGTTGTAGTTGATGAACGTCGTCCGACGGTCTGCCAATCGGATCACATCCGGGGTCGCGATGTATCGAGGTCTGAAGTTGTCATAATACCTCGGCACGAAGACTTCGCCAGGAGCCAGAGGCACCCATCCGATTTGATCCGCGACTGTGACAAAAGCTACAGGAGCTGGGCAGTATGCCGGACGAGTTCTGACTTCCGCCGGAATCCAGAACCAGCGACTGCTGACATATGACCAACGCCCGTAGTGATAAGGAGCCCATCCCCACGGCTCGTACGATACCCACGAAGGTCCCCACAAAGGATCCAGGTCCCAAAAACCACTTTGGAACGGGGCCCAACCCGAGCTGACTCTCGGCGCCCAGCAGTGACCGTAGTTATCGAGATCAACCCAATCGCCGTAATCGTCAAGGTCGTACAACCCTGGAATGTCCGCCGGCAAGTATTGATAGCTCACTGACGTTCGATACGGATCGTAGTAAGACGGATCCGACAGGTACGCATCATAATTGCGATATCGACCGTTATAGAGCTTCGGATAACGATATCGATAGTAATCGTCGACAATTTCTCCGGCCGCATCAGGCGCCAACGTCGACGCGACAGCTTCGGTTGGCGAAGCTCCAGTCAGAGTGAAAACCTGGCCCTTGGTAATCGTCCCCGATCCTTCCTGTCCTACTACCTGGGCGACACCGTTCAACACCGAGATGATCGCATTGCCGTTATCCAACCCGACTTGATAGAGACCCGGTTGTTTGAAGTCGACTGCGCCACAAGGCGTCGCCACTTCGAACAAGTCGTCTGAGTCGAGCTCTCCAACATCAAAAACCGCGGAGCCGTTTCGGAGCGCAAATTGGCTTCGGCTGTCATCAAGCGCGAGTACGTCCAGCGATGTTGTCGGATTAATTCGTACAAAGTTGTGCCCGTTGAGAGCAACCGACGCGTGCGCATAGTCGCGAGCGTAGATGCGATCGCCAACGGTTACCGGAGTATTGACCGTCGCCTCAGCCCAATCGAGATCCTTGTTGTCGTCTTGTTCGGCGCGCGCAATTCCGACGCTGCCGTCGACGCGATCCAAACGAGCGGCGTGCGGTTGCATCGCCGGATTTGCATTCGCTTCGGACCCACCTCTTGTCACAAGTAAAATGACGCCGGACATCGCGACCACTGCGATTAACGCAACTAATATCGCTACGCGCGGCGAAGTTTTGGAAATTCTTGTAATTGCTTGTTTGAACATTGCAACCCCCGTAATCGATCGGTCCGTAAGTATTGTTTTGATATTTAGACTGCAACAGCAATGCCCGAACCGCATCTGTTAGTAGCGATGCTTAAGTGTTGAGGTGGGTTGCTGGAAAGGTAAGAGTCGATTGTGCAATGAATTAAGGGTTCGGCTTAATCCACCATCACGTGTGCGACCTACACGATATCGGATTGTGACTGAGTTTAATGCACAATATCTGCGAAGTGTATTAGAAAGGCAGTTTTCGTGGCCACCACCGACGCCGGGTCGGTGGTGGAACGGCTGATTGCTAACAACAAGACACTAGTGAAGAGTGAATTACTCCGCTTCCTGAGGAACCACATCATCGGGAATCGAAGCGCCGCGTGAACGCCACAGGAAGTACGCAGGCACGCCAATCACAATAATGCCGAGCGCCATCATTGTTTTGATCGGTTGCTGCACCAGGTTGTCGTGCAAGGTGTTAATTACCAACAATGTTGCCGCGATGATGAACAGCAGAGGCGTCAACGGATACGCCGGAACTCGATATGTCCCTTCTGTTTCGGGAGTCCGCCTGCGATATACAAAGATCGTAGCTGCGGACAGACCGTAGAAAATCCATCCGCAAAATACGACGTAAGTAAGCAGGTCGGTGAAGCTCCCGGAAAACGCAAGGATGGATGACCAGATCGATCCCGCGATTATCGCGAACGCCGGTGTTCCAAACCGCGGATGAACCTCTGCCAGTTTTCGAAAAAACAACCCATCGTTTGCCATCGCGTAATAAACCCGCGTGGAGGTCAATACGTTGGCGTTCGCCGCGCTGAATACCGAAATCAAAATTGTAATCGTGATTAGCTTTGCGACAGTCGGGTTTATCAGGGCAGTCAAAGACTCCGCTGCAACGCTGTTGGAATTGATGACGCCTTCACGACCAAGTGCTGCGAGATACGCCACGTTGGCAAGCAGGTAGATCCCGATCAACACCGCGGTGCCGAGGAACAACGCACGCGGATAGTTCTTTTTGGGATCGATTACTTCACCCGCGCTGAACGTTACGTACTGCCATCCCTCGTAAGCCCACAACACGCCGATCATCGCCAGACCAAAACCGGAGACGAGTGATCCGCTAAAACTTGTTGGCCAGATCGGCGCCGTCGATGTCGAGAACCCGTGACCAAGAGCGAGCAGCGCCACAGACATTACAACGAGCGCGCCCACCTTTATTCCAGTAGTCCAGTTCTGCAAATCGGCGCTCTGCCGCGTGCCTTTCACGTTCACGGCTGTCAGCAACAGGATCATCGACACTGAAATCATTTTGATCGCCAGGCCGGAGAGAGGAATTATCTGCGCTAACGTGGTTCCAAATGCGACTGCGAGCGTCGCGACGGTGCCGCCGTTCATCGCAAAGAATAGAGTCCATCCGAATAGAAACGCCGGCAGCGGTCCAAAACATTCCCGAAGATGAACGTACAGCCCGCCAGCTTTCGGGTTGACCGCGCTAAGTTCTCCGTAAGTCAAAGCTCCCAACAACGACAGGATGCCGCCCACAAGCCACACCAGCATCGCAGGGCCAATCTGGCCACCGGCCTGCCTTAAAACTCCACCTGGAACCAGGAAGATTCCGGAGCCGATCACCCCACCGATGACCAACAGGGTCAAATCGCGGAAACCAAGCACGCGAGCGAGTTTGCTCATTTGACGTTTCTCCACTCTGCCGTTTGAGTGCCGAATTTGGTCTACGAGTATCCGGTGAGTTCCGGGTTCAGAGTTGAGCGTATTGAACGTTTATTACGAAAGCTAAATTCTGAACTCTAAAACCTTAAAACCCAAAACTCGGAACCCTGAACTGATTACGAACTACTTTCCAAAAACGATCCTGCCGCCCACGATCGTGTAGACTACCGATGTCTTCTGGATCTCGTTCGGATTTATTCGAAAGATGTCCTGAGAGAGCACAACGATGTCCGCGAGCTTGCCAGCTTCGAGACTGCCCTTCTGTCTCTCCGAAAACTCGGCGTACGCAGCTGACTGTGTGTACGCGCGAACCGCCTCTTCGATGCTTACCTTTTGTTCGGGTACCCATCCGTCGGGGTTCTTGCCATCGATTGTCTGTCGAGTCACCGCGCCGTGGATCCCAAGAATCGGAGATAGCGGAGCTACGAACCAGTCTGATCCAAACGTCAGCGACGCTCCCGAATCAAGCAGCGATCTGAACGCATAAGTCGTCTTGATACGAACCGGCCCAATCCGTTTTTCTGCCCAACGTCCGTCATCGATCGCGTGATACGGCTGCATCGACGCGATCACTCGGAGCTTTGCGAATCTCGGAATATCTCCGGGCAGAAGATGCTGCGCGTGCTCGATTCTAAACCTGCGATCTCGCGGGCCGTTTTCCTTCTCGACGGCTTCGAAATAGTTGAGAAGGATGTTGTTCGCCTTGTCGCCAATCGCGTGCACCGAACACTGGAGACCCGCCTTGTCGGCATCTTTTATGTTTTGTTTCAGTTTGCCTTCGGGAATGTTGTCATCAACCATCAGCCCGGAGGTGTTTGGCGCATCAGTGAACGGCTCGAAGAAAAGCGCTGTGGTCGAGCCCAGCGATCCGTC
>Ga0075425_100008905_pt1 | contig 10671 bp, 8 predicted proteins | sample SoiMethybrSBSTD4_FD_75300 | JGI IMG/M metagenome (GOLD analysis project Ga0075425, IMG submission 75300) | Bulk soil microbial communities from a Populus tree surrounding site in Tennessee, USA - Soil MetaG P. TD hybrid SBSTD4 | ecosystem: Environmental > Terrestrial > Soil > Tree plantation...
GACGTCGAGTTGACCGTGGATGTGATTCCCGGCAAGTGGATTCGCGGGCCGCGCGTGGAGTCGACAACACACATCATGGCGATGGGATTGGGAGGCTCACTGGAAGATGCAATGCGGGGCGCGACGGGCAGCATGGCTGCTTGGTTGAACGAGGATTACAAGCTCACGCCGTCGGAAGTGGCGCAGGTACTGGGCACTTCAGCGGAGTATCGCATCAGCGAAGTGGCGGATCGTAACGCGGGAATCGTGTTGAAGATCAGCAAGGAGCGCCTGAAGGGATTAGCGTCAGCGTCGAAGTAAACGGCGGAGGGATTCATCAAGCAGAGAACGCTCGATGGAAAACCGTACCCCGCCGCGTGCCTGCGGCATGCAGGCTCGAAATGACGACTGTAGTTTGCGGCAGCCTAGTCGAGGGCGGAGCAGAATTCGATAATGCGCGTGCGGGCGGACTTTACCGTGGCAGGGAAGTTGGCCGCGGTGGCGTCGTCGAGGAGAAGAATGATGCGGTCGAGTTCGCCCTCGCCGGAGCGTCCGGCGAGGACCAGGCGGAGTGGATGAAATAATTCACGCCCGCGGATGTCGAGTTGGGATTTGAGTTCGTCCACGATTTCATTGAAGCGCTCGGTAGTCACGGGGGCGGGATCGAGCAGAAGGTTGGCGACGGTTCTTACGACATCACGCGCGGCGTAGCGTGAAAGTACGACGTGGGCGTCCATAGCGGCGAGAATCTCCCGCGCGTCGTAGTGAAAAATGAGCGATAGCAACTCTTCCAGGCCCGTGGTATCGGCGGATTTGGGGCCGAGCAGTTTGGCGGCGCGTTCGCACCAAGCGATCTGCTCCGCGGTTGGCTCAGCCATGAGCCAGCTGTGTGCGCGAAGGATTTGCTGAATGTCCGCAGTCGAGAATTTGTTTTCAGCGGGAGCGGGAGCGGGTTCTGGCGCAGTCATAGCACTCTATTGTGGCAAGGTTTGCGGTGGAGATCTTCCGTCCCGCTACGCGGAACTCAGGATGACAAGCCTCTACTGGAACGCGGCCCGTCGTTCATCGTGCGGGGCCGCATGGAAAGGTCTGCGGAACGGAAACGCTGAGGGTGGCGACGACGTGAGCGGCGATGGCTTCACCGCGGCCGACGGCGTCCACGCCCTCGTTGGTTTTTGCTTTCAGGTGAATCGTTTCCGGTGCGACCCGTAGCGATCTAGCGAGCGCTTCGCGCATTTTGGGGAAGTGCGGCCCGAGCTTCGGTTTTTCGGTAATGACGACGGCATCGACGTGCTCGATTTTCAGCGCCCTTTCATCCAAGAGTTTGCGCGCGTGTTCAAGAAAAACCAGGCTGTTGGCACCTTTCCACTTGGGATCAGTATCCGGGAAATGTGTGCCGATGTCGCCGAGGCCAGCGGCACCCAGCAGAGCGTCGCACACAGCGTGGGCAAGGACGTCGCCGTCGGAGTGGCCGACCGGGCCTTTGTCGAAGGGAAGCGTAATGCCGCCTACTACGAGAGGACGTCCCTCGGCGAGCCGGTGCAAGTCATAGCCGATTCCGCAGCGAATCGTACTCATAGCGTAAACGGACCTGTCAAGGTTGTTCGTGTCATCGAATGTTTTCACCGAGGTCGTGCCAAACGGCGGAAAATCTGCAGCAGGGCTGCTGCATTCCAAATGGCGTGCCCGCTGCTCTCATGCTTTGTGGGCCTTGGCGCGTTCGAGATCGAGGTAGAAGCGGGCGAGTTCCATGTCGGCGGGTTTGGTGATCTTGATGTTGCGCTCGTTGCCGTGGACGACGTGGACTTCATGGCCGAGGCGTTCGACGATGCCGGCTTCGTCGGAAGCGCTGACCTGATCGGCGAAGGCTTTGACAAAGGCTTCTTTGAGCAATTTGGTGCGGAAGACCTGGGGAGTTTGCGCGAGGACGAGGCGTTCCCGCGGGATCGTGGCAGTGATGAGGGCGACGTCTTCGGGGAGGCTGCCGCGCTTGACTTCTTTCACCGTGTCCATGGCGGGAGTGCCGAGGATGGCCGCCCCGCACTTGCGGGCTTCCTCGATAACGCGAGTGATTTGTTCGCGGGTGACGAAGGGGCGGACGGCGTCGTGGACGGCCACGAACTCTGTATCGTCCGCGACGTGTTCGAGCGCCGCTGCGACGGACTCTTGGCGGGTGCCTCCTCCGCTTACGACGCGGACGGGTTGGCGGAACTTCTCACCCTGAACACGCCGTTCCAGACGCTCGATTTCGTCGGCGCGCGTGGCCAGGATGATGTCGGTGATGAGATCGCAGGAGGCAAGGCGGCGAAGCGTATGGAGGAGGATCGGAGCGCCGTCAAGCTCGAGGAACTGCTTGGGCGTCTCCCCGCCCATGCGGGTGCCCATGCCTGCGGCGGGAAGAATGGCGGCGATTCGGCTCATCGGAATCGGAGCGTCCGCGAGCTTCACCGGCGGCACTCCAAGAGAATGAGTGTACCGCAAAGCGATCAGAGATCAGAAGTCGTGGTCGGAAGCGGCAGCGACACGCGGGGGAAACCGCCTCCCCTTGAGGAGTTCTGGCCGGAATTCTGCGCAAAACTGAAGAGTGTGAAACGAAAGGAGTTACGGAGCGAAAACGCACAAGAATTGTCAAACAGAAGGGCTTAGCGGATTTCCTTTACGGGTTACACTATTCTACGACTCGGATTAGATCGCAAACCGTTACGGAAGCAAGAGAAATTGCGATTCACTCCGAGCCGGCAATCCAAAAAAGAAAGTGGCGCGATTGCTCGCGCCACCGTTGTTTCCAGAACAAAAACTGAATTTAGGCTTTGGCCGGGCTGTCGCCACGGGTGAAGCCGGGAGCTGGACGCAGCTCGGGCCGGACGACCTTCGGGTCGGTGGCCGGAGCGAGCGGCGGGGTCGACGGCGGAGGAGTGCGCGGCTTCTCGGGAAGTGGCGTGCCTTCGATCAGCATTTTGACTTCGTTGGCGTCGAGTACCTCGCGTTCGAGAAGGGCCTGAGCGATGCGCTCAAGGGTTTCGCGATTCGTCTTCAGGATATTTTTCGCGCTGTCGTAGGCCAAGCTGACGATGCGCTTCACTTCCTTGTCGATGTCCACGGCGGTGGCTTCGCTGAAGTCGCGGTGCTGGGCGATTTCACGGCCGAGGAAGATGGCTTCTTCTTTTTTACCGAAAGCCAGCGGGCCGAGTTCGCTCATGCCCCATTCGCAGACCATGTTGCGGGCGATATCGGTGGCGCGCTCGATGTCATTGCCGGCGCCGGTCGTGATGTGGCCGAGGAAGATTTCTTCGGCGGTGCGGCCACCCATGAGAACGGCGAGCATGCCCTCGAGATGGCCTTTGGTATAGGAATGCTTGTCGTCGGTCGGCAACTGCATGGTAAGGCCGAGAGCCATACCGCGTGGAATGATGGTGACTTTGTGCACGGGGTCGGCGCCGGGAGTCATGGCGGCGACGAGAGCGTGGCCGGCTTCGTGATAGGCAGTGTTCTTCTTTTCCTCGTCGGACAGAATCATGGACTTGCGTTCAACGCCCATGAGGACTTTATCTTTAGCCATTTCGAAGTCGGCCATGGTGACGAGTTTGCGGTTCTGGCGAGCAGCCCACAGAGCGGCTTCGTTGGCGAGGCTCTCGAGATCGGCGCCGGAGAAGCCCGGAGTGCCGCGCGCGATGATGGAAAGGTCCACATCGTCGGCGATGGGCTTTTTGCGCGTGTGCACGCGGAGAATTTCTTCGCGGCCCTTGACGTCGGGACGTGCTACCACGACACGGCGATCGAAACGGCCGGGGCGCAGCAGAGCAGGATCGAGCACGTCGGGGCGGTTGGTCGCAGCGATGAGGATGACGCCTTCGTTGGATTCGAAACCATCCATTTCGACGAGCAGCGCGTTTAGGGTCTGTTCGCGCTCGTCGTGACCGCCACCGAGACCAGCGCCACGATGGCGGCCGACTGCATCAATTTCGTCAATGAAGATAATGCAGGGCGCGTTCTTTTTGCCTTGCTCGAAAAGGTCGCGGACGCGGCTGGCACCAACGCCGACAAACATTTCGACGAAGTCGGAGCCAGAGATAGAAAAGAAGGGAACGTTGGCTTCGCCGGCGATTGCACGGGCGAGCAGAGTTTTCCCGGTACCTGGAGGTCCGACAAGCAACACGCCCTTCGGGATGCGGCCGCCGAGCTTTTGGAATTTTTGCGGGTCCTTCAGGAACTCGATGATTTCCTGGAGCTCTTCCTTGGCTTCGTCGGTTCCGGCGACGTCTTTGAAGGTAACTTTCTTTTGCTGAGCGGAAAGGAGACGTGCACGGGACTTGCCGAAGCTGAGAGCCTTGTTGCCGCCGGCTTGCATCTGGCGCATGAGGAACAAACAGAACCCGACGAGGAGAAGGAGCGGCAACGCGTTGAGCAAAATAATCAGCCAATCGCCGCTGCGAACTTCTTTTACTTTGATCAGGACTGATTTGTCGCGAAGCTGCTTGGTGAGGTCGGGAGCGGCTTCCTTGAACACAGTAACGTGGAATTTCTTGTTGGCCTTGACGTATTCGCCCTGCAGCTCGTAGCTGTTGGGCGAGAGGTACATGGTGACCTCTTTGACGTCGCCCTGATCCACGTGGGCCATGAACTCGCTGAAGCTAGGCTCGTCTTCGCGAGCCGCTTGGCCGTTCGCCGACACGAGCTTCCACAGCATTACTCCGAGAAGCACGATCGAGAGCCAGAACAAAATAGTTTTTGCTGTCGAACTGGGATTCACTTTTTACCTCTCCTACTGGGTACGACAAACTGCTAAGCCCCGAGACCGCTAACGCCGCCTCTTCTTATTAGACGCCGAAAGCCGCTTTGCCGACAGGCCGCGTCCGTTTCTACCGACGCCCGAGCCATCGGCCAGACCGTAGCCGATCCACATCTGATTAGATGCGCTTTGGAAGCCGAAGTAATCGGGCTCCAGGTCCACGCGGCGGCGCTCCGGTTTGTCCAGCAGGACCGCCAGCCGCAAAGAGCGTGGCTGACTTTCCGCCAGGCGCCGCAGCAGAAATTCCTGAGTGACCCCGCTGTCCAGGACCGCATCCACCAGAAGAACGTCACGGCCGGTCAATTCGGGACGCGGACCGCTGAAAAAAACTTCGCGCCGCGCGTGCTTGCCCTGCTCTACGTCACTGACTTGCTCGCGCACAAAGTGGCAAACAAGCGGCGAAGGAATCTGCCGGACGAGATCGGCGGCGAAAACAAATCCGCGGTCCATCGTAACGACTACATCCAACCGGCGACCGCGATACGCGCGAGCGATCTGTTTGCCCATCGCCGCCACGCGCGCGGCAAGTCGTGCTTCGGAAAACGAAGAAGGCTGTTTAGCGCTCAAGTTAGTTAACCCGGAAAAAAAACCCGCTCATGATCGCGTTGCGGGATAACGCTGGCTGATGCCACGCCTGAGGCTGCTACCTTCCTCCTAAATAGTGTCTCGCCTGTGAGAATGGCAGTCAATCGTGGAGAAGCGGAATCGGCAAGTTGTCCCTAAAGGTCACTCCCTCGAGCGGCGAAGGGCTACGAGCGTTTGCGAAACAGCAGTGAGTCTCTTTCGCGAACGACGTCCACGCCACCAGGAAGCTGCACGAGTTTACCGGGCTCGCCATGGCGAAGCAGACGGACCACGGCTTCCAGATGCACCGCGGAGATCTGGCCGCTTCGGGCTTTGGTTTCCGCGACGATTTTTTCCAAAAGCGCGTTGCGCAGTGAAGCGGTGGCAACCGGTTGGGCAAGACCGATGGGATCGAGGAGAGCAGCGGCGGAGATACGAACCGACGATCCGTCGCGCACAACTAGTTTTTCAAAAAGTTGCGCCGTGAGCTGGTTCATAAGGAGAGTTTGCTCGAGTGCACGTCGCGCCAGGCCGGAAACGTGTTCGACTGTGGCGGGATTGAATTCCCTGATTAGCAGCGGCAAAAGCTTTTTGCGCATGCGGGCGCGCGTGCGGTTGGCGTCGCGATTGGTGGCGTCCTCGCGCCAAGGCCGTTTCTTCGCCCGCAGATATTTGCGGAGCTCTTCGCGGCGAAAATCGAGCAGGGGCCGACGCACCGAGCCGGCGACGGGATGGATACCGGCCATGCCGGGAATGCCGGTGCCCCGAAGAATGTGAGCGAGAACCGTTTCCGCCTGGTCATCCATGGTGTGCGCAGTCGCGATCGCGTCCAGAAGGCCTTGCGCGGCGAGCTTCTCGAAGAAGGCGTAACGAGCGCGGCGAGCCGCGTCTTCCAGATTGGATTTTTCGCGTTTGGCTTTGGTGGCGACATCGGCACGGCCGAGGTGAAGGGTGAGGCCGAACTTTTCCGCGAGATCGGTTACGAACTGTTCGTCGGCGTCAGACGCTTTTCCGCGGAGCTTGTGATTGAAGTGGACCACGCTCAACACCAAGCCCAGTTGCACGCGCGTTTCGACAAGCAACGTCAGCAACGCGACAGAATCGGCTCCGCCGGAGACGGCTGCAGCGAGTTTCATTCCAGGATGGAACCATGTAGCGGATTGCAGGGAAGCCGCGAAACGGCGTTTAAGTTCTTCCGTGAAGTTTCCACGTCGCACAGGCGAGCCTCGTTCGGCCTGCATCATCGCACGAAACGGAAAAATGGGAAGCGGAAGCCCGAAGCTGGTCGGTGTGCCGAGTTGGCGCCGCAAGGCATCGAGCGTGTCGCAAGCGAGAAAGCGGGACTGTGGGGCCCCACACTCCAAAAAAAGAGGCGGCCCGAAGGCCGCCCCGGTTGAGCGAAATGAAGTCGCTGGTTAATTAGAAGGTGAGCCTGCCCATCACCTGAACGATGCGGGCATCGGTTGCGGCCGCCGCAAAGGCGCCATAGGGCGAAGTCGGCGGCTGCACGGTGTTGACGATGGTGCCGAACGTGGTGCTGCTCAGGTCAGGGACGGGATTAGCGAAGTTCGGGTGGTTGAGGATGTTGTAAGCGTTGGCGCCGACGGTGAAGCCAAATCGCTCAGTCAAACGGAACGTCTTCTTGAGACCCAAGTCGGTGTTGAAGTAGCCCGGGCCACGGAAGGAGTTGCGTGGAATGGTGCCGAATGTAGTGGGCGAAGAGGCGAACTGTGACGCCGTGAGACAAGCCGTATCCACCGCGGCGGCGCCGCAGCTAAGCGGTACCGTCGTGATGGGTTGGCCGAGTACAGTGACGTTCAGCAGATTCGTGCCACCGTTGGCGAGATTTCCGATGGTGGTGCCATCCGTCACGCTGAAGGGCAGGCCGCTGCGATAGAAGAAAGTGCCGGAAACCGTCCAACCGCCTGCGACGGCGTTGAGCGCCCGGTTCTGGAACTTCACGGGAAGATCCCAGACATAGCTGGCGTTCAGGCTGTGACGAACGTCGTAGTCGGAGTTGGCGTAGTTCAGTGCGGCCGCGCTGAACGGGCTAATCTGGTTTAGCAGGCTGTTGTTGAAGCTGAACGGCAGAATGCCTCCGTTCGAGACGTTGTCCTGCGTGTGGCTGAACGTGTAGCTGAACGATCCGGAGAAGCCGTGCGTAAACTGCTCCTGCACGGCGGCGCTTAGGCCGTTATAGTTGGACACGCCGTTGTTGGTCAGCGTCAGAACGTTCTGAACGCGCGTGTCCACCGGTGAAGAAGAGAGCCCGCCGAAGCCGAAGCTGTTGAGATACGGATTTTCCAACAGTTCGTCGTAGCCGTGGTTACCCACATAGTTCACGGAGACGACAGTGTGCTGTCCGAGAGTATGTTGAACCTGCAGATTCCACTCGAGGTACTTCGGGTTCTGCAATCGGCCGACCACGTCGTTGAGGTCAGGCGTAGCACAGCCCGCAGGAGCGGCATTCAAGAAATCATTAACCGTTCCGCCGCCGTTGAACGCGCTTTGAAACGCCGTGTTGCACTGCGCGATGATTGCAGCCGCACTGGAGGGGTTCGAGGCAAAATCAATCGTCCCCGGAGCATTGGACAATGAGAAGCGAGTGACTTCCGGGAAGTTGGTGGTGAACTGATTGAGGATCGTACCGGGATAGAGATCGGTGAACAGACCGATGCCTCCGCGGATGACGGTCTTATCGCCGTGCGGACTCCAGGCGAAGCCGACGCGCGGTTCAAAAACCACCCGCTCCACGGCCGGCAGAATCTGGTTGGTGTCGGTGGTCATCAACTGGTTGTAGGGCACCGTGGGGTCGTGATTCAGTTCGGCGAACGGCGCACTGGCGCGGGCAACGCAATCGGACGAGCAGGTACCGCCAGAGTTGCGATCGGCGCGCAGGGCCAGAGTGAGCTTGAACTTGGAGTTCACGCGGAATTCGTCCTGGAAGTACACGCCGAAGCTGTAGAACGCCAGCGGCTGAGAGTTGCGGAGGGCAAAGTTCTGGGCGATGCCATCGGCAAGGCCATTGGCGAAGTCCAGCATGCTGGTGTTAATGGCGGCATAGCTGCCTTCGCTAGCGGTGAAGTCGCTTACGTCATCGCGGCGGAAGTTTGCACCAAGTTTGAATGTATGCCGGCCACGTTCGATGGAAAGGTCATCCACAAGCTGCCACTGGGTAACGTTGCGTCCTTGCGGGAAAATCGCGAACAGCGGAAAAGAACCAGAGCCGGAACCGAGCGGCGTCAAGTTGGTGTCAAAGACGTTCAGAATATAAGGAAAGGAGGAGAGCGCCGAGTCGAGGTTGGGACTCTGGAAGAGCGCGGAATAGTAGAGCACCGAACCGATGAAGTTGTTGACGACGCGCGGATTGAAAACATGCGTGTAGTTCAACTGGCCTTCGTTCTGCGGCTGGTTGCTCTGAATGTTGAAGACGGGATTGATGGGATCGGTATAAGTCGGCTGATTGCCGCGATCAAACTTGACGCGGCCGAAGATTTTGTCGTTGTCGCTGAAGTTGTAGTCGACGCGGCCGCTGAGGAGCCATTCCCGGTTGCCGTTAGGCAAGGAGACGCGATAGGAGGCGAGGCAGTTGCCGCCGGCGACGCTTGACCCGAGGTCTGTGCCGCATGAGTCTGCCACGGGCTGCGCGTTGGCGGCACCAGGCGCGTTGTTATAGAGAGCGAAAATCTGCTGATAGAACGGAATTGAGGCCGGACTATTGGCGGGCAGACTGGTACCGAGAACGTAGCTCTGGAACGCCTGGCTGGGAACAAAGACTTCGTTGCTGGAGCCGAAGGTATAGCGCAGGCCTTCGGTGTTGATGAAGAAGAACGCTTTGTCCCTTTTGATGGGACCGCCGAAAGAGGCGGCCCACTGGTTGTTGTTTTCAAATGGCCGTGGCTCGCCGGCCTGGTTCAGGAAAAAATCGTTGGCATTGAGAGCACTGCCGTTCCAGTAGTAGACCGCGTTGCCGTGGAAAGAGTTGCCGCCGGACTTGGTGGTGTAGTCCACCTGGGCGCCAGCCTGGCGTCCGTATTGGCCGGTGTAACCGTTGCTGACGACGGCGACTTCCTGCACTTCGTTGGAGCCGAGGAGCAGGTTGCTGGCGCCGGAGTTATTCAGGTTGAGGAAAGGATCGTTGTAATCGTTGCCGTTGATGGTGAAGAGGTTGGCGGTAGCGGGAAGTCCGAAAGCAGTGAAGTTGCCGTAGCCATTGCCGCTGGAAGTGTTCATGGTGACGCCGGGAGAGAGTTGCGCGACATAGCTGAGGTCGCCGCCTGGATTGGGCACGTTCTGGAGCGTGCGCAAGTCCACGTTTGAGGTGATGTTGCCGTCTTCTGTCTGCAGAAGGGGCGCCCGCTCAGTGATTTCAACGGTCTGTGAGGTTTCACCGACTTCCAGGCGAACGTTGATTGTCGCCGTCTGGCCGAGAAGGACTTCTGTTTTCTGCACGATGCGACGGAAGCCTTCTTTCTCAACTGAGACCGAATAGCGGCCGGGTTTGAGCAACGGGAATTGGTAGATGCCAGATTCGTTGGTGGAAACCGACTGCGTTTCCTGAGTGGATTGGTTGGTGAGCGTCACCTTGGCGTCGGCGATGATGGCGCCGCTCGCGTCGGTCACCGTGCCGCTAACTGCGCCGGTCACGATGCTTTGTGCCTTGACGTCGCCCGTCAGAAAAAGAACCAAGAGCGACAGCAAAAACAGCGACTTGAGAAACTGCATGCTTCTCATTGCTTATCCTTCTCCTTAGGTTTGTGTTCCACTTCGCACCTGCCCGGCGTAAACCGACGAGGGCAGCGACGAAGTCGTCGCATGCACACACCACCGCGTCGGCGTGAAAACCCCTTTTCACGCTTTCTCCGTCGCCGGTTTTCCGTTTTTACTGCCAGCCTGTCGCGGCTCTCTGGCCTTGCGACTGTGGAAGGGCTACGCAGTACCCACTCGAGTCAATAAATTTGCGGAAAATAAAAATGCAAGAGTTCTGCCAGACCTGCGGAGATCCCATAAGCCGCTTGTTTCCTGGTGTTTATTGAAATTTCACGCAGATTTCAGCGGGCATGGTTCTCCCTGAAACCACAGGATTCTCCCGAATAGCATAGTAACCATAGGGTACAAAAAATTAGATCTATATTTATGGGTAATTGTAGATGGAAGGCGGATAGTAGTGCAGAATTTTGCGGATTTTTCGAGCCGCAAATCTGTCCATTCCCATGGATGCGCTTCGCAGCGTCAAGGTTTCTTCGCGCCGCGATTCTCTCGTGTTCTACAAGATTTGCTACACGCATTGGCACGGTAGCGTTAACGGTGATTTTTCTTCCTCTGATTGAAAAGCGACG
>Ga0075425_100008906_pt1 | contig 10671 bp, 8 predicted proteins | sample SoiMethybrSBSTD4_FD_75300 | JGI IMG/M metagenome (GOLD analysis project Ga0075425, IMG submission 75300) | Bulk soil microbial communities from a Populus tree surrounding site in Tennessee, USA - Soil MetaG P. TD hybrid SBSTD4 | ecosystem: Environmental > Terrestrial > Soil > Tree plantation...
AAGCGACACCACTGCGCCACGGCGAGGCGCCGTTGATGCTTCGTCGCCGCGTCTATCATGCGCTCGGCCTCCACGACCGAGCTGGCCATGGGCTTCTCGCAGCAGACGTCGATGCCCATCTCGAGCAGGCGGACGGAGACGGAGGCGTGGTGGCGCGGCGTAACTGCGACCAGGGCCGCATCGACCCGCCCGGCCAGGGTCTCCAGGTTGTCCGTCACCTCTCCGGTCAGCCCGAACTGTCGCCGGAGCCGCTCCGCCTGTCGGCGGTTGAGGTCGCAGAGAGCCGAGACCGTGACGCTGTCGAGGCGAACGATGGCCGGCAAATGATAGTGCCGTACCACCGCCCCGCAGCCGACGATCGCCAGGCGAACAGGTGCGCGACGAGAGAGCCCCTCCGGTGCCATGCGAGTCACCTACCCCGGGCCACCGAACGATATGGGACGAGGACCGGCGGCTCGTCGTCGTCGTCGACGGTGAGCCGCCAGACGCGTCGGCCCGCGAAGTATTTGAGTAGTCTGCTATCGCTCTCGGGGTCCATTTCACGCGCCCAGACCACCGGCGCGCCGTCGATGTCCGCCGCGTTGGATACCCATTCGCGGTGGGGTGAGTGTCGAGGGCCGTACCGGACAACCACGAGATGCCGTTGCCCGTCGCGCTCCAGCTCGTTCTCGATTCGGGCCCGAGTGATTCCCCAGGTGTTCAAAGCCATCTCCTCGGGCTCCCGCACCCACCGCACGTTGGTCAGGAGCAACGCGCAGAGGCCCGCCAGGGTGCACACCCGCACCAGAGATCGCCCGAGGGGCATCGTGCGCCACGTCCATCCGCTCAGGTGGTGCATCGATTGGAGGACGAAGAGAAAAAGCAAGCCGAAAGCCGGTGCCGTATAGCGGTAGCTCATGAACACTTCGGCCAGGGTCCCGACCAGGAATCCAGCGAGGACTAGTGAGGTGATCCGGACCCGAGGATCCCTCTTCAGCATGAACGGGAGTGTCACGCCGATGATCGGCAACAGAAGGTAACGGAAGGAGGTCGGAAAGTGCAGGGTGAGGAGGTCGGCGTACTTCAGCCGGGTTGTCGAAAGCCAGGTCCGCAGGGTGTTCTGACTGCGATAGGCGCCGGTCGACAGGTCCGCGTAAAACGCGCGTAGCACCTCGTGACGATAGTGGGGCATCGGTTTCGGCCGCTGCCAGATGAAGAGCGGCGTGACGCCATACGTAGCCTCGTGAAGCTGATATGGCAACATGAGCGGGTTGCCGGTGACCCGGAAATTGTAGTAGCCGAGAGCGGCAAAGGTGACGCCCAGCACGAGCCCCAGCGGCAGAACGAGGTGTTTGAGCGCACTCGGTGACCAGAGCCCGCGCACATTGCCCGGCATCCACCAGAGGAGGACGCCGAGCGAGAGGAGGGTGAGAACCATCCCCTCGTAAGGCCGACTGATCGCCAGGACCGTCATCCCGAGCCCCAGCAGAACCGCGTGACATGTTCGCGCGCGGCGCACGATACGCGGTACCGCACCGAGGAGAAGAGCTCCTCCACCCATTGCCATGGAACCACCCCAGAAACACTGGCTCCACTCGACGACCACCGGATGGACAACGGTCAGAAGCCCACCCGCCAGCGCCCAGTGGGCTGGCAGCCACCCGTAGAGCATCCAGCACACCGCCACGCAAGCGAGGGCGGTAGCCAACCACACGCCGACGATCGGATGCCCGAAGATGGTTTCACCCACCGCCAGTGCCAGGCCCTGTCCCGGAGGGTACTTCGACGCGTAGGTCGGCTGTTGAAGCACATGGAAGGTCTCGAAGTGTTCCCACAATGGATGGGGGGGATTCGTGAGCCGTCCATGACTGAACGTGTCCGCCGCCAGCAGGTAGCTGAACTCATCGTGTGCGAAGGGCTGAGGCATGCGCACGAGTAAAGCGAGTCCCGCGCTCAGCAGGAGCGAGGTCACGGCGACGGATCCGAGCGCTAGGCCCCGATGGCGCGATAGCCTTCGGAGCAGGACTTCTCCACGCCGGAACCAGCTGCTCCCGATGTCGGGGAAGATGAGGAACAGGCTCAGGATAGCGACGGCAACAATCTTCCACGCCAAAAGGTGCGTCATCCGCGATGAGACGCTCGCGTCCAGAAGATCTCGATGTTGGAGGGCCAGCCGAATGTGCGCAGGAACCGAACCGTCACGTTGCCGAACCGAGGCAAAAGCGGCCTCAGGGTTCCGACCGACAGGAGGTTGAGACTGCTCTCCTCGGCCCAAAAGCGGAGGCCGAAACGGCGCCACAAGGCCCGATAGGCCCCCGCCGGGAGCCAGTGCGTGAACGGGAGCAAGGTATGCATCTCCACCGGAAAGTAGCGGTAGGGAGTGTACGCGATGAACGCATCGGAGACTCGCGCGAGCTCCCCCAGAAAGCGCTGCTGCTGCTCGCGGCCGCCGACATGCTCGAGAACTGCGAACGACAGGGCGAGATCGAATTCACGATCGGCGAACGGCAAAGCTCGGCCGTCGGTTCGGCGGAACGTGAGGCCCGGGAATCGGACCTCGAGAACAGAGCAATCCTCGATGCTGCAGGCGGTGAGCCGTTCGGGGAAGCGATACCATCTCTCGAAGAAATTGTTGTAAGGGATCTCGAGGTCTGGTGTCGTTCCCACGTCGAGAATTCGCGTCTCGCTGGATGGCTGCGCCAAGGCGAGGACGCGCGCGTACATTCGTCGTCTGGCGCGCAGGGCGACCGCGGTCTTGACCCTGTGTAGGGCATGCGCGCGATTGAAGTAGTCGATCCCGTCGCGCCCCCGGGAGTCGGAAGGTTCCGTGGGCATCTCCGAAGCCATGTCGAGCCTCAGGACTACTTCCGTTTCATTCCGAGAATGCTCACGAAGAAGCTCGAGATGGCGGTCTGGAAACCGAGCGCGGTCAGGGTGACGCCGGGAACGACGAAACGCATGGTATGGGCATAGTCGAGTCGGCCAAATCCACTAACGCGCCACTGGTTCATGGCCGCGAGTAGGAGGGTCACGCCGATCACAAGGGCGAGAGCGGAAGCGGCGAGCCCGCGTTCCAGGTTCACGAGTTGATAGAACCGCGTGTAGTGTCGGTCCTCCGGCAAGAGCCCCTCGTTCACGGCAAACGTCTTGGTGAAGATGGCGAAGAGGATGGTCTGATACCCGCACAGGATAGCCAGGCTTGCCACGAGGAGGGTGTGGGCGTCGAACGTAACGCCGCGCCAGGTGGCCGCCGGCATCGCTAGCGCATAGCCGATCAGGCCGAGCAGAGTGAGGCCCATGCCCGGGATGAGAAAGAGCCACCGGGGCGAATACATGAGGAAGAACCGAAGCGTTCGCCACCCGTCCCGGAACGTCTTCAGATGGGGCGGATGCGACTTACGACCATCAGGATGAAGCGTGATGGGTACTTCGGCGACACGCTCTCCAAACAGGCTGGCCTTGATGATCATCTCCGTCGCAAACTCCATCCCGGTGCATCGCAAGTTGAGCCGGTCATAGAGCTCTTTCGTGAAGCCCCGAAGGCCACAGTAGACGTCGTGGATCGCGCGCGCGTGGAACCACCGGCGAACAATGGAGGTCAGCACTGGGTTGCCGAGCCAGCGATGAAGAAAGGGCATGGCCCCGGGCAGGACCCGCCCGCCTCCAGCCGGCAAGCGGCAACCTTGAACGAGATCGAAGCCTTCCCGGAGTTTGGCCACGATTCGTGGAATCTCGAGGAAATCGTAGCTGTCATCGGCATCGCCCATGATCACGAAGCGACCCCTTGCGGCCGCGATTCCACCCATGAGGGCGTTGCCGTAGCCTCGTTGCGACACATCGACGAGCCGGGCGTCGGCTCGCAGGGCGATCCCTTGCGAGCCATCCGTGCTGCCATTGTCGGCGACGATGACTTCGCCGACGATGCCGTGCTCTTTCAAGCCCCGGTGCGCCTTGCGGATGCAGGTCTCGAGGGTGTCCGCTTCGTTGAGGCACGGCATTACGACGGAGACTTCGATGTCGGTCTTGTCTCCCGCGGCTAACACAAACCGGCTCCTCCTATGGACCTTGGTCACCCCGCGGGATCAGTATATGATCCTGTCGAGGACGTCGTGCAGGCTAAGCTCAACCGGGCTGACCTCTCGGTCGTCATCAGCACCTACAATCGTGCTGAGATCCTGTCCCGCGCCCTCGAGAGCCTGGTCCGTCAGGATCTCGATCCCTCCCGATACGAGGTGATCGTCGTAGACAACAATTCTACCGACCACACGTGGGAGATCGTCCGGTCGTTCGGAGAGCGGAAACCGCGCGTCGTTTATTGCTTTGAAGCTCGCCAGGGGGTCGCTTTCGGGCGTAACTCGGGAAGTTTTACCGCCTCGGCGCCCATCATAGCGTTCACCGACGATGACGTGCGGGTTCCGGAGGCCTGGGCATCCACCATCTTGACGGTCTTCTCGCAGCATCCCGAAGCCGCCTGCGTCGGAGGGAAGGTCCTCCCGAGGTGGACCGCTCCTCCGCCCCCCTGGCTCACGTTTGAGCACTGGGCGCCCCTCGCCCTCCTCGACTACGGAGACACCCCGTTCTTCGTTAATACGGATCACCGGCTCTGCCTCATCGCGGCGAACATGGCATTCCGGCGCTCGGTCCTAAACGAGATCGGATTGTTTTCGCCAGACGTCCAGACAGTTCGGCGAAAAGCGGGAACGGAGGATCATGAGCTCCTGTTGCGTCTTTGGCGGCGCGGCGGCCAGGGTCTCTACTGGCCCGGCCTCATCGCGGTCGCCGATGTACCCCGGGACCGGATGAGCCGCGCCTATCATCGACGCTGGCACTATCGACATGGCCACTTGTTAGCGACGATGCACGACGAACAGCTCGAGCGGACGAAACGGGGAGCGTTTCTCGGCGTTCCGGGCCACCTTTACCGGCAAGTCGTCTCGAGCTCCTGGTCATGGCTTCTCGCTCTGTTGGAGCTCGACCTTGGCGGCGCCTTCAAGCACGAGGTTCGAATGTGGTCCGGTATGGGGTTCCTCGCCGCCCGCTGGGCCGAATTCGTTCGTCGGCTCCTGAACGCCTCGAGGTCCGGCGAGGATCCCGCTCCGTACTAGGCGTAGGGGCGAGGATATCTTCGAGTAGTTGCGATGTCCAGGCGTGCCCGGTGTAAGATCGAAACAGGGATCGTTGCGGATGCAGACCGATCGAGTACGCCCGGACGTTTCAGTCGTCCTGCCGACATACAACCGCGCTGGAATCCTACCCGGCGCGATCGAGGGTCTACTCACCCAGAGTCTCGAGCCGGCCCGGTACGAGATCATCGTGGTCGACAACAACTCCTCCGACGGAACTCGCCGGGTCGTCGAGTCGTTTGTCGGAAGACTCCCCCTGGTTCGCTATGTCTTCGAGTCCCGCCAGGGCATTGCCTTCGCTCGAAATGCTGGCATAAGCGCTGCCGCGGCCCCGATCATCGCTTTCACCGACGATGACGTACGCGTAGCGCGAGACTGGGTCTCGACAATCCTGAGGGTCCTTGCCGACCATCCTGAAGTGGCGTGCGTTGGCGGGAAGGTTCTGCCGGACTGGCGGGGCCCTTGGCCGGAGTGGCTCACTCGCGAGCACTGGGCGCCCCTGGCCTTGCTCGACTACGGAGACGCGCCGGTCTATGTCACCGCGGATCGACGGCTCTGCCTCATCACGGCCAACGTGGCCTACCGACGGGAGGTCTTTGATCGCATCGGCATGTTCGCGCCGCACATGATGTGGCTCTCGGACCATGAGATCCTGGTCCGTCTCTGGCGAGCGCGTGGGCAGGGTTTGTACTGGCCGCAGCTGAGCGCCATCGCGGAGATCGCGCCTCAGCGCATGCGGCGCCGGTATCACCGCCGGTGGCATCGCCGCCATGGACGTTTCGCCGCCATCATGCACGATGAGGACTTCGAGCGGACGAAGGTGGGCCATTTCCTCGGAGTGCCTGCCCACCTCTATCGCCGGCTCGCCGCGGAGCTGGTGGGTTGGATGGTGGACACGCTTCGGAGGGATCGGCCGCACGCCTTCAGTCACGAGCTGGGGCTCTGGTCAAGCCTCGCCTTCCTCGGCGCGCGCTGGCGTGAGTTTCTGTCCGGCCACTACGTGCCCACGCGCCGGTGAGTGACCGCGGGCCCGACAGGGCTGGAGCCGGCAGTCACCCCTTGATCTAGCCGGACGCCATCGTGCGCATCCTTTTCGTGTCCGAGTACTACCCATTCAAGTTCCGCACCGACGTCTTCGGTGTGTTCCAGCGCATGCGCTTGCTGCTGGACGCGATGAGTGGTCTCGGAGAGCTCGATCTGCTCTTCCTGGCACCATTTGGTGTCGATGCCTCGCCATCGGCAATTCGTCAGCTCGAGAAAGGTATCGAGGCGGCGTGGCACCTCCGGGTGAACGCGTTCGTGCGAGAGCACATGCCAGCCGCTCCTCGACCCCTCCGGGAGCGAGTGCCAATCTGGATACGATCCGTCGCTCAGGGCGCAGTGGCGTTCGAGTACGAGATCACCCTGAACAACAGTCACGAGCCGTCTCTGCGGGCGGTCCGGGAATGTCTTGATCGCCGACCCGACATGATCTTTGCATTTCGCTTGGGTAGTATGGCCCCGCTGTTGCGGATCGGGCGACCCCTTCCCCCCGTGTTCTTCGATCTCGACGACGCCGAGCACGTGAAAGCGGTGCGTTTGGCGCGTGGGCGTCCAGGCCTCGGGCGCCGAGCCCGAGCCTTTGGAGCAATACCGATCCTCTGGTGGGGCGAGCGGCGGGCGATGGCACTGGCGCGCAGCACGTTCGTGGCCTCCACGCGGGACCGGGACCGTTTTCGATTCTTCCCCCGTCATTCCGAGCGGGTCGTGGTCCCGAACGCGGTGCGCGTGCCGCCACCTCAGTGCCTCACGGATGATCCGACGATGCTCTTCCTGGGGAACTACATATACGGCCCCAACGTCGAGGCCGCGGAGTATCTGCTCCAGGAGATCTGGCCCCGAGTGAGAGGGCTCGTCCCGGATGCCCGCTTGTTGATCGCGGGCTCGGAGCCCGAGCGAATCCGTTTTCACGCCTCGCCTCCGCCCGGGGTGGAGTTCACGGGGTTCGTGGAGGACCTCAGCGACCTCTACCGGCGAACGCGAGTGGTCTGCTGCCCGATTCGCGTGGCGGGTGGTACGCGACTCAAGATCCTCGAGGCGGCGTCGTATGGAAAGCCTATCGTGTCGACAACGGTCGGGGCGGAAGGCATCGAGCTTCAGAATGGTCGCGAGATCTTCCTTCGGGATGAGCCGAGGTCGTTTGCCGCCGCCTGCGCGCACGTAATGACCGATACCTCGGTTGGCCAGCAGATGGGGGGCGCCGCCCGGCGAGTGGTCGGTCAGCTCTACGAGCGCGATATCGTCATCGCTCAGATCAGGAAGGCCGTGGTGGACCGGCTGGGGGCGGCGTGACCCGATTGGTGACGCCGACCGTCAGCGTAGTCATCACGACCTACAACCAGGCTCCGTACATCGGGGCCACGATCGCCAGTGTGCTCGATCAGACGTATCGGGATCTGGAGATCATCGTGGTCGACGATGGGTCGACCGATGGCTCCGAGGCGGCGGTGGCCCCGTATCAGAGTCGACTGCACTACATCAGGCAGGGAAACCGCGGAGTCGCGGCGGCCCGGAACACCGGCATCCGGCATGCCAAGGGGCGAATGCTCGCTCTTCTGGACGGGGACGACCTATGGCACCCGGAGAAGTTACAGCGGCAGCTGGACGTGGCGGACTCCCGGTCCGGTTCAGGGTTGATCGTCACGGACGGGGTGGAGTTCGGGCCCGACGGGATCATCCGCGAGTCGTTGCTCAACCCGTCGATCGTGCCACTGTTCGGCGGCTCGGAGATCCTCAGCATGCGTTGCTACGAGAACCTGATCCGTCAGAACCTCATTACCACCACCTCGCAGGTGATGGTGCCGAGAGCGGTGATCGACCGCGTCGGGCTGTCGGATGAGCACTTCCCAGTCTCGAGCGACTGGGATCTGTACTTGCGAATAGCCGCGGAGTTCGAGGTGACGTTTCTGAAACGAGCGCTCGTCCGCTATCGCTATCTACCGAGCAGCGCATCGGGCCCCCGCGCGCTGCGTGCCTTTCGGTGGGGACTTGACGAGATTCGCATCCTCCGAAAGCACGTGCGGCTCGCTCCTCCCGAAGTGCGGTCTACGGTGAAGCACGAGCTCGCTCGACGAACTCGGGCGATGGCGGAAGAGGCGTACTACCACAGCAGCGGAGCCGACCGCAGCTGGGCGCGCCGCTACCTGTTCAGTGTGGTTCGCCGGAACCCGACCTCGCTGCCTGCGGCCGCGTATCTTGTCGCCGCGTGCAGTCCCCGGACCTTCACCGCCCACTTTGGTCGGCTCCTGCGGCGGATGGTTGGCCTCCGTGAGAACCCATGAGCGCAAGGAGCCTTCGACAGCGGCTAGTGACGATGGCCCGACGACTCCCGTTGTTGCGGGAGGTCGCAGAGGCAAGAGACCTGGCACGCGGTGCGCCACAGTTCGTGCCGCCGGGCCATTTCTATTCCCCGATCCCGGCCATCGGCGAGGTGCAGCGGGACCATGCGCGTCTGTTTCAGGCGGCGGGCCGGACGCTGCCCGGGATCAGCTTGAACGAGCGGCAGCAGCTCGAGCTGCTCGCCGGCTTCAAGCCCTACTACGCGGAGTTATGCTTCCCGGAGGAGAAGGAGCCGGGTCAACGGTATTTCTACAACAATCGGTTCTACTCGTACTCCGACGCGATCTTCTTGTATTTCATGCTCAGGCATCTGCGTCCAAAACGCGTGATCGAGGTGGGCTCGGGATTCTCGTCTTGCGTGACATTGGATACCAACGACCGTTTCTTGGGAGGCAAGGTCCGGTGCACGTTCATCGAGCCCTATCCGGAGCGGCTCCTGTCACTCCTACAGCCCGGCGATGCGGCTCGCATCGAGATCGTGCGGCAGCGTATCCAGGACGTGCCGCTGGAGCGGGTTCTCGAGCTCGAGGCGGGGGACATTCTCTTCGTAGATTCAACCCATGTGGCCAAGATCGGCAGCGACGTGAGCTACATCTTCACCGAGATACTCCCCGCCCTTGTGCCCGGCGTCCACGTGCACTTTCACGACGTGTTCTATCCCTTCGAGTACCCCCCCGAGTGGGTCTACGGTGGACGGGCCTGGTCGGAGGCTTACCTACTGCGCGCGTTTCTCTCTTACAACCGGGACTTCGCGATCGTCCTGTTCAATACCTTCCTTGAGCAGTTTCATCGCGAAACGTTCGCTTCCGAATTTCCGCTGTGCCTCCGGAATACGGGTGGCAGCATCTGGATTCGTCGGGAGAGCGCGAGTGTCCCGTGAGCGATGTGCGATGGACGGCGTGATGCGGGTCTCAGCCCAACATTTCAAGGCCCATCCGCCGGAGCAGCCTTCGAGCGGTCCACTTCGCCCGCTGGCGGACGCTAGCACGCTTGGGTGCAATGTCGGGCAAGGCCCTCATCAACCCAAGGAGGTGCTGGGCCGCAACCGCTTGACTCCAACGCGCGGCAACCAGGCTACGACCGTTTGTGCTCAGGCGCTCGTGAAGGATCGGATCCGTCAGCAACCGAGTAACGGCGGCGGCAAAGTCCGGTGCCGAGTCGGCGATTAAGGCCGCCACCTCATCTTGCAGATCCATGCCTTCTGCTGCTACCTTTGTGACGACCACGGGCACGCCGTGGGCCATGGCTTCACCTACCTTGCCCTTCATGCCGGACCCAAACCGCAAGGGGGCGATAGAGATCAGGTGAGTGTCTAGGTACGGTTTCACGTCGGGCACCCAGCCGGCAACGGTGATGACGTCGGATGCCATGCCGCGGATGGCGTCCGGCGCGCCGTCGCCTACGATGGTGACCGTTGTATCCGGGAGGACCTTCCGAATCAGCGGCAGAACGTCCTTGCAGAAAAAGAGTACCGCGTCGACGTTGGGTGTGTGCTGAAAGCCACCGACAAAGAGAAGGGAGTGCGGTTTCCGATCCTGAAAGGAAGGCACATCGTCGGCTACCTCATGGATGGTCGGTACGACGGCTACGCGAGTGTTCGGCACCACCCGCTGAAGTATCCGCTTGTCGCTCTCGGTGACGACAACCACCGCATCTGCCTTGCGATACACCGCGAGTTCTCGGCATCGGGTATCGAGTGCTTGTTGCTTGGCAATGTCCGGGCGATCGGCGTAGGCCGCGGCCCGAAGTTCGCGAACGAAGTGCAGGTCCACCGAGTCGACTACGATAGGTAGATCGCGCCGCTGTAGGCGCACGGTGTCAATGACGTCCTCGGCCGATCGATAGAACTCAAAGAACACGCCGGCCTCGGCTTGCGGCAACAGGGCATCAAACGTAGTCGAGGCGGCGTCATAAAAGTCGATTCCGAGTGACCGCAGCGCCGCCACATGGCGCTCTCCTCCGGGACTGGTCCCGCCCAGAAAGGAGATGCGGTACTCGCGTGACAGGATGCGCAGCATCGTGAGGAGCCGGAGGCCGCCGGCGTGGCGATCGAAGTCCGGGGCGAGGGGTGCAACCACGAGAAGAGTTCGCCTGCGCCCGCTGGCAGGCGCGGCAACTTCGCTCATCGCGGCTCCCGAGAGAAAGCGCACGCGGGCAAGACTGAATAGGGCACGGTGATGATCCTTCGGAC
>Ga0075425_100008908_pt1 | contig 10670 bp, 7 predicted proteins | sample SoiMethybrSBSTD4_FD_75300 | JGI IMG/M metagenome (GOLD analysis project Ga0075425, IMG submission 75300) | Bulk soil microbial communities from a Populus tree surrounding site in Tennessee, USA - Soil MetaG P. TD hybrid SBSTD4 | ecosystem: Environmental > Terrestrial > Soil > Tree plantation...
GGCCGAGTCGGCGCGGAAATTGAGACCCTCCGGACGATTCCCGCCCTGATTCTGAATCATGCCGATGAAGGCCAGATCGTTAACCGGGTCGATCCAGAACCAAGTACCGGCGGCGCCTCCCCAGTAGTACGCGCCGTTGCCAAACGGAAGGCCGGCGGCCTTGGGATCCACGTACACCGCGAAGTCGAGGCCGAAGCGGACGGATTCGGCGCCGGGCTGCGGCCTCGTGCCATCGACACCGACGTGCAAGTCGCCGATGTGGTTTTGCGTCATCAGCTTCACGGTTTCGGGTTTGAGCAGGCGCTTGCCGCCGATTTCGCCGCGGTTGAGCATCATCTGACAGAACCGCGCGTAGTCGTGCGTCGATCCGACGAGCCCGCCGCCGCCCGATTCGAGCCGCGCCGGATCCTCGAAGCCGCCGCGATCGGTCCGTGTCGCGTTCATCACCAGCGCGTTCTGCGCCCGATCCCAGTGGTACACCTCGGTGAACCGCGCCTTGCGATCCGGCGACACGTAGAACGCGGTGTCGCCCATGCCGATCGGACCGGTCACGTGCGCTTTCAGGTAGTCGCCGAACTTCTGGCCGGAGAGCTTCTGCACCAGATACCCCTGGATGTCGACGGCGACCGAGTACGACCACTTCGTCCCCGGCTCGTAGAGCAGCGGGATCGCGGCGATCTTCTGCATCATCTCGTCGAGGTTCTGCGATCCGAGCACGCGCTGATCGCGGAACGCCTTGTTCGCCGGGTCGTCGCCCGACAGGCCGTAGGCGAAGCCCGCCGTGTGGCTCATCAGCTGTCGCATCGTCGCCGGCTTCTTCGGCGCGGCCAGCGCCGGTGCGCCGTCGGCGCCGACGATCGCCTTGCCGTCCTTGTCCCAGGTGAGGACCTTCAGGCCGGCCAGCTCCGGCGCGTACTTCGTGATCGGATCGTCGAGCTGCCACTTACCCTGCTCGTAGAGCTGCATCATCGCGACGCCGGTGATCGGCTTCGACATCGAATAGATGCGGAACAGCGAATCGAGCGCCATCGGCGTGTCGGGCGTCTGCTTCCCGATCGTCTTGAAGTCGGCCACCTGACCGTGACGAAGCAGGATGTAGGTCATGCCCGCGGTGTCGCCGTCGGCGATCGACTGCTTCATGCGCGCGTCGAGGGCGTCGAGGCCGGCCCTCGTGAAGCCGAGCGTGGTCGGATCGGCGACGGCTGCGCGCGGCCACGCGGCGTCAGCGGCCGCGGACGGCGCCGCTGAACGTCGGGCGGCAGTGCGAGCCGCAGGGGTTTGTGCGTGAGCGGCGACGGCCGCGACCGACAGGACAGCAAGCCACAGGCGAGTGCAACGGTGAACTGGCTTCACGGGATGCCTCCAGCGTGATGCAACGCGCGAAATCCGGGACAGCATAGGGCGGGACACGATTGAATGCAAAGAAGAAGACCTGCGGCGTGCGTCAGTGCGTGCCATCCGGATAGGCAAGTTTCGCGTACCACTCACCGCGTCCCTGCCGGGTGAGATCGAGGAGGTTGTAGACGGGCGTCAGCAGGTCGATTCCGCGTTCTTCGATATCCTCAGCCATCCACGGGTGCGCCGAGTACGAATGACGAAGCGTGCCGTCGCGGTCCCGCGTGAAGACCGAGATCGTCGAGTCCTGCCGGCCTTCTGCGTCCTCGCTGCGAAGGTCGTATTTGAACGTGTTGTTTCCGCAACTGAGCAGCCGCAAGTTTCGCCACCCTCGATTGCGCGCGTGCTGGCGCAAGGCCGGCAGATCGGCCGCCGCGGCGATGGCGAAGTCGAAATTCTCGGCGAGATGATGACTGACGCCGTTGTAGCCGTCGATCCACATCGTGCACATCGGGCAGGGGCTGGTCTGACGCTTCCCGTACATCAAGTGGTAGATGATCAATGACCGATCGGGACCGCTGAACAATTCGCTCAAGCGGACCGCCTGGAACGGCGCGTCGCCGGCATCGAGGTTCGACGGTCCTTCTTGAAACAGATAGTCCTGAACGATCGCGCCAACGGGAAGGTCACGGCGCATCGCGGCCACGCGTTCGCGCTGGCGCATCAACTCGATTTCCGCCAGACGGAGCTCTTCGCGGCGTGCGGCGTACGCAGCCGACTCGTTCGTCAACCGGGTCAACTGCAGCGCACCGTTGATCGTCTCGATTGCCATGCGCCACTATGCGCCACGACGATGGATTCGTGTCAAGTCTTTCGATGCGCGGGGCGTCAGCCGACGTGCATACGGACTACCCTTCCGCCGGTTCCGATTCGAGGATGCGCCGGATCGCGGTCGCCACGCGCTGCCACTTGCTGGTTTCCTCGACGAGCTGCCTGCGGCCAAGCGCGGTCAGCGAATAGAAACGGGCCCGGCGGTTGTTGTCGGACACGCCCCACTTGCCCGCGATCCACCGCCGCGTCTCGAGCCGCTGCAGCGCCGGATAGAGAGCACCGTGCTCGACGAGCAACTCGTGTTCCGACGTGTGTTTGATCGCGCGCGCGATCGCGTGCCCGTGCCGAGGGCCGAAGATGAGCGTGCGCAGGATGAGGAGGTCGAGCGTCCCCTGGAGCAGGTCGAGCGGTTCGCGACGCTTTCGGGTCGACATCTGACCGAAGCTTCGCCGATGCTCAGGTCGGATGTCAACGCGAGCGGCGGACGTCGTGAGATGCTTCTGGCGCTCGGGCGAGTCTGCGCCGCGGCCGCCGCCGCAGATCAGCGATCCACCGTCATCGAAATTCCACCGGTTCATGCAGCGGCGATGCTACAGTCGAGGCGAGCGCGCCCATGCCGATGCGAACGGCGAGCCGCACAGCTTCGCTGACGTCCGTTCCTCGTGCGGACGTCCGTAAGTGATCGAGACCTCGTACTTGCGAGGAGCCGATGCTGAGCGACAGGATGTTGAGCATACGCGCGCAGTTCAGAGGGGCTGGCATCCGCGCGATCGATCGGTTGCGCCAGGATCTGCGGTTCGCGCTTCGTGCACTCCGCGCGACTCCCACGGTGACTGCCGTGGCCGTCTTGTCGCTTGCCCTGGGCATCGGCGCGAACGCCGCAATCTTCTCGATCATCAACAGTCTGCTGCTCCGGGTGTTGCCGGTCAAGGATCCAGCCCGACTCGTGGTGCTCTCCGACACCCCCACACATGCGCGAAGCTGGAGCTATCCGATTTGGTTGGCGATCCACAGACGCAAGCACCTTTTCGAAGACGCCGCGGCATGGTCGTTCACGCGGTTCGATCTCAGTTCCGGAGGACAGACGCAATTCGTCGATGGCTTGTGGGTCAGCGGTTCGTTTTTCGAGGCCCTTGGCGTGAAGGCGGCGCTCGGCCGCGCTCTGACAGCCAGTGACGATCAGCGCAGCGGCGGTGCTGACGGTCCGGTAGCCGTCATCAGCGACAGGTTCTGGCGCCGACACTTCAGCGGTGCCGCAGACGTGGTCGGTCGGATCCTGCGCCTCGACGGTGCCAACTTCACAATCGTCGGCGTCTTGCCACGCGAATTCTTCGGCCTGGAGGTCGGCCGCACATTCGACGTGGCCGTGCCGTTGGCGGACGAACCGCTCAGTCGAGGCCGGAGCACGTATCTCGACGCCATCAGCACGAGTTTCCTCACGATCGTCGCGCGGCTGCGTCCCGATCAGTCAGTCGACAGCGCGACGACCGCGCTGCGTCGGGCGCAAGGCGAAATACGGGAGTCGACGATCGGCGAGCTCGGGAATTTTGGCCCCGCGGTCGTCGAACGCTACCTGCGAGAGCCCTTCAGATTGCTTCCCGCCGCGAAGGGATTCGACGGCTCTTCGGATTTCCACAGCCGCTATCAACGCCCGCTCTGGGCCGTGATGGCCGTCGCCGGTCTCGTGCTCCTGATCGCTTGCGTGAACGTCGCCAACCTCTTGCTCGCGCGAGCGACGGTGCGGCGCCACGAACTGAGTCTCCGAGTGGCGCTCGGCGAGACGCGCGGCAGCCTCGCGCGCCAGCTCTTGACGGAGAGCCTTCTGCTGTCGGTCACTGGCACTGTCGCAGGCCTCCTGGTGGCGACGTGGGTGAGCCGTTTTCTCGTCACGCAACTCTCCACGTCGGCAGACACTGTCTTTCTCGACATGTCGATCGATCGCCGAATGGTGATGTTCGCCGTCGCCGTCACGGTGCTGACGACGCTCGTGTTCGGAACGGCGCCGGCTGTGCGAGCATCAAGCATCAACCCGATCGATGCCCTGAAAGATCAGGGGCGCGCCGCCGGCCCGCACGCACACGGCAGACTTTCGAGCGGGTTGGTGATTGTGCAGGTCGCGCTGTCGTTCGTCCTGCTGGTCGCGGCCGGACTGTTCGTCCAGACGTTCACGGAGATTGCGACGCGTCCACTTGGCTTTCAACCAGAACAGGTCACGGTTGTCTCGATGGATAGTGGCCGGACCGGGATCGCCGCCGACGCGCGACTGCCCGAATTCGAACGTGCCCGTGACGCAGTCCGCGCGGTGCCGGGCGTCGCCGAGGCTGCGCTCTCCTTCATCACGCCATTCACAGGTGGATTCACGCCGCCTCTGAACATTTCTGGCGTGCCGGATTTCGAGGGTCGCCTGTCGGGGAACCTGATCTCTGCAGGATGGTTTACTGCGCTCGGCACGCCGGTCATCGCCGGGCGAGACCTGAGCGATCGAGATGTGAAAGGAACACCCCGTGTGGCGGTGGTCAACCAGGCGTTCGCCCGCAGGTTTTTCCCAGGCGCGAGCCCGGTCGGACAGACGATCCGTTTGTATCCTGGTGGCGCGAGAGCCATGCCGCCTATGACGATCGTCGGTGTCGTCGGCGACGCGGTGTATTCCTCGCTGCGCGTTCCAGCGCCGCCGACGTGGTACGCGCCGCTGTCACAATTCGACGTGCCCGAATTCATCACCCAAATCTCGTTCCTTCAACTGGCTGTGCGGTCACGGACCGATACGCCGGTCGCGTCGAGAGATGTCGCGGCGGCGATCGGCAAGGTCAACCCGGGCCTCGCGCTCACGTTCCGGCCTCTGAGTGATTACGTGGGCGCGGCGCAAAACCAGGAACGGCTCGTCGCCCTTCTGGCGGGTTCCTTTGGAACCATCGGATTGCTGCTGGCCGGCCTGGGGCTGTACGGCGTCACCGCCTACGCCGTCGCCGTTCGACGATCCGAAATCGGTATTCGCTTGGCGCTGGGCGCCGCCACCGGTCGGATCATGCAGCTCGTGCTCGTGCGCGTGGCGATTCTCGTCGCAGCCGGGACTATCGCCGGCATTGCGCTCAGTTTGTGGTTGTCGCAGTTCGTTGCGAGCCTTCTGTACGGAGTGCAATCACACGACGCAGCGACCTTGCTCGGGGCGTTCATCGTGCTTGCCTCGGTCGGCGTTGTCGCCGGCGCCATACCGGCAGCGAGAGCTGCACGCACGAATCCGGCCACGGTTTTACGGGAGAGCTGAGGCTCCGCCGTCCACATCAACCACTGCGCCGGCTGCGCGTCCGCTGCGGAAATCCGCCGGCTTCACGAGCATGGCGGCGCTGGTCCTCGCCCGCTCCGCTACTTCTTGCGGCGGATGTAGGTCACGTGGCTGACGCCGGTGATCTTGCCGTCCTTGTCCATCCGAACGTACTCGTTGTTGATGGTGTTGTTGTCGTCCGACAACGTGTTGATCACGACCTGCTGCAGCACGCCGTTGCGCTTGTTGTAAATGCGGATGCTCTTCGGGTTGATGATCTCGACGGCGGTCTCGGCACCTTCCTGGCCCTTGACCGGTCGATACACGCCGTCGAACAGCGTCACGTAGCTCCAGTCCTGCGATGGATCGCTGGGATTGCTCACCGTCAGTTTGCTGCCGTCCTTTTCGTAGGCCTCGTACGTCATGACGTTATTGGGGTTGGTCGAATTGTCCCAAACGCCAAAGCGCGCGGTGCGCGGGTTGGTGTTGTCGGTTTTCGCCTGGCCACGAGCCTGCGCCAGGCTCAGGCTGGCTGGAACAATCGTGACGATGAAGACGCTGGCGGCAATGAAAAGACTCGTGACACGCATCGAAACGCCCCCTTTGATCCGGAGTTTGAATACCTCAGCATAGTTTACCTGCGCCTCTATGCGCAGATGGTCGCGGTCGACGCCGAGATCGACCGAGCGCGTGGCTTGGAGCGTGCGCACGAACAGCGTCGCATCGACGCGAGCACGAGCGACAGCGCGTTCTGCACGACGATCAGCGCGTCCGCCCACGCGCGTCCGCACCGGCGGTTGCCACGAGAAAGCCTGGCGCGCCAGTCTGCGAGCCGTCTCTACTGCGCACGAAGAGCGTTGAGAGGGCTCAGTCTGGCGGCGCGGCGAGCAGGCAACCAGCAGGCGAGAAGGATGACGGCGACGAGAAGCGCCGTCACACCGCCAAACACGACGGGATCGCGGGGACTCACCCCGTATAGAAGCGATTGGATGAGCCGACTGCCAGCGGCCGCGGCAGCGAGACCCACCGCGATGCCCACCGCGGCCACGACGCTTCCCTGGCGTACGATCATCCTGGCCACTGTTCCCGGCTCCGCACCGAGCGCCAGCCGAATCCCGATCTCCCCCGTTCGCTGACTCACGATGTACGACATCGCGCCGTAGATGCCAATGACGCCCAGCACGAGCGCCACCCCGGCGGCAATCACGATGAGCGCCATCGTGAAAGCCATCTGCGCCGATGCCCCATCGAGGATGCTCTGCAGCGCGCGGACCTGCGCCAGCGGAAGCTTCGGATCCACCGCGTCGACCGCGCGCCGCACCGACGGCAGGAGCGACGCCGGCGTCGCCGATCGGACCACGTAGTGCATCACAGCAATGTTGGGCCCGGTCAGCGTGGAGTCCGGGATATCCGGTCCGCCGGCAATCGACATCGGCATGAACAGCTGGCCGAGGGGACTGGCTTCGGCGAGGGCAAAGGTTGGCGTCGTTCCCACGACTCCCACGATCCTCAACCATGTGCGTGCTGGCGCCTCACCCTCGCGAGCCGGCGGACGGTTCGAGGCAATGCGTTGACCGATCGGATTCTGGTTCGGAAAGAATTGCTCGGCGAGGGCTTTGTTGATGACGACGATCGGCTCGTGGCGGTCGACGTCACCGCGATCGATACCGCGGCCGCGGAGAATATGCATCCCCATGGTTTCGAAGTAGCCGCCAGAAACCGCGCGAAAGAGCGCGGGCGGCGGGATTGCGCCTGCGGAATAGGCTCTGCCCTCGACGCGCAGCGTGTTACCGAAGCATCCGAACGGGAACGTGAGCGGGAGACAGGTCGTTACGGACGCCGTTGTCACGCCCGGCAGCGCCGACAACCGACCGAGAATCGCGTGGTGCGCAGCGACGGCCGCCTCCCTGGTGGGGTAATCGCGTTCGGGGAGTCCGACCGCGAAGGTTAGCGCCGACGAGGCGTCAAAGCCGGGATCGACGGCGCGCAGCCTCTGGAAACTGCGGACCATCAGACCGGACGACACGAGAAGCACCAGAGCCAGCGCGACCTGCCCGACCATCAGAATCTGACGCGACCGGTGGCGGCTGCGGCCTGCAGTATTGGCGCGTCCGATCTCGTGCAACGACGAAGCGAGCGGCGTGCCGGACAGCAAAGGGATGGCGCCAAACGCCAGCGCCGCAAGGACGCTCACGACGAACGCGACGAGGACCGCGACACCATCGAGCTTGATCTCGTGGAGACGAGGCAGATTCGCCGGACCGTATGCGATCAGAAATCGGACCGCGCCCCAGGCGATGGCCACGCCAGCGACCCCGCCCGCCGCGGCGAGCAGCAGGCTTTCGCTGAGGAAATATCGCACGATACCTGCACGCGTCGCACCCAGCGCACGACGGACCCCGACCTCGCGCTGCCGCGTTTCCGAGCGGACAAGAAAGAGATTCGCGACGTTCGCGCACGCGACGAGCAGCACCAAACCGACGGATGCAAACAGGATCCAGAGCGCGTACGCGACGCCGCCGATCGTGGCGTCCTTCAACGTCTTGACGATCGGAAACAGATTGATCTCCCGGCCATTTCCGGCCGCCTGGATGTCGCCGGGAAACGCTTGCGGCAGATCGCCGATCAGGCCATTCAATTCACGTTGCACGTCGGCCGCGCGGACGTCCGGCCGAAGCCGGGCGACGCTCATGCGTCCAAAGAATCCGAAACCCTGACTCCGCGCCAACTGCATGGGACTCCAGACGTCGACGCGCGTGTCCGGAAACGCATAGCCGGCGCCCATGACTCCGACAACTTCGGTGGCAACGCCGCTGAGCGTGATCAGACGGCCGATGATGTTCGCGTCGCCGCCGTATCGGCGCGTCCAGAGCCCGTGCGACAGGACGGCGATCTGCGGCGCGCCGGGTGTGCCGTCTTTATCGCCAAACCATCGACCCACCGCTGGCGAAACCTGCAGGACTGATGCGAGCGACGGCGTGGCGCGGACGACAGCGACGCGCTCCGGGGGGCCGTCACCGGTCAGCGTGAGTTCGTCGGTGTTGTAGATGGCAATCCCGGCGAGCGTGCGCGCGCGCTCGGAATAGTGATAGAAGAGCCCGGGTGTGAAGTTCAGCCCTGAGTGAAGATTCAGACGCTCGGCGCCGTGGTCCACGACGACGAGCCGGTCGGACTCGGGATACGGAAGCGGGTTCAAGACAACGCGCTCGACGACGGCGAAGATTGCGGCGTTCGCGCCGATCGCGAGCGCCAACGTCAACACCGACGCGAGGGTGAAGGCCGGACTGCGCGCCAGGCGTCGGCCGGCAAAACGTGTCTCCTGCCACATGCGTTCAAGTGCAGCGCCGGTCCGCATGTCTCTCAGCTCGTCTTTCGTCCGCGCGACGCTGCCGAATTGCCGGTGTGCTGCGAGCTGCGCGTCGCGCGGCAGAAGACCCGCGTTCAGATGCTCGTCAGTCTCCAGCTCGAACCATGGTCCAGCCAGCGCGATGAACGCTCGATAATAGGGAATCTACTGTCAGTCAGCCTTAGACGAAAGGCAAATGAAAGGGTTCGCCGCCTTCGCACCAGGTGAAGGTCACGGGCCAACGCGATCGGTCTGAGAGGGCGTCGCGCCGCGACGCGGCACATTCACGCGGCACATTCTCGCTTGACAATACACGTGCGGACGAATTAATTTGTCCGCTACGGACATATTTAATTGTCCGTAAGTGATGGATGGGTACTACACACCTCGACATCATCGACGACCCCGCACGCGCGCGCGTGGCCCTGCAACCGCTACGGTTGCGGCTCCTTCATCTGCTCGAGCGGCCGCAATCGGCGCCGCAACTTGCCAAAGCGATGGGACTGCCGCGCCAGCGCGTGCTCTACCACCTGCGGATGCTCGAAGCGCAGCGGCTGGTGGAGGCGCACGACCACGGCACTGTCGGTCGCCGCATCGATCGCTCCTTTGTTCGCACGGCGACGTCGTACGCCATCGCGCCGAAGACTCTGGGAGGCGTCGCCGTCGATACGCGCACCGTCGCCGACGCGTTTTCGTCTGCCTACCTGTCGGCTGTGGCTGGCCGGGCGCTGAATGACCTCGCCGCGCTCGGCCGGGCCGCCGCCGCCCGCGGCAAACGCGTGCCGACGATCACACTGGAAACCGCTGTGCGGTTTGCGACGCCGGCCGAGCAGCGGCGATTCGCCGGCGAACTCACCAGGGCTCTCACCAGGCTGGCGGTCAAGTACCACCGCCCCGACGCGACAAACGGGCGCACGTTCCGAATATTCGCGTGCGGCTACCCGGCGGTGCCGTCGCGCGCGCCAGAACCGGAGGGCGGCCGCCACGCCGACATGGAGGCGAAGTGAGCAACGACCGCAAGCGCAGCCACCGTGCGATCGAACTGACCATCGACATCGACGCGACACTCGAGGAAGTGTGGCAGGCGCTGACGACCGGCGAGGGGATTGCCCGCTGGTTTGCGCCGCACGCCGCCGTGACGCCGGGAGAAGGTGGCACCGTCAGCGTCGGCTGGGACCCAAAGGAGATGTGGGCGCAACCCATTACGGTGTGGGAGCCGAAGCGTCGGATCGAAACCGAAAGCGAGATGCCGTCGGCCGACGGTCGGATGGTGCGCCTCGCCGTCGACTATTACCTGGAAGTCCACGGGGGCCGAGTGCGGGTCCGTCTGGTGCACTCGGGCTTCGACGACAGCTCCTGGGACGACTACATCGACGGGCTCGACGCCGGCTGGTCGTACTTCCTGTTCAACCTGAAGCACGCGCTCGAACGCCATCGCGGCGTCGATCGGTCGCAGCTCTCAGCACGCTTCCGCACCACGGCGCGCGCGGGCGAAGACCATCCGGTCTTCGGGGCGAAGGGCTTGCGCGTGCGGCCGCCGATTGGGGCGCTCCGGCCGGGCGACGCCTGTCGTCTCTCGCTCGGTGACGCCGACGTCGACGCCACTGTCGCGGTGCGGCACGCATCGCGCACCGTCGCCTTCGTCGTACCGGCGTGGAACGACGCGCTGCTCTTCGTCGAACGCGAAGGGATGAAGGAAGCGCATCAGCTGGGCATCTGGCTGTCGCTCTACGGAGCACCGGAGACGACTGCGGCGGCGCTGCGGCAGGGGCTTGCCAACCTGGAGTCGGCGCTCAGCGTACCTGAAGGGTGACTCGCGGCCGACGGTCCCGTCCCGCGCAAACGCCGGCAGTGATCGCATCACGCTTTGCCGACGAACTTGCGGAATTCCGCGAT
>Ga0075425_100008909_pt1 | contig 10670 bp, 5 predicted proteins | sample SoiMethybrSBSTD4_FD_75300 | JGI IMG/M metagenome (GOLD analysis project Ga0075425, IMG submission 75300) | Bulk soil microbial communities from a Populus tree surrounding site in Tennessee, USA - Soil MetaG P. TD hybrid SBSTD4 | ecosystem: Environmental > Terrestrial > Soil > Tree plantation...
GGCGCCGGCGGCGGCGTGGAGCACGGCCCGGGGACCGCTTCAGCTTCTCGACCTTCTTGATCGCACGCAGAGCGCTGTCGAGCGCTCGGCGCTCCTCGCCGTCGATACCCGGCCTGGCCAGGAGCCCGCGAATCCTGAGCTCGAGACGGACCACGTTCGCGGCGACGGCGGCGAGAGCGAGCATCGGGACCCTGCGGAACCAGCGCTGCCAGGCATCGTCGAGCCGATCGATCACCGCGTCGGCGAGGTAGCCGATGGCGATGTCGATCCCGTCGGGAGAGAAGGGTCCGACGGCGCTCTCCACGAGCTCGAAAGCGAGGAGCACGCCTTCGAGGCCGGGCTGGGAGGCGAGGAGCTTCCCGATCCGTTTCTCCACGCCGGTCCCTTCCGGCCGCCAGCAGTCTGCCACGACCTCGATGGCGGCGAGCCCGGGGGTGCCCGCGAGCGCCGGCCTGAGGCGCTCCAGCTCGCGGCGGACCGGGCCGAGATCGGGGCTGGCGGACGGACCGGCCGCGAAGCTGGCGTCGTCCAGGAGACGGAGAAACGTCGGGCCCATCTCGCGGGCGACGACGGCGGCGACCTCCGGCCAGCAGCTTGCGGTGAACAGCGGCTGCACGAAGGCGAGGGTCTGGGCGACGGTCGAAGGCTCCTCGCGGGCGACTTTGGCGATCACTCGCCTGACCTGATCGAGCGCATCTCCCGGCCCGACTTTGGGCAGGCGTCCGGTCTGCGCCTCCAGGGCTCTCCGGAGAGGTGGCGCGTCGGCGGCGATCGCGCCAGCCAGGCCCACGATGAGGAGCGCGGGCGCGCAGCGGTTGCCGGGCTGGTGCTCCATCAGCGCGAGAGCCGCGCCGGAGAAGTGGTCGCAAAGGTCGATCGCTCCACTGAGCATGAACAGCTCGTCGGCGAGGAACCGCGCCACCTCGGGACGCTGCCCGGGCGGGAAACGCTGTCCGATCTCGCCTGCCATCTCTTCCAGGCGGACGACCGCGCGGTGCGGGATCGGCTCGAAGAAGCCCTGGAATCGGTCTTCGTCCTCTTCGTCCTTGTCTTCTTCATGCTCTTGCCCCGTGGCGCGCCGGAAGGCCCACATCTCGAGGCTCCAGAGGGCCGCGACGGCGCCGCTCTCGGCCGCCGTCCGGCTCGCGGGCTCCAGGAGCTCGATCAGCCCCTGGTAGTCTTCGGCGGCCAGGAGGTGGCCCGCCCGTGCGGACTGCCGGACCTGGGCTGGACCGCCCGGCAGGTCCACGTCATACGCAAAGAGCTTGGGCTCGGCAACCAGGAGGACTGCCAGACCCAAAGCTCCCTCTCGTGCGGCCACCCGCTCCAGCACGGCGCGCCAGCGGGTGCGCACGGCGTGCCGGAGAGGAGTGAGAAGGGGCGGGCCCGCCGCGGCGAGCGTCGCGGCCAGGAGCGGCCCGGGTCCGCGCAGCCAGGAGACGACGGCAGATGTGGCCTGCGTTCCGCCGTAATCCGGCGGGCGGTCCAGACGGGTGTCGAGCGCTGCGAGATCGGCCAGCAGGGAAAGGCAGCGCCAGGCGCTGTCGAGGAGGGGACGGAGCGCGCCGTCGTCCGCGGCCATGGCCTGCAGACTGTCGAAGGCTCGGGCCAGAGCCTTGCGCTCGGTCTCGGAGGGCGCGAAGGAGCGCGCCGGCAGGAGCTGGAGCGCACGGACGACCTGGCCGGCGGCGCGCAGGCGCGGATCGCGGAAGCTGCCGGCGGCGCTCCCTTGCGCGAGCTCGCGCCAGCTCGCCAGGTCCCGGAGGTCGGACCGGAGCTCGGCTTGGAGCTCAAACGCCGGCTCGCGGACGGCTCGCGGCGCGTCCTCCCTGGCGAGCAGAAGGAGGCTGGCGACGAGATCCGGCGGGATCGCCGCACCGCTTTCCGCGCCGGCGAGGGCCGCGAGCCGCGAGCGCGCCGGCTCCAGGCGGCCGGCCCCGAGGTCGACGACTGCTTCGGCCAGGATCGCCAGGGGGCGGAGACGTCCGCCGCGGCGGAGGGTGGGCAGGAGGCGCTCCAGCCGCGGGAGGTCGGCGCGGCCCAGGCTCTGGCGGCACGCCCGGTCGGCCACCTCCGCCCAGCGGGCCCCCGGCGGCGAGGCGGCGACGTCGCCGCCCTGCTCGGCGGCGCGGGCCAGGAATTCGTCGTCGGCGCCGCGCCGGTACAGCTCGTCGAGCTGCGCCTGGGCCGACGCCGCGCGTTTCTGCTGCTTCTTGAGGACCCGTTTGCCGCTCACGGCTCGCCCTGCGCCCCCTCAGTCCCCTCAGCCCCCTCGGCCTCCTCAGCATGGTCCAGCAGCTCCAGGAGCTCCTCCTCCGCGCGATCGACGGCGCCCGGATCGGCGTCCGGATCCGCCAGCACGTCCTCATAGCCCTGCGCGGCCGCGGCGAGCCGCTCCCTGAGACCGCCGTCCAGCGGGCTCGGCTGGCTCGCGGCGAGCGTCCGCGCCTTGCGCAGGATGTAGTTCTCGACCGGCCCCGCGGCGCCGGCGTCGGCCGGCTCGCGCCGGCGGGTGGAGAGGGTCACTTCCTTCCGGTTGTCGGTCCCCTTCTGGTGGACGACGACGCCGATGATGCCGTCGAGGTCGTAGCGGAATTCGACCACCACCGGGCTCCCCTTCGGCGCCGGCAGCAGCTCGAACGGGAAGTGGCCGATCAGCGTGTTCTCGCTGCACCGGGAGCTCTCCCCCTGGTAGACCTCGACGGCGACCTGCTCCTGGCCGTCCACCATGGTGCGGTAGACCTCGGAGCGGGTGGCCGGCACCTGCGTGTTGCGGCGGATGATGGTGGAGAAATAGTCCGCCACACCCCACGTGTCGCCGTCGGCGAACGCATTGTTCGCGGTCTTGATGCCCAGCGAGTGCGCCGCCACGTCGACCAGGATGTGGTCGAAGACCTCGCCGCCGAGGATCGCTCCCTGGACGGCGGCTCCCAGGGCGACGCAAAGAGCCGGATCGACGGCGTGCTCGACGGGACAGGAGAAACGCTCCGCGAGCAGCTCCTGGACCAGGGGAATGTGAGTGGACCCGCCGACGAGGATCACCCGGTCGATCGCTGACGCGGCGAGCCGGGCCTCGGTCAGGGCCCGGTCCACCTCGACGATCGTGCTGGCGAGGAGGTCCTCGATCAGCTCCTCGAAATGGCGCCGGTCCACCTCCAGGTCGAGGTGGGTGCCGCCCGCCAGAGCCTCTTCGATCACCCGCGTGTAGGGGCGGGAGGAGAGATCGATCTTCGCCCGCTCGGCGGCGTCCTCGAGCCGCGCCCACAGCCGGAGGTCGCCGCGCAGATCCTCGGGCAGGCCGCTCCCGGCCGTCTCGCGCAGGCGGCCGCCGAGGAATCCGGCGAGCAGGCGGTCGAAGTCGTCGCCGCCCAGGAGGTTGTTGCCGCAGCTCGCCCGCACTTCGTTGATGCCGCCGCCGATCTCCACCACCGAGACGTCGAACGTGCCGCCGCCGAGGTCGTAGACGAGGACGCGCTGGATCCCGGCGCCGGCCGCGGCTCGCGCAGCGGTCTCGTGCGCCGGCTCGCCGGTCACCGCCGGCTCGACCTGGCGGGCGACCAGCCGGTCGTAGACGAGGGCCGCGGCGGTGGGCTCGTTGAGGATGCGAACGACGTCGAGCCCGGCCAGCTCGCCGGCACGGATGGTGGCACGGCGCTGGGCATCGCCGAAGTAGGCAGGGACGGTGATCACGGCCCGCTCGACCGGCTCGCCCAGGGCTTCTCCCCCACGTTCTTTCAGGTAGCGCAGGAGCTCGGCCGACACCTCCTCGGGCAACAGCTCGCGGTCCCCCAGGCGCACCCGTGCCGGCTGGCCCATGCGGCGCTTGATCGAGCGTACGGTCCATTCCGGCTCGAGAACCTGGCGGTTCCTGGCTCGGCGGCCGACGATGAAGCGGCCGGTCTGCCGGTCGAGGCTCACCACCGACGGCACGATGGGATCGCCGTCGACGGCGATCACCCGCGGTCCGGCAGGCTCCATCACCGCCAGGCAGGAGTTCGTGGTTCCCAGGTCGATGCCGAAGATCCGCGTCATGATCTCCTTCCATCTCCTTCAGCGAGGCGGTTGACGATGACGCGCGCGGGCCGGACCACCCGCTCGCCGAGGCGGTAGCCAGGGAGGATCTCCTCGACCACCCAGCCGTCCGGAAGGTCGGACCGGCGGGCGACGCCGGAGGCCTCGTGCCAGCGGTCGTCGAAGGCGACACTCTGAGCCCGGATGGCCTCGAGCCCCATCGAATGCTGGAGATTGCGCACCCGGACCTGGAGCAGGGCGAGGCCCTCGCGCAGCGACCGGGGCGCCTCCTCCGGCCCCACGGCGCTCACCGCCGCCGCGGGCTCCTGCTCCGCCAGGCGCAGGAGCTGGAGCACCGCCTGGTCGAGCTCGAGAAGAGCCCGCACCTGGGCGGAGCTCGGACCGGCCGGCGGCAGCGGGCGGGCCTTGTCAGCGCCTCCGGCGAGCCGCTCGACCGCCTCGTCCACCCGTGCCTGGAACAGCTCCTGGGCGTGACCCTGGCGGAGGACGGCTTTGCGCAGCAGACTGATCTCGCGGACCAGCGCCTCCTCTTCATCGGAACGCAACGAGCCCTCCTCGGGTTCACGGTCAATGTTATACCCGATCGACCGAAAAAGTTCCGTGATGTCACATCAGATTGCCTTGTCCGTTCGCTGAAGCGGCCACTACCGAGGACCGTTGGGCGATGATGCCGAAGCCCTTGGCCCGCGCCTCCGCCGCGAGCTCGCGGGCGAGCTGCCGCGCCTCGCCGGACCGGCCCTGGGCCAGCGCCAGCCGGGCACGCAGGAGGCGCCCCCACAGCTCATAGGTCACGAAGCCGTTGCGGCGGGCCAGCTCGAGCCCCTGGTCGATCAGCGGCTCGGCGGCGGCGAGCTGCCCGCGCGCCAGGAGCATCTCGGCGCGGACGCGCCAGACGATGAACGAGCAAAAGGGCTTGTGCGGCGGCTGCAACAGGGCGATGGCGCTCGCACTCTCCCGGTCGGCGGCGGCGAGGTCGTGCGCGGCGAGGTGCGCCAGGGCGAGGCTCGCCCGCGAGCAGGCGTTGAGGGTGGTCTCGCCGTCCTTGGCTGCCATCGCGACCGCCTGGCGCGCCTGCTCCAGCGCTTCGGCGCCGCGGCCCGCCTCGGCGAGCCCGGCGGCGAGGTCGCCGCGCGCCCAGGCGACGCCGTTGGGAATGCCGATCTCCTCCCGGAGGGCCAGCACCTGGCGTTGCAGCTCGACGGCCTGCACGAGGTCGCCGCTCCAGAACGCGAGATCGGGCAGGAAGCTCTGCGCCTCGGCGACCCGGGTGCGATTGCCGAGCTCGCGGTTGAGCCGGATGCCCTCCTCGATCATCCGCCGCGCCTCGGCGAGCTCGCCGCGATGCATGCGGTTGACCCCGATCGGATGGAGGAGACGCTCGCGGCAGAGGGTGCCGTGAGGCAGGCAGGTCTCCAACGCCTCGCGCATGAGGCTGTCGGCGGCGAGCAGGTCGCCGTCGCCGAGCCGGGAGCTGCCGAGATTGTAGAGCAGGGCCGGCAGCTTGCCGGTGGCTCCGATGTCCCGGTAGAGGTCGATCGCCTCGCGGGACAGTTGCTCGGCCCTGGCGGATTGTCCGCACCTGTCGAGGACGACGCTGAAGTCGTGCAGCACGCCGGCGAGCAGGAAGCGGTCGCCCGTCGGCTCGGCCTTGCGGCGCGCGGTCGCCTCCTCGCCGAGAGCGCGCTCACAGTCGGCCGCGGTTCCCGCGCGGAGGCGGAGAACCGCCAAGCGGTGCAGGGCGTCGATCTCGATCTCCAGCATCCCCTGGCGGCGGGCGGCCGCGAGAGTCCGCTCGGCAGCCGCGGTGGCCCTTGGATAGTCCTCGAGCAGGCCGAAGGTGCCCGTTGCGAGGAGAGACAGGCGGACGTCCTCGCGGGACTCGGGATGTTCCTTGCGCAGCTCGGCGATCGTGGCCAGGGCATCTTTGAGCTGCCCTGCCCGGTACTGCGCGTGGCCCAGCTCGAGACCATCCTCGAACGCATGCCGCGACAGCTCGTAGAGACGCCGGAGGCGGTCGACCGCTTCCGGCCAGCGCCGGGCGGTGCGGAGGCACGCTGCCTCGATCGCCAGCCGTTGCTTCTCCGGCAGCCGGCCCGACCGCTCCGCCGCTTTCAGAGCGGCCTCGCCGGCCTGGCGGTCGAAGCCGAGGAGCTCGTCGGCTTGGGCCAGCGCGAGCCAGGCACCGGGGAAGGCGGGCTCGGCCGCGACGGCCGCTTCGAGGTGCCGGGCGGCGCCGACCGCATCCCTGCGCCGCAGCCGCTCCAGCCCCTCGGCGTACAGCCGTTGCGCCGGCGGCGCGGCCGGCATCGCGTCGCGCGCCGACTGTTCGCCGTCGCCGGCGGCATCCGGGGCGCCGAGGGTGCGCCGCAGCTCGTCGGCCAGAGAGTCGGCGAGCGCGGAGAGATCGGTCTCCCTGCCGCGCCGGCTGGCCAGGGCACGCGCTTCCCCGGTACCGGTATGGCGCAGCAGGGCGTCGACCCGCAGCGGCGGAACCTGTCCCTCGACGACGAGATACGAGCCGATGACGACCCACTCGCTGCCGAGCCGGCGCCGGATCCGGGCGAGCTCTCCCAGCCCGATCGGACCGTCGAGCTGGACGCCGAGATCCCGCCGCATGCCCGCGACGTCGTCGCTGGGAACCAGACGGAGCGTGCCGGCACGGCCCAGATCGGCGGCGAGCATCTCGGTCAGGGCCGTGCCGATCCAGGCGGCCCTGCCCTCTGGCGACAGATTGCGGAACCCGACCACGGCGACGCCTGCCGCCCGATTCCTCTCCGCCATGTCGCGCCGCGCCGCGACCGTCCACGCCAGGGCGCCGACGAGCAGGACCGCGAGGGCAGCGGCCATCCAGAGCCGCCAGCCGGAGACGCGGGACGGAGACCTGGGAATGGGTGCCTGGGTTTCCAGGGCGGGCGCTGCCGGTGCGAGGACCTCGACCGGCGCCACGAATCGGTAACCGAGGCCGCGCGCGGTTTCGATCAGCGGCTCGGGGAATTCCGCCGCGAGAGCCCGGCGCACCGCGCTGATCGTCCAGTGCAGGTTGCCTTCCTCGACGATCGTGTCGCCCCAGACGGCGGCGATCAGCTCGTCCCGAGTGACGAGGCGGCCCGGGTGCCGCACGAGGTAGAGCAAGGTGTCGAACGCGCGGCGGGTCAGTTGGAGAGACTGTCCGCCGGCGGACAGGGAGTGTTCGGCCTCGTCCAGCTCGAACGGCCCGAAGCGATACCTGGACATCCACCGTCAGTCTATCCGACCGGAGAAGCCTCACCCCCGTCCGGGAGAGGGGGAACCCCCATAGGCGTTACCTTAGAAGTAGGGGAGGGGCTTGCCCCCTATAGGCGTTAAGTTTGGCTCCTTTTCTTCCGTAGGGGAGGGGCTTGCCCCCTCCCGGGAGGGCGGAAAGGTCCCGTTGTCTCCTTCGCATCCTCCGCCCGCACGGGAGGGGGCAAGCCCCTCCCCTACTTTTAATTTAACGCCTATGGGCTTGCCCCCTCCCGTGCGGGCGGAGGATGATGCTTTCCTCTCAAAGCGCGGTCGGCACGACGCCCCCAAGCTCCCCGTAGACGAAGAGCCACGGGCTGTACGAGAAGATCGTCGCGTCCTGGGAGCGGCCCCAGAGGATACCCGTCAGGGTCGCGTCGAAGAGGTTGTCGAAATAGACCGGCGAGCCGCTGTCACCGGCCTGCACGCCCGCCGTGACGCGGTTCTGGCACAGCATCAGGATCGTGGGCACGCTCCCCGCGACGACGATGTCGGTGCAGGTGTTCTTGGTCGGCCCGCAAGTGCACCCCGAGACGCTCCCGGACTTGGTCACGATGGAGCCGACGACCGGGCTGCCAAAGGTGACCCCGGAGACCACCAGCCGCGGAAAGAACGGATCGACGAGAAGAGACCCGCCTTGCGACGAGCAGGAGAGCGGGTTGGCGATCTTGGGGCCGGCGGACAGAGCCGCCGAATCGTAGGCGACGAACGCGGCGTCCGAGCGGCGGCAGAGAAATCCAGGCGGGCACGACATGTTCTGGAAGAAGCCGAAGAACCCCGGGTCGGCCGTCTCGACGCCGATCTGATTGCCCGACGCGACCGTGTTTTGGAAGAAGACCGTGCCGTCGACGGCGCTCCGCGTCGCCGTGCAGTGCGAAGCGGTGACGAACCCTTTGACGCCGAGCCGGAGGCCGTTGACGCCGAGCGTACAGGTGCCGTTGACGCTCTGGATCTGCACGGCCCCGGGAACCGGGCGGATCCTGTCGTTGAGCTGCTCCACGGGGAGCATCGGCTCAGCGGCTTCGACGAGCACCGCTTCGCGCGGCACCCGCGTGCTGCGCAAGAAACCTTCGAGCTCGTCGCTGAACGCGTCGACGGAGTCGCGCTCCACGCCGAAGAGGAGCCGGTTGCGCTGCTCGTCGATGTCGAGGAATACCGCTCCCCTTTGGATCAGCAGCGGCCGCACCGCTTCCTTCCAGGCAGAGAGGTCCCGGAAGTCGTAGGCGCCCTGGTCGACCTCGACGCGCGCGCCCAGGTCCTGCACCTCGCCGGCGCGCGTGGTGTCCTGAAGATAGACGTGGGTCGTGCCCCGCTCGTCGAGGTAGAGCCCGCCGAAGCCGGGCACCTTCGCGGCCAGTTGGGCGAATTCGTCGTCCAGGCTTGGCGGCACGTCTCCCTCCTCTTGCGCGCGCGCCGCGGGCACCGCGGCCAGCAGCGCGCCGAGAACCAGGAATCGACACCATCCATGGATCTTGCTCATGACGTTCAGCTCCTTTCCGCACGGCGACGGGACTGCCGCCGTGCGCCGACCACATTGGCGCCCCGGCATCCCGTGCCGCCTGTAAGGAGCCTGAAATCTTTCTGGGAGCTGTCTGAGAGTCAGCCGATGTAGCCCAGCGCCTTGAGGTGCTTGCGCCGCACCTCCAGCTCCTCGGGGGTCAGGTCGTGCACGCCATCGTCGTCGTCCCCTTCGGGTCCCTCTCTGGCGCGCGCCACGTCGAGGGCGGTGGCGATCAAGGGCTGCTCCCAGAAGGCGAAGCGCCCTCCCTTGCCGGGGCCCTCGTCGACCTCGACGCACAGCTCCACCGCCCGGAGGCCATAGGCGTCGAGAGCGATCGTCCGCTCGCGCCAGGAAGGTCCGTCGAGCCCCACGCTGTCGTTCAGGAGCTCGACGTCCTTCCCGCCGGCGGGACGCAGGCGCAAGACGAACCGGGGAGGCCGCGCCGCCCGGCCCGCGGCCCGGAGCCGGTCGCGGTCGACGCCGTAGCCGATCTGGATCTTGGCCGCGGCCGGCAGCAGCAGGTCGCGGCAGTCGCTCTCCTCCTTGAGCACAGCGCGCTCCTCGCCGTCGACGACGGCCTCTGTCCGCGAGCCCTGGCGAGCGAACTGGTAGGCCTCGGGGTCGACGTACCGGGAGCCCGGGGACCGCGTGACCGCTCTCGGCGCCGGCGGGGTGAGGCGGGCGAGCTGCGGGCAGGCGCCGGCCGCCACCCGCACGGCCCTCCCCGGCTCGTACGGGGGGATCCACTCCCAGACCAGCTTGCCCGCGCGCGTGATCTCGAACACCCGGCCGCCGCGGGTCGACGTGACGAGCACGTTGCCGTTGGGCAGCGCCTGCTGGGTGCCGCCGGTCGACGAGAAGAAGCCGGGCGACCGATAGCGCCAGCCGACCGCGCCGTGACGGGGATCGAGCTCGAGCAGCTCGCTCTGGCGATCGTCCCAGAAGCTGTGGCGCCGGTTGTTGAACAGCAGGATCATGCCCGGCGCGCGGAAGCCCGGGCCGTTCATCAGCGCCTCGTGCTGCATGTCAAGGCCGTCCACGAACGACCAGACGACGTCGCCGCTCCGGCGGTCGATCACGAAGATGGTGTCGAGATTGCGCGCCGAGACGAGGAGGTTGCCCGGCCGGAAGCGGGCGTCCCCGGCGGCGTACCAGGGGTTTTCCGGCAGCTCCTGGAGAGAATTGACGTGGGTGATCTCGTGCGGATGCGCCGGCCGCGGCGGGATCAGGCGGCCGAGATGCTCGGTCGCCCGCCAGGTCCATCGCACATGACCGGCGCGGTCGACCTCGAGCAGGGTGTCGGCGTTCTCGCCGTCCTTGAGGACCAGCACGAGGGTGTTGCCGTTGGCGAGGCGGAGGACGTCGTGGTGCGGGATGGCGTCGGTCGTCCGGTACTCCCAGGTCTGCCGTCCTTGCCAGTCGTATTCGACCACCAGCCGGCCGAATCCGATGCCGAGGATCGAGCCGTCGGGGAGCAGGCGCACGCGCGACTTGATGCGCGCCTCGGGCCAGAGGTGCACCGGCCGTCCATTCATGTCGAGCAGGACCGGGATGCGGTTCTTGTGCAGCGTGAGCGTGTAGCCGTTCCAGGCGAGCTTGGGATCGTAGACGGTGACCCACTGCGGGACGACCGTGCTCGCCACGGCGATCCGTTCCGTCCGCTGGGCCTGGTCCGCGGGCGGAGCTCCGCAGCCGAGCACGAGCAAGGGCGCCCAGACCGCGAGATGTCGCAAGTGATTCATCTTCCTCGGTGACCGATTCCCGAGTGAGCCGGGCCTACATTCTGTATGATCGGGAGGATGGAAAGACAGCGACGATCGGCGGTGAGCTTCCTCCTCCTCGGTCTGGTGTCCGGCGCCCTCCTCGCGGCCGAACG